>Ga0114922_10002226_pt1 | contig 18265 bp, 15 predicted proteins | sample AartaG_FD_100975 | JGI IMG/M metagenome (GOLD analysis project Ga0114922, IMG submission 100975) | Deep subsurface microbial communities from Aarhus Bay to uncover new lineages of life (NeLLi) - Aarhus_00045 metaG | ecosystem: Environmental > Aquatic > Marine > Oceanic > Sediment | place...
GGCTGATTTTATGCCACTGTCAGTTGATTATAAAGAAAAGTATGCCTCTCTTGGAAGATTCCCGGGGGGCTTTATGAAACGTGAAGCAAGGCCTTCAGATTACGAAATATTGATAGCACGGCTTGTAGACCGTGCATTGAGACCTCTGTTTCCTGAGGATTATCATGCTGAAACTTTTGTTACAATAAACCTTGTCTCGGCAGACCAGGAAATAATGCCCGATGCAATGGCCGGATTAGCTGCTTCAGCTGCCCTTGCTGTATCTGATATACCTTTTGCCGGACCTATATCTGAAGTTAGGGTAGCCCGTATACAGGATGAGTTTTATATTAACCCTACAATCAACCAGCTTAAAAATGCTGACCTTGATATTATCGTTGGTGCAACATATGAGAATATACTCATGGTTGAAGGAGAAATGAAAGAAGTACCTGAGGATGTAATGCTAGAGGCTGTTAAATTTGCTCACGAGGAGATTAAGAAACATTGCAAGGCACAGATGGAACTGGCCGAGATGGTAGGTGCAACTAAGAAACGTGAATATTCTCATGAAGAAAATGACGATAAACTGAAGAAGAAGGTATTGGATGAAACATATCAGAAATTATACAAAGCTGTTTCAAAAATGATAGCCGATAAGCATCAGAGGTCTGAAGAGATTGAGAAGGTGAAGGAAGAGTTTTTGTCTCAATATACAGATGAGGATGAGGTGAATGAGTTACTTGTGGATAAATATATTCATGAGGTACACAAAGAGGCAGCAAGAAGACTTGTGCTGGATAAAAAAGTAAGGCTGGATGGAAGAAAGACAGATGAAATAAGACCTATCTGGTGCGAAATAGACCCGTTGCCTGCTGCTCATGGTTCAGCTATTTTTACAAGGGGAGAAACACAGTCGCTCACTACTGTAACATTGGGAACCAAGCTTGATGAAAAAACTATAGATGAAGTGCTTTTCCAGGGGACTGAGAAATTTGTTTTGCACTATAACTTTCCTCCATTCTCAACAGGTGATGCACGGCCGGCAAGAGGGACAAGCCGTCGCGAAGTTGGTCATGGTAAGCTGGCCCATAGGGCTCTGAAAAATATGATGCCGGATGAAGATGATAACCCCTATGCAATAAGAGTGGTATCAGATATTCTTGAATCAAACGGATCATCATCAATGGCTACAGTATGTGCCGGAACACTGGCCCTGATGGATGCAGGTATAAAAATACGTAAACCGGTATCAGGCATAGCTATGGGCCTTATTACTGACAAGGAAAGTGATAAGTATGCAGTGCTTTCGGATATCCTTGGTGATGAGGACCATCTGGGCGATATGGATTTCAAGGTTACCGGCACCAGGGAAGGCATTACTGCAACCCAGATGGATATCAAGGTTGAAGGACTGTCATATGATATACTGGCTGAAGCACTTGAGCAGGCACGAAAGGGAAGGCTGCATATACTGGATATAATGGAAGAAGTCATTTCAGAACCCAGAGCCGATCTTAAGCCTCATGCTCCGAGAATAGAAAAAATAATAGTACCGAAAGAGATGATAGGTGCAATAATAGGACCGGGAGGCAAAGTGATCCAGGAGATACAGCGCGAGACTGAAACCACTATCGTTGTTGAAGAGATTAATGGTATGGGTGTTGTTGATATTTTTGGAGAAAATCTTGAAGGTATCACCAAAGCACTCAACTGGATAAACAGGATTATTGAGGTACCTGAAATAGGTAAGGTATATCACGGTAAGATTGTATCTATTGTCAGTTTTGGTGCTTTTGTTGAAATATTGCCCGGGAAAGAAGGACTGTTACATATTTCTGAGATAGAGTGGCATAAGATCAACACTGTTGAAGATGTGCTCAAAGAGGGTGACGAAGTGGAAGTCAAATTACTGGATATTGATCAGAAAACTGGAAAATTGAAATTATCACGGAAGGCATTATTGCCAAGGCCTCCCAGGGAACAGGAAGACAACAGACAGGAAGGTGGAGGGCACCGTCATGCAGGTGGTGATCGCCGGCATGACCACAGGTCGGGGTACGACAAAAAAAGGAACTACCGGAAATAAGACAAGACAAAAGGCAAAAGGGGAAAGACAAAAGGATAAAAAATTACTTTTATCTTTTTACTTTTGTCCTTTATCTTAATGTCTAAACAGTGGAAACCAAGTACCAGTATATAGTTATAGAAGGTAATATAGGGGCAGGGAAAACCAGCCTTGCCCGCATGATAGCCGACACTTATGATGCCCGTCTTATACTGGAAAAATTTGCTGATAATCCCTTTCTTCCAAAGTTTTACAACGAGCCTGAAAGGTATGCATTCCCGCTGGAACTGTCATTTCTGGCCGAAAGATATATGCAACTGAAGAATGAAATAGGACATTTTGATATGTTCAGTCCCTTTACTGTTGCCGATTTTTATTTTATGAAGTCGATTGTATTTGCATCGGTCACTCTCGAAGAAGACGAATTTAACCTGTACCGGCAATTATTTCACATAATATATCAGTCATTGCCTAAACCTGACCTTTATATATACCTGCATGTCGAACCTTACGGGTTAATTACAAATATTGCTCAGAGGGGGAGGGGTTACGAGTCAACAATAGATGAGAAATATCTGCTGAAAATACAAAACAGCTACTTTAACTGGTTCAGGCAGAATCCAGAGCATACCTATCTTATCCTTGATATTAATAATATCGACTTTGTGAATAATAAGGAGGATTACTCGAAAATTTTAAATGCAATTTTCAAGGAAAAACACAATAAAGGTCTCAACAGGGCGATTTTAAAGTAATTTTACCCCCGCTTGATACATATTTTGTATTTTTTTTATTAGATTTGCATTATTATCCTTTTTACTTGATCAACAATTAAATAATTAATATTTGTTACCATGAAAAAAATCAGAAACTATTCTATTCTTGTTATTGCTGCTGCACTTATAACAGGCTGTAGTGGTTTGAATAAGATGAAACAAGATGCCAACCAGGTCAGGTATGAAGTAATTCCTGAAGTGCTGGAAGCTCATGCAGGAACTGTAGCCCTGACAGTTAACGGCACTTTCCCTGAAAAATATTTTGATAAAAACACAGTCCTTGAAGCAACTCCGGTTCTTGTATATATTGGAGGAGAAACTCAATTTGATAAAGTTACACTCCAGGGAGAAAATGTACAGGCAAATAATGAAGTCATACAGAACTCAGGTGATAATTTCACATATCATAGTTCAGTTCCCTTTGACAAAGCTATGCGTAAATCAGAGCTTATGCTCAGAGTTACAGCTACCAGGAAAGGCAAATCACTGGATTTTGATCCTGTGAAACTGGCTGATGGTGTAATTGCCACATCAACCCTTGTTGGCAGTGAACCCATGACGATAGCAATGGCTGACAATTTCAAGAGGATTATCCCTGAAGATAAAATGGCTGATATACATTATCTGATAAATATGGCCAATATCAGAAATACAGAACTTACGTCTGAAGATATTGCGGCATTGAAAGAATATGTCACCCTTGTTAATGAATCAGAAGATCTTGAATTCATGGATATGCTTGTAAGTGCTTATGCATCACCTGATGGCCCACTGGATTTTAATGATAAGCTTTCAGTAAAAAGACTTGAATCTGCCAACAAGTATATAGCACGTGAATTTGAAAAAGCTAAAATTGCTGATATTGATAAGGAAGGTTTCGTTAAGAGTAAATCAACAGCTGAAGACTGGGAAGGTTTCAAAGCTGAAGTAGAAAATTCTAATATTGAAGATAAGGATCTTATACTCCGTGTTCTTTCAATGTACTCAGATCCCGTTGTACGTGAACAGGAAATAAAGAATATGGCAGCTGCCTTTGAAGTGCTGAAAGATGATATCCTTCCTAAGTTAAGAAGGTCAAAGCTTATTGTTAATGTAAATAAGATAGGCCGTTCCGACGAAGAAATAATCGAACAGATCAACTCTGATCCTACAGTACTCAATATCGAAGAACTGCTGTATGCTGCAACATTAACTGATAATCCTGAAGAGCAGCTCAAGTATTACCAGATTGCTGCCAAGCAGGTTCCAAAATGCGTGAGAGCACATAATAACGTCGGTGCTGTTGCTCTTAAGCTTGGAAATATTGACGAAGCAAAAGCTGCTTTTGAAAAGGCAAAAGCTATTAAAAATGACGATGTTGTTAAGAATAACCTTGGTTTCGTGGCACTCATTGAAGGTAATATAGAAGAAGCCGAAGAGTATTTCACCTCAATGACCAGTTCAACCAAAGAGTCTGAATATGGCCTTGGGACAATTGCTATCATAAATGGTGAGTATGATAAAGCTGTTAATTATTTTGACAACGAGCCATCATTTAATAATGCACTTGCACATGTGCTTAAAGGAGATCTTACTAAAGCCAAAAATATGCTGGATAATATGGAAATGTGCGAGAGCGGTACTTCTTCATACCTCAAGGCAATAATTGGTGCAAGGACGGATAACACGGACTATATGCTTAACGGCCTGCGTGAAGCTATCGAGTTCAACCCCGACTGGACAGCATATGCTGTTGAAGATATCGAATTTGCAAAATTCTTTAACGATCCTGCGTTCACTTCATTGGTGCAATAAATAATAATTAAATCATTGTTTAGAAATGGTGCCCCGTTTTCGGAGCACCATTTTTGATTCCATTTGTCCATTACCCCCGGAAGTACTGATCCCGGCCTGCCGGCATGCAAGCTTCGGTTGCTTCACTCATTCAGGATGGCAGGTAGTATAATTTCGAGAAAAGATCCCACAGCACTATCCCTGCACTTACCGATATATTGAATGAATGCTTGGTTCCAAACTGGGGTATCTCAATGCAAAAGTCGGATATATCAACTATGTGCTGCTGAACCCCTTTAACCTCATGGCCGAAGATCAGGGCATAACTGTTGCCTTTTTCAGGAAAGAAATTCTGCAGGGGGGTTGATCCTTCAGCCTGCTCAAGTGATATTATCTTATAACCCGATAGCTGCAATTTCTTAACTGCATCAAGTGTATTTTTAAAATAGGTCCACTTTACCGATTCAGTGGCACCAAGGGCTGTCTTATGAATATCCCTGTGTGGTGGTGTAGCAGTTATTCCGCATAAGTAAACAGCTTCAGCCTTGAGACAATCAGCAGTTCTGAATACAGAACCTATATTATTAAGGCTCCTGATATTATCCAGTACAATAATAAAAGGACTTTTATCTGATTTCCTGAATTCTTCTATTGTTTTCCTGTTTAGTTCCGACATCTTCAGCTTCCGCATAACATCTGCATTTTTTACTAAAATAGAGAAAAAAAATGTAATTTGGCTCTCGCTTTGAAAAGCGCTAAATCTCAAATGGTAAAACACTTAATATGAATATACATGAGTACCAGGGGATATCAATCCTGAAAAATAATAATGTACGCATAGCTGAAGGATTTGTTGCTGAAACAGCCGACCAGGCTGTTACGATAGCGAAGCAACTTAAATCCAAATTCGGATCAGATAAGTATGTAGTAAAAGCCCAGATCCATGCAGGAGGAAGAGGAAAGGGAGGGGGCGTAAAGATCGCAAAATCGATAGATGAAGTTGCAGGTATAGCTGATAATATACTGGGGATGCAGCTCGTCACAAAACAAACGGGCCCCGGAGGTAAGGAAGTGAAAAAGGTATTAATTTCCGAGAATGTTTATTATCCCGGTGAATCTGAATCCATTGAGTACTACGTGGCTATTTTGCTTGACCGTGATAAGGAGAAACATGTTGTTATGTATTCACCGGAAGGGGGAATGGATATTGAAACTGTGGCAGAAAAGACCCCTCAGTATATTTTTAAGGAATATATTGATCCATGTCTGGGATTACAGGCTTATCAGATGAGGAGAATAGCTTTTAACCTGGGTCTCAAAGGAGAAGCATTTAAGGATATGCTCAGATTTCTAAAAGGCTTGTATGATTCATTTATTAATAGTGACGCACAATTACTGGAAATCAACCCTGTGCTGAAAACAAGTGATAATAAAATCCTTGCTGTAGACTGTAAATTCAGTATTGATGACAGTGCACTTTTCAGGCATAAGGATATTATGGCCATGAGGGACCTGTCAGAGGAGGATCCAACAGAGGTAGAGGCCGGCAGGCATAACCTGAACTTTGTCAAGCTTGACGGTAATGTTGGATGTATGGTTAACGGCGCAGGACTGGCAATGGCCACAATGGATCTTATCAAACTCTCGGGTGGCAGCCCTGCCAACTTCCTTGATGTTGGTGGCACTGCCAGTGCCGAAACGGTTGAAGCAGGGTTCAGGATAATACTCAAAGACCCCAATGTTAAAGCTATTCTTATCAATATATTTGGAGGTATTGTGAGATGCGACAGGGTGGCTAACGGAGTGGTTGAGGCATGCAAATCACTCGGTTCACTACCGGTGCCTGTTATAGTGAGGCTGCAGGGCACAAATGCTGAAGAAGCAAAAGAAATAATCGATAATTCGGGATTTGAAGTATTTTCTGCTATATCATTTGGAGATGCGGCAAAATTGGTTAAGGAAGTAATCTCATAGAATTACCGGCTTATCAACTTTCATAATCCGGGGGAAGCGATATTTTTCTTTAGCCTTTCACTGCTTCCCTGTGTGAACCGTCACAAAAAGGCTTGTTTGAGGATTTCCCGCACCTGCAGAGATATACTTCGGATGCTGATTCAACAGGGAAATTGTTTTCTTTTAAAAGTGTGAAATTACCTGCAACTTTCAGGGGGCCGTTTTTTATTATTGTTATTACCGGTGACTTTTTATTTTTTTCCATCATTCCAAAGATTAAGCTTTAAAATCTATTGCCCGGTGTGATCCATCACAAAATGGATCCAATTTACTTCCCCCGCAACAGCATAAGGAAACCGTTCCACTGAATTTGGAGCGTGAACCATTCTCCCTTTCAAGAAGAAAACCACCGTTTATTACGAAAGGTCCATTCTCCATGATTTTTATTGTGGCTCCCTGATAGGTGTCAATATCATTATTCTTCAATAATGACCTCCTGCGGTTCTTAATATGGTTTGGATGTTCCCTGCCCACAGTTTTGTTTTTCTCCTCATCGTTCCACTTCCAGGTAAGCGCATCAACCGGGCATTTATCAACTACCTCAATTATTTTTTCCGTTACCGATCCATCCATCCTTACCCATGGTCTTTTTCTGGGATTGAATACCCTGGGTAGTCCATTTATGCAGGCTGAAGCATGAATACATGATGATGGTTTCCAGTATACAGTAATATCCTTGTTTTTATATTTCCTTTCACCTGATTCCATATCTTGTGTTATTGCTGTTTAATATTTTAACAATAATTAATAATTTTGGTTGTACCAATCCGGATTAATTGATAATTTTACATAGTCTTTTTATATAATTAATTGATAATTAAGGTAAAATTAAGGCTTTTTCAGTAAATAATAACTGTCTGATTCTTCTTTGCTGATTTGATTGGTTTCGAGGTTGGATCAATTAGGTAAAGAAAGCTTTAACACGTATAATGATGTATCAGCATGAATTTGTTCATATATTTTTTATATTTAATATGCTGGTAGTTACCTTAACGGGTACCTTCTCATCATTACAGGGATTTTCGTTGCTTGAGAAATTTGAAGAACTGCCGTCTGGTGTGCTGGAAGTATTACTTACTGTAATAAGTGCTTTCATTGTGCTGGGTACCCTTACAGTAATTCTCCTGAGGAAAAGAAGGAAGATGACTATTGAGTTGAAGTTGAAAACAGAAGAGATTGAACAGGCTAACCGGAATCTTGAAAAACTAAATAAAGAACTGCTCGAACAAAAGGATAATATAGCACGGGAACTGGCATATTCAGAAAGGTTATACAGTATTATGCTGGATGCTGCCGACGACGGGATTATTTTTTATAATACTGATTGGTCTGTCAAATTTGCCAATCCGGCTATCTATTCAATTATTGGATTGGAACAAAAGAATGATAATCTTTTTGATATTCTCAATAATATAGAACTTCTTCATCCTGACAATTCTGATTTTCACAGGGAAAGATCAAAGGCGATAGTTGAAAAAGGCTTTTATGAATCTGAAATAAAGGTTAAACATAAGAATGGCAAGTATGTTGTTTTGTCGACCAAAATGGTGGAAGTTAGGGATGAATCAGGTTCACCACTGGGAATATTATTGATCTCACGTGATATTACATCCCTCAATGAGACACAGAACCAGTTGATTATAGCCAAGGAAAAAGCTGAAGAGGGTAACAGGTTGAAATCAACTTTCCTTGCTAATATATCACATGAAATACGTACGCCCTTAAACAGTATTGTTGGTTTTGCGAACCTGTTGAATGATGTAAATGCTGATCCTGATTTGAGAGAGGAATATGTAAATTTTCTGAATCAGAATACAGAGAAGCTCCTTCAGGTAATAACAGACATAATAGACCTCAGCAAGCTTGAAAATAACGAGATTGATATATCTTATAACCCGGTAAGGATAAATTCAATACTGGAATATGTTGAAGAATATACAAAAAACCTCATAGAGCGAAGTGGGAAAGATATAAAGTTCTCAGTTGAAAAAGGCCTTCCCGATGAAAGAGATATTGTATACTCTGACGACCTCTGGATGAAGAGAGTTTTCAGGCACCTCCTTGATAATGCTGTTAAGTTTACCAGGGCAGGAAGTATCGAACTGAAGTCGGCCCTGGCGGGTTCCTCCGTAATGTTTACCATAAGGGATACCGGTATAGGGATAAGTAAAGAGAATCTTAAAGCCATTTTTGAGCAATTCAGGCAGGAAGAGAATGGACATCATCGCTCCTTTGAGGGACTGGGGGTTGGTTTGACAATGGCACGCAAGGTAATTGAAAATATGGACGGCTATTTATGGGTTGAATCCGAAAAAGGCAAAGGATCAGAATTCTTCTTTACAATACCATACAGACCGGTTGATGTTACTGCATTTATGGAAGCCGAGAAAAAAGAGGATCAGGTTATTCTTAAACAGGACTGGTCAGGTAAAACATTACTTGTGGCTGATGATAATATTGATATTCTGAGATATCTTAACAGGGTTCTCTCCAATACTGGGATTAATGTAATACATGCCCGCTCAGAACGGGAGATAATAGATATAATAAAAGGGAAAGAACCCATAGACCTGGTGATGCTGAATATGCAGATGCCCGAGATGAACGGGCTTGAAGCATTGACGGAGATCAGGAAAATAGAACGTAATATCCCTATTGTAGCTCAGACAGCATCTATCGTTGATGAAGAACGGGATGACCTTCTAAAGGCTGGTTGTAATGCATGTCTCATGAAACCAGTAGGCCAGAACCAGCTGTTGTCAGTAATATCAGGTTTCCTGAATAAGAACTGAGAATTATACTGCTGGCAGGGAATAACAATAATCTTATTGATTATACTGTCATATTATTTATGACTATTTTTAGGATATTAATAGTTCCATGCTATGCCGGAGTATATATATGCCGATATTATTCTGCCCCTGTCTCTGAGTGAGCTGTTTACTTACAGGATCCCTCCAGGCATAAGTAAGGAAATAAGAAAGGGTGCAGGCGTTATTGTTCCTTTTGGAAAGAAGAACAGGTATACCGGTATAGTCTTTAAACTGCATAATGATAAACCTGACCTTACCAGTGTAAAGGAAATAATAAGTATGACTGATACCGGTTTATTCATTTCCGAAGAGCAATTAGGTCTGTGGCAATGGGTAAGTGAATACTACTACTGCAGCATAGGCGAAGTTATGAATGCAGCGCTTCCCACGGCATTACTTGCTGCCGATGAAAGCGGGAAGTTCAAGAGGAAAACTGATACAAAACTTACACTTAGCCGCCCATATACCGATGAAGAATTATCTGTATTGCTCGATGGGCTTCATAAGACCCCTGCAAGGTACAGGCTGATGATCAAATTCCTTGATATGACCTCATATGGCCAGGAAGGAAGTACATCAAGCGTATCAAAGAGTGTCCTGCTCAAGAAATCAAATACTTCTTATTCAGTACTGAATAAACTGGTTGAATCAGGTATTCTCAAAGAAATACTGGAGGAGAAATCAAGATTTGCAGAAAGCAAGGCCGAAGAAAGAAGGCTTAAACAACTGACTGATTTTCAGAAGGAAGCATTGGATGATATCTGCTCAGCATTTACTGAAAAAAATACTGTCCTGCTTCATGGCGTTACTTCAAGCGGTAAAACAGAAATATATATTCATCTTATAGAGCAAGCTCTTAACAGGGGAGAAAAGGTATTATACCTTTTGCCGGAAATAGCTCTTACGGCACAGATAATAAACAGATTAAGATTTCATTTCGGTGACCTCGTAGGTATCTATCATTCAGGCCTTAGTGATAATGAAAAGGCAGAAGTTTATAAAAGGATATGCGGCAGCTCAACCCTGGGGGAATATAGAATATTACTCGGGGTGAGATCATCAATATTTCTTCCGGTTAATAATCTGGGACTTATTATTATAGATGAGGAGCATGATAGTTCGTATAAGCAGTTTGATCCTGCTCCACGTTATAATGCAAGAGATACAGCCATTATGCGGGCTCATATATGTGGTGCACGGGTAGTACTTGGCTCGGCAACCCCATCAGTTGAGTCAATGTATAATGTAAGAACAGGTAAATACGGATATGCCCGTTTAGACCGTAGATTTGGTGATATTAAAATGCCCGAGATTATATTGACCGATTCCAAAGAAGCCCACCGGAAAAAAGCCATGATATCCCATTTTACACCCGGGCTGGTATCTGCCATCGATGAGGCACTTGATAATGGGGAACAGGTGGTTCTGCTACGTAATCGAAGGGGCTTTGCCCATTTTATTATTTGTGCCGATTGTGGCTGGACACCCATTTGCCCAAACTGCTCGGTAAATTATACTTACCATAAAAAACCCGGTAGGTTATACTGTCATTATTGCGGATCTTCGGATTCACTGCCTTCAAGGTGTGCTAGCTGCTCATCCACCAATATTAAACTGAAAGGTTTTGGTACCGAAAAAGTAGAAGATGAAATCTCAATATTATTTCCCGATGCAAAAATTGACAGGATGGACTATGACAGTACAAGAAGAAAAGGATCGGTGGAAAAATTAATACAGGATCTTGAGGAGGCCAAAACGGATATACTTATAGGTACTCAGATGATATCCAAGGGACTGGATATTGAGAACCTGACGGTGGTGGGTATACTTAATATTGATGGGATGTTATTCTACCCTGATTTCAGGGCGCATGAACGGTGCTTTCAGCTTGCAGCTCAGGTAAGCGGGCGCGCAGGAAGAAGAAAAACACGGGGCAAAGTAATAATACAGACCGCTGATCCTTTCCATCCTGTAATGAAGCAGATCCTTAATAATGATTATGAAGATATGTATCAAAACCAGCTGGAAGAAAGAAAGGAGTTTCACTACCCTCCTTTCTCCAGGTTAATCCGGATTTATCTTAAACACAGAAACAGGGCGGTGGTTACAGGGGCAGCTGAAATAATGGCAGCAAACCTGAGGAAGTTTCAGGGTACAAGGGTGCTTGGACCTGAATTCCCGCCTCATTCCAGGATACAGGATTTGTATATCAAATCAATACTCCTTAAGACTGATAAAAGTAAATCATACATGTATATAAGGGAATTAATAAAAAGAAATGCATCTGCCTTACATCAGAACAAAGAATTCTCATCAGTGAGGATTTACAGCGATGTTGACCCTCAATAGCAAATTGTAAAATAATGATAATTTTACCGGAACATAAACAAATAACCAATTAATTAGGATGAAGATAGAAGTGTCTAATGGTGAGATAGTTGATAAGCTGACCATTATTGAAATCAAACTGGGCAAAATAAAAGATAAGGCAAAATTGAAAAACCTAAGGAAGGAATTGAAAGTGCTTGATAAGGCTGCGGGAAAAATAATAAGCAGAAAGGATCCTTTATACAGGGGATTATATGAAATTAACCTCAGGCTCTGGGATATAGAGGACAGTATCAGGGAATTTGAGAAAGCTAAAAATTTTGGGAAAGAGTTTATTGAAACAGCCCGGTCAGTATATTTCACCAATGACCGCAGGGCAGAGCTGAAGCGGATGATAAATGAGCAAACAGGCTCAGATCTTAGAGAAGAGAAATCATACGAGGACTACAGATAATAAATGACTGACATACAATATATACTGGTTATAAGATTCTCTGCCATGGGGGACGTGGCACTTACTACGCCTGTATTAAGATCAGTTGATAAAGGTAATGATAAGATGCTTGTCCTAACCCGGCCTTCATTTGCCGATTTCTTCTTTAATTTTGAAGGTGTTGAGGTTTTTACGGCAGACCTTGAAAGAAGGCATAAGGGTTTAGCAGGTATAATAAGGCTGGTGAGGCATATTAACCGCGATTTCAATATTAAACAGGTTGTTGATCTGCATAGTGTGCTGAGGACCTGGCTGATTGACTTACTATACATTCTGAAGGGTACAAAAGTATACAGGATTGATAAGGGACGAAGGGGAAAGAAGAAGTTTATTAAATATAAGAATGAGATAAACCTTCCTCATACTACAGAAAGGTATAGTGATGTTTTAAAAAGGGCTGGACTTAATATCGGTACACCACTGATCCCTTCATTCAGGCTTTCTGATGAAGCTAACAGGAAGGCCACAGAAATAATCCGGCATAATGTACCGGCAGGTTACGTTATTATAGGCATTTCACCTTTTGCAAAACATAGAACCAAGTCATGGGGGGTTGACAATATCAGGAAGCTGATGCAACTTATACAGTCAGAACATGATGTTTACTTCTTCCTTTTTGGTGGCAAGGAGGAGGCAACAGGGCTGGAATCTCTGGCCTCTTCATTTGATAACTGCCACATCATTGCGGGAAAGCACAGCACCGGAACAGAGTTAGCCATAATATCCAGGCTCAGGTTAATGATCAGTATGGATTCTGCCAATATGCACCTGGCAGCATTATCAGGTATCCGCACAGTAAGTATCTGGGGAGGTACTCACCCTGCAGTGGGTTTTGCACCTGCCGGTGACCAGGAGCATATTATAATTCAGACTCCAAACAGTGAACTTGGCTGCAGGCCATGCACAGTATATGGTAAAGGGGAATGCGTGCGTAAGGACGTTAAATACAAATGCCTGAATCTTATTGATCACAGGGCGGTCTTCAGGAAAATAGAGGAATCAGGGTTATTAAGAATTTAGGTCTCTCGCGAAATCAGCCAGGGAGTTGAAACGGAAGTCATAAATCTTTCTTCCCGGGTCATCGTGGCTGCTGATTAAAACATTGAGCATCCCCAGTTTCCGGCCTAAAAGCATGTCTGTAACGGTATCACCAACCATTACAGATCTTGAATAATTTATGTCAGAATATTTCTTTAATGCTTCTTCTGCCATTCCTGCTCCAGGTTTACGGTAGGGATTTTTGTCTTCTTCCAACCATGGGGAAACAAATATATCGGTAATATCACCTCCTCCTTTACGTATCCTTTCCAGCATATAATCATGTATGTGCTCCAACTCTTTCATACTTATAAGTCCTTTTCCTATACACTGCTGATTGGTGACAATAAAAATCCTGTTGAATTTTCTGTTAAGGATATTTATAGCATTTAAAACCCCGGGCAAAAATTCAAAGTCGTTTATTGAAAGAACATAACCATTCTTTATCTTCCTGTTTATCACCCCGTCACGGTCAAGGAAGAGGCTCCAGCTATTATCTATAGCGGCATTCTTAAAGTTCATGCTGAGCCCTTTCATAATCTTCCGGTGTTCCAATATCAATAAAATAACCATCATCGGTATAACCATATACATGTTGATCACTGAGGAGGGAGGGAAACAGGTCTTTCTCAACTGAGAAAATTCCTGGTAGTTCTGCATTATCAATTACAGTTTTATTCATTAAATAAATACCCCCGTTTATCCATCCGCTCCCTTTCTCTTTTTCTTTTTCCGAGAAAGAAATAATTCTTCCCCCTTCATCAATATTTATACATCCATACCTGCTTACATTTTCAGCTTTCCTGAGGGCAATAGTGATATCTGCTTTTTTATTACAGTGCATGGAGTACATTTTACGCATGTCTACCCTGAAAAGTGTATCACCATTCATTACGAAATATTGCTTTTTTTGAACCCTTTCCCCGGCGAGCACAATTGCGCCTCCGGTGCCCAGTGGTTTATCTTCCACTACATAGCTTAATTTTAAATCATGGTATTTATCTCCGAAGTGATCCTGTATAACATCTGACAGGTGGCCTGTGGATAGTATTGCATGTGTTAAACCAGATTCAATAAGATGGTCAAGCAGATACTCAAGGAAAGGTCTTCCACGGACAGGTGCCATTGCTTTGGGCAATCCTTCAATTACTCGTTGCAGCCTTGTCCCCAGGCCGCCTGCAAGAATTATCGCTTCATTAACCATCGGGGAATAATGTTCGCTCCACAATCTGGCAGATGCTGTGGCCCAGTGTAATATGCATTTCCTGTATCCTGGCAGTATCCTTTGATGGAACATTAATATTTACATCTGATAAAGCTTTCAGCTTTCCTCCGTTATTACCTGTCAGGGTTATAATGTTCATCCCCAATTCCCCGGCTCGCAATGCTGCCTTTACTGTATTTTTCGAATTACCACTTGTAGAAAGAGCTACCAGGATATCACCTTTTCTTCCTTTTGCTTCCAGTTGTCTTGCAAATACCTCATCAAATGATAAATCATTGGCTACAGCTGTAAGGTATGATGTATTGACATGCAGGGCTTCGGCATACAATGCCCTTCGATTATAATAAAATCTTCCTAAGAGCTCTGCTGCGAGGTGCTGGGCATCAGCGGCGCTGCCACCATTACCGCAGAAAAGGATTTTCCCATCTCTCCTGTAAGCAGTTATAATCATTTCTGCAGCAAGGGCAGTGTTTCTAACTATGTCAGATGATTCTGCAACCTGTATACATAGATCTGACTTTTCTTTTAATATTTTAATTATCATCCTGTTATTGTCCATGTTGTAAGTCCTTTTTCAGTGAATTCAAAAGGTTCTATCCTTCCTTTAAATGATTTAAGGGCTTCAGCCACCCTGTACCTGCTCGTTCCGGGGCAATAAAATACCATATATCCTCCACCTCCTGCTCCTGAAATTTTACCTCCTGTGGCACCATTTTTTATAGCCGATTCATATACAGCATCTATTCGTTTGTTTGATATACCTCCGGCCATATCTTTTTTATGCTTCCATCCAAAATCAAGAACATGGCCGATTTTATCAAACTCACCCTTGAGTATTATTTCCTTCATCAATCGCGCCTGTTCCTTCAGTTTATGCATTGCCTCCACGGGTTTTTTAGACTGTTTTTCAACATTACATGACTGCTCTGCAATGATCCTGGATGAGAGCCTGCTTATGCCAGTATAATAAAGAAGGAAATTATTGGCCAGTTCATCCATAAACATGGATTTAATTCTCAGTGGATTAACAATTACGTTGCCATTATTAAATTCCATGTAGTTAAATCCTCCAAATGTGGCTGCATACTGGTCCTGTTTACCACCGGCCATTCCCAGGTCAATTCTTTCTATTTCCCACGCAAGGCGGGCCAGGTCATATTCTCCCAGGGGAAGTTTCAGCCATTCGGTAAAAGCACCGAGTATTGTTACAAGAAGGGTGCTCGACGTCCCCAGCCCTGATCCCGGCGGGGCATCAACATACAGTATCAATTCAAAACAGAGCGGTTCCCCGGTGTAGTCTTTTACAATACGGTTATATGCACCTGTGGCTATTAAATCTTCATTGTCACATGGCAGGTAGTTTACCGAGTCATAGTCGAAAGAATGTGCCTTGTTGACCAGGTTAATCTTTATTTTACCATTATAACGTGGGATAAGGGTAGCATAGGCATACATGTTGATGGTGGCATTCAGTACTGCTCCACCATACCTGTCAGAATAAGGTGCAACATCAGTCCCTCCACCCGCGAGGCCTAACCGCAGTGGCGCTTTACTTCTGATGATCATCGGGATTTGATTTGATCCATTAACAAATATAAGTTCTTTGCCATTGTTTCCCAGCTGTATTTTGTTTTTTCTGCTCTGATGCACCTGGAAAAATCGTCATCCCGTTTATTCCTGAAGAAATCACTCAGTGCCTCAGACACTGCTACTGGATCAGGCTTAACGACATAACCTCCTTTAGCGTGAGGGATTATTTCTGATAAACCGCCTACATCGGTTACCAGCATGGGTTTGTTGAAATGATATCCAATCTGTGTAACCCCACTCTGTGTTGCAGATTTATAAGGCTGGGCTATTATATCAGAAGCACAGAACCAGTATGCAACCTCATGATCTGGGACGAAATGAGGATATATAATTATTTCATCCTCAAGGCCATGTTTTCTGATAAGTTCGTCATATGGACCCCGTGGTGTATAAAATTCCCCAACCACGAGCAGACGTGTATTCATATCTCTTAATTCTTTGTTTGCATAAGCATTGATCATAATATCCAGACCCTTGTATTCCCGTACCAGTCCGAAAAAGAGAATGTATCTGTACGTGGTATCAAGACCCAGCTTCCCGAGGGCTTCCTCCCTGCTTATGCATTCACCAAAATTATCAAAGACGGGATGGGGAGAGAAAAGACGCGGTTTATCTGTGTCGAAGATGTCAATCTCGGCAAGGACAGACTTTGACATTGCTATAAAACCATCTACTGGTTTAACAAAATATCCGGTTAACAACCTATCACCAGGTCTGCTTTCGTGGGGTATTATATTATCAAGAATAGTAATAACCCTTGTATGATTATTCTTCTTTATCAGCCTCGCCATTGTTCCAAAGCAGGGAGCCATGAATGGCATCCAATATTTAAAGATTACCAGGTCGGGCTTTTCTTTCCTTATCCTTCTGGCTACTTTGATCCAGTTAAGGGGCCAGATCGAATTTACACTTCTCTTGATTTCAAGGTTACCGGGAGCAGGCCCGCCTGAATATTGTGTTTCCCCCGGGAATAATATGCCGGGATACTGCAGGTTGAAAGTTTCAATCCTTACACTGTTGCCTCCGGATTGTATCTCTGTGGCAAGCCGTTCGTTGAAAGAAGCCAGCCCACCACGATAGGGATGGCTTGTACCTATGAATATTATCTTAGCCATAAAAGTCTGATGAGCACTGTAAATATAGTTAAGTAAATACCAGTTTACCAAGAACCCGGCAAGGAAAAGCAAAAAACGGTTTTGATAGGCAAAATAAAACCAGCGTACTTAATCAGTCTGATATATATTTAGCATTATTTTAACTATTTTTGGTTATAGCATGTTATTAAAGGATATTAACCAACTACTTAAATAATGAAGAAGGGCAAAATAGTATTATTTATATACTTAATCTCTATATCAGCATTTGGCCAGTACTCGGAAATATTTAAAAGACATATTCTTCTTGCAGAAAAAACAAATAATTATTACGAGGGATTTAACAAAAGTTCAGGCTCGAATGATTTCATATACCATTCATTTCGTGAGGATGTGAGTGAGTCGATGCTTACGAGGTGTACCGATGGCAAAATGTCAATACAATGGGAAACAGCCAGGATTCCTGAAAATATGGATTCTGGTTGTGGCTTTATATGGATGGCAGCCATGGATCTTACTGAAGAGGAATGCAGGTTTGATATGTATATTAATGGCGTAAAACGATTTGAGATATTCTCAGGACCTGAACCTGAATTACAGACAAGTTGCATTGATGGCGGTAATCTGACCTTTTACCCTGTAGATATTGATCATCATGGTGATGCCCATGGATACATGACATTGGAAGCACCTTCTGACTGGGTTTCCCCTGGCAGGCCACTTGAGATTAGAATAACGGGATCAAATTCAGATTCAAATACATGGATAATTGTATACAAGGCTACTGATGCTCTGTCTTACCTTCAAAACAAAGCGAAGTATTCATTCCAGCTTAAAGCCAGCTTTACCAGAAAGGATGACAGTTATGATGTGTTATTACATAGTCCGGAATGTTTTGCTGGCAAAAAACTGGAAATAATGGCAGGTGAGTACAAAATAAGCAAGCAACTGATTAGCAAAAACGATCGTTCTGAAGTAAGTATTAATATTGATGCCTCACACAAAGAAGGTGGTTTTATCATAAGTGATGATATTGGAGAGATGGTCAATATTAAGAATTTAAACAATCCTGGCA
>Ga0114922_10002227_pt1 | contig 18260 bp, 12 predicted proteins | sample AartaG_FD_100975 | JGI IMG/M metagenome (GOLD analysis project Ga0114922, IMG submission 100975) | Deep subsurface microbial communities from Aarhus Bay to uncover new lineages of life (NeLLi) - Aarhus_00045 metaG | ecosystem: Environmental > Aquatic > Marine > Oceanic > Sediment | place...
AAAGTGGAGATTGCTGTCCTGGAGACAGGGCTGGGTGGCCGACTGGATGCAACAAATGTCGTCACACCTCTGCTGACGATGATTACCGAAATCGGACTGGAGCATACGAGAATCCTGGGAAAACGTCTGGAGTCGATTGCGTTGGAAAAAGCGGGTATCTTCAAACCGAAAATTCCGTGCATATCCGGGGTGACACATTGGAGAGCAAAAACGGCTCTCTCTGAATTGGCATTAAAAAGGAATGTGCCCCTTTACTTCTTAAAAGAACTCGTTCGTCTATCCAACCTTCATTTATCCGAACAAATGAGCCAATTCGATTGTGATACCGGAAGTTCCAATTATCACGATCTGACTCTAAGACTCATTGGAAAACATCAAATCCATAACGCCGCATTGGCCCTGTTGGCCGTAGAAGAGCTTCGTAAGCAAGGGTGGAACATTCCAGAGCAGGCAATCCGAAATGGTCTGAAGAAAGTTCAGTGGCGGGCTCGTCTCGAACTGCTCCAGGAAAATCCTAAAATCCTCCTGGATTCGGCCCATAATCCCATGTCCATCCAATCTCTGGTAAAAACGCTGAATTCTATTTTCAAATATGAGAAATTAATACTGGTTTTTGGGGTATTAAAAGACAAAGACTACCAGAAAATGTTTAAAGAAATTGGCTCTCTGGCAGATTCAATCGTTCTTACAAAACCGCTCAACGATAGAGCGCTTGATCCGGAGTTCCTGGAACATCACCCTGTGACTCAAGGAAAGCCTATTGATGTCATTCCCGATATCCAAAATGCATGGACACGCGCTCTCGCACTCGCCAATAAAGACGATTTGATCTGTGCGGCAGGGTCTATTTATCTTGTGGGTGAGGTACTGCGGTTTTGGGAGGAATCTGAAAAAGAGCGTCATAGATCGGAAGATTGAAATCCAGACATCAAAAATCATTGGGATATGGAACACTTTTTAAATTAATATTAATCCAATTAAAGATGAAATGGGCTTTAAAAAATGTAAAGTACCTGGATATCGGAAAAGCGCACATAAAGTCAACACCAACCATACCCACTTTTGCCATTCTGGATGTTGGCGAAGAGAGCGAATAAACATGAACATAAAGGGTAAAATACCAAGATAATAATGATGATGCCATGTTAATGGAAAGATTAAAAAACTAAACAATGTCAACAAACTCCACGCTTCAACAGGCTCATTATCCTCTCTCTTCATCTTTATTAAACGCAGCACTACTCTAGTTAAAAGCAGACCTATAATAAAAATAAAAATCATCAATCCGATATTTCCAGTCAAATGCAATTGTTCTGTAATTGTAATTACGAGAGTTTTTAAAGTAATGATGGGTTTAAATGGCATTGGCTGAATTGCACGTTCGATAAAATCAATCCATGGTTTAAAGCCGATAAGGGCGATGGAAATCAAGCAAATTCCTAAACTGAATAAAAAGATGGAAATAATGGGCCTCCAGCGTCTTTGTACAATGTAATATAAAACAAACACAGCCGGTGTTATCTTAATTAGAATGGCCAGAGACAACAAAAAGGATGCAAATATTTCTTTACCTCTCGATTGCAAATAAAGACTCAAGAAAATTAGGCTCCCTAAAAAGATATTTATTTGACCCAATCGTAGTGTACTTACCAAAGGTCCAAATATAACATGAAATGCAATAAAGAAGATCAAAAACCAATCCAAACCCTTTTTATCTGCCCCAAATAGACGCCATAAAATCAACCCATTAATACCCGTTAGGAATAAATTTATGGCTAAAAATATATTGTAGGTTGTTACTGGACTAAAAAAAAGCATAGGTGTCCAAAGCATAGCTAGAATTGGAGGATATAGATATGGATATACAGGTCCTAAATTACTAGGAGCAAGTTCCTCAATGGTCTTTGCATCATAAATGTTCTCCCCTTGAATCAAAGCCTTCGAAGCAAAGTAATAAGACCATGTGTCTACAATTCGATCCTTAGTGAAAGGTTTGAAATAGGCCTGAACAAATAACAGACTATATGCAATTAAAATAATAAGGACAATAATCCAGGGTTTCGTTTTTATAGAAGCCAGGCAATTAATTATTTTCATTATCGTAAAAATTTCCTTTATTTATCTTCCCCGAAAAAGGTGACACCCAGTTAAGCTACTTTAATTTGTTTCGTTGCGAATTCTACGGGGGAACAATATCCGAGAGCTGAATGTCTTCTGATCCGATTATAGAACACTTCAATATACTTAAAAATACTTTGTATTGCTTGATCTTTTGAACAATAATTTTCGAAGTAAACCAGTTCTGCCTTCAATAAGTGAAAAAATGTTTCCATAGTCGCATTATCATACGAAGTGCTTTAAAAAGATAGTCAGTGAAAAAACTAAGGATTCATAACCATCATAAATTAGAGGAAACATTTAAGTTTGTTATAATAAAAACTTCCAAAAAGGTGAATTTCTCTATTCTATCCCCTTATTCACCTTTACTCCGGTAGGAGGACTGGGAGGATTTGTATCCAGTACGATTCCTTCACCTAACAAATAATAATAAACAACACTACTATAATTGGCCACAACTTCACTGTTATGTCCAACTTCAAACAAAGCATTGATACTTCCATCAAAGATAACAAAATCTGAGGGCATAAATCTGTAGCAGGTAAATTTTAAATAGGTGTAATTTGGGTAATAAAAGTATGGAGTTCCATGAAAGGGATAAATAACATCATTATATCCCCAGGCCTGATTAAAAAAATCTTCCGAACCCGTACCATGCCAACTTGGTTGGGATTCGCCATTTACATAAATTATTTCGTCTCCCTCTATCATCGCTCCGGTTCCACCAGTATTATCCATATTCAACATAACACCCACAAGCTTACCTGTGCCATTGATTGTTAACAGCTGATAATGCCTGTATTGTTCTGTAGGTAATTCTTCGTGGTAAAAAGCATGAAACCGACCAAATCGATCATCTATTTCACTCATTTTTTTATATTTCAAATTAGACCTCATTTGTAAATTACCATAATTAGTGTTTTTAATGGTAATACGAGCATTCACTGAGAAAGGCATTGGAAAGTAACAATAAAGTTTATCTTCTGTAATCCCTATCGGTACACTTTTATATTTTCTATTTTCAAATCGCATTCCAAAAAAATCGGCAATGGGTATATTTACCGCAGGATTTACATTGTTATCCCAATAGATACTTAAATAAGTATTCCTAAGCATTCCTCTATCCTCCACATCAATATCCATCATCGTAATGACTCCAGGCCCCTCAATATTAAAAAGATTTATTTCTTCTCCAGGTGGACAGTTTTTATCGACACTAATTTCAGTCAAATCCGATATTTTATATGGCGTACTCCCTGGATTATTCCAAATATCTATGAAATCATCGAGATTACTAGCGTTCGATGTATTAAGAGTTAGACTAAAATCATCCATTCCCTGGTTAGTTAAAAACTGTCGATAATTTATTTGATAATAAATTGCTGTTGTGCTGCCTTCCTCAAGCGTTATTTCGCATGACTGAGTATATGGTATAGGTACATAGCTAAAGTAAGCTTTTTTTACCTTATGCGCTAACGGGAGCTCAAAGTGGGCATAATTACCAAAGAAAATTTTTAACGGTACATTAATGACTGGATCGCTTTCTCCATTCAAATATATTTTTAAAATAGTATCATCCTGAAAATCATAACCGTCGCTGTAACAAGCATTAGTCATCCAAATACGAGTGATACATCCCGGTCCATCCATATGTGCTATAATCTTACTACCATCTCCAGCATTTCCCAAATTACCAATCCAATCGATGTTTCCACCGGATCGGTCATAGCTGGAAAACATGCCACTCTTTCCCCCAGGTATAGCTGGCAGCCACTCAAAATGAGCAAGCTGACTATAAATATTATTAGCCGCATATTCATTAGGATTCTGTGAAAATACATATGGGTTCGAGATAATTAATAGCGTGAACAATCCGATAAAATTAGCTAACCTATTTTTCATTGATAATCTCCACAATTATGCTTTTAATTTAATTAACAGATAAAGCAAGAACTATACCAAAAATACTGTTTTTTCATTCTTTTACAATTGTCTGTTTACAGCAAGTCAATTATGACCAGAAATAGTATCAGTCTATATATTAATAAAGCATTTCATTTATCAATTATTCTTTGGATGTAACAATGAACATTGCGTTTATTATGAAATTTAGGTTATCTTTGGATAGCTTATTCCGGCCCAAACCTGCCATTGATTCCGGTAAAGTTTGCCGGCCAACCCAGTTTAAAGTTGCCACCCATTCCGGCTGAAAACTGCCCCGAGTGTCACCAATGCCAGAAAAAGAGTTTCCATATTAAAAACATATCAAAAAATAATTCCTAACGCGCTAAAGCGCAAATGCCTAAAGTTCACATCCCAAACACTCCATAACATCGATCAATAATTTTGTTAAAAATACAAAGTTTTTCAGAGTAATAGAATAATTCATAACTAAATATATTATTCATTCTAACAATATCTCTTCGATCTTCATTATTATACTTCAGGGGGCCTCTATCGATAATGCCAATAAAAAAACAATACTGAAAAAGTAAATTCCACTGAAAAGCTTGAGACATCCTGTTCCTCATAGACGGAGAAAGCTACAGATTCCTAGTAAACTTTTGTTTTTACGAAGCGAATTCGTTCGCGTATCATGACAGCCGGGCTGCCGAATTGTAGAACATCCTTGCAGGCCGGTTTATTTATCGTTTGTACCCTATCGTTAACGGGAAGGAGGATAAACCTATGAAACGCCTAATTCTTTCAACCGCGTTATTTTCCATGTTATTCGTACACACTTCTCTGGGTCAGGTACCCCAGACGATGAGTTATCAAGGTGTCCTGACCGACGAGAGTGGAAATCCCGTGTCCAGCACCACTCACAATCTCACCTTCAAACTTTACGACGCTGCCACGGATGGTACAGAACTTTGGACAGAAACACAATCCGTTGACATCAGCAACGGGCTGTTCAATGTGATCCTTGGGAATGTTAATCCTCTGACTCTCGATTTTGATATGCCCTGTTGGCTTGGTATAACTATTGACAGCGGATCTGAACTCAGTCCCAGGGTGGAACTCACCGCTTCTGCATACAGCTTGAATGCCAGAGGTGTATTGGGCAGTTCTAACGTCTTCCCTTCCTCCGGTGCTGTCAGTATTGGAGCGACCAATTCTGATCCCAACACGATGCTGCATGTTGAGGGGTGTTCGGACAAACCATCCGGGATTCTTGGTGTTGCTCATTATGGCTCGAGCAGTGCACGTCCATTTGGTATTATCGCAGGTTGTTCAACAAATAATTCTGCAACAACCGGGGGAGGGTTTTATTCAAGTATTCGATCATCTGAGAATCCGAATATCAATTATCTTTTTAGTGGACAATTGGATCTGACCGTTGAAGATGAGGTCAATGCAAGAACGTTGACTGTTGTTTTGGATGGTGCCAGTGTGGATACCGGAGACTATGCCTTGGAAGTCAAGGCCGATGAACCAGGATATGCAATTTACTCAAGCGGTTCTGGTAAGAATTACTTAAATGGTGATGTCGGCATCGGGACAGAACAACCAGGGAACATCTTAACCATCCAGCAGAATTCTGCAATCGATCCAGTTGCCGATGCCTGGACGACCTACAGCTCAAAGAGATGGAAAACAAACATCAAACCCATTGAAGGTGCGATAGAAAAAATCAATCGTCTGAGAGGTGTCTCATTCGATTGGAAGGAAGATGGCAAACATGACATTGGACTGATCGCCGAAGAAGTCGGTAAAGTGATACTTGAAATTGTGGTATTTGAAGAAAATAGTATTGATGCCAAGTCTGTAGATTACGCTCGATTGGTTGCACTTCTGATTGAAGCACTTAAAGATCAACAAACGCAAATAAATGATTTAAAAGCATCCCTCAGCTCCCTTCAATGAGAATCTTATGAGGGATCAATGACTTAATAAAAAGGAGCATGTAATGAAAAAGTTAAAGGTGATACGAGTGCTTTTCTTTTTAATAACACCTTTTCTATTCCATAATCCTGTCTCTGCACAAATAAGAATTCCCATCAATGTTTTTGGTAATGGTGGTACTGAAATGTCCAATGCAAGTTTTCGCAGTGTTGGAACAGCCGGTCAACCTTTGATTGGTATATCATATAATGCCTTGAACACCATTCAAAGCGGGTTCTGGTTTCAAAGTATCGATAACATGACAGAAATTGAACAGACACTTTCAACGGAAAGTCCAGCAGAGTTTAAATTAGAGCAGAACTACCCCAATCCTTTTAACCCCGAGACGGCTATAAATTACCAGGTTCCTCATGCTTGTCAGGTGACAATTCGAATTTTCAATACGATGGGTCAGGAAGTAAAAACACTGGTCAATGAAGATAAGCAGGTCGGTTATTACACCATTCGCTGGGATGGGAGTGATAACAACGGTCTCCGGGCCGTTACGGGTGTTTATCTATACCAGATTAAGGCGGCTCATTTTAGTCAAACCCGGAAAATGTTGTTTGTAAGATAGAGCAGTCCACATAGTATAAATAGTGTTAAAGTTATTATGTTTCTGATTTCTGTTAGCTGACAGCTATCAGCTAACAGCTGTCAGCCAGAAACCAGCAGCCAGAAACCAGTAACCAGAAACCAGTATGAGGCGAAGCTTAGGCAGTCCTTACGATGTAAAATCACTTCAAACCCATTTCCTTTAATATATAATCTGCACCTCCAAATTTCTCGGTAACAAACAAAACATACTTAATATTCACGGAAATGGTACGCTGGATATCATAATCGTATTGCCAGTCACCGGTCATGGCCTCATAATTCCCATCGAAGGCCAACCCGACCAATTCGCCATTCGCATTCATTACAGGGCTGCCGCTGTTTCCGCCTGTGATATCACAACGATGGGTAAAGGCCACTGGAACATCATTGAACTTTGAATCAGCCCATTGGCCAAAATCTCTCTTCCCTGACAATTCCGCCAGTTTGGCAGGGACATCGAACGGGTCTTCTCCTGTGTGCTTTTCGACAACCCCTTTCAATGTTGTAAAAGGAGCGTACCAGACAGCATCGGCCGGTTTGTAACCGGCAACATGACCATAGGTAAATCTCATCGTGCTGTTTGCTTCCGGATATAATCCTTGCCCCTTCCATTCATACAGAGCATCTATATACTCTTTTCTTAAATTCACGATGTTTACGGAAAATTTTTGATAACGCTTCTCATAATCTTCGACCTCGTCATACTTCTTAGCCGCCAGCTTAAAGAAAAGATCGTCCAGGGCCTCCAACTCCTTGGAGGATTTCTTAAATAGCGTTCTAGCATAATCCACATCGGCGAGTTTGCTTTTCGAATAAGCTTCTTCTACAAAATCATCGCTTGATTGACCGCTGTTGAACAGGTATTCTAAGCCCCCAATCCTCTGGCCGGTTGGAAGTTGATTTACTTTTTTCAGGACACGTTTGAGCATTGCTTTATCAACGGGTTCATAGTAGCTGTAAAAACGGAGGTGAAGGTTTTTTATGGCTTGATCGACGCCCCTTTCTGTGAAATTTGGATCTCGTTCTTTTTTGGACTTCTCCCTTTCTCTGGCAACACCATAAATCTGACTCGCGAGGGAAGACATCGTTCCACCTGAGAACCCGAAAAGCCCGAGGACATCATCTTTTTTCTTCATTCTTGCCAACTCTTTATACTGTGCCTCGATCCGATTCAAAATATCACCGTATTTTTCTTTTAATTGTGGTTTACTGTTTATGAATTCCATCAGTTCTTTTTCAAATTTAATTTTTTTCTTGAGAAAATGGGTCTTGGTCATGCCATCAATTTTACCCTGGTAATTTTTCATCGTGTTATTCAAACCGGCATTTAAATTGGCGACCTTTATTTTTCCCTCGGGTGAATCCTTTGTTTGATCGGCCAATAAATCCAAGATTTCTCTGTAATTTTGAATCGTTTCCGGATAATTATATTTTAAATTCCACCCGACTGAATTTGAAGTACGCCAGCGGGTTGTGGAACCGGGATACCCGAGAATAAATGTAAAATCACCATCCTTTAAATGGTCTCTGGCAATACGAAGATATCTTTTCGGCTTAACCGGGATGTTGTCCGGACTGTATTTGGCACCCGAGCCATCGGGTGCCATGTAAACACGTAAATAGGTAAAATCACCCGTATGGCGAGGCCACATCCAGTTATCAATGTCACCACCATATTTTCCGATAGATACCGGTGGTGCATACACGATTCGTACATCTTGATATCGATTATAAACAAAAAGAATGTACTGTTTTCCGTTGTACATCGAAGCGACATTGGCCAAAATGTCGTCTCTCCCTTTTTCAATTTTTTCAGTCATTTCTGTGATTTTCGCATTGATCTTTTTATCCCGTTCAACAGGGTCTTTTACCCCTTTCGCAGCTTTCAGTACATCTTTAGTCACATCTTTTAAATATTGAAGCATAGATGCCGTCGATCCGATGGCCTGAAGTTCTTCGGATCGGTCTTTGGCCAAAAATCCATCTTTAATATAATCCTTTTCTTCCGATGAGGCTCTCTGCAATGCACCGTAAGCACAATGATGATTTGTTAATACAAGGCCATCCGGTGATATAAAAGAGGCGGTACACCCTCCCAACCACACAATCGCATCTGTCAGTGACGCCTTGTCCGGGTGATAGATATCTTCTATTTTAATCTTTAAGCCTTTCTTCTCAAGCTCGAGTTGTTTTAGTTGGGTGAGCAGCCACATTCCTTCCTCAGCCATTGCAGAGAGGGTAAACAGCGTAATTAAAACGGCTGATAACATTAATCTTTTCATAATATCAACTCCTTTGGTTTTTGGTGATGATTATGATTAAAAATATTGGTTTTCAAAAAGGCCGATTCTTATGTCTCAAATAATTTGTTTATTTTTGAAATACAATTTAACGCAAGTCCAATGTCGCACGAATTAAAGCGAAAAAATTCTCATCCGTAACATATTCCGGCACACTGTTGCCCGTCCCCAGTGCATATCCACCTCGCTCTTGTGCACGTTCCAACATTGCCTTAGATCTATCATAAATATCTTCAAAGGCTGATTCACAAATGAAATTGACATCGATTCCGCCAATGATGGCCAATCGATCATGATATTTTTCGTATGCCTCCTCAACAGGCATGATATTATCTTCATATGAATGACGACCGTCGAAACGAATATCCTCGATGATATCCTCAATAATTTCATTAAAGTAACCACATGAATGCAGAATAACAGGCTTGCCGGCCGAATGAAAAATGTCAACAATCTGTTTGTACCATGGGAAAACCAAACGGCGCAATGCATCGGGTGAAACAAGGGTGCTGCTGTTAAATCCCCAATCGTCATTGGCAATACATGCACCGACACAGTGAAATTGGGCGATCCTTTCGTAATATCGAACGAGACGGGAACCGACCTGTTCAAAAACATTTTCCACCAATTGCGGATGATCAAATAGCTGGTAACATAATTCATTGTAACCCATTAATCTGATGACATTCTCGAGAACGCCGTCAGGCGAATAGGGTATGAATTTCATTCCCTCTGGCAAATCATCAGACAGCCGGGTCAGGAGATCATAATCCGCCATTTCGGGATTGGGCCATTCAAAGGCGTCGAATTCCTTTCGATTACGAATCACAGCGCCTTCATTTAAAGAAATCGTTTCTTTCATCTCGCGAAGATTCGGATCGGTAAATTGAAAATCCGGAAGCAGCACCGAGGCGTAATCATACCCGAGTCGATAGAATGTTTGAATGGCTCGTCTATACCAAGCGGTTCGATCCGTTGGAATGGGGCCGGAAACCACACGGCCGTACAACCTCTCATTAAAATAGAATTCAAATAATGTGGGCCTGTCAGGAACCTCACACCGGAGCACGGTTAATAAATTCTCAAAGTTCGGTTCACCTCTTCTCTCAGGAATGTCATTCCGGTTCATCACAATTTATTTCCCAGCATATTAAACCTTTTATTTAACCCGAAACCAGCAGCCAGAAACCAGAAACCAGTAGCCAGCAGCCAGTATTCGTTTAAGGAGAAGCTTCGCTAGCATTTATAATTCTCCCCAATAAAAACAGAAAAAAATAACGATATATCGATTCGTTCCCATAACCCTTAGAGATTGAGTTCTCTGCCAATGCCCTTCTCCCGTGCTCTTTGGTAGATGAGAATCGCTGTTGCCATATCATCCAGAGCTAAGCCAAGATTAATACAAATTGACCGTTCATCGTTTCTTTCCCTCCCTGGCTTCTGACCGGCGATAATTTCTCCAAGATCTGCATAAGGCTCGGGAGTAACCTTGAAGTATCCTTCCTTACGATAGTATTCCATTTGGCCCAGATCGTCGGTTACGAGTTTATCGGCTTGTTGAAGAGCCTCTCCCTGCCAGTAGGAGTCAAAATCAACGAGACTGGCAAAGGCGCCTTCAGACAGCCATCCCGGCTCGATAGCCGGTTTCGGATTCTTCAGTATAGGGCCACTGGTGACGACCAGGTCCAATCCAATGACGGCCTCTTTTGGAGATTGAACAACTTCGACATCGACCCGATGGTATTCTGCCATTTCCTTGGCAAATCTCCGGGCGATCTCGGGATAAATGTCGTATGCCTTAACCTTTGTGATATGAAACACATTGGCCAATGCTTCCAGATTGCTTCTTCCCTGTACTCCACACGCGATGATTCCAACAGTGGAACTCTCCTTTCGGGCCAGGACCTTTGCCGCCACAGCTGTTGCTGCACCGGTGCGTTTAGCCGTTATCCATGTCGCATCCATAACAGCAAGAGGGATGCCCGTTTCCGGATCGTTTAGAATGATTAGACCGGTGATGTAGGGGAGGTTCTTATTCTGATTTTCAGGATAACCGGATACCCATTTTATACCCGCAGCCCTTAAACTTGGTATAGATGCAGGCATCGCATGGATAAACGCATCTTTTCTGGTATGAATTCCTGGCTTGGGAGGCATTTCTACCCGTCCTTCTCCCTTCTCTTTAAACATATTTTCGAGGGCGGCAATGATTTTTGCCATAGATAACCCGATTTTCTCCACATCTTCTCTGCAAAGGTATAACATCTTGATTGCACTCATTTTTCTAACTCCTCTGTAACACGTTTCAATTCTGGTTCAGCGAAAGCGTTCTACACTTAATTGGGCCATATTGAATCCGGGATCCTCATTCAATACCAGTTGGGATACCAATTTGCCCGAAATAGGTCCCAGGGATAATCCCAGCATACCGTGCCCGGTCGCTATTGTGAGATTATGGACCGTTGATGAACGCCCGATGAGAGGAAGACCATCGGGAGTACATGGCCGCAAACCACGCCAGATTTCGACCAAAGGATATTTTCCGGGATCCATATCGGGGAGATAGGCAGGAACGGCCCGAAGAATGGCTTCGACGCGATGTCGATTTATTGACAAATCCATGCCTGCGAATTCGAGAGTTCCGCCGAAACGAAGGACATCCCCCATGGGAGTCACCACGACTTTAGCTTCAGCGAATATCAAAGGAATAACAGGTTGCTTCTGTGGACTCTTAACGGTGATGCTATAGCCTTTAGCCGGTTGAATCGGCAGTTTGAGCCGTAGATCCTTCACAATCTCAGGAGACCATGAGCCCCCGGCTAACACGATCTCTGTCGCTGAAAAATCCCCTCGAGTCGTCCTTACTGTCGTAATCCTTCCCCCTGAGGTTTCCATCCCTAAAACCTCGGTCGATGGTCGGATATCAACCCCGCGCCGGGAAACTGTACTGGCCAGGGTGCGAACGAACCGGTCCGGTCGAAAATGAGCATCATGTGGATAAAACACCCCCCCGGCGATATCGAAACGGACATTTGGTTCCAGCTCTCGAACCTGTGTCGTATTCAGGAGTTCCACTTGAATCCCAAACTCACCCAGGACGCGGGCTTCTTCGGATATCTTTTCGAGGGTTTTATCCCTCTTATAGACGGTCAGCATGCCCCGCTGCTCAAAGCCGAAATCCAAACCTTCTCGTACGGCCAATTCCTCATACAACTGAAGACTCTTCAGGCTAAGATCACGAATAACGGGTATGGAACTTCGCACGTTTTCCTTGTTGCAATGGCGTTGAAATTTCCACAACCAGGAGAGCAGATCGCGATCCATACGAAACCGAATGGTGAGAGGACTTTCAGGATCGAATAACCATTTGATTCCTTGAGAGATTACACCCGGTTCTGCTATGGGGATGCAGTGACTGGGGACGACCAAACCGGCATTACCGTAAGAGCAACCGGAGCAGACTTCTCCCTTTTCCACGACCACCACCCTGCGTCCTTTCTGCAACAGATAATAAGCGGAGCAAATACCGACCACACCCGCTCCGATGACAAGAATGTCAACATCCTGTTTCATTGTGGTTAGCCGATATCCCTGGATCTAATCTCGCAACGAACTATTTCTCGTTCAATATTTTCGACCACTTCTCACTCACATTCGCCCTCGGTCGTCCATCGGAATATTTTGAGATCAGGTCGTAAAACAATACCTTGGCGGCTTTTTCGGCCTTCAGAGCACGATCCGTCGAATAGGAGGTGAGAAATTCCCTGGCCAGATGGGGATCCGATTTATGCAATTCCAGTGCAATCTTTTCGATTTCAGCCTGTTTATCGAACTGCTCCTTTTCCAGGGGTCCAAAGACCTTCCTGATATCGACATGCATATCCCGGTATCTCAACCAGGAAAAAATGTCGATTGCCTGAAAATACCAGCGTGGCGATTCGGGATCAAAGGCAACAAAATCGCCTTTACGCCACGATTCGGGTGTATGGGATATCCCGACATAAAAGGGGACATAACATGTTGACCGGGGACAATCCAGACCAAACCAGAACAAGCCCCCAATACAGTCAGGAAGTTGGCTCCGTGCCTGCGACACCCAGGTATAACCCGATCCTTCGGTACAAATGCTCCGTTCTGATCTGACGCCTCGGATCCGGAATCGACCCGGACAATTAAAAGGTCCTGCCGCCATTTCTTCGGTTCTATCATAGGGAGTCCCTTCCAGATGATCCCGCCACACGTTGTTGATCCACCATTCGGCACTGATTTTTTTGTCCGGTTTGACAGAAAAAGGAAATTCTTGATCAATTTCCCATTCTTTTGAGGGACATAGGAGACTGAACATCCGCCATTCACGAATTTTATTCCCCCTGGACTGGTTGCCGCTGTAGATTTTAGCGAAATGAAACGGCCCATCTTTTTCAGGATCATAAAATCCCCTGTCAATGGCATTCCGGATCAGATTGGGAGACATCATGAAATTCTTTTTATCAGTAGGATCAACAACTCCGATTCTCATCCGATTGGCATGGGGGCAGACATGGTCATCCGGGATCCGCTGAGCAACCCAAATCGTGGATTCTCCTACTATTTCAAAACACCAGGCTTCTCCGGGATCCGACACCAGAAAGCTTTCCCCCGAACCACCGAGACCCTTTAGACCATATTTTTCAACGAGCTTTCCAGCGGCTTGAATCGCTTCCCGTGCCGTTTTTCCTCGCTGCAGGGCGAGTGCTGCAGCCTGGGTGTAATCTATCATTGCCTTATCACGGGGGAGATCACTTAATTCGCTTCGAGTGCCACAGGTATTTTCCCCAAAGAAAACCTGATATTCATTGGCTATCGGACATTCCGTCATAAAGAATGTAAAGGTTTCAGGAACCTGAGGGATATCTGTTTCACCAAATACGACATGTTTGAAACCTCCCGGTAGACCCGGATAATCTAGGCGAACCTTCTCGCCCGGTTCGTGCTTCTTACCGGGCACAACCGTGAGTGTGAAGTCACAGTTGCCGTCACATGTATGGCCGCTCATTGTATAACCATCGATGGTCGCCTTCGGACCTGCCGCGAAAGAACTGCAGGCCTCCTTATGACAATCATACTCCGCCGCATCCTGACCCCACCCTATCCGGGTCATGGAAATCAGGAGTAGAAACCCGGTAAACAAGACAAATAATCTTTTTCGATTTTCCATCTTCCCTCCTTTTGATTTTTTCCCTGTTGAATTCCGAGTATTGTCCAAAAACAAAAACGCCGACGTCTGAAAGATGCACGACACCTTCAGAATTTGGCTACCGATATTTGGCAATCTCAGACAAGATAGCCCTCCCCAAAGTCCACTCGCCTCTCCAAAGAAGCAAGGTTTAATTTAGAGTCCTGGCTTTCATATACCTGTCTAGTATAAATGATTATTTAAAAGAAGTCAAGAAAAAAATTCGCTCAAATGTTTTCTTTTTTACGACTGTTCCCAAAGATATACTTAAAAGGTTTAAAATTTGTCCATTCTTCAGTACAAATTGGTGAAAAAGATAAAACAATTGATTCAATAAAATATAGCTTGACAATTCCGATAAATTTTTATATACTACTCCCATATCAAAAACATTTCTGTTTGAATTATGCCTGTCTACTATTATTTCTGTATTCTGTTTTTGAAACCGATACCTAATCCGGTCTTCCTCTCCGAGTGTCCCGAGAATCACTGATGTGGTGGTTGTTTCCATTGAGAGATCACAGGTTTACCACGAAATGAATTTTTGAATTTTACAGAAATCTTATCTTCATCATTATTAGACTCAGGATTCTATCGAAAAATCCCAATACGTGAAATGGAATGGTTGATGTCATTACATTGGAAAGGGGGTGATGTGGAAAAAGTGGTTAAAACATTTTTAACAACTCGGATTCATGCGAACACCTAACCTAAAAAGAGGAGGAGTATGAAATGTGTCGAAAGATTCTATTCATTATGATCTTTTTATTGCTTCTGCCGACCATCATCCTGGCACAGACGGGTAAACTGCGCGGATTGGTAACGGATAAGCAAACAGGGGAACCCCTCATCGGCGCAAATGTCATGATTGAGGAAACAACCCTGGGTGCATCGACCGATATGAATGGTGTGTATGTCGTGCTGGCCATTCCCCCTGGTTTGTACACGATCCGGACGAGCTATATCGGCTATCACCCAGAGGCGATATCGAACATCCGTGTCAGTACGAACCAGACGACGACGCAGGATTTCCAGCTCGCGACCGAAGCGATCAGAGGCGAGGCCCTCGTCGTCGTTGCGGAACGCCCGTTGATCCAGCGGAATACCACGAATACGGTGCGTATGACGACTGAAGAAGACATCGAGAATATACCGATTCGCGGTCTTCAGAATATTCTGTCATTGAACGCTGGAGCAGTTATGCAGGATGAGGACTTGCACATTCGTGGCGGCCGTAGTGGTGAGGTGGCCTATTTTATCGATGGCGCCACGGCTACCAACCCGAGGTCCAACGAGGAAATGGTAACCGTCATTCAGGAAGCGATCGAAGAGATCCAGATGCATGCAGGGGGCTACACGGCAGAGTTTGGCGGAGCGAATTCGGGAGTTGTGAATACGACCGTTCGTACGGGAGGTTCGAGGTTTAGCGGAACGATCGACTACCGCACGGATGATTTTGCAAAGGGTGGGGACGAGTTCCTGGGAACCACCTCTCAAGGGTATCACAATGTGGTTGCCACCCTTGGCGGTCCGCTGACCTCCAGGCTGCGATACTTCGTCGCCGGACAGTACAACTATTCGCGAAACGTGTCGCGTGTCTTCATCGAGCCGTTCAACACGGACGACTTCCTCGATCCTGTGACGGGCCAGACATTGGGAGAAATCGGAGGCCTGGTGGATGATGGCCTGGAGGGACGGGCGACAGGCGAGTCTCTACCCGGCCCGATAGCGTTCGAGAAGAATTACCTGCCGAATAACTGGCGCCGCAATCTAAGCACGAACGCGACGTTGGTGTATACCCTATCCAATGCCATCAAGTTACGGCTAACCGGAAGCTATGCTTACAACCGGCGTCCCAGCGGTTGGGGCAGTTTCTACTCTGCCCTGAATAATGTTTTCTACGACAGAGTCCGGGAAATCGCCACCCATCAGGCCCTCGTCAGTCTTCGTGCGACGCACATCATCAATCCGACGACGTTTTACGATGTGTCCGTCAGCTGGTCTAACCGGAAATACAAGAGCTTGGATCCACAATTCGGAGACGAGTGGAAGAAATATACCGACCGCAGGGTATGGGACGAGTTAGGTCTGGATACCTCTGAATGGCAGAGCATGTTTCGTGGGCCCCTCGACTACAGTACGATTTCCAATTTTTATGTCACTCCACCGGCGGAGCCCCTGAACTCTTACGAAAAGAACAGCCAGACAGATATCGGCGGCTCTTTCGATTTTGTGAGCCAGATCACGAAAAATATCGAGTTGAAGGCCGGCGGAAAATTCGATATGTGGTCCATGCGTGACTTCAGAGTGGGCAGTATACGCGACTATCTGGAGTATCTGTACGGTGCGGACGGCAGTACTGTGAGAGAGTTTGACGACGAGTATGTGCGGAGGGTTGAGATCGGCAATGAGGCCGCCATCGATTATTACGGATGGGACGTGGATGGCACCCAAAAAATAAACAGTGGGCCAAATGGGCCGAGAAAGCCGTTTTTTGGATCCGTATATCTCCAGTCCAAGATGGAATACAGAGACCTGGTTCTCAACCTGGGTGTGCGTTTTGAGAGATACGACCTCAACGCGCCGAGGCCGGAGAATTTAGAAGATCCGGAACGTGACAAGTCGAATAACTGGCTAATTGAAGACGCTCTTGTTTATACGGACCCATACGACTATATCCTTCCTCGTTTGAACTTTGCTTTCCCGGTGACGGACAACACGGTATTCTACGCCCAGTATGGTGAGTACGTCCAGCTGCACTATCTGGACAATATTTACAGGGGCGGTTTACGGAGTATGACGAGTTCGATCCTTCCGGAAACCCGTGCAGTGAGAGGTACGGGTGCATCGTTCTTAGCCAAACCGGAGCGCACGAACCAGTACGAGGTGGGCATTCGCCAGACGATCACGAGTGAGTTTGCTTTTACGTTCACCCTTTTCTACAAGGATCTTTTGGATCAGATTCGCGGAGGCCAGATACTGGCCGATGGCACGGGCGAGTTCGAAGAAGGTACGATGATGTTCGGTGGATTGGTCAACGATGATATGGGTACGTCCAAGGGACTCGAGTTGACCCTCGAGCTGCGTCGAACCCAGAGGTTGGCCGCGAGAGTGAATTACACACTTTCCAACACCCAGGGTACGGGTTCCGACGACCGGACGACGAGGGTTGCTGTGAGCGATGTGAATTTTGGAAAGTACCCGTTGTTTATCGCCAATCTGGATTACAACCAGCCTCACCGCGGAAGCGTGATGCTGGACTACCGTTTTACCCGCGGAGATGGAGGTAAAATTCTTGAGGGCTTCGGTATCAATACCCTCGTGACGTTTAACAGCGGTCATAGCTACACGCAGGTGGCTGAGCCCGGGCACCTCGGTCAGTCGACGCCGTGGAATGTGGGCGTGCGGATGACGGCGGATCCGCGACAGCGCCATCCCGTGGAGCCGCTCAATACATCACTCACCCCGTGGAATTTTAATATCGACCTGACCGTGGACAAGATGTTTTACTTCAACCGGTTCAACGTGAAACTCTACGTGAATGTTCTCAACCTGTTGAACACGAGAAACATCTTCAACGTCTACCAGACTTCGGGAACGGCCGACGATGAGGGATGGCTCAAATGCGCGCATGCGGCGAGTTATATTGCGACTCCGTATTATTACGATTTCTATGACGCGATCAACCTGGATAACCGCTGGCATTACCTCCAGGCAACCGGAAACGACCTGTGGGGTCCGCCCCGCGCGATTCGCCTCGGAGTGATGCTGGAGTTCCGATAGAAGACATCCCGATTCATCAATAACGTTTTGATACACTTAAATCAGGGAGCAGAAAAATGATAAATATACGGAAAATCACTTTTCGATCGTTTCTTGCCGCACTTATCATTGTCGGTATGATGGTCGGATCGGCATCCTTGGCCCAGGAAGGAGGGGACAATAAGGACGCCCCTCTCCTCAAGGTGAATGCGTGGATGCCGGAACGTTATCAATTACTCAACATCAACAACCTCTGGGAGTGGGCGCAACGCAATGGGGAGTCATGCCGCTCGCCCAATGGAGACTACGGATGCTTCTTTCCCCGCGGCAAGACGTACATGCTGTACGCGAATGGTTTTATCGTGGGTACCAGGGCGTATTTG
>Ga0114922_10002228_pt1 | contig 18259 bp, 11 predicted proteins | sample AartaG_FD_100975 | JGI IMG/M metagenome (GOLD analysis project Ga0114922, IMG submission 100975) | Deep subsurface microbial communities from Aarhus Bay to uncover new lineages of life (NeLLi) - Aarhus_00045 metaG | ecosystem: Environmental > Aquatic > Marine > Oceanic > Sediment | place...
ATGCTTGCCGTGCGGTATGATGTACTCTCGCTCCTTGCCGACTTTAGGCAAGATATTGATCTTCCTCATACCCCTGCCGGAACTGCTGAGCTCCACCACTCCGTCAATGTGGGATATGATGGCAGGATCTTTGGGTCTTCTGGCTTCAAACAACTCGGCAACCCGCGGTAATCCCCCGGTAATATCCTTCGTTTTGCTGATCTGCCTGGGAGTCTTGGCGAGAACATCACCTGCCTCTACCTTCTCGCCGTCTTTGACCACTATGTGAGCGCCTGACGGGATGGGGTAGAACGCGAGAACCTTCTTCTTCTTTTCAATTATGGATATCTGCGGGTGCAGATCCTCTTTATGCGGTATGATCACCTGCTCGATAACGCCGGTGGTCGGATCGTGCTCCTCGTGCATCGTGACGTCCTCGACCATGTCCTCGTACTTGACGGTCCCCTTCGTCTCGGTGATGATCGAGCGGATGTAGGGGTCCCATTCGAGCAGCAGATTGCTCTTCTTTATGCGCTGGGCGTCCTTGAAATGAATGGCCGCCCCGGTAGGTGCGGGATGCCTTTCAAGTTCCTTGCCCTTGTCATCAACCACGGCGACCTCGGCTCCCCTGCTGATCACGACGCGATCGCCTTTCCTATTGGTCGCCGTTTCCAGATCGCGATACTGAACCTTGCCGGCGTTCTTCACCTCAACGTGCGATTGTTCCATCGGCCCGCTGGCTATTCCGCCAACGTGGAATGTTCTCATCGTGAGCTGCGTGCCGGGCTCGCCAATTGACTGAGCGGCTATTATCCCGACCGCCTCGCCGAGTTGAACGGTCTTGCCGCTGCCAAGGTTTCTGCCGTAGCACCTTACGCACACACCGCGTTTGCTCTCGCACGTCAGCGCAGACCTGATTCTGACGCTGTCAATACCGTATTTCACAATCTCTTCAGCGGTCTCTTCGGTTATCTCCTCATTGGCTCTGACTATGACCTTCTTGCTCACTCCAGGTACGCGTATGTCCTCGAGCACCGTCCGTCCGACCACCCTGTCCTGAAGCGATTCAACCTCCTCGCCGGCCTCCACAAGCGCCTCAACCGTAACCCCGTTGAGAGTACCGCAGTCCTCTTGATCTACGATGACGTCCTGGGCAACGTCTATAAGTCTGCGCGTGAGATAGCCCGCATCGGCTGTCTTAAGCGCGGTGTCCGCCAGACCTTTTCGAGCGCCGTGGCTTGATATGAAATACTCGAGGACGCTCAGTCCTTCCCTGAAGTTTGACAGTATCGGCGACTCAATAATCTCGCCGGAAGGTTTCGCCATCAGACCGCGCATTCCCGAAAGCTGCCGAATCTGTTGTCGGCTGCCCCGCGCACCGGAGTCGAACATCATGTAGATTCCGTTGAATCCATTGTTATCGACGGCAAGCTGTTCGAACATCGTGTCGGCAACTGTCTCAGTACACCTGGTCCATACATCCACAATCTTGTTGTATCTCTCGCCCTCGGTAATCAACCCGTTCTGATACTGTTCCTCAATCTCTTCCACCTGGGCGTTGGCGGACTCTATAAGCTCCAGCTTCTCGTCCGGGATGTGCATATCATCCATTGAGATCGAGATACCGGCCAGCGTGGCGTACTTGAAACCTATGTTCTTCAGGGCATCAAGCAGCTCCACCACCTTGTCGTGACCCAGATGTTTGAAAGTCCAGGAGATGAGATCGCGCAGGTCGTCTCCATTCATCTTGTGATTAGCCCGCGATAGAGGAATTTCCGACGGAAGGCAGTTATGGAAAACAAGGCGGCCCACCGTCGTCTCAACAAGCTCATCATCCACATGAAGCTTGATCGCCGCGTGGAGATCAACGTGACCGGACTCGTAAGCGAGCACCACGTCGGACTCTGCGACGAACACTTTTCCCTCGCCCCTGGCACCCTCGGCGGCCCGCGTCAAATAGGCTATACCCAGGACGATGTCCTGGCTGGGTGTCGCTATGGGCCTCCCGCTGCTCGGCGAGAAAATGTTGTTCGTCGCCAGCATCAGCAACCGGGCCTCGAGCTGTGCCGCCGGGAACAGCGGTATGTGCACGGCCATCTGGTCGCCGTCGAAATCCGCGTTAAACGCCGCGCAGACGAGCGGATGTATCCTGATGGCCTTTCCCTCGACCAACACGGGTTGAAACGCCTGTATGCCCAGCCTGTGCAAAGTGGGAGCACGGTTCAGCAGAACGGGATGCTCAGTGATTACCTCGTCAAGTATATCCCAGACCTCCGATGTACCGGACGCGATCGCCTTTTTCGCCGCTTTGATCGTCGTCGCGAAACCGCGTTCCTTGAGCTCCCTGATTATGAACGGTTCAAACAGTTCCAACGCCATCGGTTTCGGCAACCCGCACTCATGCAGCTGCAGCTCGGGTCCTACGACGATGACGGACCTGCCGGAGTAATCCACCCTCTTGCCGAGCAAGTTCTGTCGGAATCTGCCCTGTTTTCCCTTCAACATGTCGCTCAACGACTTCAGCGGTCTGTTTCCCGTGCCGAGCACAGCTCGCCCGTGCCTGCCGTTGTCGAACAGAGCGTCAACCGCCTCCTGCAACATCCGCTTCTCGTTCCGCAGTATCACTTCAGGCGCTCTCAACTCCATCAGTCTCTTGAGCCTGTTGTTGCGGTTGATCACACGCCTATAAAGATCGTTCAGGTCGCTCGTAGCATAACGGCCACCTTCAAGAGGCACCAGCGGCCTCAGGTCCGGAGGTATCACAGGAACAACTTCCAGCACCATCCACGAAGGGTTGTTGCCGGAGTGGCGCAAGGCTTCGACTATTCTAAGCCGCTTGTTCGCCTTCTTTCTGCGCTGTGCCGAGGTCGCTTCGCTGAATTCCGTCCGGAGCTCGACCGCAAGAGCGTCAAGGTCGATCTTCTCGAGCAACTCCTTGATCGCCTCGGCTCCCATCTTGGCGACAAACCCGTTGCCGTGATCCTCCCTCGCCTGCTGATACTCCTCCTCGGTCATACGCTGTTTCTCTTCCAAAGGCGTGTCGGCCGGATCAACAACGATGCGCTCTTCAAAATATATTATTCGTTCCAGAATCCTGATCGACATGTCGAGCAGTGCGCTCAGGCAACCGGAACCGCTCTTCAAGAACCAGATGTGGGTGACCGGAACGGCGAGGTTTATGTGTGCCATTCGTTCCCGTCTGACTTTGGATTCCGTTATCTCAACACCGCACCTGTCACAGGTTATCCCGCGATGTTTAACTTTGCGGTACTTGCCGCAGCTGCACTCCCAGTCCTTGACCGGACCAAAAATGCGCTCACAGAACAGTCCGTCCTTCTCCGGTTTGAACGTTCTGTAGTTTATCGTCTCGGGTTTCTTCACCTCACCTCGCGACCATTTTCTTATATCATCAGGTGAGGCGATCCGAATTGAGATTGCGTCGAACTTCTCGCTAGCCGTAGAAACATACCGAGCCAAGACTCATTCCTCCTCAGTGCGGTCGAATCCTAATTCATCTTCAACTTCGACAAGTTTGCTTACATTCAGGCCCAACCCGCGCAACTCCTTAACCAGGACGTTGAACGATTCCGGCGTGCCGATTTCAAGCTCTTTCTGACCCTTCACAATGGCCTCGTACGCCTTTGTTCTACCCGCTACGTCGTCGGACTTTATGGTGAGCATCTCCTGAAGCGTGTGAGCCGCTCCATACGCTTGCAAAGACCAGACCTCCATCTCGCCGAACCGCTGACCTCCACGTTGGGCTTTTCCTCCCAACGGCTGCTGCGTAACCAGCGAATACGGACCGATCGAACGGGCGTGTATCTTGTCATCCACGAGGTGAAGAAGCTTCATCATGTAGATGTACCCCACCGTCACCTTCTGGTCGAACGGACTACCCGTGCGCCCGTCGTACAAAGTAGCCTTCCCGTCCTCCGGAAGGCCCGCCTTCGTAAAATACTCTCTGATCTGGCCCTCAGTCGCGCCATTGAACACGGGCGAAGCGATCTTTATTCCGAGCTCGTGCGCCGCCCATCCAAGGTGCGTTTCAAGGATCTGGCCGACGTTCATCCTTGACGGCACGCCGAGCGGATTGAGCACCATCTGGACAGGCGTGCCGTCCGGCAAGTAAGGCATGTCCTCCTCGGGAAGTATCTTTGCGATAACACCCTTGTTTCCGTGGCGTCCGGCCATCTTATCACCAACTGACAACCGACGTTTTGTCGCAACATAGACTTTGACCGTCCTGAGTACGCCGGGCGGCAGCTCGTCGCCCTTTTTCATCACGTCGATCGCCGAATCCCTTTCCGTGGCGAGGCGTTCCTCCTCGGCGGTAGCCGCTACCAATATGCGCTCGAATTTCTCCTGAACGGCGCCGCGCTTAACGTAAAGCATGTTCAGCACGCTGTAGTCCGCCGTGCCGACACGCCTTGCGCTCACTCGCTCGCCCTTGCGGAAAACGAGCTTGTCCGTCTCCGGGTCAAGCACGTCCTGTTTCACCGTACTGCCCGCCAAAAGCCCCTTGAGCAGCTTCTTGCACTGCGCACGGAGCGCCTTGATCTTTTCATCGTACTCCTTGCGGACCGCGGCGACTTCCTTTTCCAAGGCGGTCTTCGAGCGCCTATCCTGAGCGCGATCCTTCCTGCTCAGAACAACGACATCGACCACAACACCGGTCAGCCCGGGCGGCGCCATCAACGATACGTCGCGCACATCCTCCGCTTTATCACCAAAAATCGCACGAAGCAACTTCTCTTCAGGCGCCAACTCGCTCTCTCCTTTCGGCGTGACCTTGCCGACGAGAATATCGCCCGGATGCACTTCGGCGCCTACCCTTATGATCCCCGTGTCATCAAGCTCCTTGAGCGCTTCCTCACTCACGTTCGGGATGTCGCGCGTGATCTCCTCCTTGCCGAGCTTGGTCTCTCGCGCATCCGTCACGAATTCCTCTATATGTACCGAGGTGAACACCTCGTCCTTTACCAGCTTCTCGCTGATAAGCACGGCATCCTCGAAATTGTACCCCTCCCATGGCATGAACGCGACAAGCACGTTGCGTCCCAGAGCGATCTCCCCGCCCTGCGTGGCAGCGCCGTCGGCGATCACGTCGCCGGCCTTCACCTGCTGCTTCTCGCCCACTAGCGGCTTCTGATTGACGCATGTGTTCTGATTTGACCTCACGAACTTCTGCAGCCGGTAAAGGTCAACGTTCTCACTGAACAGGTCAGCTTCGCTCGTTCCCTTGCTCGTCCGCTCGATCTCGATCGTCTCCGCATCGACGGCCCTGACCACTCCGGCCTCGCGAGCGACAATTACCGCCCCGGAATTCTTGGCCACAATGGACTCTATCCCCGTTCCAATCAAAGGAGCTTCCGTCTTGATCAGCGGCACCGCCTGACGTTGCATGTTGGAACCCATCAACGCGCGGTTCGCATCATCATGTTCCAGGAACGGGATCAGCGCCGCCGCCACGCTCACCAACTGTTTCGGCGATACATCCATGTAGTCGACTTCCTTCGCCGGAACGTGACGGAAATCACCGCGATACCGCGCCAACACGCGCTCCTCCTCGAATCGCCCGCGCGAATTAAGCGGTACATTCGCCTGAGCAATGGCGTAATTATCCTCGTCGTAGGCCGAGAGGAAGTCTATGCGATCGGTCACCCTACCCTTCACTGCCTTGCGGTACGGTGTCTCGAGAAAACCGTAGTTGTTAACCCGGGCGTATGTCGAAAGGGAGGCCATCAGACCGATATTCGGACCCTCAGGTGTCTCGATCGGGCAGATCCTGCCGTAGTGCGTGGGATGGACGTCTCTTACCTCAAACCCCGCCCTTTCCCGGCTCAACCCGCCAGGACCGAGGGCGCTCAGGCGCCTCTTGTGCGTGAGCTCAGCCAATGGGTTCGTCTGATCCATGAAATGCGACAGTTGGCTCCGACCGAAGAAATCCTTGATCACCGCACTGACAGGTTTAGGATTCACCAACGTCTGCGGGGTCAGAGTCTCAGTATCTTGATAGTCCATCCGCTCCCGTATAGTGCGCTCCATCCTGACCAGTCCGATCCGAACCTGATTCGCCAAAAGTTCACCGACAGACCTAACGCGTCGGTTGCCCAAGTGGTCGATATCATCAATGACTCCCTCACCGCTCCTCAACCTGACGAGATATTGCAGAGACCCGACTATATCCTCGGCAGAAAGGGTAAGGACGTCCTGAGGAACGTCTATATTGAGTTTTCTATTGATCTTGTAGCGGCCCACGGGAGCCAAGCTGTACCTGGCAGGATCGAAGAACAACCTCGTGAACATCCGCTCGGCCGTCGCCGGCGTAGCCGGGTCCCCCGGCCGGAGCAGACGATAAACCGCAACCATCGCCTCTGCCCTGACGTTTCCCCGCTTAAGATCTTCGTCGGGCTTCAACTTCTCCTTGGCAAATTTTGCCGTCAGGTCTAGTCGCAGGGTATTGATTATCGAGACATCATCTCTCTCGGACTCCAGTTTTACCAGCTTAAGATTCTTGGCACCGTGCTTGAGACAGGCTTCGATCACCTCCTGGTCGAGTGCCGTCCCAAATCCCGCTATGAGCTCACCCGTTTCCCGATCGACCACGTCATGGGCGATATATCTTCCGAGAATCTTATCGTGCAGCACGCGTTTGCCACTCACCTCAGCGCGCGTCCGCGTTAGACGCACCTTCTCCAGCTTGTAGAAAAGCGAAAGGATTTCCTCGTTGGTCTCGTGACCCAGAGCACGCAGTATGACCGTAGCGGGCAACTTCGACCGCCGGTCCACCTGCATGTACAGCACGTCGTTGATGTCACTATCGAACTCCAGCCAGGCACCCCGATAAGGGATTATCCTTGCGGAAAGAAGTCGCCTCCCACTCGGATGCCGCTTTTGCTCGAAACATACGCCGGGCGACTTATGGAGCTGGCTCACTATCACCCTCTCCGCGCCGTTCATGATGAAGGTTCCTTTTTGAGTCATCAGCGGCAACTCGCCCAAGAACACGTCCTGCTCGATCACAGACACCGGCGGTGCGGATTCATCGCCGGCTTCCTCCCGAATCACCAAGCGTAGCTTAGCGCGCAGCGAACCGGCGTGCGTCACACCTCTCTTCTGACATTCTTCGACGCTGTATCTCGGCGAGGCGATCGAGTAATTCACGAACTCTAAGGAAACGCGCCCATCACGCGAGAATACGGGAAACGTTTCCTTGAAGATCGCCTGCAGACCATCTTCCTTCCTATCTGACGGACGCACATCCTCCTGTAAAAAGTCCCGGTATGAACCACTCTGAACCTCGGTCAGATCCGGAACTGGAAACTCATCGGGAATGCGCGCAAGCAGTACCCTCTTAGAATCGCGCTTTGACGTTTTTGGAGTACGCGCCATATGTCCTCCTAAGAACACACATCGTGAGCCCTAAACTTTTAAGTATAGACAAGTTGGATACTATTCGCCCCACCCGGAGATTGTTACCCTCTCTTTAGTAGGCAAAATGACAGTTTAACATAGTGCATGTTGAATGTCAAGCAAAAATTGTGCCCACTTTTCACGCCCCACAAACCCGCCCTGAGCACCCGATCTCCACCCTCGATCGCCGACCCCGAATCACCCTTATGTCAAGAAGCATCCGCCTCCTGCAACAGCCCGCCTGCGAACGTCTTAGGAAACACTACACCGCCTTGGTTCCGGGCCCCGGCGCGTCCCTCGGTGATACCTCTCCGCGAGCGTAAAACAGAGCCCGACTCCGTCCAGAAACGCTGCTCCTGCACCTCAGACCCTCGAACGACAGGGGCACGCCTTAAACGCTAATCGTGCTGCACCCCCCCCGCCCCCCTCATTCCCACGTGCGCTATAAGGACCGAAGCCGACTATTTGGCCGACGCACTTGAGTTTGGAACTGAACCCTGCCTCGGCGCAGAGGATGACGAGCTTCGGCCATCTTGACTCCCTTTTGAAAAAAGGGTATAATGCGTTGCGGGGTGAGAGGTGGCTTCATGTTGCAGACTTCTTGCCGGCGGTTAGGCTGACCGCGGTGCCGTAGGAGGTGGTTATCGGTGGCGGATATTCTGACTCAGGACGAGGTCGATCTACTTCTAAGCGCTGTGTCCGAGGGCGACGTCGGTGCACCTGTCGGTGAGAAGGAGGTTCAGCGCAAGACTTCAGTCTACGATTTTCGCAGACCCAACCGTGTCTCTAAAGAACAATACCGCGGTCTGCAGGGATTGTTTGAAGCCTTCGGCCGGGAGTTCAGCATTACTCTCCCGGGATACTTGCGGACCGTGACGCGCGTGGACCTGACCGCTATAGACCAGATCACATATGACGAGTTCATGCTGTCTGTGTCCCGTCCGACTTCGCTCACCGTGATCTCCATTGAGCCGTTTGGTGGTAGCGCCGTGGTCGAGTTGAGCCCGTCACTTGTGTTTCCCATCGTCGACAGACTCCTTGGGGGTCCGGGAGCTGTCCTGGAGAAGCCGCGCAACCTAACCGAGATAGAACAACGCATAGTCCAGAAGGTCATATACATGGCGTTGACCTGCTGGGAACGTTCCTGGGCGCACGTTGCCGAGTTGAAGTTCAAGATCCTTGCGCAGGAGAGCGACCCTCTTCTCGTCCAGATCGTGCCGGGCAGCGAGATGGTAATCCTCGTTGGGTTTGAAGTCCACATCGGCGAAGTCGCCGGCACAATGAACGTGTGTATTCCCCTGATGAACATCGGCTCCTTGTTGGAGAAACTGAGCGCCCAGCTAAGTTACTCCAGCAAGCTGCCGAGAGATGTCGCGATCAAGACCCGCGCGCAGGTGCGGGAGATACTCGCGCGCGCGACCGTGCCGGTAACAGCGCATTTAGGAGCGGCGCGGTTGAGCGTTCGGGAGCTGCTGGGACTAAGAGAAGGCGACATATTGCAGCTTGACAATCTTGTCACAGGTTATGCGGGCGTGAAGGTCGGAGACAAGCGCAAGTTCTACGCTAAACCCGGTCGAGTCGGAGACGAAAGCGCCGTCCAGATTGTGAGCTGCATCGAATAGGGATCTGTGGTGCAGGAGAACGCTTATGTTGGATGAGGCTATTGGCAAGGATCTTCTCTCATTAGCATCCCTTTGGGTGGATTCCGCATTTGACAATCTGTCTCTGCTGGTCGACCGCGAGTTCAAGCTGGAAGCAAGAGATACTCTGGAGCCGTCCACAGAGGATCTCGACGGTCTGAACTCGAAGTATCAGATAGCGGTCCGCGTTCCGGTCAGCGAAGAAGCGGGCGCCGGTGAGACGTGTATGCTTGTGAGTCTGGCGGACGCAACGGCCCTTGCGGACCTGCTCAGAAAGGGCGAAGGCACCTCCAGCGATGAGCTGTCGGACGAGGCGCGAAACTCGTTGCAGGAAGGCGTGGACCAGATGACCGTTGCAGCGGAAGCCGGTCTTAAGAACGCTCTGGGTGACACGTTTTCCTTGGGCTCGTCGACCATAGTTGACCTCGCAGCCGGAGACGAGAAGACAACCGACCTGCTGGGCGCGGAGGTCGTAGGCGTGGAGTTTGGCATGGTGTGCACCGACGTCATTGACTCGAGCATCTTGTTGCTGATGCCGACGGACACGCTGCAGCAGCTCTCCGAGAAGCTGAGCTCCGATGGTGACGATGCAGCTGTGAGCGCGTTGGAAGCGGAGCAGAGCGAGCAACCGGAGGCTGCTGCGAAAACGATTGACGGGGAGAACCTCGGTCTCATATTGGACGTCGAACTCTCGCTGGTCGCAAGGCTCGGTCAGGTCGAAATGCCTATCAGAGAGGTCCTCGCGCTGGGACCCGGTTCGATCATAGAGGTGGGTCGCTCCGTGGAAGAACCGGTAGAGTTGCTCGTCAACGAGAAGCTGATTGCGCGGGGCGAAGTAGTGGTTGTGGATGAGAAGTTCGGATTGAGAATCACCGAGATTGTCAGCCCGACCGAACGAGTCAGAAGTCTCACGTGACGCGACTCGCGTACGTCATTCGTTGTAGAATGTCTCGGATGAGATTTGCCAGGGTGGAGCGCGAACGAGGTGCGGTCAGCAGATGGCGGTAGTGCAGTGAGCCAGCAGCGCGGTTACGTCCGGGAGCAAGCCGCCCGCGGCGCGGACGAGGCCGCTCTTTGGAAACGCTACAAAACAACCGATGATAAGCGGGCTAAAGACGCCCTCGTGCTCAAGTACCTGCAATTGGCGAAATACATCGCCGGCAGGATGGCTATGCATCTCCCTCGGCAGATAGACGAACGCGACGTTATTGGATGGGCGGTGGTCGGCCTGCTCGAGGCGGTCGAGAAATACGATCCCGAGCGTAAAGCTAATTTCAGCACGTTCGCTTCTTATCGGATAAAGGGAGAAATCAGAGACAGCGTCCGGCAGCTGGATTGGCTGCCGAGGTTGCAGCGCCAAAAAGTCAAGAAGGTAAGTGCCGCCGCCGAAAGACTACGCGCTTCCCTGGGAAGAGAACCGCAACACGAAGAGATAGCGCGCGAACTCGGCATGGCGGTCGAAGAGGTGCATAGCAACCTGTCGAAATTGACAAGTGCAGAACTCCTTTCGCTCGACCAACCGCTGGGGGATTCAGGTGTTGCCGGGGACCAGTACGGGTTAACGCTTGAAAGCGTGGTCGAGGACTCCGGCGAATCGCCTGCCGAGATCGTCGAGAAGAAGAGCAAACTCGAAGCTATGGCTGAAGCTATACCTCAGCTTACGGAGAATCAACAGAGAGTTATCTACCTATACTACAACGAAGAACTCACTCTCAAGGAGGTTGCACGGGTTCTCGACCTCACTGAGGGCAGGGTGTGTCAGATTCACAAGGAGGCTATCGAGAAGCTCCGGGGCAAGTTGGCGCGGTGGAATACCGGGTGAACAGGATAGATGTCTCCTCAGCCTATTGACATGCAGACGATGATCGGGCGTATGGCCGCCGCCGACCGCGCCCAGCAGGTTGCCGAAAGGCAACCGCTGGTTCAGCAGGAGCGGCTCGCGCTTCAGGCGCCCGCGCAGAGCACGGAAAAGGAGACCCAGGTTCAGCAGGCGGACCACGCGGAACACGCGCCGGTGAAAGAAGCACGCGAGCAGGAACCCTTCTCGGGTCGGAAACGCCGACGTAAGAAGCGTGTCCCGAAAGCGTCTGTTGAACAGGGCGAGGAAGCCGCGTGCGACTCAGGGACTTACACGTCCTCCGCGGAAAAGGAGTCTGCGGACGGTTCCGACGAGGGACAAGTGTTGGATGTTGAGGTTTAAGCGCCTGCTGCATCTCTGGCGCAAGGCCTCTTTCGAGGATCGTCGGGTAAACGTAATAGCTTAGGCCTGATCCGTGACTGCAGGAAAGCGGTACGGATAGGCCGCATCTACTAAGGAAGACGACATGCGAGAATGGATTCCGCTAATAATTGCAGGAAGCATCATAGCTTGTGGACTACTTTATCTCATTGCACGCAAGGTTCTGCTAAAGCTGAGAGAGCGTAGGCAGAGCCGGCAGCTCCCTGAACGCGTTGAGAAAGCCGCCGGAGTTCTAGAGGCCATGATGAAGCTGCTTGACCAACAGCGTGACTTGAGCCGCGAGATAACGGGATCACTCGAGAAAAGGGTGCGAGAGATCAAGGAGCTCATCCGTCAGGCGGACGATACCATATCTCGGCTTGCTGCGCGGGCGTCCACTCTCACCCTGACGCGAGATCGTGCTGACACTGAGATCGAGGAGGTCGACAAAGACATCCCGCTCGAAACGGGGACCAGTACGGAGGAAAGAGCGGCACTGTTCGGGTCCGTTACTGCTGTCTCGCCGACAAGATCGCCCCTGCTCGGGTCAAGGTTGTCGGCGGAGGAGAAACAGCGCCTGGTCTACATGTACTCGGACGGCGGCATGGACATCCACGAGATCGCCCGCCAGATGAAGCTCGGCAAGGGCGAGGTCAAACTGATTCTGAGCCTCAGGCAGGGAGAATGAGTTTTGCATGTTGTCGAGGGATCCGGCCCTGCCTCCTCACTTATCCGCCTGGGACGTGAAGCCGCGGAACAGTTCCAGGGGACAAAACCCGGCCAGATCCTCACGGGTAAGATAGTCGGCAAGGATCCGCAGGGTTATGTCATCAGCTTCCGAGGCAAGAGCTTCTTGCTGCGCACGATCCGGTCTTTCCAGGAGGGACAAGAAGTTCGAGCGGAGCTCGTCGAACAGCACGGCGCGTTTCATCTTCGTCCGATTCTCCCCGGTCCCGGAAACACGCCCAGCGCGTCGGACGCGGGTCCGTCCATAGACCAGCACGTCAACACGGCGCTTGCGCAGCTGGGTCTGGAGGCTACTCCTGAAAACGCTGCAGCAGCAAGAGAGCTGATTCTTGCAGGGTTGCCGCTGTCGCGGGGGCTTCTCGAAAGTCTGTCCTTCCTTCTATCGGGAAAAGTGCCTCTCGATACTCAGCTCGTGCAGCTAACGGAGTTGCTCCGCAATCTCATGCCCCGACTCGGCGACCCGAGCCTGTCGGACCCGTTGAAAGAGATCATCACCATACTCCAGAACGCTCTCAGAACGCCTGAAGAGGCGGACCTGGCCGCTAGATTGAGGTCATTTCTTGCCGATTCGGGCATATTCGCGGAGGGCAAGATCCGAATGGCTTTGGAATCGGGCACGGATGCTGACGCGCGGCAGCAGATAGTAACGGACCTGAAGTTCGCGCTGCTGAGACTGAGGTCTCTGATCGACGCCGGCTCAAAGGCACTCCGTCACGCTGCCGGCGCCCGCATGTTTAGGCAACTGGAACTGGCCCTAGCAAATGCGCTCAAACTTGTGCGCGGTCAGCAGGCGCAGAACCTGATCCTCGCGGAGATGAATCAACTGCTGTTCCACGTGCCATTCCTACGCGATTGGGGATTCGACCGGGTACGGATTCAGCTCCTCCACGAAGAGGAAACCGCGAAAGGCAAGTCTCCCCGCCCGCCTGCCGTTCTCGTCGAGATGAGCGCCACCAATCTTGGACCGTTGAGAGTGGTGCTTCGATTGTATCGAGAAAAGATATACTGTCATTTCACTGCAGAGCAAGAGGGGGCGGCAAATCTGATACGCGCAGAATCATCGGAGCTCAGAGAACATCTCGAGACGCTCAGTCTGAATGTTGGCGGAATAACGTGTCGTGTTGGCAAATGCGACCCTGCGACCACCGTGCCGTCTCTGCAAACGGTTGACGTTAAGGTTTAGGAAGAATGGAAAGCACCCCGAAAGAGCGCCGTGAAAGAGCCGTAGCGCTGAGATACGAGTCGGAAAAAGACGATGCCCCTCGCGTAGTCGCCAAGGGTCAGGGCGAAACCGCAAAGAGAATAGTCGAAATCGCCAGAGAGCATGGCGTGACAATATATGAGGACGGTGAGCTGGCCGGAGTTCTATCCAGACTGGACCTAAATCAAGTCATACCGCCAGAGTTGTATTGGGCTGTTGCGGAGGTCCTCGCGTTCGTGTACCGGCTTAACGGACGTGCACCCTCATTGCTGAACGAATCGACGCATGGCAGGCAGCACGCCAAGTGACTAGGTCACCTCCTCCACCGGCATGACGAACGCCTTGACGCCTTCCGCGGACATCGTACGTCGCATTTCACGTACAGCTTCCACAATCACTTTCGCCTTGTCATCGCTGGTTGCTGTTGCGATTGCGGAGTTGCTTGCCGGCCAGACATGTGTGTCCAGATGCGGTCCGCTGGCTTTGCCGACGCCGGTTACGTGCTCCCATTTCGTGAATGTCTCGACCCCGTGCTGGTCGAGCATCTCCATAACCTCGTCGTTGACCGCCACGTTATATACGATAAACACCATCTTCATTTATCTACTCGCCCCTATTCCGTCTAGGCTCTATGAACTCGACGACTTTCGCGCGGCAAGTACCAGCATGCCCGAATAGTCGTTGACATGTGCGACGTCCGTATGGAGGTCGAGCACACTTATAGCACGATACCGGTGCTCTGTCAAGAAATGCGGCGCCTCTCGAGCTCTTCGCGCATGGCGCGTACCTTACGCTCGGTAAGCGGATAGCGCAAAAGAATAAGTATGGCGATCACGACGAACGGAATGGGATAGAACGCGTATATCACCCGAATATTCTGGATTGTCGCGGGTGCCTGTGCCGGCAACGCCTCGTCGAAGCCCGCGAACTTCAGGCAGTAACCCATCCACAGGCCGCCGGCCGCGATGGTCACCTTACTTACGAAGGCTCGTACGCCGGTGTACATGCCCTCTCGCCGTTTTCCCGTGCGCAGTTCGTCCTCGTCAACGATATCGGCCGTCATGGCGAGGAGAAGCATGAAATAGCCGGTGGCTAAGTTCTCGAGTCCAGAGTGCACCAGCAGGAGCCATGGATACTCCGGATTGTACAGGAACCACGAGCAGACCTGTGCAGAAACCCAGAAGACTGCCACGACCATAAGTGCGTTCCGCTTGCCGATAGCGGTTCCCAACCATCGACAGATGAATATCGAGACGAGGCCCGACAAGGCTCCCACCCACAGTGAACAAGTAACCATTTTGCCCGCGGCGTCGGCATCACCCCCAAACACATGAAAGACGTTGACGAAGATACCGAACGGCATTACGGTAGAAGTCACAATGCCCAAAACCAATAAGAACGCCATCAAGATCAGGAAAGGCTTGTTCATGAACGTGGTCCTGACGGCCGCCCGGATCGGAATCTTTGCCTGGGACTGTATCTCGCCCTCCTCTCGAGTGCCCAGAAAGGTCCAGAGAAGTCCCAGCGGGGATAAGACGGCCAGCGCCACCAGAAGCGTCAAGTACCCCGTCCTGGGGTCCGGGAACAAGGATCTCTTGTTAGCGATCTGGAAGAACGGAGCTGTAAAAAACTGCATGATTTGCATTACGAGCATCTGCACAGCGAACACGCGGGTCCGCTCGTCGTAATCGGTGGAGAGCTCGCATCCGAGCGCGTTGTACGGGACGTACATCACGGTATGGAACGTCGTAAACAGAAGCATGAAACCGAGAAGCCACACGAATTTCGACGATTCACTCAGTCCGCTCGGCATGGTGTACAACACTGCCCCGATCAGGCAGCTCAGCAGCCCTCCGATCAGTATGAACGGACGTCGGCGGCCAAATCGGGACCGGAAATTGTCGGAAATGTGACCCATCAGGGGGTCCGTGACGGCATCCCACAGGCGCGGAATCAACAGAGCCCAACCGTAAAGCACAGGGTTGAACCGCATGATCACGATGAAATAGTACCGCATGTTCCCCCGGACGACACCACTCATGAGGGTGTCGCCCGTGGCGCCCATCCCGTAAGCGAGCTTGCGCCGAAACGGTACGATCACGTGATCTTCGTGGCGGTCAAATGCGTCGTCCACTATATCGCATGCTCCGTATCCTGGAACGTCACTCTTGTTCGACTTTGCATCACGGCCATGGCACCCGCCAGAATCGGCAAGCAGAACGCACACCGGATCACACGTAGATCAAATGCGCGAAACGCTCGGCAAGAAGAAGCCCGGAATGATACACCCCGCCCGTCCAGCAGCCCGCAGTGCATTTCCAAGCGAGACGGACGAGCTAGCCGCCGTGCAGAATAAGAATTGAGTCTATGTTCTTCTTTGTGTACTCGCAGGATTCGCCTTGTGTAGGGTGCTCGCCTTCCAGGACTCGTTTCGGACAACCTCCAAGACAGATCGGCAGAAGGTCGCATTCCCGACATTCTTCCACATCGAATGGATCGTAACTGAGCCATTTGAGAAGATTCGGATTCACAAGATCCATCGGTTCCCTTATGTTCCCCAGGCTTTCGCTCTCGTCGCTGACTGTCAGACCGCATTTGTAGATTGCCCCTGAAGGGTTGACGACCATTGTGTTGAGAGCGATAGCGCCGCAGTTGTATTTCATGGCGACCGGGAAATGGTACAGCGCGTGCGTCTTGATCGGGACACCGTAAGCGGCGCACGCCTTGCAGAAATCCATTGAAAGATCGAAAAAGCTCTCAACGGTACAGCACTCATGAGCGATATCAGCGCAGACCTCCGTCATCTTGGCCACAGCCGCCATGTATGGATAGAACCTTTTGCTTTCGCCCAGCCAACCTTTATCAGCAAATACCTTGAGGAGTTCCACGGCCGCCCCGGCGTTCCTCTTGTCGGTGTTCACACGCGCGGCCACCGTCAGTCTGCCGACAACGTGTTCAAGGTTACCCAAGATAGCGTCAAAAGAAGAACCCTGCGTGCTCTTGAAAGGCCTCCGCGCGTCGTGAACCTCTTTAGGCCCGTCCACGGTAACCTGCATGCTCGTCACGTTGTATCGGAGGAGGTTGTCCGCAACCTCCTTCGTCAGAAGCGTCCCGTTTGTCGTCATTGACGCGGTGTAACGAAAGCCATACTGCTCGCTGAGCTTCAGGAACGACTCCGACAACTCCCAGACAGTCGAAGCGGTAAGCAGCGGCTCGCCTCCGTACCAGCTTACGTGGAACCGGTCGATCCGTTCGCGTCGCGCGCGGTCCTCAACGAAAGCACAGATGGCGTCCATCGTCTCTCTCGTCATGGACTCGGGTCGCGCGCGTTCGTAGCAGTACGTGCAGGCCAGATTGCACGCCAGCGTCGGCAGGATCGTGAGCGATAGACGATCGTTGAAGCGAGAAGCGTTGTAGCGCACCTTGAGAAGATCCAACTCATCAACGGACTTCGGGACGATGAACCGTCCGTCAACGAGGGTCGCGTAAATGTTCCGGCCCGCCTCATCTTCAGGCACGTAGCCGCCATCCTCAACGGCATTCATTATCTCCTGTACTTTCTGGAAAAGCTGCCGGTCGAAACTCACCAGTCCCGCAGTCACTCCGTTGAACAGAAGAAACCTGTCTTCGCCGTCAATCTGAACGACTCTGTTGTACCTCGACCGTTTCATGGGAATCGGCATATAGCTCTAACCTTTAAGCGCGGCCTTCTCTCTATCCCATATTCCTGCGGTAACACCTTCGCCCTGGAGCCTGCACTTCTGTACTTTGCCCCGGGAACTTCTGGGAAAAGTGTCCCGAAACTCGATGTACCTCGGAACCATGTGATCTTCCAGTCTCTCCCGGCAGAAGGCCAGCATCTCCTCCGGCGTTATTACCGTGCCTTCCTTGCAGATGACGCTGAGTTTGATATCATCGCCGTCGGCGCCACACAGCACGCCGACCGCAGCGCACTCGAAAACGCGTGGATGTTTCGACGCGGCCTTCTCAATCTCTGAGACAAAGATCTCCCTGTCTCCCTTCTTGACGACGTCCAACTTCCTGTCGGCGAAGTACAGGTAGCCGTCTTCATCCAGGTACCCGAGATCATCGCTGTGGTACCATCCATCCCGGACTTTGGCGGCCGACTCCTCCGGTCTTTTGTAATATTCCACGGTGATGGGCTCTCCCACCAGCCGGCGATGGACGATTTCGCCCACCTCGTGGGGCTCCAGCTCGTTGCCCTCGTCGTCTATGATCTTGACTTCAACCCCCTCAATCGGTTTCCCAACCGACCCGGGCTTACCGGTGTGATTCCCGGTGACACCACCGCCCTCGCTTGAACCGTAACTTTCAATCACGGTTACCCCAAAGCGTTTCTCGAAGGCCGCGATGACTTCCGGGTCACGCGGCGCCATGATACCGCTGCACATTCGCGCTGGGTTATCCGCATCGTCCGGGTTTTCCGGCAGGTTCAACAAATCGGGAATGAGACCGGCCCAGTACATGAATCCGGCTGCGTCGTATTTCCTGACAGCCTCCCAGAACGTTTCTATACGGGGCTCCCTGCTGAAGGCTCCCACAATCCCCGAGATGAAACAGCCCAAGATACCTTCGAACCACGTGTGCATCGCGTAGCACGTGTACATGGCCTCGCCCGGCTTCAGATCTGTAGGCCGATTCGGAAATGGTTCCGGCTCTCGCCGAGGCGCCATGTGACGTTTCACGACCGCCTTCGGGAAACCCGTCGTACCCGACGTATATACCATGTGAGATACGTCCGGATGTCCCACCTCAACCTGAGGAGGATCGGTAGGCGATTCAAAGACCTGCTCAAGAGGAATCGCGCCCGCCGGTAGCCGGGCCGCGCCGTCGTGCGAGCCGTGCCCGTCCACGATGAAATTCGTCACGTTGTCGAGCACGCCTTCCCGGGACCCGAACGCATCGACAAGGGAGAGATGGGTTATGACGGTCTCGGCATCTGAATCGTTGACCATATGAGCGAGGTACGGACCGGGCAAACCCGGCATGAGAGGAACGAGCACGGCGCCTATCTTGGCCATTCCAAACCACAGGTACAGC
>Ga0114922_10002229_pt1 | contig 18258 bp, 18 predicted proteins | sample AartaG_FD_100975 | JGI IMG/M metagenome (GOLD analysis project Ga0114922, IMG submission 100975) | Deep subsurface microbial communities from Aarhus Bay to uncover new lineages of life (NeLLi) - Aarhus_00045 metaG | ecosystem: Environmental > Aquatic > Marine > Oceanic > Sediment | place...
GACGTGCTCGGGCGCGTCGGTCAGTACCAGGAAATGCCGAGTGCCGACCGATGTTGCGGTATGGGCGGCACGTTCAGCCTGTTCTTCCACGACATTTCGCGGAGAATAGCGAATCGGAAGATGGATGCCATAGGAGCAACCGACGCTGACATAGTGGCGACGGCCTGTCCGGGCTGTATGCTGCAACTGAACGAGGGTATCCAGCAGCGCGGCATGCATAAGTGCGTCAAACATCTCATCGAAGTTGTTGAAGAAGCCACGCGGGAATAGGGTTCGGTTGACCGAACGCCTGATACTCGCTTGACCACGCGAGTTTTCGGGCTTAAAATAGAGCGTGTGCGGTGTTCGGTCTGTTTCAGTCACCACCGCGTGTGAAAGGAAAAGGATGGATACGACGCGTAAAGCCATCATGCTCGTTATGGACGGTCTCGGAGACCGGCCGATAAAGGAACTCTCGGGAAGGACGCCTCTCGAGACCGCCAAGACGCCGTATTTCGACTCTCTTGCTCGCCGCGGTGTATGCGGTCTGATGGACCCGCTCGCGCCCGGTATAAGGGTGGGAACCGATGTCGGTCACCTCGCGCTGTTCGGTTACAACCCCTTTCGGGTGTACTGGGGGCGCGGACCGATTGAGGCTGCCGGCGTCGGGATCGACCTGGAACCACGCGATGTCGCGTTGCGCTGCAATTTCGCCACCGTGGACGAGAACGGCGTAATCCTCGATAGGCGCGCCGGACGGATCAGGCATGGAACCACCTTATTGGCCGACGCGTTGAACGATCTTGACCTGGGCGGGAACGTCAAAATCCTGTTCAAGCAAGCGACCGAACACCGGGCGGTGCTCGTGCTGCGAGGAAAAGAGCTCTCGGCGGAGATCACTAACTCCGATCCGGGAGCGGGCCGTGAGCGCGAACCTGTCCGGACAGTTCAGGCAAGACGAAGCGGTATCGCAATGGCGGGTCGAACAGCTGCCATCGTGAACAGGTTCATCGAGATGTCGCGCGAAGTACTCGCGGAACACCCCGTCAACCGCGAACGGGTCAAGAAAAGCCTGCCTCCCGCAAATGCGGTTATAACGCGCGGTGCCGGTATGGCAGTCCGAATGCGGAGTCTTGCCGAACGATTCCATATCGACGGAGGGTGCGTCGTCGCCGAAAGCACCGTGAAAGGTATCGCAATCATGTCCGGTTTCAGGATATACTCAGCCGCTTCGCTGACCGCAAATCTTGATACCGACCTGGACGAAAAGGCCAGGCTGACCATCGAGGCGTTGCGAGACTGCAATTTTGTCGTCGTACACATCAAGGGCACAGATATCGCGAGTCACGATAACGATCCGCGAGGCAAGGTCGCGTTCATCGAGAAGATGGACGCGATGGCAGGCAAGGTTATGGGCGCGCTTGAAGATCCCGAACACACTTATATCGGTCTGACGGCAGATCACTCTACGCCGTGTGCGGCGCGCGAACACAGCGCCGACCCCGTGCCCGTGGTTATCAGCGGGGATGACGTCCTGGTGGACGATGTCGAACGGTACGGGGAACGTTCTTGTCCGAAGGGGGGCCTGTCGCGCATTAACGCAAACGAGTTTCTGCTCACACTGCTCGATTACATCGGCGCGACGTACCGGTTCGGTGCGTGACCGCGACTCTACGGGAAAGGGCATAGGAAACCTGCCATGAAGGTCAAAGACCTCATGACGAGAGATGTTGTGACGGTATCGCCGGATACAACCTTGAGCGAACTCTACGCGATACTGCAAAAGGAACGCATAACCGGCGTGCCTGTCATTGACGTTTCAGGCAAGCTCGTCGGCGTGGTTTCCCAGCGCGACTTAATAGTGGCCGAAGCGCAGTCCTTTGCCAGCAACAGCCCCTACTCGGACGTTCAGGAACTATTCGCGTCGCGTTTCATTGAGGACGATAGAGCCATGCGGCGGCGTTTCAACTGGGTTGAGGAGATCATGACAAAGAGTGTGGTCACCACCACGCCGGATACCTCAATACGGGACGTTTGCAGGTTGATGTGCGAGAGGAAGGTGAAGAGGTTGCCGGTGATCAGCGGCGACAGATTCGTCGGCATCATCAGTTTCACCGACGTTATGGACTTTCTCGCCGACATGGACGACTTGTTCTGGGAAACAGACGACGAACGCTCCGGCGAACCTTCGAAATAGCGAATCCACCGCTCGGCACGCGGCCGCAGTATGCACTAGAACTTCTTCTTACCCATGACGTGCTTCTGGTAGAGGGCGCCCAGAAAAATGCCCGCCAGCGTACAGGACGCGCCTATGATGAAGTCCCTTCCGATAGTGAATCCGGACACGTCCGAGAACAGGGTCATGAGCCCGGCGACACCCATCCCCACCACAACGGCGGACACGACCGAGAAAAGCAGAAGCAGGAACATCTTAAGGTTCTGCACCAGATTGACACCTCCTTTCCATCATTGTACGGGCCGCGTCGCGCGCTGAAGGACGCAGCCCTACTGCCTGCCATCACTTATCCAGAGCCAACTAGAACCTGTTTTCCTCGCCGCGGATGAGCCGGCCGATGTTCGATCGGTGGCGCATTACGACGAGTGCCGCCGCGACGATGGCGAACACGACGAACTCACGTTCCGCGCGGAGCGCCCACATTGCTACAGGCAGCGCGACCGCGCCGGACATCGATCCAACGGACACGATCCGTGTCGCCATAACCAGGACGGCAAACACAGCCACCGCGATAACCAACGACAACCAGGATATGCCCAGAAACACGCCCGCGCTCGTTGCCACGCCTTTGCCGCCTTTGAAGCGGAGAAAAACCGTCCAGTTATGGCCGGCTATGGCAGCAATCCCCAAACATACTCTCATCATCGGGAGAGACAACGGCGACCGACCCAAGGAAGCAAGAGCCGCCAGTGCTGTAACCGCGGCGTACCCCTTTCCGATATCGAGCACCAGCGCGGTGACACCGGCCGGTTTCCCAAGCACCCGCAGCGTATTGGTGGCGCCTATATTGCCGCTGCCTTGTTCGCGGATGTCTATCCCGCGCAGCAGCTTGCCGATGAGAAGACCGGTCGGTACCGATCCCAAAACGTATGCGAGAATCAGTGCGACGGGGAATTGCCAAGTCATCGTGCTCGCTCCCGGCGTCTCACCGCATTACCTCCTGTTGCATAACTCGATCCGTATTGGAACACCCTTGAACCCAAACTTGTCCCTGATCTGATTCTCCAGGTACCGCAAGTAACTGGTATCAAATTGGCTGCGGTTGCTCGTGAAAAGCACGAAGTTCGGCGGACACACGCCAACCTGCGTGCCGAAGAATATCTTCGGCCTGCGACGGCGCCTTATCGGCGGAGGGTTTTTCAGGAGACATTGCTGGAGGTGGTCGTTCAATTCCGACGTGCTGATACGCTTCCGCGCCTCCTCGAATACCTCATCTATCAAGTCGAACAGTTTGAATATGCGCTGTTGCGTGAGTGCGGATACTGTTATTAGCGGTGCGCCGGGCACGAACCGCAGTTTAGTCGCCACCTCTTCCTTTAGCTGCTCGAAGAACGTTTTCTTTTCCTCGATAAGATCCCATTTGTTCACGGCAACAACGACGCCTTTGCCCTTTTCCCTGATGAACGATGCTATCCGGCAGTCCTGATCGACGATACCGGCGGTGGCGTCGAGCATCATTATACACAGGTCGCACCTTCTAACGCTCTGCAACGCACTACCGACACTGTACTGTTCCAGCACGCGTTTCACTTTGGCTTTTCGACGCATCCCGGCGGTGTCGACAAAAAGGTACTGTTTCTTATTGCGTTTCACCATAACGTCAACCGCGTCGCGAGTGGTGCCCGGCCGCTCATCAACTATAACGCGCTCCTCACCCAGCAGCGCGTTCACCAACGAGGATTTACCCACGTTCGGTCTGCCCGCAATGGCGACCTTCGCGACAGGTGCTGATGTCGGTCCCGCTGGCGCCGACGGGAGCTCCTCCACGATCGTGTCGAGGAGTTCCTCTATACCCCTGTTGTGCACCGCCGAGATGGCCAGCGGTTCGCCCAGGCCGAGCTCGTACAGGTCGGCTTTGGTAAGCTCGATCTGCTCGTTATCAGCTTTCGTGCCGACGACAAGAACGCGTTTGTCGAGCCGGCGCAACTGCTCGGCTATCTCTTTGTCCGCAGGAGTCAGACCGTCCCTTAGGTCAGCCAAGAAAAGTACCGTCGAAGATTCGTCCAGAGCGGCTTTGACTTGCTCCTGCATCTTGTGCATAAGCGGGTCGACCGGCTGCTCGACTATCCCGCCGGTGTCGACCACGCTGAACTCCACATCCTTCCATGTACGCCGGCCGTACGACCGGTCGCGAGTCACCCCGGAGGTCGCGTGCACGATGCTCGCCCGCCGTTTCACCAGCCGGTTGAAAAGCGTCGATTTGCCCACGTTAGGGCGACCAACAATAGCAACTATCGGAAAACTCTTGGCCAAACCAGCCCTCTCCAGTCAGAACGTTTTAGGACTCACCGACCCTTTTTCGCGCCAGCGCGAGCCTGACACCGGACCAAAGGTAGTCAACGCACGAAGCTGCCGTGAGCACAACCGCTGCGAGAGTGAGCTTGTAGGCAAATGGCATCCCTGAGAGAACCGCCAAGAGCGCCGCCATCTGCAACGCGGTGGTAACCTTGCCCAGTACGCGCGGTTTGAATACGCGGCGATCAGAAATACCTATCGCTATACGCGCGCCCACCACTATCAGCAGGTCACGTGCCAGTATCACCGGCGGCACCCAGCGCGGTATCGCGCCGGCAAATCCATCCTGCACCGCCATGAAAATGAACGATACGTTTATCAGCAGCTTATCGGCGAGCGGGTCGAGAAACGCGCCCAGCTTCGTTCGTTGGTTCAGTCCTCGCGCTACGGCGCCGTCCAGCGCATCTGTCAGGATGGCCGCGCAGAACAGCGCAATCACGGCGTACCGCAACCACTCCGTCTCACCAGGCCGATACAGGACAATGCCGGCTGCAATAAAGGGTATCGCCGCTATACGTCCCCACGTGAGCTTGTTGGCGAGAGTCAACCGATTTCGTCCTTCCGCACGCGCTGCCCGGAGCCTACCACCTCAACTCTGCCCGCAACCACCACCCGAAATCGGATTATATCAGCGCCTCAATCGCAAGTCAACGGCAGGACGGTATGAGCAACTTGCAACATGAGAGGGAAGTTCGTCACAAGCTCTTCCACGGAACAGTCACGTTGCCATTACCGCAGCCAACCTGACCGCTTCGGTCAGGCTCCCCGGGTCGGCTTGGTCTTTGCCCACGATGTCGAACGCGGTACCGTGGCCGACGCTCGTTCTGATGATAGGTAAACCGAGGGTGATGTTGACCGCACGGTTGAAGCCCACGAGTTTCAGCGGTATGTGTCCCTGGTCATGGTACATCGCAACCACGACGTCGAAATCCCCGTTTGCCATGCGTGTGAACGCCGTATCGCCCGGCACCGGACCGGTAACGTCCGGCCCCTCCTCTCTGACCATCTCGATCGCGGGCGCGATCTCGTCGGGCTCCTCGGTGCCGAAAAGGCCATCTTCGCCGGCGTGCGGGTTGAGCGCGGCTACGGCGATTCGCGCATGCGGCACTCCGAGCCTTTCCATGGTCTGACGCGCCAACCTGATCGTCCCGGCAACGCGCTCGGTGGTGATATGCTCGGCAACGTCCTTCAGAGCAACATGCGTCGTTACGTGCACGACACGCAGCTCGTCCGCAACCAGCATCATCCGGTAATCATCACATCCGCACAGCTCCGCCAGAAACTCCGTATGGCCCGCGTAGTGGTACCCGCCCAGGTTCACGGCCTTCTTGTTGACGGGACATGTGACTATCCCGTCCAAGTGCCCGTCAAGAGCGAGCCGGACGGCGAGCTCAACACATGCGAAAGCGAACTTGCCGGCATCCGCAACGACTTTCGCCGGCTCGACCTTCGGCGGAGGTACGCCCGACGGTTCAAGAACGCCGATGCGGTCCTCCTCCCAGGCCGACCCTGCGTCGGCTTCGCTTAAGCGGACGGCGCTCGCGGCGACGTCGCCTTTCTGCGCATACTCCATCAGCGCATCATACGAGCCCACTATCAGAGGGCGGCATTGCGCCAGCATTTCGGGGTCCTGAAACGCCTTTACGGTTATCTCGGGGCCTATCCCGTTAACATCCCCCATCGTGATGGCTAATCGCGGTTTCACTGCGTCGCTCCTCTCTCAGAAATCGGCCACCCGTTTGAGATCCTCTTCCGCGAAGAACTGCAATCTGTAAAACCCTTCGTACCGGAACCGTTCCGCGTACGTCAACTTCAAGGTCCTGCCTATCTGAGAGGCGTACCCTCGGACCACCGCCTCGACGAGCGTCCGATACTCGTTGCGCGGTAAACCCTCTATCATGGGAACGCTGATCCCTGCAGCCGCCATTTCCATCCTCAAGCCGTCCATCAGGAACTTCATCTGCGATTCGTGCTGACACAGGGCATCGATTTTCCTGTCAATTTGCCCGGCAATATCCACAATTTTATCCGCGTCAACCGGATGTTTCGCAAAATAGTACCGTTCTCCAACGTAATGCAGTTCGAGCCCGTCATCGACGTGTTCCGGATGGAAGAGAGGCAGCGCGGCGAACTTGGCAGCCTCCATGGCCGCCATGCCCACGGCACGATGGTCCGGGTGCGGCTCGTACGGCGCGAACGGGTCCCACGTCATGAGCACGTCCGCCTGCACGTACCGTATGATCTGCATGATCTTCTCCCGCAACTTGCTCGACGGCACGTCGCCCAGCTCGCCGTCCTTGTACCCAAGAAATATCACGTCGTCGATCCCCATGATCACCGCCGCCTTTTTCGCTTCCTCCTGGTTCGCTCTGACAAGTTCCGCGGTCGACAGCTCGTGCGACCCCTTGCCGTTGTCCGTGGCGACAACCTGGTACACCCTGTATCCCTTTTCGACAAACCGAATGACGGTGCCGCCCGCAGCGAACGTGAGATCATCCGCGTGTGCGACAACACAAATAACTGTCTTGGCTCCCATCTGTAACCTCCATTCGAATCCCGTCAGTACACCGGACGCGTGCCAAACCGTGTGGTTTTCGCTCTTACCAGATGTTTGAGAAGTTTCATCTTAAGCTGGTAGCTGCGAGACTCCACGGAACCGATCGTCTCACGCGGCATAACGTCCACCTTGCAGATAATGTCGGCGAACGCCGCCGCCACCTTTGCCAGGCGGTCGCGCGCCACCCATTCCAGTGAGTCCTCGGCGTTCAGCAGGTACACCGGGTTGCTGATGTGGTTGATCACGGGGACTCCCGCCTCGTACCAGTCACCGCCGTCGGTTGGAGGGTACTCACCCAACGGCCCTTCCGGAGGCAGCAAGAGCACGCGGTCAACGCCGTGCGCTTCCACACTTTCGAGCACGGCATCGGCCATGGCCCTGTTCATGGGCAGGAAGATCCCTGTCGCCTCGGGCCGGCCGCTGGGAACCAACTGTCCGTTTTGACCTTCCACAGCCTCTTTGGCGATGTGTTCGATGGATATCTCGAGCACAGTCTTTTGCACAATATCCTCTCGGTGATCCTTGATGAACAACCTCGTTCCGATGGAGCCGTAGAAGTGTCCGGCCGAGAAAAGGATCACGAGTCTCCGGTTAAGCTCCGGTTGTCGTCCGGCGAAGTGTTTCGCCAGCGCCAGCACCACCGAACAGCCTGACGCGTCCTCCACGGGCGAGTCGAAGGGCGAATCGTGGTGACCGCTTAAGACGACAATTTCGTCGGTCCTACCCGGGATCTCGCCGACCACATTGTGAGTGATGCCCTCCTCTCGCACGCCGGTGAGCGTCATCCGCGAACGCCCCGCGCCACTCTCAGCCAGGTCCCGTAACCGCGGTCCGTCATCCCTGCTCACCCAGAAACCGGGCAGCGGCTTGTCCATTATGTCCTGCTCCTTGAAGCCGTAAGGGGCGAACATCCGACAAGATCCGCCCGGCTGGTCACTCAGGATGCCAATGAAGCCGGCCGCACCTCTCTCAGAAGCCTTGCGGTAAAGGTGCCAGTTGAGGCGTACCCACGTGGCGGGGTGCTTGACCTCCGGCAGTGACCCGTCGGGATCGTAGCTGCCGAGCGAGACCTTCAGCAGAAGGCTGAGGTCCAGCGGGGGGAAAGCGATGTCCGTGACAACGACCTTACCCTTCCAGTCGCCGCCTTGAATTAGCCTTTTCGGATCTGCATACACCAAGGGCGCCTCGATTCCCCGCTCGGGAGTAAAGGCGGCGTAGGGAATATAATGGGCGTTCGTGGGACGGAACCCGTCGCCTTCATCGAGCTCCAGCACGCTGTTGTGCGCTTCCCAGTATGTGATGGGGATAGGCTCCTTGCGGACGGCTTCGACACCGCCGGCACGAAGCTGTTCGACCAGAAAATCCTCGTTCTTCCGGTCGGCGGTGCTCCCCGGCCGCCGCGGGCCCATACCGGCCATGCGCTCAATCCAGCTGAACATCTCTGCGGCATCAAAAGAACTCGTCATTTCAATCACCTTCCTTGTCAGCGAGCGACCTCCGCTGAGATCGACCCTGCGGAAACGGTGCTCGCCCTTGCCCCAGCCCCTTTCCCAGCTAATGTTACCGCATATCACGCAAAGGTTCAACAGAGCCGACGCCCCATGCGCACGCTTTGCACGACTCCGGTCCGATAATTCTCGTTGACGTTTCGCAGGCGCAGGGTTTATACTCGGCAAAGGGAAGGATCCGCCACGGCGGAGGGGAGACCCGATACTCGCCCTGCGTCGCCGTGTCGAGGAAGGGGCAAGGCGATTTGAGGCGGTTGACGAGAGGAGAACCTATCTGATGTCACGAGCATTTTCGTCGCTGGTACGTGGACCCGCACTATCGTTCGCCGTGGTCGCAGCGCTGTTGATGACGAGCTCCTGCGCCATGTGGGACCGCACGGGTATCGGTTCGGACCTGAAACTCACACCGGAAATCCGCGAGGCCATAGAGACCGCCATATCGGCGGTCAAGCCCGCATTGGTCCGTATCCACGTTGTGCAGGTGCAATACTCTCGCGGACGGGCGGTCAAGTACGAGGCCAGCGGCAGCGGAGTTATCATAAGTGAGGATGGCTACGTCATCACGAACCATCACGTAGCCGGCAAAGCCACAGAGATCGTCTGCACTCTATCCAACAAGGAGGAGGTCGAGGCGGAGCGGGTTGGCACCGACCCTCTGACGGATATAACCGTGCTCAAGCTGCCCTCTGACGACAACAAGCGGTACCCGTTCGCCAGGTTCGGCGATTCCTCGAAACTCAAGGTCGGTGACAGAGTGCTTGCGATGGGCAGCCCTCTCAACCTGTCGCAATCGGTGACGCTGGGAATCGCGAGCAACACGGAACTGGTAATGCTTGACAGCTCGTACCGTTCCCAGCTTACGGTAGAAGGAGAAAGGGTCGGCTCGATAGTTCTGTGGATAGGGCACGACGCACAGATTTATCCCGGCAATTCCGGCGGGCCTCTCGTCAACCTGGCGGGCAAGATTATCGGCATCAACGAGATCAGAATGGGGCTCGGCGGGGCCATACCGAGCAACATCGCCCGCAACGTCTCGGAGGAACTTATCGAGAACGGCAAAGTGACGAGGAGCTCGACCGGGCTGGAGATTCAGCCGATACTGAAATCGTCGGAGGACAAGAAAGGAGCGCTCGTTGCGGGGACCAGCGAGGACTCGCCCGCCGACAAGGCAGGGTTCGAGCCGGGTGACATATTGTTGCGTTTCGCCGGTCAGGACATCAATGTGCGCTACCCGGAACAGTTGCCGCGTTTCATACAGCTCGCCTCGGCAATTCCCGTTGGCAGTGAGGTCGAGGCGATAGTCCGGCGTGATGGCGAGAAAAAACGGCTCCGGCTGGTGACCGAAGAGCGTCAGCGCGCTCGCGAGGACACACATGAACTCAAACGGTGGGGTATCACGGCGCGCGACATATCGCTACTTGACTCCAAGGAGCTGCAAAGGGAGGACAGGAACGGTGTGATCGTGTATAACGCACGACCAGGCGGACCTTGCAACGAGGCCAAACCCGCGATACGCAGTCGCGATGTTATCACCGAGGTGAAGGGCGAGCCGGTGAACAACGTGGCGGATTTGCTGAAGATCACGGACGAGATAACAGAAGGGCAGGATGAGCCGGTTCCGGTGAACGTTTCCTTCGAGCGGAAAACCGAGAAGTACATGACTGTGGTCAAGGTCGGTATCAAAGAGTTGCAGCAGTCGGCGCTGGAAGTGCGTAAAGCATGGCTTCCAGTCGCCACACAGGTTCTGACGCGGGATATGGCAGAGGCCCTGGGCATTGAAGACCGTACGGGAGTGCGCGTAACGCAGGTGTACCCGGGAACCGAGGCCGAGGAAATCGGACTACAGGTAGGCGACCTGATAGTCGAGCTGGATGGCGAAGCCATACCGGCATCATACCAGGAAGATTACGAGGTTTTCCCAACCATGGTTCGACAGTACAAGGTCGGCTCTGAGGTGGAACTTACCGTGCTCCGAGGCGACGAGGAAAGCAAGATCAAGGTCGAGCTCCCCGTCTCACAGAGGCTTGAACGCGAAATGAAGAAATACCGCAATGACAGGTTCGAGTTCACCGTGCGCAACGTCGCGTTCCTCGACAAGGTCCGCGCCAAGTGGGAGCCCGACGTGCAAGGTGTGCTTGCACATGAGGTCGTTAAAGGCGGGTGGGCCGCCCTGGGAAATCTCGCGGTCGGAGACCTCGTCAAGGAGGTGGACGGGCAGCCGGTTACGGACGTGGACTCCGTGGAGGAGATCATGGAGAAGATCGCGGAACGGGAGCCGGAGCATGTCCTGTTTCACGTTCTCCGCGGCATTCATAACATGTTCATAGAATTGGAACCTGACTGGGAAAGTGAGGTCCAGAGCGGCTCTTGAGTCGGTTGGCACAGCGATTGGGCGGTATAAGCGCGTTCAGAGAGGGGATTAACATGAGATACGCTAAAGCGAAACAGATGCGATCGGCCGTAGCCGTTGCGCTGGCGGCTGCGGTCGTACTTACTACGGCCTGCGCAGCCGTTTGCGAGGAGGCGAGTCAAGGAAGAGACATACTGAATCGATGGCAATCGGCAGTGGTTACCGTGAAAGTTGTTACCGAGAACAGAATGGTGGCTCAAGGTCGAGAGATGAGCAAGACTGAAGGGAAAAGCGAGGTGACCGGCACGATTATCGATCCGTCAGGTCTCGTGTTGGTCTCACTCTTCACCGTTGACTCGAGCAAGGCCTTCGAGCGAATGAACGCGATGAGAGGCGGTGCTGCAAACTACAAGATGGAAACCCAAGTCACCGACGTGAAGATCAGGCTGCCGGACGGTAAAGAGTTGCCGGCGAAGATCGTCTTGAGGGACGAGGATCTGGACCTCGCATTCATTCGCCTGACGGAGAAGCCCGCCGAACCGATGTCTGCGGTTGACCTGTCGGATAAGGCCGAACCACAGTTGCTCGACCCGATCGTCGTGCTGAACCGGATGGGTAAAGTCGCCAACTGGGCGTCGGCCGTGATTCTCGACAGGGTATATGCGATCGTCGAGAAACCGCGCAGGTTCTATGTACCCACGCCTAATGCGATGGAAGGTGGACTTGGCTCGCCTGTCTTCACTCTTGACGGCAAGGCCGTCGGCATTTTCGTCCTTCGGGTAGCACCTTCAGCGGACAGTGGCATGGGCTCCCCGTTTAGCGGGGTGAGCAGCATGGGACTGCTTCCCATTATCCTTCCGAGCGAGGATATACTCGAGGTCGCCCAGCAAGCACCGGAAACAGCGGAGTAAGCGTCTCGGCGGCTCTGTCCGGCGTGAGTAGGCACTTGCTTGACACGGACGTGTCAGAGTGCTAAAGTCAACGACGTTGCGAGAATAATCCCGATAGCCTGGATCCCCTGTATGTGATCTTGTGCATGAAAGGAGGAAGCACATGTTACGAAGAGCGCTCGTGTTGGCCGTGGTGGCTGTTGTGTTGGTGACGTTCGGCAATCCGAACACCGCCGCCGCCCAAAACAAGATTATCGACGCGGTGAAAAATGCCGGCAAAGGGTTCTGGGGACTAGTGATCAGGACGCCTGAAGCGGTTCTCGTGGACGTGTCCTCGGCTGCGGCAAATCTCGTTTCCGGCGTTGCGGTCGTGTTCTCGGACATCTTCTCGATCGGCGATCGGACCGCAGGGGAGTTCGCGCTCGATCGCGTATTCAGCGACGGTCTGGACGAAATAGCGTGCTTCACGCACGAAGGCGCATCAAGCGCGGTCGAGCTCGGCACGCGGCGCGACTTTGCCGACATCCCGATCGACAGGGAAGAGTTCGTCCAGAGAAGAGAAATATTCAATAAGAAGGCATACAGAACCTTCCCATACGCCGTAAAATCGTTGGGACTGGCCGTTCTGGATCTTACCACGGGCATCCCCGCCAACCTGTGCACGATGTTCGGACTGACCGACGCGTCAGAAAAAATTACAAAAGCTGCCGATGGCGCCGCGGAGACGATGTTCGGCAAGATTCAGTGGAAATACGATCACGAGTAGTGCGCTTGGGGGGGGAAGTCCGGAGCTCTCAGCTTGCCGTGAACGGTGCGCAACCTTCTCACGGCAAGAGCGGTTGCTGCCTCCAGTTGAAAGGAGCCTGATCGGGTAAGTATAGATTTGCGCGGCACAGATGTTACACTTATGACTGCATGTGCGTGTGAGGGCTCGATATTTCACCCTGGATTGCGGAACCGCAAGCGTCGCGCCGTCGACACCCTTCAGCAATTCGCCATAGTCGGGGAATCGGTCCGTCGCGCGCTTTTCTGCGAAGGGGTTGCGGCAGTGCCGACAAGGGCTCGCGCGCGATTCCCGGCCGGCGGAACCGCGGCGGGTGGGAGGACGGTGCGGATATTGTGTAAGTTGGCGTACTGACGCGGCTGTTTGTCGTGTTTCCAGACGTGGGGCACTGAAAGGCGGCTGTTCGACAACCGGGGGAAGGAGCAGACTTATATGCAAGAGAAGATGAAACCGCTTGTGGCAATCAGCAGCTATCCGCCCAGACCGTGCGGCATAGCTACCTTCTTTGAGGAGGCTCTTGAGTTCATTCACAAGCATATGCCTGAAAGACCTGTTCACATAATATGTCATACGGACGGTGAAGGGGAGAACACACATCCCATCATAGACACAAGCAAGAAGAACTGGTACGAGTCCGTTGCCCAACTCGTGAAGGAACTCGATCCTTATGCGGTGCACATCCAGCACGAGTACGGACTTTATCGCCACGCCGAGAACGGGACAAGCGATAACAACGAGGGTTTTCTCCGTTTGCTGGACCTGCTGGACGCTTATCCGACGGTCGTTGAACCCCACACCGTTCACGGCAGGCTTAGAGAAAGGGAGGAAGTATTCATAAAAGGGCTGCTGGACCGCGCTACAGTAGTGATACTGAAATGTGACTATCAGAAATGGCGTCTGTCATGGACATTTCGCGAGGGCGACTGGAAGCTGCCGGGCAACATCACCGTAATCCCGCACGGCGCCAGAGCCGACCGCCGTTACGGAGACCATGAGATTGACGGGATCAAGGACGAACTCGACCTCGCCGAGTTCAAAGGCAGACGTATTGTCGGACTCGTCGGCTGGATACAGAGCAACAAGCGCTGGGACATGGTGCTGGATTGCTGGGAGGACATCCAACAGGCTATTCGTCGCATTACCGGCGAGAACTGGCTGCTTTTCGCAGCAGGCGACATGCGCGACCCGCGCCACAAACCGGATTTTGACAAGTATCGCGCAATGCTCGACGAGCTCGTGGAAAAACGATTGGCGCGATTCCTAAGATTCAGCCCGCGCGGCGACATTTACTACAAAGTCATGGCTATATGCGATTTCGTGATTCTGCCCTCGATAGACGAGACCCAGTCAGGAACGCTCGCGCGTATAATTGCCCTCAACAAACCCTATGTGACCACTGCTCCTATGGAGGGGCTCACCTCGCAGACGCTGGAAAACGAGGGAGGTCTCCTGTTCACGAACAAGGAGTCATTGAAGAAGAAGGCCATAAGGTTGGCCTGCGACGAAGGGTTGCGCAGAGAGCTGGGTGAGAGTCTCAAGTGGTATCTCGAGAATCGCGTTAGCTGGGATATCGTGGTACCGCGTTACCTGCAAGTCTATGAAGACGCTCGACAAGCAAAGGCGACCGGTAAGCCCGCCGAATACCCGCCTGAGTTCTAGTCACCAGATAGGCATTGAGTTGGCGTCGGGAGCGCTGCCGTCAGGGGTGAACCTGATCACACCGCTGTTGTCCAGGAAGAACCGTCTCGTCCCCGTGCGTCCCGGATTGCCCGGGTCTGCGGTTGCCGCGTAGACCTCATCGCCGTTCCCTGCGTTGCCCGGTACCACGTTGAAAAGGTAACCGGACTTGGCACCGGAACCGAGCACGCTGTCCACAAACGGTTCGGTACCTGCCGCCGGGTTTGCCAACGTCCCGAGCACAGTAGCGTCGCCGAGAGGACCGTAATCGCCGACGTTGTCACCGTCAGCATCGAGGAAACCGCCCGTCTGGAACTGCACCTCGGCGTTGCTGATCGTCCTGAGCGCGCCGATAGCCGCCGCCTCGTTGGCGCTCATGCGCGAGCGCAGCAGGCGCGGGATGGCCATCGCGGCAATTATCGCTATAACCGCCACGACTATCATTAACTCAATTAGCGTGAACCCTTTTTGCAGTCTCATCGCTTTATACCGTCCTTTCTTGCCGTTCCCCGCACATGCAGAAAGGCGGCCGCCTTTGGTGGCGACCGCCTTCCCGACCGCGCCTCGAGAGGGGTTCGGTGAGTTGTGCCGGTGCTACTGGATAGGCATTGATGCGGCGTTAGGAGCCGTGCCGTCAGCAGTGAACCTGATCACAGCACTGTTGTCCATGAAGAACCGCCTCGTACCCGTACGTCCGGCTGTAATCGGATCGGCGGTCGCTGTGTAGACCTCATCACCGACTGCAGCGTTGCCCGGCGTCACAACGAAGTTGTAACCGGACTTGGCGCCGGAACCGAGAACGTTGTCCACAAACGGTTCGGTACCCGCCGCCGGGTTCGCCAGCGTCCCGACCACACCAACAGGGCCGAGAACCGCAAAATCGCCAACATTGTCGGCGTCGGCGTCAACAAACCCGCCCGTCTGGAACTGAACTTCGGCGTTGCTGATCGTCCTCAGCGCACCGATTGCGCCCGCCTCGTTAGCACTCATTCGCGAACGAAGCAGGTTCGGGATGGCTATGGCGGCAATTATCGCTATAACCGCCACGACGATCATCAACTCGATCAAGGTGAAACCTTTTTCGTGTCTCATCGTCTTTCCCCCTTTCTCTTCTGTTTCTTCCTCTTTCCTCTTCCCAAAACAACACCCGACGTGAGCCACCACACCCTGGGGCCCGCTGTTTTCGGCATCGCCGAAGCAACCGCAAATAAGGAGCAACCTCCGTGCCAAACATCTGCGCCAAGAAACCAACGCGCGGCTGCAACTTGCCGTACCGGCGGCGCAGCATCAACGTAACATACTGCTGCCCAGTATGTTACAAACCGGCGTCGTATCGTGCGTCAATGAAGCTGGTGGTGGAAAGAAAGTGAGAAGCTGTTGAACACAACTTGTATTGCGGGCGAATCGCCGACTTTTCAGCGCAAATTTACGTTCCTAAGTTACAAAATTTGTCACGGAATCCAAGAGACATATCCTCACAATCCGGCCCGCGCATCTCAAGGGTAGCTGGGTTTGAAAGGTGTACCGGAGGCGCGACGAGGAACGTTTCATGTTGACGAGTGGACAGCAGCGCGGCCCCTTGGCAGACATGCGGAACTGCGGGACTGTTGAAAAAGCCGGTGTATACTACCCGACGTCATTCTGAGCGGAGCGAAGAATCTCGATTTTCCAGCCTTTTCGCGACACCAGATCCTTCGTCCGCCCATGCCTGCGGCAGGCAGGCGCGGCGGACTCAGGATGACACCAAAGGGCACTTCTTCAACAGCCCCACTGTGGCGATTTCGACCCTCAGCGCACGATCGACCGTGCCTCCTACTCGAGGCTGCCGGTGCCCTCCTGAAAAGTCTTCAGGGCAATTTGTCCTTGAGATAGTTCTGCGTAAGTGAAATGCGTCAGCCAGTCGCCGACATTGATGTAGCGTTTTGTGCGTCCATCCACCTCTATGGACTCATCCGTGGGAATGTGACAGTGGCCTGCGAGAATCATGTCAACATCGTCATCGCGTAACTTCCGCAATGCGTACCGGCGGACCGCCTCCGCCTCTCTGAGCCGTCCGGGCGTTTCCGCGTTGACGAGCTGTCTGCTCAACCCGGAGACCATCCTGCCGAACCTCAGCGCCAGGTCAGGGTGCATGACGCGGAAAAGCCCGATCGCAACTCTCCACCTCGCTATAGCACTGAACACGCGGGCACCGTAATCGGACCGGTTCAGGCCGTCACCGTGGCACAGGAATACCCTCGTTCCGGATATCTCGGCGGCTACCGGTTCTTTGTGGACGGTAAACCCGATGAAGTTTTCCATGAAGGGCCCCGCCCAGCAGTCGTGGTTTCCGACTACGTAGTGAAGACGCACACCGCTGTCACGCAACTCAGCCAGCGCACGAAGCACCGGGAAGTTCGAGCTGAAAACCACCGACCGGTACTCGAACCAGAAATCGAAAAGGTCGCCCAGGACGTAAAGGTCCGACACACCGTCATCGGGCAACCCTGCGAGGAACTTCCGCAACGTGATGCTGCGGTCGCTTTCTTCCGGTTCAGAACCCAGGTGTACGTCGGAGATAAAGACGCTGCGCGTTTGAAGAGATGAACTCTGCTCCGCAAGACCCACCTGTTGCGTTCCCCATGCACAAACTGCAACGTGCCGCGCTTCTCAGATTGTCCCGAACCTCGTCACAGGCCAGAAGCGCAACACCGCCTTCCCAACGATATTCTTCCGTGGCACAAACCAGCCGCTGCGGCTGTCGCTGCTTACGCTGCGGTGGTCACCGAGCACATAATAACAGTCTGCAGGTACTGTCACCTTTGATATGTCCTCTTGTGGCCGGAAGTAGTCTCCGTTCACGTAGGCTTCCCGCAGCTTTTCTCCGTTGACCATCACTTTCCCGTCCCGGATCTCGACGGTATCCCCGGGCAGACCTATGACTCTCTTTATGAACCTTCGGGAATGGTCCTCAGGGTATAGGAAGACTATGACATCGCCCCGTTCAACGTTGTCAAACCGGTACGCGAACTTCAGCACGAACAGCCGTTCATTCTCCTCCAGGGTCGGCTCCATGGAACTGCCCTGAATCTCGAACCCTTCCACGACAAACGTACGCAGGCAGAAGAAGAACAGGGCAAACCACACCACCATCTTGAAAAAATCTATAAGCTCTTTCCGAGCCTGCTCGGATATGTGCAATCTTCTAATCATTCACGCACCCAGCTTCACGCGGAACCGTCGCGAAGGCTGCCGTTCGTCGTCTCGCCTCCGAAGCCAGGTTCCAGAACCGTTCTGAATCGTCCCTCTCGCAAGGCGGACACAAAACCATCCATGTCGTTTACCGGCTCGTCGAACACCGTATAATAGTCACCCACGCTGTGCAGCGTGTGCGCGTCGCTGGCCCCAACCGCCTTGATACCGGTGCAGGAACTCAGGGCAAGCGCCTCGTCCTGTTCGTCCGCACACATGTTCGTGCTCATAACTTCCATACCGTCAAACTTCAGATCAAACAGGATCCGGTCGCAGCCCAACCCGTACCGCGTCGGGTGAGCGATAACCACGGCACCACCTCTCTTGTGAGCGGCTTCCAGGATGTTCCGCGCGGAATCGCCCGGCCTTATCCCGCGCAGGTCGCTTACGCCGAAGACGAGAAGGTCGCCGTGCCTGCTGCGAATCTCCGTGCCGGCGAACACGGTCACGTCCTCAATCCCCTGTTCGCGTTTAAGCGTACCGATGTCCTCTTCGCCCCACAACGCGTTGTGCTCGACAATAACGATACCGGAAAGACCTATCTCGGCGGCCTTCGGAAGAAGCTCGAACGGGTCTATATCGCTGCAGGGAGAATAGCGCCTCGTATGTATATGAATGTCAAACTTAATCACTGATCCAAACCTCTATTGCACCACCTTCTGTCAAATTCCAGGCCGGACAACGAAAGTACTTGTTCCCCCTAGATTATATCCACCCGAACATGACCATGTCAACGTCAGGGCGGTTCAGC
>Ga0114922_10002230_pt1 | contig 18253 bp, 31 predicted proteins | sample AartaG_FD_100975 | JGI IMG/M metagenome (GOLD analysis project Ga0114922, IMG submission 100975) | Deep subsurface microbial communities from Aarhus Bay to uncover new lineages of life (NeLLi) - Aarhus_00045 metaG | ecosystem: Environmental > Aquatic > Marine > Oceanic > Sediment | place...
CCTATGCAGACCTCCTCCCCCCGATATTCCCGGGCGAGACCTACAGCCTCAGGGACGTGGAGCTCTTCTGCAACCAGCCCACGTGCGCACACACATTACTCCTAATAGTAAATGGGATGAGAGACACCTTCACCTTCGAGACCATACGAATAGACCTAACTCGTACTCCCATCCAATACTCCAGCGGCTTTTCACCACTCTCTATATTTGACAATGGGGGGCTTGTGGATTTGACCATCATAATCGCTATTTCCATTATAGCAATAGCACTCTTGTGGGTCTTTTTGAGACGACGATAACTCTTAAATATGGAATCTAGAAGTGTTTGTGGTGTTAGTATCCTCGTAGCTTTGGTCGTTTCCCTTACTCTTGTCTCTGCAAATCCTTTCGGCCTGGTTGATACCAGCGTTTACGACCCAACTACGAATACCATGACTGCCAGCGAACATAATTTTGAAATTTTTACTGAAAATGCCAAAGCCCAGGATGTTGACAGCAAAGACATAACCCAATACCTCACATTCACTTGGAACGGGGGGGCTACCCTCAACACGGATTGGCTTTTTGTATATAGCCAGCCTCTTGAATCTGGGAGAGTGGACATATGGACAACACATGATAAACAGATTACTGAATTCTATTATTACAATGCTACGGGGAGCATGACAGTCTATGATGTGACTGACTTTTCCCCGTCAGCCGACCCATGCGACTATGGCAACCAGTGGAATGAGTATAAGTATGAGGCCACTCAACTCAATGGGACAGTAGCAGTATATTGTTTTAATAGCTATGTGCAGGATGGAGACGACTACACCCTGACTGGGAATTATACGAAGATGGGCGAGCGACAAGTCCTGAAGAGCGTAACTGAATGGGTTGATGCTACCGACAGCTTCTCATTCTTGGGCTCTGACCTCCTGGGGCACAACTTCCAATATTATTACGTCAAGGACGTTTCCTTTGACCCTGGGGATTCGTATAAGACTCGCTGGACATATACGCCTTATAACCGGGCTAGGAATGGCAAGTGGTACATATTCGGGAAGCCACATGACCTTACGCTACAACAAGCCATAAGCTCAGGCCAGTACATCTTCCAGGACCCGTGGTGGAACCAAACTTGGAATTTTTACATCCTAGCGAATATAACGGCAAATGCAAATATAACTCACTATCCCTGGTTCCAGCCTATCAACTTCTCAGATTACATAAACACTACAACTGAGCACTTCATAAATCATTCGATAAGAGTTCTTGAGACTGACGCTTCACAGAGCAATTTTGATGAGATACCTTATTACTTCTTCCAGGGAGAGAATGTTACCATAAACACTACGTTGGCCTACGCACCAACATTCTCCTGGGACAATCAGACTAACGCCTTTGGAACTGTTCACTGGACAATCAATGGGACTATCGTGAATGGCTCTACGAGGTATTACGCCATCTATTTTGATGTCTCTGAGAATGGTGCAAAACCTGCTCCAACATACTCTGGGGTGACAACGGAGAGTGATGCTGCTTTTTGGGCGATAGATAGTGGTGGGGAGGGAATGGATTTTGGAATCAAGAAAACTAGAGGAACAGGTTATCTCAGGCCCAATAATATAACGGTATGGCAAGGATTAACTAGCGATGCAGGTATGGCCCCGTGGATGGATTGGTTTGATGATAATGGTGCATTGAATAATAAGGACCAAGACCACTTCGCTACCTCCGTCTCCTGCGACTGGCAATTAAACACAAGCCAGATAACATCATTTAATTGCACTTCATGGGACTGTTTTGGGTCTGCCAATAAGGTCTATTGCCATCTTAACGTCTCTTGCTTTTATGGAGCTGGCTGTTTTGTCAATCAGAAGACGCATTATACTGCAAATACCAATCCTGCTGGGTCAAATTTAATGTCTATAGCACTGCGATATGGTACTGTTAATGCTTGTGGGGCTTCGAATAGTGATTGCATAACCGAAGCGACTGATAAAGACGTTCTCGTTAGCGCATCAACATGGGCTGGTGGTGAGAAAAAGAGAAACGCAGAGACGAGTTTCACAGCCCCCCCTAAGTATGTGGGATATTGGGAAATCGCTGCTGGGAATGCTGGAAATGGTAACAATGGTCTCTCGACTGTTTTTTGGAGAAGTGAAGACTTAACAGTTGGTACTATAGATTGTGGTGGCTATGGGACGGGCCGTTATTATGAGCCTATCGGAAAGGTTGCAGGAGAGTCCGTGCATAGGTGGGCTTATCAGTATTGGCTGCATAATACTAGAGAAACTAACTCAAATGCATCTGTAATATTCAGGCAGATGGCAAGGTCCTTGTTAGCAACACCACCCACAGTAGCTGTTAGTGGAACTGCATATTTGGCAGCAGTAGCCCCGACAGTCACATTCGTCTCGCAAACCCCAGCAGACATGGACACATTTGATGTTTTTGGAGAGCCATTAGAAATAAATTATACAATATCCGATAGCGATGGAATCAATGAATCCCTTGTTAGGCTATGGCACAAGACCAACTGTTCCACGACTGGCGATTGCTGGATTTACACGAATGGCTCTACTGAACGCTGTGGGTATAAAACGGATAGGGTTGTTACAACTAATGTCTCGGACAATTGGACATTTACATTGTTGGATAACGAGGTCTATCCAGGAATGTATAATTATAACGAAACGTATATGGAGGCAACAAGCCATTCCACATATGTGTTGGATAGCTCGAATGAGTATATTAAGATAAGGCTGTTTAACGTCTCAAATTTAAAGGAGTACTCCATCTTTGAAGTTATGGCTAATACATCTAGGACCTTTCCGCTTAGAGTCTATTACTGCAACTCCTCATATGCTACTGGCAACCCAACTATAAACGCAAATTGCGTTAACTTCTATAATCTACCTGCTGGACCATATAACCATACTCATTCAGCATATTCCCAGCATCGGACGCTTCCATTCGCAATCAACACAACCACTGGTGAAGCTGGGGGGGTATATGTGACCCCGACTTCTTATTTCCTATTAAGGGGAACACCTCCTGCATTATCTTGGAACGCTTACTACATTCCTAACATATCAAGGGCAGACACGATACAGTATTCCACTAATAGGGGAAATACGTGGGCTAACCTGGCTGGAACTATAGATGCACACTTGCATCAGTATGATGGTAATGATACCTTCTATTATTTTGTCGAAGCCTGCGATACCACGGGGAGTTGCACTAATTCCAGCGTCAGGAGCGACCTCATAGACCTGTATGGCCTGCCCCCAACTGCGCCGGCAGTCTACAATCCAACTGAGGGTAGCTATACGGGCCTCATAACCATCAACTACACTGCATCACAGTCTCCAAATAGTTATCCTATCTCATATTATAACCTGTCCTTGGTAGATACCAACGCTACTTTTGTCCAAACCATACACAGCAACAATAGTGATAATCTCTCCTATGTCTGGGATTCCAGTGCCATAGACGGGGATTATATAATACGGGTAGAGGGGTGCGACAACGTAAGTCAGTGCAGTTATGGATATTCTGAGAACATCACCATAGACAACACAAACCCGTTAGTAAGCATAACCTCCCCTTCAAACGGGTCCCTGACCTCGACAGCGATTGTCATAGTCATAAGCCATACTGAATTGAACCCGGATACGCTAACTTTGAACTTTGACGGGGTCAACCAGACCCAGTCTTACAGCGGGGCACAGACCAGCATTACGAAAACCGTAGCCCGGGGCACAAGCCATTGGTTCATCGTCTACGTCAACGACACGGTTGGCAATACCAACCAGACGGGCAATTATTCGGTTTATACGCCCATAGACATAGGTGCCGCGGGCAGCGGTTCCTCCTCAACAGCACTGCTCTTTGAACAGGTCGGAGGGTTGGAAATCATCCCAGTGCCCCCAGACGGGTTCCAGACGACTACGAGCCCCTTCACTCTGAACGAAATAGGCGGGGACCTCCTCCTAAAAAACAGGGGAGAATTCGTCCTCAGGCCGGAAGTCCAGCTGGGGACCTATGCAGACCTCCTCCCCCCGATATTCCCGGGCGAGACATACAGCCTCAGGGACGTGAGGCTGTTCTGCAACCAGCCCACGTGCGCGCATACCCTCCTCCTGACGGTAAACGGCCTCAGAGACACCTATTCCTTCGAGACCATAAGAATAGACCTAACTCATGTCCCGATTCTCTATTACAAGGAAGAAAAGGTAGACATAACACAACAGGTTCTCTTTAAAGACAGTTATGATATAACTGCCACTCTGCAAACCCCACTTGGCCTCTTCCCCACCACAGACGAGTTTACCCTTAGGAAACTCGGGGCTTCACTGACCTTAACAAACAAAGGGCAGTATGAAATCGCTCCAATAATGTTACTCGGCACGACCAGCGTACAGCCCTTCCTGCCTAGGGACAGCGAATACGACCTATCCGATGTAATCCTGAAGTGCACTAAGCCCGAATGCACCCATACCCTTGTCCTTGTAATAAACGGGGAGACAGATAAGTTCACCTTCCAGACTACAAAAAAGACCATACAATTCATGCCCCTGCTGATATTCGACGGGGGGTACATTGACTTAACCCTGTTCATCATATTCTTTATATTTATATCCTTTGGCGTGTTAAAACTCATAAAAAAATGAAAAAGACAATATTATCCTTGCTAGGACTCTTATTATTGGTTCAGGTGGTCTCTGCCCAGCAGGTAGTCCAACCTACCTGGCCTAATGAGTCCACAGTGCCCAACATTGTAGAGCAACAGGCTAACGAATGGACTGGGAAAATCCAGAGCTTCTTGTTTTTCGCCGACCCGGTGTTTTTGGTAATCATAGGTATTGTCATATACGTAGCTTCGGGCATGGCCAAGTGGGTTGGTCTAATCGTCCTGGGTTTTGGGGTAATCAGGCTTCTCCTGGCAGCGATAGTGTCCTCGGGGGTACTGTGAAACCTTTTTATTCTTTTGAATGCCACAATGACAAGTAAGACTATACGTTGCGGAATTGTTGGCTTGACCAACATCAAGCGTGGAGTGCTTGACCAAGAATACAACAACTTACAGCACTACCTAGCGACCGGTGAGAATCTTGGTCTGTATTCTGCTAACAAGCAGCAAGCCGATAGGTTTTACAAGAAAATCAAGGCGAAGAATTATCCTCTTTCAATACGTAACGACCTCTTGAAGATAGAAAAGCAGGCGACCCAGATAGCAGAATATTGGGCAAGGCTACCAATGAAAGGCAGGAAAGGGGGTTTGTGGGTCGCCCTTAAACCACATTGCAGTTTCCCACCAACCTTCAAGATACGTGAGAGCAAGCTTGTCTTAAGGAACGGCAACTACATACTCAACATTTGCGTGGAGGTCGAGACCCCCAAAATATATCAGGCTCAAAGTATTCTCGCAATAGATTTAGGTGAGCGTGTCATCGCTACGTCTGTGGCGTTGGTTGATGATGCATACATCTCGCCTAAATTCTACGGCAGGAGTGTCAGAGGGATACGGAGACATTACTCATGGTTGAGAAAACGCCTCCAAGAGAAAAGCCTAAGAGAAGTAGTCAGGAGAGTCGGCAATACCGAGAAACGGAAGGTCAAAGACCAGCTCCACAAAATCAGCAGACAGATTGTAGATGAAGCAAGGGAGCTAAAAGCTGTGATAGTGATTGGCGACCTTAAAGACATCCGCAACTCAGCAAAAGGAAAAGGAAGGCGTTTCAACAGGATAGTGGGCAATATGCCGTATTTCACCTTAACCCAGATGATAGCCTATAAAGCCGAATGGGTAGGCGTTCCGCTCGTCAAGATAAACGAGCGTGGGACAAGCCACACTTGTCATAAGTGTGGTAGTGCTGGTAAGCGACCCAAACAAGGTCTTTTTGTCTGCGGAACTTGTGGGCAATACAACGCAGACCTTAATGGTGCTAAAAACATAGCTAAAAGAGGTCTCCAAGCTATATGCTCGGAGATGGGGCTACGTGGCTCAGCCCTTAACTCCAACTTAATTGGGGAAGCCCCACGCATTCAGGCGTAGGGAGGATGTCACTCTTTTCTTTGCTAATTAGACACTTAGTTGCACTAATTGGCAAAATCGAGAACCCTCCCTAGGACGGACAACACGTGTCCCGAATGTTACACGGACTCTATTTTTATACTTTTCTTTTCTAACTAATTTGTTAATTAGCAGAGGAATTCAGGCTTACTATTAAAATCACAGCAAAATGGCTTACGAACTGCAGAAATGGGGACGGTCAAAACCCAATGGTGGATACCTCTACTTAATCTGTTCCAACAACAGGATTCTTAGAATAAAGAAAGGTAACACGGCAAAACTGGACATCCTAAAGAAGCTTAGAAAGAAGACTACTTACAGAGCCTTAAGAGAAGCCGCGAAGGACACGGTAAAGCTCTCCACCTTCCGCATCCACCTCCAACAGCTGATAGACTCGGGGTTAGTGAAGGCAAACGAGGCGGGGCTTTTCCCCATGACAAAGATTTGGAGAACGAAAGTTACATACAAGAGCGTAGATGAAAAGACGGTGGGTAAACTTTTAGCAGATGACCGTAGTAAAACGTAGGGGTCCTTACTTCTACGTCAATGGCAAATATGTTGGCGCGGTAAAACCTTACCAGGGCCATCTCATGTACATAACTGAAAGGGCGAGCACAGTGCATTTTTTTAGGAAATATGGGGGTTATGGAATATCCTCAGCTATCCTGGCCGCGCTGCCTAAGGCTCTAGCCAAGGGGATAGTGATGAGGGAAAAGAGAAAGGATGGAAGTGAGGACATCATCTCGGGCCTTCAATGGTGGTTCGACCATGGAATCAAAGTCCAGGAAGAGGGCTATGACGAACAGGTTGTCCTCCCCCTCAGCAAGATTAAGGAGCTGACTGAGGAGAAATTATCTGACACTAAACAAACTCGATTAAAGAATGAAACATAAAGTTTAAAAAGGGGAGAAAATGAAACAACTACTGTTATTTGCAATTTGTGTAGTGTGCTCTTCTTCAATAGGTATAGCTGGTGGTGGCTACGGACTCGAAGAATACAACTTTGTTGCCAACTACTCGGAAGTCAATAATTGTTCTAGCGTATTTGAGAAAGGAAGTGATACCTGGTTTGCTTGTATGGTGGCTCATTTGGAGGATTCAATAAACCAGACAACTCAAAATATACAGCAGGCTAATCAGAATTTTAAGGACACCACTAGAAATTTTGAAAATGGATTCTTCCTAATTTTAGGTACTGTAATTGGAGGCATCACAGTCCTAACTACACAAGCTTTACTAAAAAAATGAACGGATTCGACAAGGCCGCTATCGTATGCGGCTTCTTTTTGATTTTTGGCTGGATGGTGAACTTAGCGGGGGGATTTTTCCCCATGTTCACAGAAGCTGCAGCTATACTATCCTTCTCCTATTTAGTGATATACACAGTGGTCAATGTCGCTGTGGAATTGTCAAATGATGACTCCTGACAAAGACAATAAGGACATAGCAAAAAGAACGGTTTCGGGCGTAGAGTACACCATGCTCAAAGACGATTTTGTTATGACACTCCAGAGGGACGACTTCACGACCCTGACTGATTGGACAAAACTGCGCGCGCAAATCCCCCAAATACCCTCCTTATACGCCAGGATGGGCCACCTCAAGCTTAGGCTGGACAATAAACCGGTTGTGGCAGTATTTCATATTATCGGGGGCGATTCAAAAAAGGTGAGCAACGACCCCATGCTTTTTAAAGGCGTCCAGGACTTCTTTACAAAACGTGCAGCGGAGGGGATATTGTTAAGCAACAAACTAACGGGGATGGACACTATGCTCATGGTTTCCCATAACGCCCCCAAATGGATGATAACGGAGCTAGAACAGCAATTCAAACTAAAGTTCACAGACTTCATATACCGTGAAAAAGAGACAACAGAGGAGGCACTAAAATCATTTCTAGAATGATATTCCTGGAACTAAAGACAGTGGAGCTCGGGCAGGAGCACGCCGTCCTGGACCTGTACATAAACGGGCACAAGAAGGCGCAATTAAACGTATCTAAAGAGGAGTATGACATACTCACAACGTATATCAACGGCATCAACGTCTTTGCCAAGGACTTCAATCAATTAAAGGGCGACTGGGGCAAGACAATTTCCGATTGCTTATATGCAACCATAGGGATAAAGCCACCGCGAAATGGCTAAAAAATGCAGATTTGCGAATATTCCATGCAAGCGTAAGGAGACTAACTTTTATATCTGTACTCGATGCCTCCAAGGTAAAACCCTGATGGAGATGCAGAAACTCCACCAGGAGCAAAGGCACATGTGCGCGCTGTTAGTGCTTCACGAAAGCATTGAACAGGGAGCCCTCAGCAAAGAGGCGTTCACAGAGCTTAACGATTATTTTTTAAAAATCTACGAGGAAGAGATAACACGAGTCCTGGGCAAACACGCTAAGGCATTCATAAAGAAACATACAAGATGAACAGACGAACAGCAGGGCTAGCCAAGGCGGCTTTTGTGGTCATTGGAGTGCTATGGCTTATATCGCCTATCCTGCGCCCTGAACTCTCTAATTCATTAAAGCTCACTGCCCTCATTGGTGGGGCCATGTTCTTTGTTAGCGCATGGGTGGTTGACCTAGAGTTCAGAATATCCAAGCTAGAGAAAAAGGGACTGAGAGGCGTTCAAGATGGATGAAGAGAAAAAGAAATTTTCGGAATTGGAGGCTATTTTGATGGAGTTTGCCAGAGGCCAGGTACTCAATCCAAATTTTGACAACTACCACAAGCTATTGGATTACTCAGACCAATGTGCTGAATTAGCCAAAGACTACAAGAATTTTGAGTTTGTGCAAATGGCATTGAGATTCAGGGACCTAGCATCGAACATATCCTTTGCCAAGGCAGACGTCGCTTCTAAAATGATACAATCAATTGGGAGACAGCTAAACGAGAAAAAGCTGATAGACCTGGATGCGCCGGATATGCCAAAGCCTTTCTTCCGAATCAAAAAATAAAATGGACTTTTTATGCTTTTCCCTGCTAATTGGCTAATTAACATGGAACTTAAACAACAGATTGCATTGGAGATTGTTATTTTTATACTCGTAGTGTGGCCTTTTGTATTTATAGTAGGCGGGGGGGTAGTGGATGCAGTACAGGATAAGATTGACGCTCTGGAAGAATCCTTAAATGACAAACTAGAACCAGACCTTCAGGAACTCTGCGCATCAGTTGGTATAGAACTTTTTAATAGCCCCAATATCCTTGCCTGCCCTCCAGAATACATCTATTACACCATAGCTGGAGAGTATAACTGCCTGGATGAAGAAGCGGTTAGGGGAATCTGTGAAGAAAGAGCAAAAAAGACGGAAAGACAAGAGTGGGATTGGTGGTCTGATGAATACTCAGAACCCCGCTACCCAAAACTCCGCAACATCTCTTGCAAACCGCTTACAATCGAGGACGCAACTGGATTTAGGATTATGTGGGACTTTTGCAACTGCAAACCATGTCCAGACCAGAGGATATTCACAACGCTATGCTGTGAGGAGAGAGCATATGCCATCCCTCCAAACTTTTTAAAAGATTCAACTATGGAAGCATTTCTCAATAATTCGGTAGGAAATCAGATAACTCAAATCTGTTATGACCACACTGTTTTTTATCAAGGGAGGGAAATGGTTATAGAGGAATGTTACATATCCGGGCAGGGTGTCACATACAAGGTACTTGATAATGGAAACTAGCACGGACTACTACTTCAAGGAACCCCAGAGCCAGTGTAAGGCTATTCTAGGCGATAAGATTTTCAAAGACAGTAAATCCCTACCCACCCCTACAAGTGGCTCTATAAGTGCCTCTGACGAGGCTAAGAGAGAACAGAACAAGAGGTATTACGCAAAACACAAGGAGGAACTACAAAAAAAGAATGGAGAGCGGTACATCAAAAATAGAGATGCAATTTTACGAAAAGCAGAGAAACATCGAAATAAACCCGAAGTAAAAGAACACAATAAGGCCTATCAAAAGGGATACTGTAACCAACATAAAAAGGAACTCAGAGAATGGAGTGAAGAGTACTACAAGAAGCATAAGAAAAAGATAAATGCAAGGAATACGTGTTATCGCGAGGAGCATAAAGAAGAAATAGCAAAATCAAAAGCCAAGTGGAAACAAGAACACAAAGAACATTTAAAAAACTATAACCAGCGACCAAATGTAAAACCAAAATTACAATGTAGGGCTAAAACTAGACACAAATACCCCGATGCTAAAAAAGATTGTGAGGTCTGCAGTACTAAAGAAAAGTTACAATTTCATCATCCAGATTATACTAATCCAGATAAATTTAACATTTTATGTAAAGAGCACCATGATACGGAGACCTATGGAAGGAAATGAGTACTATTTTGGAACACCAGGCCACCAGAGGATAGCTATTTTATACGAGATTCTAAAATTTATTCGGACACGGGAGGTGGGGTTCATCCCGGCCGCTAAGGGGCAAATCGTGCGCTTTCAGAACATAGGGGCGATAAGCTACTTAGAAGAGAGGCTAAACGAGCTTAGAGACATAGACTTTCACTTCTTTGCCTCCATCCAGCGAGTCCAGCACACAGACGGCGAGGGCCATTACCTTGACATTAGAGACAATTGGCAGGAGTACACGTATGGCTGGGACTTCGTAGTAGATATTGACGGGGAAGGCAATACCAGCGAAGAAAAGATAGACGATGCTTATAAGAAAGCCCTTAAAGTTGATGAGGTTTACCATAACTACGGTTTGCCCTACTCAATCGTCTTCTCAGGCGCTAAGGGATTCCACTTCTGGGTTATGTGGGACGAGATAAAACAATACTTCAAGGCCAGCGATTACGGCATAGCAAACAAAGCTCTGACTAAATTCATAGCCAAAAAATCTGGAGTAAATTTAGACATGGCCGTAGCTTCTAAGGATAAGACATTGATTCGGGTGCCATATTCGATAAACCCGCACTCACAGCTCGTTTGCCTTCCCTTGACAGACGAGCAATTTATTGATTTCAAACCTTCTATAGCAGAGCCAGAAACTATCTACAAGTCAGGGATTAGGAACAGGGGCATGCGCATAAGGGAGGGCACACTTAAAGACTTCATGGAGGCATACGATGGAAGGGGCGAATAAGCTCGCTAAATGGGTCTGGCATGGAGTAAAAGAGATGTGGTTTGTAGTTAGCGTTTTTGTTGTCTTCCCTATCCTACTCTTTACGTATCTAGTTGTAACGAGTGACCCGGCTCAGGCGCATTGGGACGGCCCTTATGCTATCCATGGGCTACTAACGATTTATATGTTTGGTAGTCTATTAGGACTCCTAGTTTTGGGCGTTCCCTACGCTCTTTATGGCTTAAAAAAATCCTACGACAACTACGATGGAAGAGGATGATAAGATAAAGGAACTACTGAAAGGGGAGGGGAGGCTGTTTTGGGTATCGGTGAGTTGCTGTAAGATTCCCGCATTCTTTGAGGATATCATAGGCGACTTCTTTATACTGAAAAATCTGTACGGCGACCTCCAGATTTATCCAAAAGAAAGTATATACCATATCGAAGAACTCTCTGATAGCGACATTGCATGGTTTAAATCAGTAACGGAGTTACATCTAGAATCTAAGAAATTGGGCTTTGAGATGATGAGATTAGAGGCTATTTCGGAAAGAGAAGAGAAGAGGGAACGCATCGAATTCCTAAAAAAACAATTGGCTGAAAAGAAAGTAGACTATGGAAAATAAGCAATACTACTGCAATGGTTGTGGAAAACCAATGGGAACTCCAAGAGAAGGAGTGAAGCCGGGGAAGTTATTCCATGTATGCGGTGAAAACCCAAACAATTCTAAGCAAGGGCTTCACAAACCTTTACCGAAGGACATGGAAAAGGTTTTGAACTATGAAAGCTATTGGTTTCTAAAAGCACGTGAAAAACTCAAACAGCAACTAATCGAAAAAGCGAAGAATATTGTGGGCGATGCGCTCTATTTGGTTGACAGGGACCCTACTGAAATTTTCAAACAGTTGGACAAACTCAAAGATGGCGATACTAAGGAAAGAGCAGTCAAACTTGATTTAACGGACATTTACCACCGGGTATATGCGAACCTCCCCATAACAGGGGTCGAATGGCTCAGACCTGATTTTACAAAGGAGTGGTTAGAGCTAGAGAAACGTTTAAAGGAGGCAAATATAAACTTCAAAGGAATACATGGTAATACTAAGAAAAAAAGAGATTAAGGGCATGAGCATAGAAGAAGCCGAAAAGAGAATAGAAGAGCTTAGTACAGAGTATAGTGCTGAAAAAAGCCTTATAAGAAGCAAAGGCGCGCCTAAAAATTCTGGGAGGATGCGGGAAACCCGCAGGACTATCGCAAGATTAAAAACTCACATAAGGGAAATAAATGGAAAAAGTAAAACTAGCTAGGACGCAGGAAACCATTGCGGAAGTCCCGGACGGGACCCAATATGTTATTGATATGATTGTGGAACATGAATTAGTGCCTATGTATGATAGTGTCAGCGAAAGGAAGAAGTCGGTAAAGACAAGAGCCGTGAATTTCTGGATGAAGCACTGTGGCAAATGGATATTCTATAGATACCCCCCGCTTGATTACTACGACATGGAGAAGTTATGGCAGATGCAGAACTCATTGAGCCTTGAAGATTTCAAGGAGTGCTTCAAGGACAAGGCAGAGCACCTATGGAGGCAGTTCAGCGAAACGTATAGGCATAACCTCCTATCCTTTTGGAAATACCTAGGAAACGACGAGGAAGGCATGGGGCTCAGGTTTAAGCTTATAAAGTATATCGGACCAAAGGAGATTAAAGATGTCTGAATGTGCGAACTGCGGAAAAGATAGTTACGGTTTAAACAGTAAAGGGGACTTTATATGTTTCCCCCGGGTTTTCCTGCTGCCACAAGCCCTTTACATAAAAGATGGTAAAAACGATAGCGGTAACTGAGGAGGAGTACCAAGCTGTGTGCGAAGCAAAACGGATGTTATTGGAGAAAGGCATAAATAAGCTGGGGTTAGATTATTTTGAATTTGGCGAGAAAGATAATTTCACCTTTGGCTATACTGTTAAGGTGGGTGCAACTCTTATCAAAAATAAACTGACAGATGGACAGACCAAAGAATCGGAGAACTCAAATGACTAAAAGCTGTTATAATTGTTTGGAATATGCCCCCTCGCAGGAGGCGTGTAACTTTGGCAGGGCTTTTAAGATACACGATAGCGAAGAATGGGCGCGGCCTATCCTAGAATTCGTTAAGAAAAACTGTCCCCTCCACAAATTCTCTCCAAGGGAACAGAAGCATCAAGACCATCTAAGACGATTGGATGATGCCACCAAAATGCGTGTCGGATAAGGAAAGAGAATGTATCCCTAAGCAATGCGGGGCCTATGTAGAGGGTGAGTGCCTAGCCAAGTCGCTAAATAAGCCCAAAAGGAAAAAAAAGCCCAAGAAAAAACAGGGGAATACAGATTGATTTTTAAGCTTTAACTCTTTAAAATTCGTGGCGAAAATGACAGATTTAAGAGGGTTTATTGCCCACACGGTAATCCACTGGGACACGGTTGAGATAAGGGTGCTAGTAAGCAACGAATTCAAGAATCAGCCCCTAAAGGACTGCACGGACGACCAGGTTATCAACTGGCTCATTCAACAGCTAGCAGTCAGAAGGTCCAAAAAGAAAGTAGCTCATCTTGACCTATGCACTCACTGTAACGCTCCCTTACCCAAGGACTGGGAACTTGAGCTATGCCCCAACTGCGAGGAGGGGAAGGAGGAAGCTATAAAAGGGAGTCTCTAACATGGAAAAGAACCTATCGCCGGAATATTTTGTAGGTAAATTAGTTAATATCGTCACCTCCCAACGGACTTTCATGGGGGAAGTCCTAAAAATTGAGCAAAAGGGGGATTTAATGCACATCTACATAAAAGACCCCGTGGAACTGGCTATAGGACTCGTTATGCTCTCTACCGGCGGGATGATTATAGAAGTCCCAAAATCACAGACCAACCTCACTATAGAACGGCACAAGTTAGAATTGCAAGACGTAGATATGACCAACCAGGAATTTGTAGACTGGAGGAAGAAAAAGAGATGAAGGAAAATAGAATCAAGTTGGGTTATGAGGTGGAGACAGCAGAGGAAGTATCAATTAGACTTTCTCATCTGATAGTAACGGGGATAACTGAGCTATCCGGTAAAACTACGACCTTGGAGGCTCTGATAAAAAGAAGTGGGCTAAAGGCAATAGTATTCAGAACAAAAATTGGTGAAAAGGCCCTAACCGAAGGGACAGAAGTTACGCCTTTCTTCAGGGACAGGAGCGATTATGAGTTTGTTAAGAGCTTAATCGAGGCATATGCAAAGGAAAAACTCTACCTTGAGAAGGGAACCCTAATGCGACTATGCAAGGGCTCTGCTTCGTTAGTAGAAATCAAGAAGAGGGTGGATGAAGCATTGGCAGAGGGGAAATTAACGGGGTTGAATTTAGAGATACACACCAGATTACAGCATTATCTGGAAAATTTGATACCCCAGATACAATATGCAAATCTATCCAGAACGCTGACTCTTTATGACGGAGTGAACATAATGAACCTGGAGAGGTTTAGCGGAGAGGCGCAATCCCTGATAATCCAGAGCGTTGCGGATGAAGTTCTAAAGACTATGAAAGGTGTTATACTGATTATATCGGAAAGCTGGAAATTCTTACCTCAAAAGTATAACAATCCTTGTAAAAGAGTCGTTGAGAGCTTCATTAGACAAGGAGCGACAAATAACAATTATATCTTTTTGGATTCTCAAGACATGGCAGGAGTGGACAAAACCCCCTTAAAACAAGTGTCTACATGGATTTTGGGGGTACAAGCTGAGAGAAATGAAGTCAAGCACACACTAGACCAAATCTCGCTTCCAAAGAAGCTGAAGCCAAAGGAAGACGAGATTATGAATCTAAGGACGGGACATTTTTACTTATCCAGCTATGATGGCGTTAAGAAGGTCTATGTCCAGCCCTTTTGGTTGGATGATGAAAAGGCGATAGCGATAGCAAAGGGGGAACTGGATGTCGAAGAGGTAGAGGCACCACCGGATAACTTGGTTCCATCCTCTATAGCCCCCGCGATAGGTTTGGCGCATGAAGTCAAATTTGACGATAGCCGTATCAAAAAGGAAATTATAGAGCTAAGGAATGACGTATTTAATAAGTTTCAGGAGGTACAAAACTACCAACAGAAGTTGGCAGAGCAGATATATGCTCTAAAAAAGGTTGATGAAGACGAGCTTGTAAGCAAGGTCTTGCAGAAAGTCCCGATGAACCAGATAGACAAGGAGGAGATAATCACCGAGGTCTTGTCAAGGGTCCCGAAAGTCGCAGGCGCGCAGACCTACGAAGTTGCTCCATTGGAAAAGATAAAAAAGGATTTTCTGGAAGAGACAAAGAACAAGATTCTGGCTGACATCTCATCGTTAAATGATGAGCAAAAGAAGATATTGAAGTTTGTCGAGGTGCAAAACAAAGGGTGCAACCAGACGTTCATCATCTCAAAATGTCTGTTCCTTTCAGCCACGGGGGGGAGCACGAGACAACGGGTTTCAGAAGAATGCACGGAAATGACAAATCTGGGGATTGTTAGGAAGGATAAGAATGCGATGGTCTATCCGCATCTAAAAGAGAAGATACAGTCGTTGTTAGGCATCCATGAGGCCACGGAGCAGGAGCAAGAGCAGGTTTATAATCACATCTTAGCAGAGAGGCTAATCTAAAGATGAGTAAACATTATCTAATCCGTGCTGAATTTGACAACGGAGCGGATGCAGCAGACTTCTTTCAAGTGCTGGGTGGAAAAATGACATCAGACGAGGCGATGGCTAGGCTGAGACATAGGGAGAAGGTGGAAGATAAAAAAGGTCAAATAAATCCCCTATTACTGTTCATACTATTTATAATAACTATATTTGTTTTGTACTTAGTTTCTATCGGATTTTTTTAATAAGAAAAACTCAAATGAAATTTGAAATAATAAACCCGAGCGATGAAGCCTATATCGAGGGCGATTTTAAGCTATGCTGTCTAGCGACATTACTTTTTGGAGAAGGGAAATATTCGCTGAAACAGGTTGACGGGGATTTAGAAATGCCAATCTTAATGTTTGGAGGTTTGGAAGATTGGCTCAAAAAAACTTTTGACAAATCATCTCTCGATGAGCTGTTTGATGACGTCTCACCGCAATCCCTCGGGAAGACGTTGTTATCGGTTCATTTGGCGAGGGAAAGGACCTCTTTGAATAATTTCACAGAACACGCTCATACGCTTGGTAAACAATTACTCTCTAAAAAGGATGGTAAAACCGGATGTAGGTAGCGCCCCAGGAAGGGAATATGAATACGAGATAGATGAGAGGAAGTCAGAGGAATTGCTAGAATATTGGAGGGATGAAGGTTGGGAACCCGAGTATAGGGAAGGACAGAAATTCCTTGCGAAGACCATAGAGAGACCCGCAAAAGTTCCCCCAGGATACCACAAGGTTCTCCAGGTAAAAGGCCAATTTCAGGCTAGAACCCTCAACAGGATACTAACCTACATCTCAAGACACCCGGGGGGACGCCAAATCCGTATTCAGGAATGGGTATTAAAAGAGAGAATCGCTAGGAGGAGAGTAAGGTCTCTTAAAACAGTTTGGAGACTCCTAAATTGGCTAGAAACGCAAGGCTTTATTGAACGGACTAAAGAAAAAGCGGTAAGAAGAATTAAAAGGGCAACACGCCTAAGGACAGAGGTGTTAAACTTGGAGATTGACGTTTATCTCATAGGAATCTACAAAAAAGACCCTGCAAACTCACAATCAAAAGACACTAAAATCTCTATCAGGCAGAGGTGGAACTTTGAGGTGGGGGAGCTGCCCCCTTCTAAGACGTGGGACGAGTGGGCATGGATATTTAACGAATTGAAAGGAGATTTCAACCTAGAATCTGCTGAAGTCAAGCGCCATATTGGGGATAGGACAGGCGTTCCTACCCGAATAGCCGACCAGGCCGAACTAGAAGGGATAATGTCCTATGATGTTGAGGGCCTGCCGGGTTTAAAAGCTTTCTTGATTAACATAAGGACTAGAGCTGGGTTGGGGACAGAACCGGGGGTAGAACCCGACACCACTCAACAGACTATTTTAACACAATTCAGGGAGTTCAGATGAAAGTTAGACACTTTGTTTTAGAGATGCCGCGGAGGGACAAAGACAAAATATTCGGGAAAGACAAAGCACTTGTAGATTACGATAAGGACGGGGACACAATTATTATTGCAACGCCTAAAGATGATTGACGGGGTTATAGACTTCACCGGAACAAAAGAAGAGGCGGGGGAATGGCTAGAAAAATTCCTCAAGGACTTTAAAAAGGAAAAGTCAATCAAGGGCAAACTTTACAGAATCTATGCAGGAACATACGCCCTGGACGAGCAAACCTTTAAAAAAAATCTAGGCAAACCACCTAAAACTGCAAGTCTTGCCGACATAGAAGAGCTTGAGGAGGATTCGGAAGAACTTCCACCTCCCCCGCCCAGGAAAAGTTTAAAAAGACTCAGTGGTTACGCTTAGGGAATTAAAGTCGGGGGGGCCCTAAGGAAGCCATCACTTCAGTTCACCCCCTCGGCACTTCAAATGATAAAAAAGATGTTTATAGGAATGGTAGTCTCTATGCAGGTGACTGCGGGGTTTGTTTTAATGTATATAATCTTTTCATAAAATGGCAGAACCAGGAATGGCCGCACTGGCTGGAACGATGTTGGTATTCGGGGTAGTGGCACTTCTAGGCACTCTCGGTGCTGGTGGGGCCCCAGGCGTTATCAAGGTATGGGTTGACTTAATCCTAGAGATTCTATTGGTAGTCGGAGGCGCGATACTATTCTACCTCGGGGTAACGGAGAAATGAACGACAAGATACCAGTAGCGTGGGGTTTGGTTATTCGGAAGGGAGGGGATTTTTATTATCCCCACATGGACTTTGACTGTATTGACAAGGAGTTGGTAATCAACAGCCTAAAAGGAGTGATTACAAAACACAAACTAGGCAACTACCTATTGGCCAAGACCAGAAAAGGCTACCAGGCACATTTCATCCATGACCTAGCCAGGGTGGATGTCGAGCAGATAATACAAGACACACTCAACGTTGACCCCGATTTCAAGGGGATTAG
>Ga0114922_10002231_pt1 | contig 18250 bp, 13 predicted proteins | sample AartaG_FD_100975 | JGI IMG/M metagenome (GOLD analysis project Ga0114922, IMG submission 100975) | Deep subsurface microbial communities from Aarhus Bay to uncover new lineages of life (NeLLi) - Aarhus_00045 metaG | ecosystem: Environmental > Aquatic > Marine > Oceanic > Sediment | place...
CAGGTTCGGAGCTTACCGCGGCGTAGGCCGGGTTCATTGGACCGGATTCGGTCGGTGGTCGAGAATGACCGCTCGAACCCTTGACAGACTACACCCTGTCAAGGGTCGAACCGACGACCGGAGCCCACGACATGAGTATACCACGAAACCTGGCCGAGATTCTCGCCGAGCACACTACGCTGCAGGGCGAATCCATCGACCGCATGTACGTCCATCTCTACGTGCCCATTCTGCAGCGGGAGGCGGGCATTGCCTGCTTCTGGCAGAGCCATCGGGGGCAGCGCTTCGCTTCTGGAACGCAAATGGGCCCTATGTCCCGCGCCTTCGTCGCCTCCATCGAGCGATTCGCCGACCGTGAAGCCATCCCCTTGATCCGCTTCCAACGCGGGCAGCGGAAGGAAGAAGTCGCCAAAGAATACCTGCGCAGGTTCAAGGCTGCCGAAGGCGTGCTTTTTATCGGCAAGGCCCAGGAGAAGACGCGCGTGGTCCGCACCCAGAAGCGTCGCAACCCCCAGACCGGACAGACCTATCCCTGGCTGGTGATGAGCACGGCCATGGTCAACCAGTACTACTTCTACTGCCTGGACCGGGACTTCGGCCCGTTCTTCATCAAGTTCGGCTCCTACTTCCCGTACAACGGCAAACTGCTGATCAACGGGCACGAGTACGCTAAGCGTCAGCTCGACCAGGCCGGTGTTCGATACGAGCCTCTGGACAACGGCTTTCTCTCCTGCGAAGACCCCCGGCACTTGCAGCGGGTCTGCGAGAGGCTTTCCGCAAAGAAGATCGACAACCTCGCTCGCAAGTGGCTGCGGCGCCTTCCTCACCCCTTTACTCCTGAGGATCGCCGAGCGGGGTACACTTATGACGTCTCCATGCTGCAGACGGAGTTTTCCTTTACCCAGGTACTCGACCGCCCGGTTACCGGCCGCGTCTTCTTCGAACAGGTCATCCGCGAGAACCTCGACCTCGGACGCCCCAGTCAGGTTCAACTCATCTTCGACCGTCGGGTGACCCGAAGAACTCCGGGATGCTTCCGGACCCGGGTCATCACCGATGGGGTCATCCCCTCGCTCCACATTGACTACAAGAACACGCGGATCAAGCAGTACCACAAGGAAGGACGGGCCCTTCGGACCGAAACGACGATCAACGATACCTACGACTTCGAGATCGGCAGACGGCTGAAAAACCTCCCCGCCCTGCGGAAGGTCGGCTTCCAGGCCAACCGACGCCTGCTGAGCGTCCAACGAATCAGCCACGACTCCACTCTCGGCCAGGATGCTTTTTCCAGCATCCAAGGTCCAACGATCGTCCAGGGCCAACGTGCCTCGGGCCTGCGTTTCGGTCATCCACGAGTCCTCGCCCTGCTGGCGGCCCTTCTGTTGTTCCGTCTTTCCCCCCGGGGGTTCTCCAACCGGGACCTGCGTGTCCACGTCGCGGAACTGCTCGCTCTGGCGCCCGAACAGTTCACCCAAGGCCAAATGACCTACGATCTCCGACGCCTTCGGCTCCACGGCCTGATCGAACGAATCCCCCACTCAAATCGTTATCAGCTTACCGACTTCGGCTTCCGCAGCGCGCTGTTCCTGACGCGCGCCTACGCCCGTCTGCTCCGCCCCGGCCTGGCCGTCGTGATCGATCAACAACCTCCTGCGCCCACCTTGCTCGATACCGCGCTCGCCCACGTCGATAGAGCCATCGAACGCATCTGGGCCCAACATAGGATCGCAGCGTGACCCAAAACTTGACTCATTTGTCACGGAAAACCTCGTTCAAGGACTCTAGCATGGTGGTCCAGCATCAGGCGTAGCACCGTCGTGCCGGACCGTTCGGCACCGACGAGAAACGGGACTGTAGTCGAGGAGACAACCTCGGAACTCACCGGTACCTCTCCACCGAGGTTGCAACCCTTCGGCTCCAGGACGCAGGTGGCTTCCGCACGAGCGACCGGACGGGGCCGCTCACTTTCCGGGCGGACAAAGCGAGCCCGATCACCGAGCCGATCATTAGGTAGAAAACCGGGTTCGGCATGGCGTTCATCAGGCGGTCGCCAGCGTACATTGTGGTTCCTACCGCCAGGACCACGGCCGGTGCGGCGGCGGCGGCGGACCACGAGCCGCCACGGAGCGTCCGAATCAGCAGGAAGCTGGGCAGGACGAACAGCAGGCCGAGCGAGACCAGTCCGACAAGCCCCCTTTGGCCGAAGGTGATGATCCAGAGTGAATCGGTTCGTGTGGCCCACTCCCCTTTGTCGTCCAGCGTGCGGTTACGGCCATACGTGCCCCAACCGAATACGGACCGCTGCCAGGCCTTCACGGTCAGCACGTCTTCCTGGTCCAGGCGGCCCTGCATCGACCGTGCGCGATCCGCGTCGATGCGATTGGCAATGTTGACCAGTACGTGCGGATGCCATACGCCGGTGGCCCGGACACCGACGTAAAGGGGCGGTATGAGGGCGAACGCCAGCAACGGCCATCCAGACCGGGTCAGCTTAATCATGAGCAAGACGCCGAGCCCCAAGGCCAGCAAGGCCAGCCCGCCGAGGGAACGACACAGCACGGTGGTTACCAGCAGAGGCATCGCCAGCCAGGCCGTCGGGATCCCCGAGAGGCTCTTAACGGCACGAGCCCGCCAAAGCCAGATGCCCATCATGGATGTCACCGCCATCCACAGTCCCAAGGCGATTCCGTGCTGCATAAACACGACGGGGCGGTATCCGCCCAGCCGCCAAGTCATGTGGAACTTGGTCGGATGAAACCCGTAGACAATGCGATGCAGTTGCGGGCTCATGCGTATCTCCCAGATGCAAAGGGGCATGTAGATGAGCCCACCGATGAACACTCCGATGGCCAGCATGCGGACCGTCTCCGGGCTCTGAAAGTATGTACGACCCAACAAGTAGGGTACTCCCCACGTGAGCGTGAACTCCAGCACACCGGACAAGCCATCGTACGCTCCGAGACCGTTCGCCACGGAAGAAGCGAACGGGCATAGAACCCACACGAGGATGGGAAGATCCCAGATCCTGGGCCGGAACGCGCGCAGGCCGGCGGAATCGAACAGCAGCACTCCCATGAGGACGACGGCGTTGACGGCGGTCATCCGGGTGTAGTCGGGCAAACCGGACAGGGCGTAACCGGCCTGCGGCAGAAACAGCCATCCTACCAGATAGGCAGCGATGATGGCGCGCCGCACGGGAAGCAGGGCGAACAGGCTCAATCCCAGCGGGATCCAGCCAAACATCGCAATGGGCACGAGCGAAGTCATTGGTTCTGCTCAGGTCGCTGCGGCGGCCGCCGCAGTGCCTTCCACTCTGGCGCGTTCTACGATCCGAACCAGCGTGGCCTCGAGAATCTCTGCCGAGCGGTCCCAATCGAATCGCCGCGCGATGGAATAACTCGCCTCGCTCATTTTCCGCCAGGCGGGCTCGTCCAGCCGCAGGATATCGAGGGTCGCGTCGGCCATAGCACGCTCGTCGCCGACCGGAACGAGGCGGCCGGAGATGCCGTCCTCAACGTAGTCTTCAGGACCTCCGCAGCGCGTTGAGACGATCGGGCAGCGGCAGGCGGCGGCTTCCAGCCCGGGCATGCCGAAGCCTTCAGAAGTCGAGCACACGAGCCAGCAATCCGAGGAGCGATACAACTTCGGAATCACGTTTTGTGCGGGCCGTAGGTGGTATTCAAGGTTTGCCGGCAACCTAGTGTGTCGGCCGAGCGGTGCGCTTCCGAAGACGATCACGCGCAGATTGGCGAGCTGTTGCTGTACACGGAGGAGAGCGGCAAACGCCGTATCGCAACCCTTCCAGGGCTGCCTGCCATAGAGCATACCAACGGTCGGTATTGCGGCCTTACCGCGTGGCGTGGAGTTGAACTGATTCCAGTCGACACCGTTCGGAACTAGGATCGCGTTTGGGTCTGCGAATTCTTCACGCATTAATCGCTGCAGCCAACGGGCAATCACGAGCTTCTGTACCGGGAGGTGGTAGGTGGCTTTGACGCGTTCAGGGTCACCGCCATGTAACTCGTAGTGGCGAATGAAGTAAGCCTTTATTCCTTTTGAACTCGGCCAGTCTCGGATCCATTCCATCGTCTGCCACCAAGTCGCAATGGTCACGTCCGCATCAGGTACGTCGTTCGCTCGCACCGGTAAATACAGGACAGGCAAAAGCGTAGCCGTTGACTCCTCGAGGTGATGACGCTGCTTGCTCCGCGTTAGCCACCCTCGCCAACATCGGCGCAAAACCGCCCGGGGGTGTCGCAGACTTGGCCAAGCGACGGGCACATCCGGGTAGGCGATACACACGTCGTGACCACGCCGTACCATCGCCTCAGCAATCAGGCGGTTCGACTTCGTCCCACCCGCCATGTTGGCGGCCGGCAGAATCCAGTTAATTCGCAGCCTGCTCATGCGTCCACGGTCCGGTATGCTGTTCTGTGCAAACGCGAATCACGCCGGGAAGGACTCGTCTACCCAGCCGTGATCGCGTACGTAGCCGAGCGCGACAAGCAGCTCGCCGGCGATGTCGATGAAGTGCTGCCCTTCGTCAACAGACAGGTCCTGCCGCCAGCGTACGACGCTCTTGGCACTTGTCGATTGGGAAGCATTCGGGTTGTTGATGAGTCGGCCGTCAGACATCTTCATGGTCTTCGGCGCCGCCGGCTTGCGCATGCAGGGGTCGTATTCCTCGCCGACGAAATCGCAGACGCGGCGCAGCTCGCGTTCCGGCTCGGCGACAAGGTCCTCACAGCGGACGCCAAGACAACGGGGGTGCCGCTGGAACGCCATATCGCGCCTGGAGCTATGCCCACGCGTCCCCGCCATCATCCTGCCGCCGAAGGAACAGGACATTCGCTTGTGTGGCTACCGCTTCAGGCGCCAAGCGGTCACCAGCCGTGCCTGCATCTGTAAGCTTATACGCATTGAAGCCGCGGTCGCTCATGAACTCGAAGATTTCCCTAACGCCATCCCGCTCTCCCAGCCATCTCGGGCTGATTTCGACGATTGCGCAATGCACGCGCCTACTAAGGGTGGCAGACATCCCTCGCAGCACCTGTAGCTCATGGCCCTCCACATCAACCTTCAAGAGCGCTCTGCCCGGTGGCGCCTTGTGCATGAGTACGTTGTCACCAGTCCGTAGCTCACAGTTGACCGTCTCTGTAAACTGGCCACTGCCACGTTCAGTTGTTGGCACTTGGCGCAGAGTGCTAAGCCCGAGCTGTTTTGGGTTCACCCGAAGAGCGAAGTCTCCCGCGACGTCGCTGAGACCGAACGGATACACTGTGACATTCGTCACAGCATGGTCGTCGATGTGGGCCGAGAGAATCTCGGCAAGCCCAGGATTTGCTTCGAAAGCAAGTACGCACCCATCTTCTCCGACACAGTGCGAAGCGAGCATGCACAAATGCCCATAGTTGCATCCGACGTCGATGTACGAGTCTCCTGGCCTCAATGTTGCGCTGAAGTACTTCTCCAATGCGCTCTCGGATAGACAACCACACCAGTAGACCGCGCGGTGCGTCCACGCATACGGACTACATAGTACGGGCACTCTTCCCGTCTTTAGAGTGCGAACGCTCACGTCACGGGACAGTACTGCGGGATCCAAAACCATGGGGACCAAATGACGGCATAGCCACTCGCGCTGAGCCGGTCGCGAAAGGCTGTGGCCGACAACCGACAGCAATGAAGCGGCACCTCGCTTGAGAACGTGCTTCAACACAAATGAGCCCACGTTGTCACGCTGGCCTGAAGGGCTATGGCGCGTACACCGAACCGGCGCAGGCCCTCCTACGAAACGCGAGCGTGTATGCCCCAAGCTGAACAGCCAGTCGATTGAATGTCACCCCGTCGCGGGCAACGTATGACTCAAAGTAGATCGCTGGATCAGGGAGAAGCACCTCTTCAAGAATTGAGCGTCCTGCCGCTAAGAGGCGGCGACGGTATGAGTTCCACGCGGCGGAGTACCTTTGCAAGGACTCGAAGTCTACCCAGCTATGATCGACGTCGTTCCAGGGGTCCTCTCCTGTCGTGGCATGCGTAGTGGTCGAGCATTGTCTACGGCGCCGTTTGGCGGCGAGGCCCTTAAGTGGCAGTGCAGCCGCTGCGGGAGCGCCGGTATTTGCGTCGACAATACTGCCGAGTGAGCCATAGACACGTGCGAAAGCGGCGTTAGCGACTTGACCAGCATACCGCAGCGTGTTGGGTAAGGAGGCCGCGAGGTCGACGATGCGACGATGCATGAAGAGCTCGTCGGCGCAAAACAGGCGTGAATTGCCGAGAGCGAAGCTCATGTCGTGCTGTCGACTGGCCGGCCAGAAGTAGCACCATTCGTTGGCCGTCTCGGGCCTGCGTGCGGCGACCTGTCCCAGTCGCACGCTGCGGCGGTCAGCAACGTCATCTCGGATATCAGGACAAAGTCGCATCCGCAGGAAAAACTCGTGCGGTTTGCCCGCTCGGGCCCGACGAGGCGGATGGAGCCTGAGAGCGATCAAACGATCCTTCAACCGTTCGCCCCAACCTTTGCGGCGGAGTATTTTCTTTTGTTGGCGAGACATGAAGTGGTCTTTCAGCAGTGTATCCGAAAGGAAGCCGCCGACGATAAGGTCAACGCGCTTGTCGAGAGCATTGTCGACGATTGCATAACCATGTGCATCGGCGCGAAGTTCCGATCCAAGCAAGCGGATGCCGCGGTCGACGAGTTTTGCGTAGAACTCAGGGTGACGCTGAGCGCCGTAGTGCACGACACCGTGCTTCTCCGCGACGATCCTGGCGACGCGGAACTCGCGATTCTCGCGCGTGAAGAAGGTCACAGCGGCGACGCAACGATCACGCGGCAGGACAGCGAGCACGGCGCGCGAATCCCGGCCGCCGCTCAGCATCACCGCAACCGTCTCAGCGCCGCGAGAGATATCGTGGCCGGCGAACCGCAACGCGTCTTCAAGCTGTTCGACAAGCTCGTGTTTGGGTGCGAAGACCGCCGGCTCGCGTGGAACCCAGAATGTTACGGTGTTCTTGTGGAACCCGGTGTGTTCGGTGCGGAACGAGTGCAGGCTGGCCGGGTCGAGTTCCCGAACATTCTTGCGGGTGGTGTAGGGAAAGGTGATGTGCTGGTAGACCAGTAGCTCACCAAGTGAGGCCAAGTCGAAGTCCGTAGCGTTGCTGGCGGCGTCCGCTACGGTATCGATATGCGATCCGACGGCGCTCAATTCCCGGGTGAGATTGCTGGCGACGTACACGGGCCGGAAACCCATCTGATCGGTGAGAACTTCGACCCCAGAGTCGTGGCAGCGAGCCAGTACGAACATTCCCGTAAGCGCATCGCTCAGCGCCTTGCGATCGCCGCGGCGCCAGCGCTCGGCGAAGATCCGGTTGAACCCGTCCGGGCCGCGGTCCTCGTGCGTTACGCCGACGAACCGGGGACGCCCGACGCAGCAGAAGAGCTCTGCGTCTTCGTGGAGCGGGACGTACCCCCGACCGCGAGGTTCCTGGAGAACGACCGAGCCCCAGGGGAAGCAGTAGGTGTGGACCGGCGCATCGGCCATGCCCGGACGATCACGAAGCAGCTGCGCCACGCGTTCGGCACCAATCCCGGATCCGAGTTGGATGATGAAATCGCTCAAGTTGCCTCACTAGTGGAAAGGCTCAGGCCAGGCACAGCGCCGCCGTGACGACCGCCGCCGACGCCAAGTAAGCGGCCAGATCGAGCTTCGGCAGCCAGACGCCGTAGCGGCGGATCGCCCAGGCCAGTACCGGATAGTCCAGGAATTTCGAGGCGGCGATACCAACCAAGAAGCCGTGAAGACCGCCCAGCCAGCCGCCGATCGCCATGGCGCTGACCAGAAAGGCAGCCCGCGTGACCTGCACAAGCATGTAACGAAACGAGTCACCAACCGCGAGCAGCACGCTGCCGTTGCTCGTAGCGATCACGCTACCCACCACACCGACAGCGAGAATCTGCAGCATCCAGCCCGCTTCTGCGTAGCGGGGGTCGTACAGAAACCCGACGATCTGCCGACCCCCAATGGCCAGAGCCCACAGGACCGGCAGGAAGAGAGCCAGCAGGACCATTCGGGCCTGCAACAAACGCTCCCGCAGCTGCGCCGGGGTATTGTTGGCCACGTTAGCGTAGATGGGGAAGAGCACCCTGGCGTTGAGCTTCAGCAGCGCCTCGAGAGGCGCTCGCGACAAGAAGGCCGCAATAGCGAACACACCGAGTTCCGCGCTGGTGATGACCTTGCCCAGGACCGCCTTGTCTCCCTGCTGGAGGAGGAACGTCAGGGCTGTGCTCAGGAAGATCCAGCGGCCGAAGCGAAACATCTCCCGGGCGGCCATTCGGTCCCAGGTAAAACGCGGGATCTGCCCGGGCAGTAGGAAGTACGACAGCAGCGAATTCAGTCCGGTCCGGATCAGCCCGCCCACCACGAGTGCCCAGACCGATGGCCACAGAAGCGCCCAACCGATCATCACGGCCAGGCCCACAAGTTGTGAAGTCAGCTCGCACAGGACCAGGGGCCGTAGGCGGACGTGTCGGCGCAACGTCAAGAGGGCGGTCGAGCCGAAGCCCATGATAATGGAACCCAAGCCCGTTGCCGGGATGAGCCAAACCAAGTCCGGCTGACCATAGAACATGGCCGCCGGCCAGGCCAGGATACATGCGCAGAGGCATAGTCCAACGCCGCGGATAACTTGAATCGTCCATGCTGTATTCAAGAAAGCCGGGTCATCACCTCGTTTGTCCCTAATGACGCTGGTGTTAATGCCGACATCGGAGAACATCTGCAGGCCGTGCATTACGACCTGCACCAGGGCCAGGAGGCCGAAGACTTCCGGGAACAGCAGCCGGGTCAGGATCAGATTGCCGCCCAACCGCAGCACCTGACTCAGACCGTGTCCCGCGAGCGTCCAAACGGAGCCACCGATCGCCTTGGCGCGTAACGAGCGAGCTGGCGCGTAGTGCTCCGTGCCGCCCAGCGCCGCGATCGTGGCGAGTTTTGCGTTATCTTGCGGAGCGCTCAGATCGATCTGCGTCATCGATGCGTTCTGTACCCCGTAGGGTGACATAGGCCGGTTGGCGGATATCCGCACGGACGAAGGCGCGGGATTTGATCTGGCCGCGAGCCCGGAGTTCGGAACTTATACAGGAGCTCCTCTGGCGTGATGGGCCTCTCTGTCAGCAGGAGGCAGCATAGCGTGACCGTGGCTCCGGAAACGGTCGAAACCACTGGAACGCTCGTCGTGGCTGTGAGATGGCCAGGACCGAAGCAGTACGGCCGGCACGTCCGCTCAGGCAATGCTACGGCTGCGGCGGAGGTTGGGTGCTAAGCCTCTCCAACGCCGCGTTGCGGATCAGGGAACCGAACGGATCGAAGGTCTCCTGCAGGCCGGGGGCTTGGAAGCCTCGGAGGCTCTCCCGTTCCGCGTTCCTGTTCATGTACTCCAGGGCGGAAGCGTTGTAGGTAGCGCCCGCGGTGGCGCTGATGCCCGCACGAACGAAGATGTTGCGGTTGATCCAGTCTTGGACCCGCGTTTCAACTGTTTCGGGGACCCACAGGACGTCGCCCGCCGCCAGAACGATGTTCGGATCTTTCCCCGTCGTGATGCGGTCCAGATCCAGTCTCACGTGAACGTCTTCGCCGTTGGCCAGGCGGCGGATCAACGTGGCTTCTCTGGGGGTCACGTCGGTGCGGAGCCCGGCGGATGCGGCGAGCACCTGCAAGACAGTCATCTCCACGCCCGGCGGATAGGTCTGCGACCGGGGGGCGTTCACCAGGCCCCCGACGAAAACCGTGTTGGGCACGGCCGCATGCACGGTCACAATGTCTCCGTGCTCCAGCGGGGCCAGTGCGAGTGCGGCCTTGAGTCCTTCCGGATCGGTAAGGTCCAGCGTCACCTCCTCGCCGGGCCGGCGGATCCGACGCAGGGTCGCACGGCCTGAAGCGAGTTCGGAGACGCCCCCGGCGGCGACGATGGCATGAAGCATGTTGCGTTCCGTCCGGCGCAACTCGACCAGGCCGGGGAAGGTGACGGCACCGAGGGCCAGCACATTGGTAGTGTCGACGCTTACCAGCTCGACGTGGATCGCCGCATCCTTGACCACAGCCGGCACGTATGCCCGGTGGATCGCATCCTCGACGTCCTCCAGCTCCAGGTCCCCCACTTTGACCTGGCCGACGATCGGAAGGTCGATCTCGCCGTTGCGGTCCACACGGACCTGAATCGGTGGGAAGACACCCGCCTGATCCGCCCCGGTCACGGTGACCGCGAGCACGTCGGACGGGCCGACCTTGTACGGCCCCAACTGGCGGTCGATCAGCGCCCGGGCCGCCTCCTGCTCCGGAGCCGGCTCGCTGGGCGTCTCGGCCTCACGCATCTTGACCTGCATCTCCAGGAACTCGGTCAGGCTGATGCGGTGGTCGCTGCAGCCGGCAACGCCCAACCCGCACAGCAGACCCAAACACAGTGCAAAGGCTGCGGCCGAACCCCCCCGCCACGACCGTCCCACTCGTTCCTGGCCGTTCATCTCGGCTGGTCCTCATCCCGAGATCGTACGGAGCCCGCACCCGTCCTGCGCTACTGGACGAAACGCGGTATCGACCAAGCCGGATGAGAAAGTCCAGCAATTCCGGGCTTTCGGGACCTCCAGGAATCTGAGAGTGGGAAAACACTTATGCTACGGCGGGTCGCCGACGGCTACCGAGGCTGCCGGCCTCGCCGCGAACCATCCAGGACAGGGGTACGCTCCACCTTCCCCCCTGCGTCAGCACGGTGGCCAGCACAATCTTCATATCCAGCCAGATGGAGAGATGGCGAACATAGGCAATATCGTAGAAGATCCACTGGTGGAAATCCCCGGCGCTGCGGTCCTCCGATCGGCATATCTGCCACAGACCGGTGATCCCGGGGCGCACCGACAGCCGAGCCCGGCGCCAGGGTACGCAGATCTGGTTCTCCCGGAACGGTGAGGGACGGGGCCCGACCAGGCTCATGTGCCCCAGCAACACGTTGATCAACTGCGGAAGTTCGTCGATGTTCGTCCCCCGCACCCAACAACCCACGCGTGTTATTCTCGGATCGTGACGCAATTTGAACTGGGGTCCGTCGAGGGCATTCTGCTTGTAGAGCACTCGCTGTTGCCGGTGGGCATTGGCCGCCATGGTGCGGAATTTCAGGCAGGGGAATTCCTTTCCCCCTTTCTGCTCCCGACGATGGACGAACAGAACCGGACCGGGCGATTCCAGCTTGATCAGAACCGCCACCACGATCAGGAGCGGGGACAGGACGAGCAGCCCTGCCAAAGATAAGACCACGTCAAGCACGCGCTTCACTGCCAGATGGACCCGTCGGACTCGGCGGGCGAGCCCCATGGGCGTGGCCCCCATGCCGCCCGCACCCCAGTGCTCATCGACAGGTCCTACCGTCAAGCAGGAAGGCTCTGCTGGTGGCTCGGTGGCGGCCGCGGATGCTGAACAGCGGCCGGACGCCACGCGATGGCGGACGGTAGCCCCGGCGGCCACGACGGTATTGTCAACCAGTACCGATTGGGCGACCACCGCTTCGCACTGGATCCGGCTGCCACCGCCCACCACCGTCGGGCCCACGATGGTAACCCCAGCCTCGACAGTCACACGCTGGTGCAAGATCACCGGACCGATCAGGCGGGCGGAAGGATGGATTCGGCATTCCCGGCCTACCAGCAGCTCGGCATGCTTGGCCACGAAACCTGGCCGGGAGCGCCCGCGGAGATCCTCGGCAAGCATCCTCTCACTCAAGGCCAGCACGCCCTGCGCTTGGGTCAGATCGACGACATCCATTGCCAGTGGCACGTCACGACTGAGCACGCCCTTGGCCAAGAGTGCGGAGCGCAAATCGGCCAGGGAGCTAAAACGCGCGTCCCGCACGGTCCGAGCCGACGCCAGCGACAGGAAGATCCCGGTAGTTGCGACGTCCGGCCAGGTCGCCCGATCGTAGAGCCGGCACACCCGCTTCACGCGACCGTTTCCGTCGCGTTCGACGCGCTCTCGGATGCGCTCGCTGTCGGCCCCGAGAATGATCCAGTGGGTCGCCGCCCGATAGTCGCCATTGCGACGCACGGCCGCGGCCAGGTCGACGTCCCCCACGGGCCATCGCTTCGGATCCAGCAGAAGCAGATCGTCCGCCGACTCATACTCGTCGAGCGCCGCGGCAAGTTCCTCGGGCTGGATCACCCGCACATCAACCGCAACGCTCGAGCGGATGCGTTGCTCATAGCGCCGACCATATGGAAAAGCCGGCACAACAAGCAGTTCCCGGTCCATCCGCTCCGGCGCAAGGGCTAGGCGATCGGCGAGGTGTTGGAGGAACGAACCTGCCCCGAGCGGCAGAGTCAGCAGCGAGACCTCCGCCGGGGCAAGCCGTAGGTACGGCGGTCGGTGATCGATGATTAGCGGGTACAAGGGCTAGGCGCCCTGCTCAGCAGCGGTCTTGCGCTCAGGGCCTGGGAGGGGAGCTGTCGGTTTGTACGCCTCGTAGTCGCCGTTGCTGCAGCCATAGCACGACCCGGCGGGAACGCCCACCAGGACCGTTCCCAGCAGCGTGCCTCCCGCGGCGCTGAGGTAGGCGTACGTCTGGGTCAGATCATTTCGTCGGCAGTGCGACGACCTCAACACCAGGATGGTGCCGTCCACCTGCCCGGCGAGGATACGAGCGTCCGCCACCGGTAGGACCGGGGGACTATCCACGAAGATGAAGTCGTAGGACTTCTTCCATCGGGCGAGGCAAGCCGCGAACACGCCGTTCGCCAGAAACTCGGGAGCGTAGTTTTCCGGCCGTTCCCCTGCCGGGAGTAGGTCCAGCTTGGGGACGTCTGAAGGCAGGATGACTTGGCTGTCCTTCACCATACCGCCCAGCAAGGCGGCCAGACCCACATCGGTCTTGAGCCCCAACCGCTCGGCCAGCGACGGCCTGCGGAGGTCCGCCTCCACCAGCAGCGTTCTCCTGCCCAGATTGGCGACGCTCCGAGCCAGGCCGATGGCCTCACCCGTTTTGCCAACCCGCCCGGACGAGCTGGTGATCAGCACCACACGATCCTCGGTCCCGCCAAGGCGCTCCAGCAGTGCTGTGCGGACCATCCGCATACTCTCCATGGCCAGCGGATCACTGCCGCCCTCGAAGCCATCGGTGGTGGCCAGCCCCGGCAACTGACCCAGGAACGGCACGCGGACCGTGTGCTGCACATCGCCGGCCTCGCGGATCTTCGGATTCACGGTGGTCCGCAGGTAGGCTACCACCAGCGCGACCATCATCGCCCCGCCGAGAGCCATCACCGTCCGGAGGAATCGGCGATCCCGGTGCGGCTGGGAGGGGACGACCGGCCGGGCGGCCACGCTGATCCGCGCCGGGGCCTTGGCCTCCATCTCCAGCGCCTGCAGCCGGGACCGAACCGCCTGGTAGAGTTCACGCTTGTGGTTTGTTTCTTCCTCGTACTGAGCGATCTGCTTGGCAATCTGGCCCGCCTCGGCCACCCTGGCACGCTGGCGCTCAACCTCCCCGCGCAGCAGTTGGAGGACCTTGTCCTGTCTGCTAGCCAGCCGTTCGAGCGCGGCCCGATCGAGCAAAGCGAGGTCTCCCTCGGGAATAGGCCCGATCGGAGGGGCGACGTCTCCCCAATGGGCAGCGAACTGCTCCTCTCGCTCTCTCAGGTGCTGCTCCGCGTGCTCAACGCTGGCAAGTAACTGTTTGATCCGTGGATGCGACTCGCCGTACCGCTGGCGAGCCAGGTCCAGCTCATGGCGGGCATTCCCCAGATCCGCCTTGAGCTTCCGCCACTCGACGTCGTCCGCGTATCGGCGAACCGCCTCGTCGGCCTCTGTGCCGGAGGCGCCACCTTCATCCTCATGCTCATCAGCAACGGACAAGCGTGACTCCAGCTCCGACTGCGTCATCGCGTACTCTCGCTTCAGCTTCTCGTACTCCGACTCCGCCACGATGAGATGCGTAGCCAACTGTGAGCGGAGCTGCTCAGGATCGATGGTCCCCAGGCCCTGCGAGAGATTGAACTTCGTGGCCACCAGCCCGTCGATATCCTTCCGAAGCGTCCTTTGCTCGTTGGCCAACGTCTCAAAGCGCTGGAGGTCGGTCTTGCGGATCATCTCGTTGGTCAACCTCATGTACTCCTCCACGACAGCGCTCACGATGACGCTGGCATCCTTGGCAACGACGGTTGCCAGGGAAACGTCGATCAGTTCCGTTCTCGGCCGTGGGGCCACCGACAGGTCGTTCGTGAGCCGTTCAAGGTGGGTAGGAGGGCTGCTCCCGAGCAGCGTGCGCAGCGTACGCGGCCGGGCTTGGTACCACGTAGTCGCCTTCACGTCGGCCCTGTCCAGCACGCGCTCAAGCACCGTCCGGCTTTGGATGATCGGCACCTGCGTGTTGAGGAACGAGGCATAGAGCGAGCCCATGAGCTTCGCGTTGTCCTCGGTCTCGAAGACGATCCGATGGACCACCGGAGATATGCGAACAGTTGCGGTGGCCTGATAGGTCGGCTTGATGAACAGCCAGATCAACGGGATGGTGGCCGCTGAAACGAGCAGGAAGATGCCCAGCATCAGCCACTTGGATCGAAGCAGCATGGACACGGACAGGGCGTGCGAGGGCCCGGCACTGGAAGCGGGGACCGGGCCGAACAGCCCCTGGTCTGCGGCTTCCATCATCTCCGGAGGGGCGGCGCCTGTCGGCGGGCTCGAGACGATCGCGCCCGACCCGCTCGCCTTCACTCCAGGTTGTTCTTGGCTCGGTTGTTCTGACATCGTCCTGCGGCCTCCATCGGCGAAGATAGGCCTCGCCGGGCCCTGACGGTCAGCGTGATCATTGCGGACCAACGCTTGGTGGCATCACCGGGTTCCACTCTGCCCCAGGCGCATGGCCGGGCTTGGTTGGCGGTGAGTCCCCTTTGACGACCCGAGCTCCGTCTCGAGCTGGCCAACAGTACGAGGCCAGCCGGTCGAGCAACGTCCGGGTCGAACGGTGCGGCGGAGTCCTGACCCTGCTCCGGGTTACCACCTCGGGTTCCACGATCGCCTCGTCCGTGAGGATGCAATGATCAAGGAGCGCCCCCGCACCGATTCGGCAGCGGTCCCAAACGGCCGAGCGGCTGACGACAGCCCCAGGCCCGATCGTGCATTCTTCGCCGATTGTGGCGGGGCCGACAATCATCGCCCCGGCCTCGATGACGCATTTCGGACCGACCAACGCCGGGCCCACGAACCGGGCCGTCGGGGCCACCCGCGCCGACGGGTCGATCCAGGCCTCGCCGACGCTCACGTAACCCTCCGGCACGGCCGCTTCTTGGGCCATCTGCTGCACAGCCCACATGTTCAGGGCCAGGTACGAGGCTGCGTCGGTCACCCGCAGGGTCGGATTGCCGGGCACCAGGTGCGTCGCGATCCGCTGACCGCGGCGGTAGAGGTTGGGAATGAGCGCCTCCTTGATGTCCTGGTAACCCGTGGCGGGAACCTTCTCCAGCACGGCCCGGGAGAACACGTAGATGCCTGCCGGTTCCTGCACGTCCTCGGATTGCCCGTCCGCCCCATTGGCCCCGGCCACCACGATGGTCACCGTCGCCTTGCTCAGCGTGTGGGCCGCCAAGAGCGCCGCCAGGTCGATGCGGGGAAGAATGGTCCCGTCGACCACCAGGAACGTCTCGGCACGGCTGTTCAGCGCGGCATCGCGGGCGCATCCGGCAGGCCCGCGCGGCATGAGGTCCTCGCTGTAGGCCAGCGAAACGTTGAGCGACTCTCCGTTTCCCAAGCTGCGGCGGAGGCTGGTGGTGTCGCTGTTGCCACAGACAGTGGTTTCGAGGATCCCGCCATCCCGAATCCATCTCAGGATGTGCCAGATCAAGGGTCTGGCGGCCACCGGCAGCAGCGGGCGAGCAACAACTGCCTCCAACAGGCAGTGGCCCCAGGTGTGCACCCCCGCCAGAATAATGCCTCGAACGCCCGGCTGCTCGACTCGGCTGCGGTCGGCGTCAGGCTTCCCCTCGGCGACTCGACCGCACCACCCGCCTGCTACCTCGCTGTTTGCCATCCTTCCGTGCCTCCTTCGCTCGGCAGCCCATGCCGTCCGGCTGCCACTCGCTGGTGTTGGACGCTCAGCCCGGAGGGACTCGACCCCTGAGGCACCTGCGGGCACACCCCGTCCCGGTCGGCTACACCCCGCTTTGGAATGTAACAGACTGCCGCACAAGAGATTATGGCTTTTTCTCCTACCCGATAACCTCGAGCAGGACCGGGTCGAGTTCCACCTCGGCTGATTGCCCGAGGATCTCGACCGCTATGTAAACCCGGCATACGTCACGGCGTCGCAGCACAACGCCTTGGAGTCCTTTGAGGGCACCTTTGACCACCAGACACCGGCGCCCGCAGCGGATCCCGGGGTACACATCGACGGGCACGTCACTGGAAACGGTCCGATAGATCTGCCGCAGATCGTCTTTCAGACGCGCCTGATTCGGCACCTTGATCACGTTGGCGACCCGATGTGTCATCAGCGTGGCATAGCGTTCATCTAGCCCGCCGCACAGAAACAGGTAGCCCGGAAACAGTGGGAGTCTCACGTAGGTGGTGCGGCCTCCGTGTCTTCTTCTCACCCGGGCGAGCGGAAGGAAATACCCGATGTCCATCCTGTCCAGGTTCGCGGCCAGCGCCTTCTCGTTGCGGGCCTTGGTGTGCACCACCCACCATTGTCCCTCCAAGGCGTCGACCGGCGACCAATCCGCAGAGCCGAGCGGTGGCATAGCAAGTGCCCGACAGGATGTACCGGCAACGCGGACGGGCTCGCTGATCATTGCTCTCCCCGACCTGCAAGATCACTGCTTCCGCTGCTTTTCCAACTCCCCTCCGACGCGCCAAGGCCCCTCCTGGGACGGAAGCAAGAGCCAGGCGGGCCGCACGGCCCGGACCCTGCAGCTTAACGCCGGCGCGGATCATTCATGAGGTCATGAATATCACGTGGCCTCGTTCTGGTATCGAAGAACACGGAAACTCCGGCAATTGCCCGGCGAAGCACGGTGCGCGCACAGGTTTCGACCCAAGTCTGGCCATTCACGAGGGCAGCGCCCAAGTTCCGGTCCGGCGCGAATAATCGGAGCTAGTCCTGCGCCTTCCGAACGACAGCGTCCTGGCACCGCGTTGTAAGAGGGTCGCGGTGTGTCCGTCTGGTGCTTGGTCGTCCACCGCAACCGCCACACCGGCAGGACAGGCGAGCGCGCCCCTGCTCGCGTTCGGTCTTCACATGCCAGACCGTAGTGCCTCTTCCGTGAGGACGTGTACCTCTTCTCCGCCTCCGCACTGCAATACGCACAAGAGCGATCCCTCGCGGGTACGGTCACGTTGTCCTGAAACTCGCGAGCGGTCGCGTCCCTTTGAAAAACCCGGGCGCCTTGGCAACCCGAGGATCGAGGTTCCTGCATTCCTCCAGAAATTAAAGGGTTTATCATGCGCTTCTCGGGGCCGCATGTCAACAATCACTCATCTTTTTTCCGCGGCAAACCTGACTTGAGTCGCCTTCGGAGGCGTACGTCAGGCCCGCCCCGGCGACCCAGAAGCGTGCTTCCAGCCGCTGGAAACAGTAGTGCTCCAGCAAACTTCGCCGCCGTAGTTTCTTGGGAGCGGGCGGCAGTGACACATAGTGAGACTTTACCAGCCACGGTCCTCTCACCGGTGGAGTCTCCCAAGGACCGATGGAGTCCGGTTGTTCTGATGCAAGCCGAGGGCCGGCCTAAACTGGGCCTAAGACGGCTCTGCGCGGCATTGTTATAGGACCACCTTGCCGACGCGAGCGCCGAAGGCCGCATCTGCCGCACCACTAAGAAGCTCAGGCGTGTTCAGAGCCACTGTATCCACCCGGCTGGGGAGAATTGGGCCGCTCGTGCCGCCGACGCACCGTGCGGGCGTTTTCGTCGCGCCCCCCACCGGGACGGGGCCTGCGGCGTGTCCGCGGAGGCGGATCAACCAGCATTGCGCTCTTGTCCGAGTCGGCCACGGTCAGCGGCGAGAATCTGCAGATCGTCTGCGACGACGGCGCGTTGGCGGGTCGCTGCCCGCCGTCCCGATGGCATCGATATGACAGCTTCTTGGCGCACCTCAGGAGGCTTCTCGGCGCGCCTCAAGGGAACGGCGTGGGTTCGTCGTCGGGGTTCGGACTTTCTGGAGGTGATTCATCTTCCGACGCGTCGCCTGAGGGCGATTCACCCCCGAACACATCGCCGGCC
>Ga0114922_10002232_pt1 | contig 18248 bp, 18 predicted proteins | sample AartaG_FD_100975 | JGI IMG/M metagenome (GOLD analysis project Ga0114922, IMG submission 100975) | Deep subsurface microbial communities from Aarhus Bay to uncover new lineages of life (NeLLi) - Aarhus_00045 metaG | ecosystem: Environmental > Aquatic > Marine > Oceanic > Sediment | place...
AAAAGGTGGTAATGGATTTTATTGGGTATACGCAACAGTATATCCATTTGAAACATGTGATGGAAGTAAAGGTTACCTTTCTTGTAGAAGAAAACCAAGTAAAGAAGAGATAGCAGAGCATGAGGCTTTGTATAAAGAATGGAAAAGGGCTGAGTAGCATATGACAAATAGAAAAGTAGGAATAGTAGGAGCAGGTTTTGTAGGTGCAACTGCTGCGTATAGTTTAACAATGATGGGAACTTGTAGTGAAATAGTTCTATATGATATAAATTCAGATATTGCAATTGGAAAAGCGATTGATATTGAACAATCAACTTGTTATGCTTCAAATGCAACTATAGTAACAGGTGCAAAAGATGCTAGTGAATTAAGTGATTGTGATATTGTTGTTATTACTGCTGGGATACCTAGAAAAAGTGATATGACAAGAGAAGATCTTTTAATGATAAATGCAAATATTATGAAAGATGTAATTGTAAATGTAAAAAAATACTCTCCAGATGCTATTATAATTTGTGTATCAAATCCTTTAGATATTATGACTTATGTTGCTCATAAAATGACTGGTTGGGATAGAAACAGAATAGTTGGTATGGCAGGAGCTTTAGATAGTTCAAGAATGGCATATCAAATTAAAAAAGTTACAGGTTTTGGTGGAGCTGATATAAAAGCTATGGTTATTGGTGATCATGGTGAAAATATGATACCTGATGTTACATTATCTACTATTGGTGGAGTTCCATTAAATCAAATTGTATCTGATGAAGATATGGATAAAATCATTGATAGAACAAAGAATGGTGGAGCTCAAATTGTAAAACATCTTGGAACTTCTGCATATTATGCACCAGGTAGAGCTGTAGCTGTTATGGTTGATGCAATTTTAAACGATACTAAAATTGTTATGCCATCTTCAGTTATGTTAAATGGAGAGTACGGTTACAAAGATGTAACAGTTGGAGTACCTGTAGTTTTAGGTAAAAATGGTGTTGAAAAGATTATAGAGTTAGATCTAAACGATGATTTAAGAACTAAATTTCATACATCAGTTGAGACTATTAATAGTGGAATAAATATATTAAAAGAGAATAATTTTTTTAACTAAAATATAATTTATTACTATAGTTCACATTTAGGGTTAGCTTAAGAGTTAACCCTTTTTTTATATATAAAATTTATTAGCGATTAAATATTTTATGATAAAATAGTTACAAATTAGTTTATGGAGTTCAAATGAGAGAGATACAATATGAAGACGTCGTAACGGCAATAAAAAATGTAATTGTTCACTGTGGTACAGTGTTACCTGATGACGCTTATAAAGCTATAAAAGATGCACATGATGCAGAAAAGTCACCTGTTGCAAAAGAGGTTTTAGCTCAACTGTTAGAAAATGCAGATATTGCAAAAAATGAAAAAAGACCTTTATGTCAAGATACAGGTTTAGCAGTGTTTTTTGTAAAAGTTGGAGCAGATTGTAGAATTATTGGTGGGCTTTTAAGAGACGCTATCAATGATGGAACAGAGCAAGGTTATCAAGCTGCTTATTTAAGAGCTTCAACTTGTGAACCATTTTCAAGAGCAAACCTAAAAGATACAGTTGGTTATAACTTACCTGCAATTATCCACTTTGATATTGTTGCAGGGGATACTATAGATGTTGAATATGCTGCAAAAGGTGGAGGAAGTGAAAATGTTTCAAGAGCTACAGTTTTCCCTCCAGCTGCAGGAAAAGCTGGTATTATAGAATATGTTAAACAAGTAATTTCTGATGCTGGAGGAAATCCTTGTCCTCCATTAACTGTTGGAGTTGGTATTGGTGGTACTTTTGAAAAAGCTGGAATATCATCTAAACACGCACTTTTTAGAACAATTGGTTCAGTTAATGAAGATCCAGAGATGGCTGAGATGGAAGCTGAAATTAAAGATGAGTTAAATAAACTTGGAATAGGTGCTATGGGTATGGGTGGAACTGAAACTGTTCTTGCTGTACATATTGAATCAAATCCATGTCATATCGCATCGTTACCTGTTTCTGTAAATGTACAATGTCATAGTTCAAGACATGCACATATAACTATATAACTATATAATTAAATAAAGGATATAAATTGGCTGAATATACTTTCACGACACCGTTAAGCGAAGAAGATACACGACAATTAAAAGCAGGGGATATTGTATTTTTAAATGGTACAATTTTCACAGCACGAGATGCTGCACATAAAAAACTAGTTGATTTAATAGAAGCTGGAGAGGAGTTACCTTTTGACTTAGAAGGTAGTATCATATACTTTGTTGGTCCAACTCCTCCAAAGCCAGGTGAACCTATAGGAAGTGCTGGTCCAACTACATCATATAGAATGGATAGTTATTCTCCAATTATGTTAAAACATGGTTCAAAAGGGATGATAGGTAAAGGTAAAAGAAATCAAGCAGTTAAAGATGCTTGTAAAGAATATGGTGGAATTTACTTTGGAGCAACTGGTGGTGCTGGAGCACTTTTAGGTAAAAAAATAACAGCTGCTGAAGTTATCGCTTATCCAGAGTTAGGTCCTGAAGCTGTAAGAAAAATAACTGTAAAAGATTTCCCTGTAACAGTTATTAACGATACTCATGGTGCTGACCTGTACCAAATGGGTAGAGCACAGTATGAAGTAAAATAGATTAATACTATATGTATTAATTTATTAGTCAAACTACAATAACTTTAATAAAGAAGAAGATTGATCTTTTTCTTTATTTACTCATCAATTATAAATTTTAATTATACTTTAATCCTATTTTATATAAACTATATTTATCTAAAATCAAAAGGATAAATTATGTTAAACCTTAAAATAAATAGATTCAAAATATTGGCTTTGTTATTAATATCAACTTCTTTAACAGCTACATCATTAACTGAAGACGGATTAGCAGGAAAAGAGCTATATTTAGACGCAAACTGTCAAAAATGCCATAACCAAGATGCTACTTATGATGCAAAAAAGAAAAAATCAAAAAATATGGATAACTTATCTATGTGGGTAAAAAACTGTGATTCTTTTTTTGAGATAGGTTGGTTTCCTGAAGAACAAGATAGTGTAATAAAATATTTAAATGAAGTTTATTATAAATACTAAAATTTAAAATCTCTAAATAAAATATTGATATTAATAAATATGTTTCTACAAGTAACACTACATTTTAGATGTAGTGCAATGTTGTAAAAATACTTTTCATACTAACCAATTTATTAAATTAAATTGTTATAAACAATGATACCTTTAGTAACGGTTTCTAATAAATAGATAAAAGAAAATAATAAGTAAAATAAACTCAAATAAGTAAACCGATATAATATATGAAATTTAAATATTATATAGGAGAAAATATGAATATTCATGAGTATCAAGCGAAACAAGTATTTGCTAAGTATGGTGTACCAACACCAAAAGGTATAATGGTTGAGAGCGTTAAAGATGCAGTAGTTGCTGCAGAAACTTTAGGTGGACCTGTTTGGGTTGTTAAAGCTCAAATTCACGCTGGTGGAAGAGGTTTAGGTGGTGGTGTTAAACTTGCTAAATCTTTAGAAGAAGTTGAAACTTTATCTAATGAAATTCTTGGAATGACTTTAATTACTCATCAAACAGCTGCTGAGGGTAAATTAGTTCAAAAACTATATATCGAAGATGGTGCTGATATTAAAGATGAGTTATATTTATCTGTTGTTTTAGATAGAAAACTAGAGATGCCTTTAATTATGGCTTCTACTGAAGGTGGTATGAACATTGAAGATGTTGCTGAAAACACTCCTGAAAAAATCGTAACTATTCCAGTTGATCCAGCTGTTGGTTTCCAAGGTTTCCACGGTAGACAATTAGCATTTGGTCTTAATATTACAGATAAAGCTGAACAAAAAAATATTATTACATTTGCACAAAAATTATTTAAACTTTATATGGAAAATGATGCAGAGATGATTGAGATAAATCCTTTAGTAAGAACAGGAACTGGAGAATTTTTAGCACTTGACGGTAAAATGGGATTTGATAACTCTGCTTTAGGTAGACAACCAGAAATTGCAGCTATGAGAGATTTAACTGAAGAAGATGAAGATGAAATTGAAGCTTCTCATTACGGTTTATCTTATGTAGCACTTGATGGTGAAATTGGTTGTATGGTAAATGGTGCTGGTCTTGCGATGGGTACTATGGATACAATTAACCATATGGGTGGAACGCCAGCCAATTTCCTTGATGTTGGTGGAAGCGCAAATGCTGAAACTGTTGCAAAAGGTTTTGAAATCATTCTTAAAAATCCAAATGTAAAAGCTATTTTTGTAAATATCTTTGGTGGAATTGTAAGATGTGATAGAATTGCAAATGGTATTATTGAAGCTACAAAAATTACTGATGTTAATGTACCAGTTATTGTTAGACTTGACGGTACAAATGCTCCTGAAGCTGCAGAAATTTTAAAGAATGCAAATATTGAAAATATTATTGTTGGTAGTGATTTAGGTGATGGTGCAGCAAAAGCTGTAAAAGCTGCAGCAGAATTTAAAGGAAAATAGATGTCAATACTAGTAAATAAAGATACAAAAATAATCGTACAAGGTTTTACAGGTAAAGAGGGAACTTTTCACGCTGAACAATGTATAGCTTATGGTTCAAACATCGTTGGTGGTGTTACTCCAAATAAGGGTGGTCAAACACATTTAGAAAAACCAGTATTTAATACAGTTCAAGAAGCTGTAAATAATACAAGTGCAACAGTATCTATGATTTTTGTACCACCTGCTTTTGTGGGTGACGCAGTAATGGAAGCTGCTGAAGCTGGAATTGAACTTGCTGTTATTATTACAGAAGGTGCTCCAGTTAAAGATATGCAAATGGCTAAAGCTCATGCAACTAAACATGGTATGAAAACACTTGGGCCAAACTGTCCAGGTATTATTACTGCTGAAGAATGTAAGATAGGTATTATGCCTGGTTCTATTTTCAAAAAAGGAAATGTAGGACTTATCTCTAAGTCTGGTACATTAACTTATGAAGGTACAAACCAAGTTGTTCAAGCAGGTTATGGTATTACTACTGCTGTTGGTATTGGTGGAGATCCAATTATTGGTCTTTCATACAATCAACTTCTTCCAATGTTTGAAGCTGATCCAGAAACTGAATGTATCGTTATGATTGGTGAAATTGGTGGAGATCTTGAGATTCAAGCTGCTAAGCTTATCAAAGAACAAATCACTAAGCCAGTTGTAGCATTTATTGCAGGTCAAACTGCACCTAAAGGTAAAACTATGGGTCATGCTGGAGCTATCGTATCTGGTAGTGCTGGAACTGCAAAAGAAAAAATGGAAGCTTTAGAAGCTGCTGGTGTAACTGTTGTTGTATCACCTGCTGATATTGGAAAAGCTGTTGCTAAAGTATTAGGTTAATATCCTAATACTTAGTAATTTAACTAAGAAATAAAAAAGGCTATCTCTTCGTAGATAGCCTTTTTTTATAGATATAAAATGATATAAGAATAGCAACACTAATTAAAGTTACTGTAATAATTTGTGGTAAGTATTGATTGATTAATGTTTGATTTTCACCTATCATATAACCTAAAACAACTAAAATCGCACTCCATATTAATGCTCCTAACGACGTATATAAAATAAATATCTTTAGATCCATTTTTGATAATCCAGCAGGGATAGATATAAGTTGTCTAATACCAGGTATTAATCTACCACTAAATGTAGATATAGCTCCATGTTTTTTAAAGAATTGTTCCATCTTATCTAATGTTTCTTCCGAGATTAATATATATTTTCCATATCTTAGTAAAAACTTTCTCCCTACATATAAAGCACCAAAATAGTTTATTAAAGCACCAATAATAGAACCCATAAGTGATGCAAACATAATTAAAGTTATACTCATATCACCTTTAGAAGCTAAATAACCAGCGGGTATAAGTACAATTTCACTCGGAAAAGGTATAAAAGAACTCTCAATAAGCATAAGTAAAAATATACCCATATATCCCATATCAAAAATTAAATCTGTAATCCATTGTGCCATTTCATGTAACATATATGATCCTACTTAAATTGAGATTTTAAAGCTAATATTCTACAGCTATTTTCTAAAATAGCTACTTTTTTAACTAACTCATTCATATCTCTATCATATACATATACACCAACACCTTTTACAACAATAAGATGATTTTGAGATTTTTTAAGTTCTCTTGGTATCTCTAATGAATTTCTCTCATACCAACTTTCAAAATCTCTTGGGTCATAAACAGTTATCTTATCAAATAGTGTTTTACCAAAATAATCCTCTAAAATAATTTCATCATGATTTAAAGAATATGCGGTAGTATAAGGTGGCATTCCACATGCAATATATTTAGCTTCATGTATTTGGTTATATATTGAATTGTGTATGCTAGCTTCCATACTAGCAAGTTTCCAACTATGGTCGTATCTATTCATCGATAGTTGGCATAATGAATCATTTTCTATCTCATCAAATATTGCCTCTTTTTTATTTATTATAAAACTATTATGGTCTATTTTTTTTGATATTGAACCATGATATATTCCAAAAAAGTTTTTTCTAAATAGTGCTAAAGATATATCCGATAGGTGTTTAACAATCTTTTTGTCAATCATAAATTAACCCTTTAATTAAAATTTATAAATTAAATCGCCATAAGGTAATTTGTGCTATTATAACAGTTAAAAACACAGTATTAAATTAAATTAGGATTAAATTTTGAGCGACACATATATACCACATATTCCCGTACTATTCAATGAAGTTATTGATACATTTAAAGATTTAAAGGATGGGTATATTATAGATTGTACTTTAGGTTATGGTGGACATTCCCTTGGTATACTAGAATCAAATCCAAATATAAAATTAATATGTAATGATCAAGATGATGAAGCGTTAGAGTTTTCTAAAAATCGTTTAAAAGATTATCAAGATAGAATCATTTTTAATAAGGGAAACTTTAAAGACGTTATTGATAAGTTTAAAGATAAAAATATAGTTGGTGTATTAGCAGACATTGGGGTATCATCTTTGCAGCTTGATAAGACTCAAAGAGGTTTTGGTTTTGAAAGTACTACTCTAGATATGCGAATGGATCAAAATCAAGAATTATCTGCAAGTGATGTTGTAAATGATTATTCTCAAAAAGATTTAGAGATTATTTTCAAAGAGTATGGTGAAGTAAAAGAGTATAAAAAAGTAGCTTCAATAATTGTAGAAAATAGGCCTTTTACAAGCAGTAAAGAGTTAGCACAATTTTTATTAAAAAATATGCATAAAGGTAAACTTCATCCAGCAACTTTACCATTTCAAGGTATCCGTATAGAAGTAAATAATGAACTTGGAGTATTAAATGAGTTATTTGAACAAATTGAAAATGCTAAATTAAAAGATACTACAGTGGCTATCATATCTTTTCACTCATTAGAAGATAGAATTGTTAAAAATTATTTTAAAAAATGGACACAAAAATGTATATGTCCACCTCATGTTTATAGATGTGAATGTGGATCTAACCATAAAAAAGGTAAAAATTTAACAAAAAAACCAATTATACCAACACAAAAAGAGATAAAAGAAAATCCAAGAAGTAGAAGTTCTAAAATGAGAGTATTTAGGTTTGAAAGAGATGCATATTGACACCAAAAAAAGCTTTGTTAATTGTATTTACAGTAATGATTGTTTCATTAGTTATATTTATACCAAAAATATATCTTAGAAATAATATTTATTACGTAAGTAAAGATATAAATAAATTATATACTCAACAAATATCTTTAAAAGAGGAAAATAAATTTTTAAAACAACAACATGAAGATGCTTTATTTAAAAATCAGATTATGGATAGTTTGATTTTACAAAATCTTGATGAGTAGATTTAGAATAATATGTTATAATAATTTAATAAATAGATAAAATAAAAAAGTAGGAGATTATAGTATGGGTAGAGCCTTTGAGTATAGAAAAGCGGCTAAGATGAAAAGATGGGGAAATATGTCAAGAGTATTTCCAAAATTAGCAAAGGCTATTACTATGGCGGCAAAAGCTGGGAGTAATGACCCTGATACTAACGCATCATTAAGAAGTGCTATTACAACTGCAAAAGCACAAAATTTACCAAAAGATAATATTGAAGCTGCTATTAAAAGAGCATCTGCAAAAGATGTTGCAAATATGGCAGAGGTTAACTATGAGGGTAAATGGCAAAATGGTGTTCTTATCTTTGTAGAAACAGCAACAGAAAATACAGCAAGAACTGTTGCAAATATAAAAACAATATTTAATAAAGGTGGTGGTTCTTTAGTTCCAACTGGTTCATTAGAATTTCATTTTGATAGACGTGCAATATTTGAGATGAAAACTCCTGATATGGATATGGATGATTTAGAGATGGAACTTATAGATGCCGGTCTTGAAGAGATAAAACAAGAAGACGATGAGCATATTTCAATAATTGCTGATTATACTGACTTTGGAAATATGTCAAATAAACTTCATGAATTAGAACTTGAGTATGAGAAAGGTTCTTTAGAAAGAGTACCAAATGCACCTATTGAGATAACAGATGAACAGATGGAAGAACTTTCAGTTTTACTTGAAAAAATTGAAGATGATGATGATGTTCAAAATGTATATACAAATTTAGCATAAAATATAAATAATATAAAGGATTTAAAATGGCAGAAAAAAAGTTTAGATTAGTTACTAGAAGTGATATGGATGGTTTAGTATGTGCAGTTATATTAAAAGAGGTTGGTATAATTGATGAGATAACATTTGTACATCCAAAAGATATGCAAGATGGTACAGTAGAGATTACAGAAAATGATATTATTACAAACTTACCATATGTTGCAAATGCACATTTAGTATTTGATCATCACGAAAGTGAAGCTATGCGAAATGGTAAAGCAGATAACTATTTTATCGATGCATCTGCACCTTCTGCTGCACGAATTGTATATAACTATTATGGTGGAGCTGAAAAATTACCACAAGTATCTAACGATATGATGGAAGCTGTTGATAAAGCAGATGCTGCTCAGTTTACAATTGATGATATTTTAAACCCGCAAGGTTGGGAGCTATTAAGTTTCTTAATGGATAGTAGAACAGGTCTTGGTAGATTTAGAGAGTTTACTGTATCAAACTACCAACTTATGATGGATTTAATTGATTATTGTATTGATCATGATATAAATGATATTATGAAACTTCCTGATGTTGTTGAGAGAGTTGAACTATTTAATAAATACTCTGATGATTTTATTGAGCAATTACAAAGATGTACAACTTTATATGATAACTTAGTTATTTTAGATTTAAGAGATGAAGAGATTATTTATCCTGGTAATAGATTTACAATATATGCACTTTTTCCTGATACAAATATCTCTATACATGTTTTATGGGGATTTAAACAACAAAATACAGTATTTGCAACAGGTAAATCTATTGTAAACAGAAGCTCAAAAACTAATATTGGAGAGCTTATGTACAAATATGGTGGTGGTGGTCATAACGCTGCTGGTACATGTCAAATTGATAACGATAAAGCTGAAGATACATTAAAAGAGTTAATAGGTGCTATTACTACTGATGGTTAATCTTTTTAGTAAAAATTTAAATCAATGGATATAAAGAAGTTATTAGATGAAGAGGTTGAAAAAAGGGATAGTTCTACTGAACTAACTTTTGATAAACCTGATCCTCTAATTATTGCTAAAAAACATAACGATGAGTATATTTCACTTGTATGTGCACTTTTTGCATATGGTAATGCTGGTCAAATTGTAAAACTATTATCATCATTTGATTTTGATTTATTAAATCAAGATGAAGAGACTATTAGAAAAGAATTAAAAGGTTATTATTATCGTTTTCAATCTGAAAATGATGTGATAGCCTTTTTTATTGCTCTAAAAAGATTAAAGCAGATAGATAGTTTAGAGACAATCTTTAAAGTAGGGTATGATAAAAAACAAGATGTTATGGATGGCATAGAATCTATTATATCTTCAATATTAGATGTTTATGACTATCAAAGTGATGGTTATAAGTTTTTAATAGGAAAAATACCTAAAAAAGATAAAAATGGTGATATTAAACTTATAGGTAACTCTGCTTATAAAAGATACAATATGTTTTTAAGATGGATGGTTAGATTTGATAATATTGATATGGGACTTTGGAAACATATAGATAAAAAAGATTTGATTTTACCTCTTGATACACATACATTTAAAATATCTCAAAAACTAGGACTACTAACACGAAAAACTGCTGATTTAAAATCTGCTGTACTTATAACTCAAAAGCTAAAAGAGTTTGATAAATATGATCCAATAAAATATGACTTCGCTATTTATAGGCTAGGACAAGAAAAACTACTATAAAAATATAATTAAATTTACATATTAAAACCTAAAATAACACTTTTTTAACATTATTTAATAATATAATTAATAATGAAGTAGAGGGATGGTTATGAAAGATATTTATAAATTTGTCCTGATTAGTTTGATATTTTCAGGATGTTCATTTACACATATAGTTGTAGGTGAATTTTATTTAAGTGAAAAAGAATATAGTTCTGGTGTGACTTATTTTAATAAAAATATTTCTAAAAATGATGTTGATGCATCATCTTACTATTATCTTGGTAGATTACTTTTAGCACAAAATAAACCCAAACAAGCACTAAGTAAATTTAAAAGTGCAATTTTATTAGATAATACTAATGCTGATTATTATTGTTGGCTTGGTGTAGCTTACTCTTCACTAAAAATCTCTAATAAAGAGAGAAATTCTTATTTAAAAGCATTAGAGTTAAACCAAAAACATCTTCAAACTCTAACATATTTAGCTCATAGCTACTTTGATGCAAATGAATATAAAATGGCACTATCTTATTATGAAAAGGTTATTAAACTTTCACCTACTAGTCAAACTGCACTATATAATAGAGCAATATTATTTAATAAACTTAAAAGGTATCCTGAGGAGAAAGTAGCATTAAAAATCTATTTAAACTATTATTCTGATGGTTCTTTAGCTCGTAATGCTACAAAAAATTTAAATATTATGGGTGATTTTGATTTTAGAAATTATATTATAGGTATAAGAACTATAACATTAAAGAAAATTGAATTTAAACCTTTTAGTTCACAAATTGATTTTTATTCTAGAGATTCTTTAAACTATCTTGGTGAGATATTAAAAAATAATAAGAAAGTTAAAATACATATAATAGTTTATCAGCAAGCAAATAGACAATTGGCAAAAAATAAAGCAAAAGAGATAAAGAAATATATATTAAACAAGTTTAATAATATAGATGAAAATAGATTAAAATTAAGTTGGTTTGATGTACCTAAGGTTGTAGTTTATAATGGTAAAACATATAATCTTGGTGAGAGTGTAGATTTTATTACAGATTTAACAAAATAAAGGGGTAGAAAATGAAAAAGTTAATATATGGTGTAGTGTTGTTAGTTGGTGTAAATATTATGGCAGCGCCAGGTGATGAAAATGATGAGTTATCAACATTAAATAATAGTGCTCAAGTATTAAAAGCAGAAAATTTAGCAGCTGCTTCTTCTGAAGCAGCTGCCCAAGATGTAGCAGCTGCAGAACAAGATGTACAATCAGCACAAGACTCACTTGACAGTGCAAACACAGACGTACAAACTGCAACTACATCAGTTGAAGAAGCTGAAGCTTCAGTAGCTAGTGCAACAACTCCTGAAGAGTTAGCAGATGCACAAGATAACTTAGCAACAGCACAGTCCAAGCTAGATACAGCACTAGATGTTCAAATATCAGCACAATCATCTTTAAATAGTGCAACAACTTCGCTTGCAGATGCTGCTGGTACAACTAAAGAGAGTATAAGTGATATGAGAACATCTGGAATGGGGTGGGGTGAAATTGCTCATGAACTTGGAATTCATCCTAGTGTGTTAGGACTAGGTAATTTAAAAAGAACACAAAAAGAGTTTAACTCAAGAACAAGAGATATGAAAAGTTTTACAAATGATACATCAACTAAAAGAGATAAAGGTTCAAAGTCATTAGATGTTGCAGATAAAGTAAACAATGCAAATTCAAAGAGTAAAGATAAAAGTAATAATTCTAATTCAAGTAGTAGGGGTAATAGTGGAAAAGATTAGTAGTAAAGTTTTTATGTAGAGTTATTATTTTATAATAACTCTATATAAGGTAGTTATTTAGCTAATAAACCTTTTTTTGGTCCACTTTGACCACAACATTGTTTATATTTTTTACCACTTCCACAAGGACAAGGTGAGTTTCTAGGAATCTTTTTTTCAATTGTAGCTTGTTGGCTTTCATCACTACTTAATGTAATATCTTCAACTGATGCTTCCATTTCTGCTTTTAGTTTTTCTAAAGCTTCTTTTTCTTGATTTATCTCATCTTCATCTCTTAATTGTACAGAAAATAATATTCTTATAATTTCATGTTTAATAGATGAAATTAATTCAATAAACATATTATAGCTCTCTTTTTTATACTCAACTAAAGGATCTTTTTGGTTGTATCCTCTAAGTCCAATACCTGTCTTAAGCGTATCCATAGAGTATAGATGTTCTCTATATGCTTTATCTAAAACTTGAAGATATAATATTCTTTCTATCTCATCTCTTTGATCAGGTGATGGTGCTGACATCTTTTCTTCATACACACTTTTAAGTATCTCTAAAAGTTTTGCTTCAATTTCATCAAAATCAGAACCCTCAATTAAATCTTTTGTAATTTCAAGATTTAGTTCCTCTTTAAGTTTTAAAATAACGTTATCATAAGCAAAATCATCAACCATAGCACTTTGACTTACCTCTTGAGCATTTTGAATTGTTACTTGTGCAAATTCTAAAATATTTTCATCTAATTTTCCCTTTATTTCAAATTCAGGGTTTAAAAGATTGTTTCTAAAACTATAGATAACTTTTCTTTGTTCATTCGCAACATCATCATACTCAAGTAGATGTTTTCTACTTTCAAAGTGCATATTCTCAACTTTTTTCTGTGCATTTTCAACTGCTCTTGTAACCATACCAGATTCAATATGTTCACCCTCTTCAAGACCTAATCTTGTCATAACTCCAGCAATTTTATCACTTCCAAAAATTCTTAAAAGATTATCTTCTAAAGATAAGTAAAATTGTGACTCACCAACATCACCTTGTCTTCCTGCCCGACCTCTAAGTTGGTTATCAATTCTTCTACTCTCATGTCTTTCAGTTCCTAAAATAACTAATCCACCTAACTCTTTACACTCTTGTGGTAATTTAATATCAACACCACGTCCAGCCATATTTGTGGCAATAGTAACAGCACCTTTTAGTCCAGCATCTTCAACTATTTTCCCTTCTTTTTCATGTTGTTTTGCATTTAAAACAGTGTGAGCTATCTTCTCTTTTTTTAGTAGTTCATGAAGATATTCTGATTTCTCAATAGAGGCAGTTCCTACTAAAATTGGTTGACCAGTTTTAGTAATCTCTTTAATTCTTGAACAAACAGCATTGAATTTTTCTCTCTCTGTTTTATAGATTAAATCATTTTTATCATCTCTTGTAATAGGTACATTGGTTGGTATTGATACAACATCAAGATTATATATTTCAGCAAATTCTGTGGCTTCTGTTTGTGCTGTTCCTGTCATACCTGAAAGGTTATTATACATTCTAAAATAGTTTTGGAATGTAATATCTGCTAATGTTTGAGACTCATCTTGAATCTTAACACCCTCTTTAGCTTCTAAAGCTTGGTGTAGACCATCACTGAATCTTCTACCTTCACTAAGTCTACCAGTAAATTCATCAACAATAATAACTTCACCATTTTGTACAACATAATCAACATCTTTTTCAAAAATATAGTTTGATTTTAAAGCTTGGTCAAGATGATGAGAAAGAGAAGCGTGTTCTAGTGAATATAAATTGTCAACTTCAAATAACTCTTGAGCTTTTTCAATACCTTCTTCTGTTAATACTACACCCTTATTTTTTTCATCAACTATAAAATGACCTGAAATTTTATCTGATTCATCAGCTCTAGTTGCTTCAATCTTTTCACCTTTTTCTAAGGCTAATGCTATAGTATGAGCTTTAACATAATCTGTACTTTTGTGATTTGTAGGTCCTGAAATAATTAAAGGTGTTCTAGCTTCATCAATTAAAATTGAATCGATCTCATCAACAACAACAAAGTTGTGTTTTCTTTGTACTTTTTCATCTAAAGAGTAGTTCATATTGTCTCTTAAGAAGTCAAAACCAAATTCATTATTTGTTCCATAAACTATATCACAAGCATATATCTCTTTTCTTTCACCATCACCTTGCACATCACCAGTAACAGAACCTATTGAAAATCCTAAGAAGTTATAAAGTGGCTCCAACTCCAAAGCATCTCTTGAAGCTAGATAATCATTTACAGTAACAACGTGAACACCTTTTCCTGTCATTGCATTTAATGCAACTGCTAAAGTACCAACAAGTGTTTTACCTTCACCTGTTTTCATCTCTGCAATTCTACCTTCATGAAGAACCATACCACCAATAAGTTGGACATCATAGTGTCTCATACCTAGAACTCTTTTACTTGATTCTCTTATGATTGCAAAACTTTCATATAATACTTCATCTAAAGTTTTCTCTTCATTTTGAACAACTGTTTTAAGTTGATTAAATTTATCTTGTAAATCTTCATCGCTTAGAGATGAATATGAATCTTCAAGTTTATTAATTTGTTCAGCTCTTTTTAGGTATTTTTTTACCTCTTTATCATTTTTTGTTCCAAATATTTTAGAAAAGATATTTAACATATTAGTTTGTTCCTTGAGTTTTATTATATTAATCAAATTGTTTAGTTTAAACCACTTAACGCAATCTATTTACAATTTATTTTATCATACATTTTAGCCAAAGGTTTGTTATGAAATTATTAAGTCTGAGATATATTAAATAACTTGTATTTATATGTGGAAGATTTTACAATATATATAAATAAATTATAATAAGTTAGTCAAAATACATATTTATTAATGTATATAATTGATAAATATATTAAATATTTGTATCTGTTATTTATATATAAAAAGTAAAATAATTTTTTATAAATATACAATTTATTTAATAATAGTAACTTTTATATTATGATTTATTATTTTAAATAATTATTTTTGAATAAAAATATAACAAATAATTTATTTTAAAGTATATTCTATGTAAACTATTAGAATAATTATTAAAGGAGTGTAATTTTGCTAAAAACATTTATGAATATAAAAAAGAATCCTCATGAAATATTTCTAAATGAGTTACTTAAAGTAAACTTTAGTAACAGCAAATTAAATAACCTTATAAAATCAAATGATTTAAATATCAACCATATAAACTCAAAGCATGAAACATTTTTACATATATGTATTGAGAATAGAAAGATAGATGCAGCTATCTGGCTTATAAAAAATAATATATCTGTAGATATATCAAATAAAAATGAGAAAACAGCTTTTGATATGGCAATAGAACTAAATCAACATAGAGTTATAAATCTTATATTAAATTTAACAGATGTTGATATAAATAAAAAAGATATGTTTGGTAGAACACTACTTCAAGATGCAGCAGTGTTAGGTGATCATGAGATGGCAAAAATTCTACTTGAACATAATGCTGCTATAAACTCAAGAGATAATAAAGGTCGTCATGTTCTACATGATGCCCTTTCATATGGAAATATAGATTTTATTGATTATCTTTTAACATTTAAAAAACTTGATTTAAATAATATTGATGAAGATAAAAACTCAATTCTACATCATAACTTTATATTACAAAATGATGATTTAGCGATTAAACTTATGCAACACGGTGCAAATCCAAACATAAGAGATAAAGATGGAAATACCTATTTATCTACAACGGCACAAAGAGGGATAGAGGCTTTTAATATAATTGAATTAGCCATAAAAGAAGGTTTTGACATAAGTGCAAGAGTTGCTGATGAAAATACCATATTAATAGAGGTAATATCTGCGTTTTCAAATATAAGTAAAGAGGATGAAAATAGAAGAACAAGTTTATTTCTTATGTCACAAAAGTTAATTGAACATGGAATTGATATAAATGCTGTAAATAAAAATAATGAAAATGCACTTTTTCAAGCTGTAAAAGTTGATGATATAGAACAAGTAGCAATGTTACTAGGCTCGGGCATAGAAGTAAATCTACAAAATAATGATGGTGAGACACCACTTTCACTTACTTCTTATGGAGGAATAGAAAAATTAGATATGCTTATTCTTCTTTTAAAATACAATGCTGATCCTACAATACTAAATAAAAATAGTAAAACCCTTTTTGAAGTTTTAAATGAAATAATATTAAGTAATCATGATAAAAAAGAACTTGTAGATAATGATATATTGAAATATGCATTAAGTGGAAGTAAGTTTATACATGTACTTATAGAGATTTTAAAGTACAACAAAAGAGATCTAAACTTTTTAGACTCTACAGGTAGACCTTTGTTCTTTATGCCTTTACTCCACAACAGTATAATTCTTTTTAAATTATATGTAAAATCAGGTGTTGATCTTCATAATTTAAATAAAGATGGGAAAAATCTCTTTTTTGAATATGTACTAAGTGTATTTGAAAATAACAATGAAGATATTGACTTTCAAAGTGCCCTTAGTATATTAATAAGTTCAAAAGTAAAACACAATACACTAGATGAAACTGGTTGGACAGTTGTAAGTAAAGTTATAGGTACAACTTCCTGCAATTTAAATCTTTTTAAGACTCTTATTAAAATTGTTAAATTTGATTATAAACTTGTTGATAAACTAGGTCGTACAGCAATTCATACAGCAATTTGGACAAGTAATATAAATATTATTAAAATAATAAATTATATAGATAAAGATATTAAGGATATACCTGATCATTATGGTATTTTACCTAGTATTTATGCAGCATTATTGGGTAATAAAAAGCTTTTACTTTATTTTATTGATATAAAAGCAAAAATAAAAACAAATATACCTATAGCAAAAGCAGCTATTAAAAAATTCTCACCATTATTAAAAAATATAGAAAAACTTACCTTAGAAGTAGATGATAAAAGTGAATTACAAAGAATACAGATAGTTAGAAAACAACTTATAAAAGATTTTACTTAGTAATTAAAAATATAAAATTTAATATTAAATTATATCAATGAAAATTAGCACAAATTATTGATCTCTATATTCAAAACTTCACTTTTAAAGCTAAAATTCATTGTTTTAATGAATATAGTGGTAAAATTCAATTTATAAAAGGAAGTTATATTATGAAATTATTAATTAGTTGTATTGTTTTTGTTTTTCTATTGTTTAGTGAATCTTATGCCAATTCAAATCAAAGTGATATCAAAAATATTAATACTTATGAAGCTTTTTTTACACAATCTATAATTAATAGTTCTGGTAAAGAAATTTTATATAAAGGTAAAATTTACATAAAACAACCTTCTCAAATGTTATGGAAATATAATAATCCTATAGAAAAGTTTGTACATATAAATAATAAAGATGTAACAATAATAGAACCTGATTTAGAACAAGCAATTATGTCAAGACTTGAAAAAGAGATAAATATAATAAAGTTATTGAAAGACTCTACAAAGATAGATGACAATACTTATAAATCAACTTTATATGATAAAGTATATACGATAAAAATAATCAACAATAAATTAACCCAAATAAAATATATTGATGAATTAGACAACAAAATTACAATAGATTTTAAAGATATAAAACAAAATGAAACTATAAAAAGTGATATATTTAAATTTAATATCCCTTACGACTTTGATATAATAAGAAAATAATAATAAAAAAGGTACAATTCCATTAAGGTACAATAAGTAATAGCTTGTAAACTTTTACAAGAGGAAAGTCTGAGCTGCTGTGAAGTATGGTTCCATCTAACGGATGGCTGTGGTAACACAAGGGATAGTGCAACAGAAAGTAAACTACCTCACTCTTGGATAGAGATGAGGAAAAGGTGAAACGGTGAGGTAAGAGCTCACCAATGTTTTGAGTAATCATTACAGTTATGTAAACCCAACCTGGCAGCAAGAAAAGAGTGGTAAAAACTTCACAATATATGTCTTTTCGCTATAGTG
>Ga0114922_10002233_pt1 | contig 18243 bp, 17 predicted proteins | sample AartaG_FD_100975 | JGI IMG/M metagenome (GOLD analysis project Ga0114922, IMG submission 100975) | Deep subsurface microbial communities from Aarhus Bay to uncover new lineages of life (NeLLi) - Aarhus_00045 metaG | ecosystem: Environmental > Aquatic > Marine > Oceanic > Sediment | place...
CCAAGCAGGAGCGCCGTTTATCTCTGCCGCTCACGCCCATCTCCTGGGTTGTGAGTCCTTGGCTGAAACACCGGACCCTGACGACTGGCAGTGGCCGCCCGACGCACAAGGGGGTCAGGCATGGGAAGCGCTCAGAAAACTTCCGGAGGCGTCATACCTCGGTCTTGTCATTCCTCGATTTCTTCTCCGCCTGCCGTACGGCGCAGACACCGATTCAATTGAGGAGTTTGAGTTTGAAGAAATGCCCGACGTCCCAAACCACGACGATTACTTGTGGGGCAACCCATCATTTGCGTGTGTTTACCTCCTGGGCCAAGCATTTACTCATCACGGCTGGAATCTTCGGCCCGGCACCATCCAGGATATCGAAGGCCTGCCTTTGCACATTTATAAGGAGGAGGATGAATCCAGGATCAAGCCATGCGCCGAGGTGGTGCTCACCGAGCGAGCCGCTGAACTCATCCTGGACAACGGCCTCATGCCTCTCCTTTCCTTCCGAAATCAAGACACCATCCGCCTGGCGCGCTTCCAGTCGCTTGCCGATCCTTTAACGCCTTTGGCGGGGCGATGGGGTAGGTGAGTGCCCATGTGAAAAATATGCAGGTTACGCGCAAAAACATTTTTGTGACCGGTCCTCCTGGATGTGGAAAATCGACCCTGATTGAAAAGGCAGTGGCGCAAATCAAGAACCCGGCAACCGGATTTTTTACTCGCGAAATCAGGAAACAGGGCCGGAGGACCGGATTTTCCATAACCAACCTTCATGGCAAACACGGGGTGCTTGCCCACGAAACTATACAGGGCCGACCCAGGGAGGGTGTGCAAGTATGGCGTAAGCCTTCACGACATTGATCAGATTGCAGTCCCCTCCATGATACCCTCCGCGCTGGCAAGGCTAAGCAATAGAAAGCTCAGCGATATATAATGCTTTAACGACTCGCTTACTACCGGAAAAAGGTCTGGAAAAAGTAGAGACCTATTCCCACGCCGGCAAAGATGAACGCAATGCGAAGCCAGATTTTCCGGGCGATCGTCATCTTCCTTTCTGTCTTCAAGTAATCGCGGAAGGCGATGCCCACGAAAACGACGGCCAGGGCTACAAACACAATTCCTAAGGATGGGAGACTCTGCATGGTCATCATGCGCCTCCTGTGTCTCTGCTGTTTGCTCCTGTTTGCTCCTCTGTTTGCTCAGTGGGAGAAATCCGAGTAAGCATGCAAACATCAGATTCACAGGAAAATTTTATAGTCGGTACGTAAAGCTTTGGCTAAACGCTTTGCCATGGCCTTGCCAATGGGACGCTTGCCATTCTCCATTTCAGAGATATGGCTTGGCTTTACTCCTATCATTTCCGCAAGTTGTTTCTGCGTCAATTCCTCACGGGAACGAAGGCCGCGCAAGGCATGACCTACATGAAAATCGGGAAAGACTTGTTCAATAGAATATAACCTGCCATCGTCTTCTTTCGTATCTTCGACAGAGATTCCGGCCAGGTTAAGGATCTTTTCAATGGCTTCCTTTACCAACCCTGCTTTGTCGGAAGGTACACCGCGTAAACGAATTTCAACAAATTCGTCCGTAGTCTGCGTTTTCGTGAGTTCCAACATATCGCACCTCCACAAGCTTACTCTCTTTGTCTGTAACCTTCCAAATGGCAATATAGGTTGGCTTGCCTTTTTTCAGATGGCAATGATAGCAATCTTTTTTGCTTCTTATCTTGCCATAGTTATGCCAGGTGGTTCTCGTAGGACCAAGCTTTCTGATTTCCAAAACCAGGGCGAAAAGGCTTTCCCGAACTTTAGGCGGAACATTTTTAGCTTGTTTTTCAGCCTTACTTGTAAATTTTACGTCCCACGACATAAATAATTATTACCATACATTGGTATTTTGTCAAGCAAAAGTTACCAAAACGGAAAAACCAAGGGAACGTTGGTTCTGAAGCAACATGGGGATAGGTGGTTGGAAATGCTCTTAAGTTGCTTTTCTCAGCAAGCCATGATATGTATAGCGGTCCATTGACTGGATCACTCCATCACTGAATCTTGTACGCCTTGGAGACCCTCTCCACCATCTGGCTCACCGTTACATCCCACTTGGAGGTGATCCCGGACTTGACGTCTCGGCGAAACCTCCGGGTCTTCAAGTAGTCAATTGAGACGCCTTCCCCGGCCAACTTCTTCGCCTCGCCAGTCCAGCCATCAGCGATCCACGCGCTCTTGCCCCACTCCTTGGTGTGGGTACGGAGCCATTTAAGATCGATCTTGCCGGTGCGTCTCTTGGAAGCGATGATGGCGTCCTTGAATTCCGCTCCCTTGACCAGGATGACCATCGCGTGCTTCGACGTGGCCGCGCCAGTGTAATAGATGTCCCCCTTCAGCTGCCCGAACGGCATGTTTTGAATCATGTGGCCTAAGGTCAGCAGATAAACCGCGAGAAAGGCATGCTCCTCGCACTTGCCGCGCTTGTCCTCCACCGCCTGAACCGCCACCGCCACCGCCCTGGGAATCCGATAGGTAATTAGCCATGGCGTGCGACTGCGCTTAAGATAGAGGTCCGCCGTCTTATCGATGATTTCCCGGAAAGAGAGACCCGGGACCCAGTTGGTTATATCAAAGATGAAACCTGCCATCAGGCTCTCGACACCCCTATTTACCGCCAGCAACGCACTGTCAATCTTTGCGCTCAGCGCCTTCGCGATTTGCGGGATGTCGGGGTTGCTCTGAAAGAACTTTAGCGCCCAGTTGCTGATCGCGCGGGCCCGCAAGCGCTTGCCTATCTCGATGTGGAGCTGGTGCAGTTGCGCCCTGTATCGTTGCCCTGGATTCGGATCGGCCTTATCATTGATTCCGAGAGGGCCGGGACTGGTCGTTGGGCGAAAAACATCCGGGTATTCGCATTTCAGGGGTCCAGGTAGTCTTTTTCGCGGCATGTTATGCGCCTCTGTGGTGAGGTAAGTTCAAATACTCAAGGGAATATACCCATTGGACTTTGTCACTGGTGCATCAACTGCCCGGCAAAATACCACTCCCCCGGTTGGAAACGACTACCGTTGGCTTTGATCCAGTCTGCATACTTTGCTATGGCCTGCTTTTGCTGTGATACCAGCATGTCGGTTTCAAACGGGAAATCGATGCCATAGCGAATTACCAATTCTTCGCAGGCTAACTGGCGCACCTTATGGGGGCTTTTTTCAGATTCCAGATTTTCCAAGAGACAAGCCGGGGAATAAGGCTTACCATTGCGGTAGCGGATTCCCGGATTAAAGCCTGATTTGTTTTCTGTCCACCACCCCTGCCAGTCTTCGGGTTTTTGCGAGAGGCGGGTGATGGTGGTTCCAAAAGGTTCTCCGTCAGGCCGGGTCGGGACTTCACCCTGTTTAAACTTTTCAAGTTCTTCTTCAAACAGCTCATCTTCGTCAATCTCTTCGGGAATAAACACTTCTTCATACAGTTCAGCACCGGTAATGAGATTGAGTGCTGTGGCCGCAGCTTTGGCAAGATCCTCATTCGTCAAATGAGCAACGAGTGTATCGACTGCTGAAACATCTCCAAGTAACCCAAGTGCCATAAGGCAATCACCCTCTGCGTTGCCGGCCCTCGTTTGTTCCAACAGAACCTTAACCGCCGAACGATTGCCGCCTAAACCTAATGGTATTAATGCCCAACTCTGTACAGGGGCTTCTTGCAAGCAGTTGTCTATGGTTTTTTGTTCACCCAAACGCAGCAGCGCCAGCGCAGTGGTCGAACGGACGGATTCGTCTTCGTGTAGCAGATACTTGAGAAGCGGTCCGCGAGCGCCTTCGTCACCCAGACGCCCGAGGGACCAGATGACCTTGGATAAAGAGCCGGCGGGAGTATCCGCCAATATCTTTAACAGCGCCGTTCCCTCCTTCATGTGGCGATAACCGAAAAGGTCGGCCAAAATGGGGATAGTCTTTTGATCGTCTTCTGGCAGCATCTGAAAAAAATCGTCGAGCCAGTCCTCCGGAAATTCATGTTTGAGGGCATCGCTAAAGGCTTGCATGCTTTCGGTATCGTCCGGATCGAGTTCTTCCAACACCTCTAAAACTAAATCCTTACGATTTTGCCGACAGAAAACACGCACTGCCGCATGGAGTTCACCAAAGTCGCCTTCGGTTGTTTGTTGCTTGCAGACATCGAGGGCAAGGTCTTCACCGACGACGAGCGCGTCAATATGTGCTTCCAAACGTTCCTCGAAATCGTGGATATCTTCCCATGTAACCTCGGGGTCGTCGAAAAGCGTCAGACGCTGCTCGTAAAGGAAGGAGGCTTCCTCGAGGTGTTCCTGATAGACTTCTACAGCAAAATCTATCATAGCCTCTGTTGCAATTGATTTACGCACACTATTGGTCATAGATTCGTCAAGTAAATGCGGAAAATATTGTTCGGTCCGCCACCTGCTGCATTGGTATCATCCCCCCATTCAGGTAATTCCTTCTAACGCTCTCAAGGCTCTCTTTTTGGCCCTGTCCACATCTCCCGTCCATTCCGCTTCTTCTATATTTTCTTTCAGGCCAAACTTTTTTTCCATAATGTACTGAATAGTGATAATGATCCAGGCAGTTACTTCTTCGTCCGTTTCTTTTTCTAAAGCTTGTCTTAAATTTATTAGAAGTTGTCTTTTTGTTTTTGGTAACCTTAGCCTTACCTGGTCCAGAGCAGTTGCGGCTGTCGCACGTATGTCGGCATCAGGATCGTTCAGAAGGCGATCCCCAAGAATATCAATGTCATCCTCTGTGCCGAGCCAGCCTAAAACATAGCAGGCCTTTTCCCGATGCTCTGGATCCCTACGTTTGATAAAGTCACGTGATATTGGTATTGCCTCTTTACTATTCAACTCACCTAATAAATGCAGAGCGTCAGCTTGCAAGTTAGGGTCTGTTTCATTCTTAATCCTATCGATCAAGAACTTCTCAGCTATCGATCCTCGTTTCTTAAAAGCCGCCCTTACCCGAAGGTACAGATTCCAATTATCCCTGTTTTTTATCAAACTAAAATGGTGGTTAACTATTTCATGCTCATTTGATGATAGTAAAAGTTTAATAAATTTCTGATGCTGAGCAAAACTTGTTGTCTTCTTTGCAATATTGTATTCGTTTTCTAAGGTCGTTATTTCCATTCTAATGACCTCCACGAGAAAGAATTCACATTAGTAATTTGTTGATGTATGGGTAAAAGTTCATTTCTTTTTTGGTCGTGGATAATCGTGATATTGTTGTCCCGACTTCTTGTGTCTGACTCTGTGTTTAGATCTGGGTTGAGTCTTCATATTTTCTTCAACGTCAAGTTCGCATCTATCTTCATGAGGGACTGTATATAATGGCTCTTCATGTGAAACCTCATAACCGGGCGGAACGAGATCTCCATTGTGCTCTTTTATGAACTCTCTCGCCTTTTCATCCAAGTCACTAGTTAGGTCGTTAGCATCTCTTTTCAAAGCCTTCTTCCTTTCACTCTTGCTGCGCCGATACTTTTTGTCATGCTTTTTTCTTCCGCATTTGGGACATTTTTCCTCTTTATCTTGATCTCCTGCAGAAGGCCCGCCAACCGAATCTATATCAGTCATCCCCTATCCTATGGCATTCTTATCATTATGTGTCATGGTATCGCCCATCCGGCATGCATTTTTGCCTTCGATTTTCACATCAAAAGAATTAAGGATAAACTCCGCCTTCCCTTTGGTCTTGCTCGATACTACACCTCCAGCTGATCCAGCCTCGTCGCCTGTGCTTGTACTGTAATTACAACCCTTGATTGCAGCCATCTTTCCTTCGATCTTTACCTTTTTGCTCCCCTTCGCAATGTTCGACGACTCCGCCAGATTGGGGTAAGGGATCGGAACCGGGCCAGCGGGCGAAGGCGTCTTGCACACATCAGGAAAAACAGGGCTCTTGCCACCACTTCCCTTGTGAGATATCCCCATCATGTTTGCAAAAACCGTAGATCCCATTTTCTAATTCACCTCTTTGCTATTATGGATTACTTCTTGAATTATTTCTTAGAATAGCCGATCCGCACTCTCCTTCGTCGTCCGAACAAAACACCATGGCGTATTTTTCAATCCATCCCCGTGAGAGCCCAGCAGCAGCAATGTTCATCAATGTGGTGCCGGATGCTGCGCCGACACTTCCCATACAATCCGCAGGGTACCAGAGCTGTCTCGCATCATTGCAATTCCCAAAGCATCTAAGTTCAGCGTACCCCCATTCTTTTGCCCGAAAGAATTCCCCATTAAGATCACCCAGAACGGCATCAATGTCTGCAGGGTCGCAGGAGCTTTTGGACAACGCGGTTCTGCACGCTTTTGTGAGTCCTTCTCCTTTTGATGGCTTCTCGGATAGAAAAGACGCTGGTTCGTTTGCCAACCCCACGCCAATTACTTCTGCCAGTGCTTTCTTTTTACGCCGGACTGCTCCCTCTTTTGTCTCCAGAAGCATAAAGCCCACTGCCTCTCCGGGAAGAAAGCCTTGATTCCGTCCAAATGTTTCCGATTTGAGGCGTTCTGAGTCTTCAAACCAGTCCAACGTATCTGAGGCCAAAAGAGAATCAATGCCTCCCACGATACACAGGGAATGCGGATCTTTTTTCAGCAACTTTCCGGCAACTTCAATACATTGGATTACGGAAGAGTTGCCGGTCCTTATCACCTGCGGCGTCACTTTTTTGGTCCACTTCTGTGCCATTTCACCTAAGTGATTTACAAGCTCCTTGGTTTCTCCCTCATACCTGGGGCCGGGACGAGAAACAGGGGCCACACCGAGCAGCAGATGAATCTCATTTTTCAGATTTGATCCATCCTGAAAATAGCTTTCAAGCAAAATACTAAGGCAATATTTCGTGATGCTCCCCATACGTTCGACATCTTCCTCGTCATCGCTGATTCCCTCTATAGATGCCACAAGAATAGGGTTGCCCTCGATGTCGTAATAATCGATCGATTCTACAAGACGGCTAATCCCCGCCCGCACCGAGGCTGCGGCCATCTCTGCGTTATGTCCTACAGCAGTTATACTGTTTGTGGCAGTAATGACCATTGTCATGTTCTTAGCCGCTCCCAACCCTCATGCCCACGGAATCAGGTTGTTCCTTGTCTTGGCTGTCAACCTTCAGTTGGGAGAGAGTATGTGCTGCGCCATCCATTTCCACTTTAACATATCTCATGCGGGAGGGCTGTTTACCAACACAAAATGCCCCTCCCCACACCATATAAAACCGGTCCTGATCTGGTTCAAATACCACAGTCCAGAGATCTGCTTTTTGCTGATTGCGGGTTTCACCCAACCGAAACATTAAGCTAATTTCTAACTTTGGAAGATTGAACTCCATAATCCCCTTTTTGGACAAATTCAGCATTTGAACCGGCTCCCCGCCTTTCAGGAATCCTTTTGCGATCAAATCCGGCGGGGCTGCGTTAAAAAATCGTACATCAAAGTCGATTGGCAATAATGGAAACTGGTTCTTCAACCATCCATCATTATACGTACCGGCGAATTGTAAACGCGGTTCCCATGAACCCTCGATAAAACCATAGCCGGCAACTGGTGGTTTATCTTCCCAACGGGAAATTAAATGATGCGGGTCTTCCAGATTGGGAAGTCGATGGTTTTCCACCGCACCTTTATTAAGTCTAAAACCTGTACCGATGGGGTTTCGTTTATCCCAGCCGTGTTTTCTTTTATTTTTTTGCGTCTGATCCACACCCCCAAAAGCGCGTTCATACACCAAAGGCACTTCCCTAAATAGTGATGGATCGGTCATAGAAAAGCCGGGCATGAGCGTACGTTTTTTCCATTGTCGATCACCGGTAACCATGATGATCTTCTGCAACCGACCAACTCTCAAAGAGACGGGTAGCCGTTTGACGGGCTTCCCACCCGTGCTATGTGCATTTCCGATGAGCCCGATATCGGTACCACTTTTTCCCAAGACGAGATCAGCCGGATACTTGATACTCGATTTTCCGGGCTCACCATAGTATTGATCGGTATAAAAGACTGGAAGCTGTTCATCGGCGAGTCGCACTTCACCGTGACGCGCTGGAATCTTAAATGTTCCCTTGATAGCCACGGTAACCTTTTCAGCTCCATGTTGGTCCGTAACAAGAGCCAGAGCTGCCTGAAAAGGTGTCTTGTTGAGTATTTGCAACATTCAAAAACATCATCTCCATAACAGAACATAAAGAAACATTGAGGACTTATTGTAGTGAATATTTTTGATAAGTTATAAGAAATTTGAGCGGAGAATGGGTGTACCACTGCCCCTTTGACCTTATTGATTCCGCTTGTCAACTCTCATTTAATTAATGTGTACTGCTCCTCCCCTGATCTTATTCATGCCACGTGAACGTGAAAGGAGATAAGCGCCCTTTATAACAACTTTTCCGTCACTTCGCAGAATAATACTGGCCTTGCCGCACCGTAGCACGATCTCTTCCTTGGCATCAAAGGTCACTCGCTTGCCGTCTATCATGACATCGTCTGGTCTCCCTGTCTCAAGAGCAATGGTTGGAGATTCAGTCATTTCGGCAATCAGGGAATGTAAGGTATCAATGATGATAGGGAGTTCAGGGTCATTGTTTTCAAAAGCGAGCAGGACTTCCCGGTTAGCAGAAGCAGCATGCCTTAGCATTTTCAAGTTTATTGAATTGGTAAACCGGGCCGCAACCGGTCCCTGTGTGTTGCCGGGAAAGTCAACGAAGACCTGACCACTCTCATCCACGTTTACAATTCTTCCTACCCGAACGCCTTCGATCTGTCTCGAAATCTGCAGTGTCAGAACATTTTCAGCCAAAGACCTTTTCATATTAATTCTCCATTATTTTCTTGCCCTTGATCACCACGTTACCTGAACCTTTCATATTGATGTTGTTGCCTTTGATGGTGATGTCACCATTCTTTTTTAGGGTTATCGAAGCCTTTCCGACCTTAATCGTCAACTGGTCCTTGATGTCAATGACTCCCTTTTTTCCCCCTGAAACAGCAAAATCATCTCCAGCACTAAGAGACATCTTCTTGCCGGATTTGATACTGACATCCTTCCCGGCATCTATGGATTTATTTGCTCCGACATTCTCGCTGCTGTTTGCCCCAACATTTACTGATTTCACTGCGCCAATCTCTTCAGCTTTTGCCGCTCCTACTGTTTCGTTCATGGCGGCGCCCACTGTGACCTGATAGGCCGCCCCGATTGTCAGCTCCTTTGCCGCCCCAATTGTCTCTGCGGTATTAACCGATACGGTCTCAGTCTTGTTGCTGCCGACAGTCAGGCTCATGTTGGCGCCGATTTGTTCGGTATGGTTTGAGCCTACCTGGATGGTCTTGTTTGAGCCGATCGTCTCGCTCTGATCCACCCCTACATCCTTGGTGCGGTTGTTCCCCACTGAGAGGGTTTCATCGTGGCCAACCGTCTGGTTCTTGTCGTTATCAATAGCAATGGTCCAATCCTTTTGGCCGTGCAGATATACCTCTTCTTCACCTTTCTTGTCCTCAAAACGAAACTCATTGGAGCCACCACCACCAAGGGATGAATCCGACTTTATTGTGCTTTTGGTTTTCTCGCCAGGGAGCGAATAAGGCGGGGTGTTCGTGCCGTGGTAGACACGCCCCGTGATAATGGGCCTATCTGGATCGCCTTCGAGAAAATCGACGATGACTTCCTGGCCGATACGGGGGATGTACATGGCACCCCATCCTGATCCTGCCCATAGCTGGCTGACGCGAATCCAGCAGGAGCTGTTTTCATTGTTCTGGCCCTCTCGGTCCCAGTGGAACTGTACCTTGACCCGGCCATGCTCATCCGTGTAAATCTCTTCTCCTGCCGGTCCCACGACAATAGCCGTCTGGGCGCCTTCTACCACCGGTTTTGCGGTAAGCCGGGGCGGACGGTACGGTACCTCAAAGGGAATACAGGTGAAACTGTTGGTATAGGATGCTTCCGACCCCTGTCCGGAGACCCCCACTGGCTCGGTTGCCCCATGGTTGACGGAGGTTAAAACATAAGATTTTTCATTCATATCTTCCCGGAAATAGCTTAGAAGATCGAACCGGTATCCGCTTGTAAAGACCCTGCACACACTTGAACCGGTTATGGTCGTGATGCTCGCCTCTTGCTCCTGCATGCGTATGTTGGCCAGCCGTTCTCCTTGAGCCCTCTTGTCGTATTCCCCCGGATAATCATATATTTCGCGTTCCCCCGGCCCCAAGGTCTGTTTGCCGGGAGCGTCCACCTTCAGATCGGTGGCGGGTATTTCAAAATTATAGTCACTGAGCGTATATTTGCCGGCCTGGATTTCCTGCATCCACTCCAGCTCTGTGATGACGTCCTCTTCCAGCCAGCCGCCCGCACTTATCTGGTACCGCACAGACTCCTGTTTAGGGCAGGGTTTGTGCTTGTCAGGGACATCGGCCAGGACCAGGGTATGCTTGCCTTCCTCATGTTCGAAAAAGTAAAATATCCCCTCATCTTCCAGAAGCCTGGAAATAAAATTGAAGTCCGTTTCCCGGTACTGCACACAGTAGTCCCGTTTTTCATAACTGCCATCGAGACTCAACTTGTAGTCCGAAAATCCTTTTTCACCGAAGATTTTCTCCACGATGTCCGGCACGGAAAGCTTCTGGAATATCCTTGAGTCCGCGGTTCGCGTAAGCAACCAGAGCCATGGAACCATTGTGGCTGTGTAATACGAGAAACGGGGGTCCCCCCCGGCTTCACCGCCGCCCCTTCCCTGTGAGAAACGAGAGACAATGCCATTGAAAAAACGCTTATCTCCGTCCGCCAATGTGACGGAAACCTTAACGCTTTTTCCGATAATATCCTGAAATGCTATGCTGTGATTCTCTGAAACCAGGTCTAGCTCACAACTAAAAGGTACAGAAATGCCTTCCGTTCCTGAGAATCCTGTAAGCAACAGCACATCCTTGCCCAGCAGGGTGTCGATGGCAATAGATCTGTTCTCCTGTGTATATTGCATGGTCTTCACCCTTTTCGACGTTTAAGAAAATCGTGTATTCACCGCAGAGACGCTGAGGGCGCAGAGGTTTAGGGTTTTTTTGCTTTCCGCTCTGCGTTCTCTGCGGTAAAAAAAAATCTTGCATGAAATCTAGTCGCACAAATTGACGTCTCGCAATTTCTACAACCTATTGAAATTCCAGCGACTTTAGTCGGGCAGGCAAGTGGAAAAATGGTCAACTGGTTAATCACTGGACCACTGGACCACTCAACCAATTGTTGAGTTAATCTTCAATACCAGTGCGATCCGTCATTGTCAATAGTATTGGCAGTTTGAGTGCTGTTGCCCAAATCCTTTTTGGCCTTGTCAAAAGCCGCAAAATGAAGGCTATATGGGGCGAGGGTTTTAGCCGCAGACGGGCGCAGACGGGTGCAGATCTTTATCGACGGGGCAATCCCGTAGGTTGGGTTGAGGCATGAAACCCAACAAAAACTACGTGGTACCAGCTTTTTTTGTAGGGTCATGAAAACACGGATTCAGAGTTTATTATTGACGTAATCGAGCCCGGGTGATAGAAAAAGCGTTGAGAAATTGAGGGATTCAGGAATTTAGGAATTAAAATCAATAGAATACCTTCAATTCCTCAATTCCTCAATTCCAAATTCCTGAATGGAGATTTGACCATGAATGTTGCTCATCATGTTATAAGAAATGCCAGGGGTTACAGGAGATGGTCTGCACTGGTTGTTGGCCTTTTCCTGTCTATTTTTTTTTGTGTTGGAACGTCGCAAGGTAGTGCCGGCGATGAATTCAAGATAGTGAGAGTTAAGAAGGGAGATTCGGTTAGTTATCTCTCTTTTAAGCTTTATAAAAAGTACAATAAGATGATCGTAGACTCAATCTGTTCATGTAACCCTGAGATGAAAGATATAAACCTGATTTATGTTGGGCAAAAGCTGAGATTTCCACGATTGAGTTACATTGAGCAGGGAAAATATGTCTCCAAAAAAGAGACAAAGCTGAGAAAAAAGAGGCCGGCAGCAGTTTTAGAAGACAAGAAACAGAGAAAGAATATAGTAAAAATGGAGGCATTCATAACATATTTATCGGGTGATGTAGAGATTCTTCGCCGGGGCACGAGCGATTGGCAGCCCGCAAGAATGAATCAGGAGTTATCTGAAGGAGATCGGATCAGAGTAAAGAAGAATTCAATGGCCGAACTGATAACCGAAAAGAACAGCGTGATTCGCCTGTCTGAAAATTCGGCATTCGAGATTGCCAAACTGGAAAAAGATCCTGAAAGAAAAGTAGAGACATCAAGATTTGCACTATCTCTGGGAAGACTGTGGAACAAAGTGAAAAAGCTCTTAAGTCCTGAATCAGAGCACACCGTAAGTACTCCTACTGCCATCTCCGGCATTCGTGGAACGGTATACAGTATAGATGTTCTGGCGAATAGCGATACCCGCTTCAAGATCTATTCCGGTTCCATAGACGTCTGGAATCCTTGTGAGAGACCAACAGGTGATATGATGCCACCCAAAAAGGTATCAGGGCCTGTTCCGGTTGCGGGACCTCATCCGGTAGGCATGAAAGAATGGACCTCCATTATACTTACAAAACATCAACAACTCGTAGTAACCAGACGGGGGCCTTTAAAAAAGGAAGCCTTTGATCCTTTAAAGGATAGAGATGATACATGGGTTAAGTGGAACGTGGAAAGGGATCAAGATCTTGAAAAAAGTGAACCCTGGCTTTAGAAAACCCTACCTTGTTGGTTTAACCATTACCCTCTTGATTATTCCCTTGATGCTTATTGATTCTGATGTCTTTAAGCTTGTCGAGTTGAAGTTGTTCGACTTTCGCTTTGCCTTCAGGGGACAATCTGAACACGGCAGAGACGTAGTCATTGTCAGCATAGATGACAAGAGTATTTCCAGGATAGGCAACTGGCCGTGGGGCAGGGAAAAGCATGCTATAGTGATAGATAAGCTGAAACAAGCCGGAGCCAGGGTGATCGCCTTTGATGTCTATTTCCAAGAAACAGGCGGTGGCGTATTGAGTCATGAAGATAAAAGATTTGTGGAGTCAGTTCGTAAAGCGGGAAACGTTATCCTTCCTCTATACTTTAACCTTAACAAGCGGGAAAAAAGCAGGGGAGAAGCTGAATTAGAAAACATAGGGTTGTTTGCTATAAGGGATGTTGAAAATCGAGAATTGCTTAATGAGTATCCGATGATCAAAGGGTATGAACTATTTTCATCCTTTCCGGAACTAAATCGAGCCGCTTCCGGCATGGGTCATATCAATATGATTGCTGACAAAGATGGGATAGTAAGAAAAGAACTCATGGTTGTGGGCTATAAAAACGGATATGTCCCCTCGTTAGCTTTGAAGGTAGCCCAAAAATACCTGGGAGTGGGCAACGAAAACATGACATTGATTGGGGGAGAAGGTATCGCGTTAGGAGACAGAAAGATACTCATATCTCCGGAACAGATAAGTGGCGCCATGCTGTGGGGGTTGGTCCATATCAACTATCGAGGTGGTTATCGAACATTCGATTATGTTTCTTTTGTTGATGTTATCAATGACAGGGTTCCGATGGACACCTTCAGGGATAAAGTCGCTCTCGTTGGCGCAACTGCCGCAGGTTTGTATGATTTGCGTTCAACCCCATTTGCCACGGTATTTCCCGGGGTAGAAAAACATGCCACCGTGGTAGATAATATCATTCACGGAGATTTTATCACAAAACCCTTTCAGTCGGATGTCTTGAGCCTAATCCTGTGTATCTTCATTGGCCTGGCATTGACCTTTTTGATACCGCGGATGAGGTTGTTGCATACCATGATCATGGTGTGCGTGCTAACAGCGGTTATCATTTTGGCCGGATATGTCGCGTTTGCAAAGGCGGACTCCTGGATAAACATGACCTATCCCATAGTTACAACCTGGTTTGTATTCCTTTCATCTGTTCTGATGCTGTATGCTTCAGCTAAGAGGGGGGAGCACAGAGCTCTTGAGGAAGGCCATGAAGCAATAAAAATGTTAGGGCTTTCTTATCAAGAAAAAGGTTCCTTGGAACTGGCCTATAATACTTATAACAAGTTACCTCTCAATGAGGAGGTCATCACATTATTATACCACCTCGCGATACAGTTGGAAAAGAAGCGTAAGGATTCTCTCGCCGTACAGATCTATAAGAAAATTTATAATAAGGACAAGGACTTTGAGGATGTGGCCCAGCGACTGAGCACATTTGGCGTAAAGACCCTTGAACCAATCTCGGACGACGATACCCTTTTGCTCAAGCAAGGCCAGACAATGGGACGCTATGAGATAGTTAAAGAGCTTGGAAAAGGTGCGATGGGTGAGGTCTATTTAGCCAACGACGCTCATATTGATCGACATGTGGCCATTAAAACGTTCCGTTTTGGTCGGGAGATAGATGAGAAGTCATTACGAACGATCAAAGAAAATCTTTTGCGTGAAGCCCGGATGGCAGGGAAATTGTCTCACCCTAACATAGTCACTATTTATGATGCAGGGGAGGATTGGGATCTATCTTACATTGCAATGGAGGTGCTGGAAGGAGTTGAATTACCCAATTATTGCAAACCTGGGAACCTCTTCCCGTATGAAAGGGTTGTGGAAATCGTTTCATCTGTTGCCCGTGCTCTCGATTATGCTCACGACCACGGGGTTATTCATCGGGACATTAAGCCGGCTAACATTTTGATTCGGCAGGGGGGTGGTATAAAAGTCACTGACTTTGGGATAGCGTGCGTCAAAGAGAAAAGGGGTCACGGGGAAATTGCCGGGACCCCCGTCTATATGTCTCCTGAGCAAATTAGTGGCGGTGAAATCGATGGCCGTACAGATCTCTATTCCCTTGGTGTGGTCTTGTTTGAACTGTTGACCGGTAGAAAGCCATTTACGGCTCCAAATCTCGGAGCATTAAAGAAAAAAATTGTGAATGACCCGGTTCCTCAAATCCGAGAGATAAGGGAGGGAGTACCCGAATACTTTCAATCGATCATTAACAAGCTTCTGGAGAAAGATAAGGAGAAGAGATACAGCCGCGGAGAAGATTTGGTAAGGGATTTAGGGACTTAGGGATTGCGAATTTAGGGGATTATGAACTACAAGAAATTTGAGGAATTGCCATGTTGGAACAAGGCAAGGGGTCTGTGCCAGGCCATTTTTGACCTGATCAATCAAGGAAAGTTTAGAAAGGATTTCACGCTAAGGGACCAAATATGGAGGGCTTCCGGATCGGTTATGGACAATATATCCGAAGGCTTTGACGATGGCTCGACTCGTGAGTTCATTCGGTTTTTGGGATACTCCCAGAGATCATGCAGTGAAGTGCAGTCCCAATTGTATAGGGCCTTAGACTGTGAATATATCAGCCAAAATCAATTTGAAAGAGTGTATGAACTTGCTTCTGAATGTCGAAAACAAATCAAGGGATTTAGGAAGTATCTACGGAATTACGATGCCCAGTAATCGACAATTCCTCAATTCCTCAATTCCTCAATTCCTCAATTCCTCAATCCCTCAATCCCTCGGGCATCATGGGGAATGACATTTTCTGATATCCGGATGGAATCTCGAATAAAGAGTTCCGGACAGAGCCAAATTTGATATTCTTGTATTCCATGATCCCATCCCTATAGTCCATTTTTACAGGAAATGGCGATTTCTCGGATATCCATACATGCATTTTTTCGCCGCCTTCGGTAATCTGGTACTTCTTACATGAGAACCCGGAAACGGTTTCTTTGCCGAGATATTTCGCCTTTTTCTCTTTTTCAGACGACCACTTTTCAAATTTTTTGTCGCCTGCCTGATAGGGCGTCTCCATATACATTCGGCCTTCCGGCATAACCATCCAAATCACGCCCTTATCCGGCCTGATAATCGTAATCTGGTTTATACCTCCAGCAAGCGTTTCTTGCCGCATTTTGTTGCCTTTTACAAAAATCTTACCGGTGATATGTTCGCTTCTGCCTTTTTCTTGCATAACCAAATTCCCAGAGAAGTCCTGGGCAAAAGAGCGGCTGCCCAAGGCAAACAATACGAACGTGAAGACAACCACAAATGCCAAACCGATAGTCTTTGTGTGCATGGTTCTTCCTCCCCAACCTACCCTGAAAGCGGACTTTTCGTTCAAGCACTAGTTAGTGTCCATCCGGAAACTCCTCTGTCTGTCATTTCGACCGAAGGGAGAAATCTTTAAGCTTCTGTTTTGAAATAAGATTTCTCGTCACTACGCTCCTCGAAATGACATTTTTGCATAGTTTTCGTTGAAGCACTAGTTAAGGTCGATATAAATCTTCTTTACCAGATCTTGAATGGCTATGCGCATGGATCGCGAGGCCTTCTTTTGATCAAAGCTTTCACCGCCGCCAAAGCCCAGAACCTTGACTCTGGTGCTTTTAAGTGTCCCGGAGCCAGTATCGGCAAAAAGGATCTCACCTGTTTCCACACTTACCGCTCGTACGTCTACAGAAGTGCTGTAGCGCACTTTTCCCACATCAACATAGCCTCCGGCTTCGACTCCCGATTTGGCGATTCCATACTCGGTGACCGCCCCGGTAAGGATGTATTTGACCCCAATGAGCTTGCCGACTTGGACAGCGGTGGTCGGCTCAACAGCGCCACTCATTTGGAAGCCCTGCTCTTTCATGACACTGGCGATTTTGTCGCGCTCAAAAACCCGGTATTTCTTGGTTTTTACCAGCTCAGTGGTGAGCATATCAGAGGCCCCACGCCCAACGCCCCCATACCCACTCCAGTGGTAATGGTAGCCAGTTTGAGGAACCTTGGTTTCAAAGTCCATCACTGCGATCTTGATTTTTTCCCCTGAATGAGGGGGCAGTGTCAGGACGCTGCTCTCATCCTCCTTGGTCTGCCCTAGCATACCAGCGCAGCCTAACACAAAAAGAAAAGCGAAGAGCAACCCTACCAAGGATAAATCTCTTTTAGTCTTCAACATACACCTCCCGTTGTTGGATTTTGTTAGACCAAAGCATGACAGATACCCCAGGAAACCCCAACAGAAACTCACTTCTTGGGTGGGAGGAGGGTAGGGGAAATTGAGTTCTGTGTCAAGAATAAAAGTAAGGGGTGAGACGCTTCCAGTTCGGGTATTCTTTTTTCAGTTGTTTTCTAATTTGGGCTCTGATATTTTTCTAACGTATGCGAAAGCCTCCTGAAATTGAAATCATGTGTCTAAAATTCAATGGAACTTCAATGTTCACTGATTTGGACTGTTATTTTTAATGCTCAAAAGTGGCATTTCTTTTCACACAAAAGTGGCATTTCTTTTCACAGTGTGTAACCTCTAATGCCCATCTTTTTGGATGGGGCTTTCGGCGGGCACCAGCTAACTATTTGGAATTAAAGGGGATACTTTAACAGTGTGCTTGCGCATGATTTTGGCATGGCACTTGCTCATAGGTTAGTGTGAGGTTGGGTTGAGGTACGAAACCCAACCCACGAAATCTGAAGATTCAAAGTGGAACTGGACAACGTCACGATTTTTTACAAGCCCCGACCGGGAGGACAGTTATGAAACGAAAATTGTTTAGCGCGCTCATAAGCTTTGTATTGATTTGGGTTGCACTCACCGCGCCGGTACTGGCCCGGCAGGTGGTTACCGAAGATGTCAAATCGTGGGCAAAACAGGCGGTCGAACAAGAACAGGCCCTTGAGGGCATCAGTGCACCGCCCAATAGCGTGGCAATCCTTTACTTTTTCAATAAGACAGACTGGTCGAACCTGGATCTTCTTCAGAAGGGTCTCGCCATCATGCTTATGACCGACCTTTCCAAGGTAGAAGAGATTCAGTTGATTGAGAGGGTGAAGCTCCAGGCCCTGGTGGACGAATTGGACCTTGGAGTGTCCGGATTGGTCGAGCCGGACAATAGATCTCGGCTTGGAAAATTATTAGGGGCTGAACACCTGATTGGAGGAGATATCCTCAAGAGCAAGATCGAGGAGTTTCAGTTAAAGGCGAACCTGTTGAAAGTGCCTACCGAAAAAGTATTCGGCCAGCCAATGGTCGACGGTAAGCTTCTTGCGGAATTGTTCCGCATGGAAAAAGATCTGTTATTTGAGATCATTGAAGAGTTAAAAATCGAGCTTTCACCCGAGCTAGAGGCAGAGCTGAGAAAACCTGGTTGCAGCCTCCAGGCCCTGCTCTATTTCTTTGAGGGGATCGAAAAGAGTGATGTCGAAGACTATGAAAAGGCCGCTGAATTTTAC
>Ga0114922_10002234_pt1 | contig 18226 bp, 19 predicted proteins | sample AartaG_FD_100975 | JGI IMG/M metagenome (GOLD analysis project Ga0114922, IMG submission 100975) | Deep subsurface microbial communities from Aarhus Bay to uncover new lineages of life (NeLLi) - Aarhus_00045 metaG | ecosystem: Environmental > Aquatic > Marine > Oceanic > Sediment | place...
GCCCTTGCTGTTGATCGACCTCCCGGCCTGCACCTCCTCCACTATGTAGTCTCGGTACAGCTCTCGGATCAGCGACGTGTCTGAGTTGGAGAGCATCACATTGACGCCGCCCCGGTCCAGCTGCTGAAAGGCGCGTGCCAACCGACGCTGCTCATCTGGTCCGAATCCTTCCTCACGATAGGACGTGAAGGACGAGGTTGCCGACAAGGGGTGGTAGGGCGGATCAAAGTACACAAAGTCACCGGGTCTGGCCAGGTCCAGGATCTTGTCGAAGTCACGGCACCGCAGGTCGGCATGTCGCAACGCGAGGGCCGCCGCCCGCAGGTTGTCGGCATCACAGATCTTGGGGCGCCTGTACCGTCCAAATGGGACGTTGAATTCCCCGCGTTGATTCTCTCGGTAGAGCCCGTTGTAGCAGGTCTTGTTGAGGTAAATGAAGCGGGCTGCCCTCCGGGCGGGCGCGAGGTCGTCGTGGCGCCAGGAGCGTACCCGGTAGTATAGCTCCCTGTCGTTTGTGAACGCTGGCAGCTCAGCGATGACCGCTTCCACCTCATCGCGCACCGCCTGGTACGTGTCCGTCAACTTGGTGTTGGCGTCACTGAGATGGACCTCATCGACACGCCCTTCGCTGTAGAGGGCGAAGAACAGCGCTCCGCCGCCCAGGAAGGGCTCATAGTACTTTCCGAAGACCGTTGGCACCCGCGCCAGAAGCTCTGGGAGGAGTTGGCCCTTGCCGCCGGCCCACTTGAGGAACGGCCGCGATTCAACTCGTCCCAGGCTGGAGGACACTGAATCAGAAGAGGATATTACTGTCATCTCTGTGGTTCCGCCCGATTATACAGCGTGGTGCTGCCTCGGAGCGAGAGGGAAACAGGTCTGTGGGTTCTCTGGCTCGAACAACCGGGCCTTTGTGCTTTCGCCGGCGAGCTGCCAGACGGGCTCTGCAATCTTCTCTGCGGTGACATCGACCAGGGGGGCGAACCAGAACACTCTCTGCCCGCCCTGAGCCTCGGTCACTCGTCTCAGTGCATTGACCCGGGTGACTGTTGGACCGACCACCAGCACTCTGAAGGATCTCCCACCGAAACGATGCCGGAAGATGCTCGAGTCCTTGTAGGCCAAGTACCGCCGTATCTTGGTAGCGAACCGGCCGTGAGTCTCGGTGCCCATGTCGACCTCGAGAAAGAGGTGCAGGCGGCGGGGAGCCATCAGGCAACGGAGATAGGCATCCGGCCGGAAGACGAGCGGAGGCACCCCTTCGTCCGGGTCGTCCACGTCTTCCCTGACCGGTAGCTCGTACCGCCACTCCTCGATACCGTAGGCGAGACTTTGCGTACCCAGAGTCAAGGCGATCCGCACGTCGTTGACCGCCAGGCGGTGCTCGACGAACGGGAGACCCACGTAGTTGTGGTACTTGCGCCAGCGAACCAGCCTGCGGTCGATGCCGAGCCGGCTGGCGATGAGGTCGGCCCCTCTCTGGGCCAGGGCGTAGACGGTGTCCGGGGTCTCGGCGGCTAGAACTGGTCGCCTGACCCCTGCCAGGTACCCGGCGTCCACCAGGCGCTTCAGGATGAGCTCGCTCGCCCGGGTGTCTCGAGAGAAGAGCTCTGCCACCTGAGGGCTGGTGAGGAAGCGATAGTCATGGACGGCTCGAATGATCTGGGCGGCAAGGGGCGATATGTTGGCGGCCTGGTGGCTGGCCGGCGGGCTTTCCACAGCGGTCATACGAGGAACTCCTCCACGTTGACCCAGAGGAACTTGGTGGAGGTGCGGTCGACGGGCAAGGGCCTGCCGTGCACCGTGGCGTCGGCGATGCGGGCCTTGATCTGGTCCTCGATGAGCTCCAGCGCCTCTTCCCTGGTCGGGGCGCTGACCTCGCAGCCCGGCAATCCCAGGCAGACGGCCCGACAGGCCTTATCAGTGGGTATGAGGGTTATGGTGTAGGTCTTCACGTGGTTCATAAGCAAAAGGGCCGCCCGGTCGGTTAACTTTCGGCGGACTTCCTCACCGGTAGCACCTCAGGGGTTCCTTGCCCTCCCTGAGGAAGCACCCGGCTTCCTCATCTCTCTCCTACTCGCCGATCCCTCCCGGCAAGGAGGGGGACAAACCACTCACCTTTTCTATGCAGGCGGGTAAACCGGCTCGGGCGGCCCAGAGGCTGTTAGAGAAAAGACATCGAGGACGGGTTTTCCACCGGTTTTCCACAACCGCCCCTGAGGCTAACTCAGCCTCGTTTTCCACATTTAGAAGCCCTATTACTACTCTTGTTCTAAATGAACTCTAGTTAGTGTCAGCGCCTCCTGTGTCACGATCCCCCAAGTCAGGAGGGGCCTGTGTCAGGAAACCATGACACGGGCTATTTCCTGTTGGTTCGGTTCGTTTCGTTGTTCCTATCGAAGATCTTGAGCTGGGTGACAGGCATGATTGTGTAGCGATTTGCGCCGAACCGTCGCCCGTTCCTGCTCCGTCTGATTCGACGCTCCACCAGAAGAACGGGCTTCCCTTCGAAGCGAAAGCGTGCCAGCGACTGAATCCGCACGTTGGCGCTACCCCGGCTTATCTCGAGGGCCCGCGCCAGCCGCGCCTGGGACGGGTAGCACTTGCCGTCCTTGTCCATGAAGGTCGCCAGTGTACACAGGGTCTTCCAGTCGCGATCGGAGATGGCGGCTAGGAGGCCGCTGGTCCGGGCGGCGACGTATAGCTTGACGAAGACGCGGTGTTCCCAGTCCTTGTCAAAGACATTGAATTCCTTTTCAATTTGGATGGCCACTAAGGGCTTCCTCTCTGGGCCGGCGCTAGTGGCAGAGGCAGACGTTTTCATATTGGTGCAAATAGCGGGAGCCGCGGCAGCGCCACGGCTCCCAGCAGACTATAGAACAAAGTTTCTCACTTGTAAATAGGGGATTTGCTCAGCCGCCACCCACCAGCAGGTGAAACAGCCGAGCCACGATCTGGCCCACGGTGAAGTCGAACTGCAGCTCGAGCAGCCCGATGAGCAGGGTGTAGACGATGAGCAACCCGAGGCCTCCCATGTCACCTCCCGAAGATGAGCAGCTTGATGAACAGGGCCGCGGCGAGGGCGCCCACTGCAGCAGCGGCCCCCGGTGAGAAGGGGGTCAGCACCAGGGCCAGGACGGCCAGGAGCCCCGATAGTATCAATGTTGGCGGGAGAATAAATCCGTTCATAGCGCACTCCTCCCGGGCTGGCGCCCGGTGGGCAAGTAGCGTAGACATTAGTACATCTGTTCCCCGGATGTCAATAGGGATTAACTGCATCGAATCCGCTCACTGAGGCCGGATTCTCTTGCCCTGGCCGTTGCCCCTGGCCAGTGCCCCTGGCCAATAGGGCCGGCTCCCGGCGGCCAGGGACGGCCTACCTGGACCCATACCCGGCCTGCGGCACGACTGCATGACAACATGACCTCTTGGCAATAGAAACCCTCCCCATCCAAATGCAAAACTAGGAATCATGATGGACAGGCAACTCCCAGGCCGGACAACCCGGTCGACCCGAGAAACCAGGCTCCCCCGCTTCCGCAGGTCGTCTCAACCCCCACCGATGGTGGTGACCGAGCGGGACCTCCGGGTCCTGGAGTGGGTCCATGAATGTCGCTTCCTGACGCGGGAGCAGGTCCAGCGGCTGGAGTTCGGCCCGGGGTCCGCCTCCTCCGCCAAGCTGCGCCTCACCCTCCTCTACCACCACGGCTACCTCGGGCGCCTCTTCCTGCCGTTCCCCAACGCCTACGGGGCCTCAAGGGCGGTCTACCACCTCGACCAGGCCGGGGCTCGCCTCCTGGCCCAGGCCCAGCGGCTGGAGCCGGACCAGGTGGAGTGGCGCCGGCGCGACGGCGAGCGGGGGGAGTTCTTCCTCGCCCACACACTCGACATCAACGACGTACGGATCGGCTTCACCCGGGCCTGCCGCCGCCGGGACCTCGAGCTGGAGTGGCTGGACGAGCGAGCGCTGCGCCGGGCGCAAGTGCGGGAGCGGATGCGGGGCCCGGGCGGCGAGGCGGTGACCATCATGCCCGACGCCTACTTCACCGTCCGGGATGGTGAAGCCGTAGACGGATTCGCTCTAGAGGTGGACCGGGGCACGGTCTCCGAGCGACGCATGCGGGCCCGGATCAGGGCCTACGGGGAGTGGGCCTCCTCCGGTGCATACCGCCGCCGTCTGCCTGCTGCCAGCCTCCGGGTCCTGTTCGCCATCACTCACTGCGGACGAGACGATCAGCGCCTGGCGCACCTGAAGCGCTGGTGTGAAGAAGAGGCCGGAGGTAGTCTGTTCTGGTTTGTCGGCCGTGATGGCCTGAAGGCTGAAGACCTGCTGGATGCTCCGGTGTGGTTGGTGGCGGGCAGGCCGGAGCCGCTGAAGCTGCCGCTAGGAATGGCCCACCTCTGAATCCTGATGACGGCCTACCCATTCGTAGGTGCGGCCCGGAGACGGCGCGGCCACGGCGGGGGCGGGGGCGTCGAGCGCGGGTACCCGCTGAACCTGATTGACCAGCTCCTTGAAGCGGGCCACCCTGTCCCGCGACGCTGCGAGCTGGGCCCGGGGCATGTCGACCGACCGGAGCCGGACGGGCGAAGGCTCTCCCTGCAGATGGACCCAGAGCAACCGGTCCGGCAGGTAGTGGAGAGCCTCGCGGTTCTGCCGCCCCTCGTCGGAGGAGGAGTAGTAGTCATACTTGTAGCCCACCGGTATTGCCATCCCACGGCCCAGCTTCACCCATGCCAGCTCCTTGTCCTTGACCCTGTCCCCGGCGAACCGGAAAAACTCGCGGGCCAGGATGGTGGCGTCCTCGTAGTTGACCCGGAAGGCGACCCGGATGCGGGCGTTGCTGAGGATGGCGTGCCGGAGCCCCGGGTCCAGCTGGGCGAGATGCTGGTTGGCCATCACCAGGGAAAGACCGTAGCCCCTGGCCTCGGCCAGCAGCTCCTCGAAGGAGGAGGTGGCGTAGTTCTGGAACTCGTCCACGTAGAGGTAGAAGGGGCGGCGTGCCTCCTCCGGCCAGATCTCCTGGCGGCTCTCGGCGGCCAGCTGCAGCTTGCCGAGCAAGAACCCCCCGAGCAGATGGGCCGTCTCCTCCCCGAGAGCGCCCTTGGCCAGGTTTATCAGGCACACCTTCGACTGGTCCATGATCTCGCGGAAGTCGAAGCTGCTTCGGGGCTGGCCCAGGAAGCGCCGGATGGCCGGGTCGTCCAGAAGCGACTCCAAGCGAGTGAGGGTGGAGGCGCTCCACTGCATCTGAGCGGAGGCCGACTCCGGGAACTCGTGCTCCCAGAACGTCCTCAAGGAGTCGTCTCGGGACCGTTGCACAAGGCCGAAACGGAAAGCGTTGTCGGTGAGAATACGTTGGAGGTCGCACAGGGTCAGGCCGTTCTCCATGGCCAGCTGGATCGACCGCCGGAGCACCAGGCCCAGGCGAGGAGTCTGGGCGTCGTCCAGATGCCAGATCTTCCTGAAGACGCTCACCATGTCCTGGCGCTGCCGGGAAGCCGAGCCGTGAGGGCTCACCTCGAGGGGGTTGAAGGCGACCGGCGACTGCGGGTCCGAGGGGTCGATGACGACGAGCTCCCGGGCGAGCGCCGGCCACTTCTCCTCCGGTATGGCGGTGATGGCGGCGAGGACGTCGTGGAAGAGGTCTCCCTTGGGGTCGATGAGGCAGCAACCCCGGCCGGCCATGACGTCCTGGCCGAAGAGGTCCAAGAGCAGATTGGACTTGCCGCTGCCGCTACCGCCCACAACTGCCATGTGCGCCCGCCGCTCGCGGACGTCCAGCCAGAACAGACGGCGCGGGTTGTTGGGGTCGGCGCCCAGATAGAAGAGGTCGTTGCTCATCCTAACCCCCCTCGGCCGGTGCCGGCGGCTGCCCCAGGGTATAGCAATCGCCCCGCTCCAGCAGGAGGTTTGTGTCCATGATCTGGCGCTGGCTGCCCAGGAGCACCATGGCGATGCGGAGGATTTGCGCCTCCGTTGGGCGACGGACGCCCTTGACGATGCGGTTGATGGTCTCCGGGCCCAGGTTGGTCCGGGCGGCCAGGCGGTACTGGGACATCCCCCTGTCCTTCAGGGTTCGATAAAGCAGATCGCCGAATTCGGTTGCCAATCTCACCACCCCCTCATCTCCGGTCCGAAGCCAGACCGAATACGACCATGAGTACTATCACCAGGAGCAAGACAACTGAGGCGACGACGAAGGCCCAGCCGATGATGGTGCCCAGCGCCACCAGGACCGCCGTCATGGCCTGCGCCCAAGGTGGCGCATCGTCTGAGAAGGCGACCAGCCAGGCGGCGGCCAAGCCAGCTCCCAGCCAGGCGGCCCCGGCCATGGCGAGAACCACCACCGCCCCCATGGGGAGCTGGCCCGCCGCGATCACCAGGGCGATCACAGCTAGCGGGACGAGGAGGCCCAGCAGGCCAGCACCCACGCCCCCAAAGAGGCTACTACCTTCCTCCTCGACGGCATCCTGGGCATCCCAGTCGATGACCTCATAGAGGTCGGTGCCTCGCTCCCGGCCAAACCAGAGGGGAAGTTGCGCGCTCATCGGTCACTTCTTCTTGCGGCGTACCCGTCGCCCGGTCCGGCCGCGGGCACGTTGCACCCGGCGACGGGTTCCTGTGCCACCATCAACACCCCAACCGTCCCTCAGGTGGTGGGGGAAGTCGGGGTAGATCTCCTGGGCCACCAGCCCCTGCCGGCGAACCTCCTCGTAGGCCTGGCGGTATCTGGGATAGTGCCAGAGGGCAGAGGCGGGGAACCCGAATTTCAAGGTGAGGAAGATGATGCGGTCGGGGTCTCCGGTGCTGACCAGGAGCCCATGAGGGGTCCCGGCGAAGACGGAACTCTCACGGTCGGGCACGCCGATGATCTGAAACGACGTCTCCCGGAAGTCGCCGCTCCCGGGCAGCCTGGCCCGGTCGTAGCGGCATAGTATCGGGGCCAGTGCCTCGCTGTTGCGGAGAAGGAGAGCGGGGGAAAAGCCGCGGTCGCGACACAGCCAGCGGACGAAGTCGTCGGCCGTCATCGAAGAGATGGTGGTGAAGAGGGGGAGGCACGCTGCCAGGAGGTCTCTATAGACCACCCCCTCACTCTGTCTCAGCCAGCGTGAGAGGCCGCCCACGGAGTGACGGACGAGAACCGACGTCTGTGGTGAGACCGTGCCCCAGTCAACTCGATAGGTGTGTGTGTACAGCCGCTGTAGGTCATCAACCTCGTATAAGGGCCGGGAGGTCATCTGCGTGACCGGCGTCAGCTGGCGTGACTCGAAGGCGGTCATCTGCTGCCGGCATCGTTCTCGGACCGTCCCGAAGGCCTGACGCAGGTCATCGGTATCTGCCAGAAGAGCTTGAACCGGCTGGCGGGCCTCTGCCAGCGCTGCCAGCGCCGCCTCCGTCAGGTTGAAGGCGAAGCGCAGACGGAATGCCAGGGTAGTGGCCTCAACGTACCGATTCATGGGCTTGCGGAGACCCCCTATCCGGCCCGTGCGGGACCGGTCCGCCGCTGCTTCCAGCGATTGCAACGCTTCCGTCGCCCCGGGCTCTGCGGTGGCCACGTTCTCGTGGAGCCTCTCTCGCTGCTCTTCCAGGGTGGACTCCAGGCGATCAATGTGCTCCAGGGCGGATCGGGCTAGGGCGTTGCCTGCCCCGGGTCCCTGCTCGTCGATCAACGACTGGGTCTCGCCGTCAATGCTGAGGACGAACGCGGAAGCCGCTTCCCTCGCCATGGTGGTCGCCTCGGTCAGAGCCCGACGCCCATCTTCTTCGAAGGCCTGCTCGGACCTGCGTAGATTCCCGGGCAGGTTCTTCGCCCTCAGTTTTCTGCCCTGCAGGGACTTGGCCAGGTCCGTACCGAAGTCACCTAGGCGAGGCTTCCCGTCCTCGTCGTGTTGTACGAGAGCCATGAACTCGTTGACGTCAGCCAGGTGGTGGGCGTGGGCAAGACCGCGCAAGCGATGCTGGAGATCATGGGAGTCCGGCTCAGAGTCCCACTCGGCGAGCAGACTGGAGGCGGCCTGCTGAGCGAAATGGCCGGCGGTCCTGCGGCCGCTGAACTCCCACTCCACGAAGCCTGGGCCACCCCAGATGGTGGGCTCTCCGGCGGGGGTCAGGCCTTCGAGCGTACGTGTGATGTTGTTGGTGACCTCTGCCGACGTCTCCCGCAGCGGGGTCTCAGCCAGGAGCGACAGCGCCTCGGCCACAACTGGGGTCACGTCCTGGATGTCACGGAGGTTTCTCCCACTCTCGGTCTGGGGACCGCAGAGCAGGAGCCTGTCGAAGGGCTTGCCGAAGGTCTGGTCTGTATGTCTCACGGTATCACTCCTTCCCACTGGGCGACGCCGCAGTCGGCCAAGGTCTCACACGTGTTGGACAGGCGCAGGGTGGTTTCCGGAAAGCATTCGGGTGTGAAGAAGACGCCGAGGAACAGCGACTGGTTCACGTCCATGCCCAGCCGGTCCATGGCTCTCTTGACCTCCCCGCAGAGGGGCAGCGAGATGGCCGACCCCACCCCACCAGCCAGACTGGCGGCGATAACGACGAGGATAGACATGGTGGAGACGGCCGCGGAGTCTCTCCCCTCGCCGGGCAGGCGGAGGTCGTTCAGCTCCTTGAGCGTAGCCATAAGGAGATTCCTGACCTGTACCAGGGACCAGAAGAAGGCGAGGAGGCCGTACAAACGCTCTCCCTCGGTGCCGTTCTCCAGCGACTTGGTGAACCTGCGGCCCGGTTGGCGATCCAGCAGCTCCCGCAGACCGGGGTTGAGGCCGGGGTTCTGGTTGAGTACGTGGCTGAGGCGCGTCGGGTCGCAGTCCTTGCCGATCCGACAGTACTCGGTTCCTTGCTCCAGCCTGACCGTGACAGGCCGGGGTTCGACCTCGAGGACGTCCTCCCTCTCCAGGGTCACGATAGGCGGCGAGTCCACCACGTCGAACCCCAGGAACCTGGTGCTGTCGTGCACCTTGCCGTACCTGGCGACGTGGCGGGCCTCCATGTGGGTCGCCAAGAGGACGCCGCTTCCGCCGGCGCCGACCACAAGCGTCCGCCTCACGATGTCCTCCACCGACGGCCTGCCGTTGGAGGCGTCCTGGAGCTGGAGTCCCGCGAACGGGCTGTCCAGCTGCTCTTCCTTCACAACATCCATGGTGCTACCTCCTTCTCTCCAGATGCTCGGCGTGTCGCTCCAGAGGGACTGCCGAGATTGCGGTACCTCAGCCGGCGGTCGCCGACGATGATCACGTCGCCGTCGGCGAGCTGCCAGTCGGTTACTATGAGCGCTCTGCGGCCGTAGCGCTCCACGGAGACAGGACCCTCCAACGGGCGCAGCATAGCAGCGCTGGTTTCCAGCCCGTCCTGCTCCGCGGTGATCTGGGCGTGCCTGGGCAGGATCCCGTCGCCGCTGAGTTGTATGGCCCCGGTGGTGCCGATGGTGACCTTCCTATGTCGCCAGAGCTCAACTTCGCGTGCCATTGCTCTCCTCCTCGTCGATGATGATCCAGCCCGCAAGTCGCGGGCGTTCAACTCTCCTCCACAACACGAACACCACGGCCATGAAGACCAGAAGACCCAGGCTCCCGGCCATCCAGATGTGTGGGGAGTTGGTGATGCCTCCACTCGGTGTGCTCATGGCTGGTGGTGGTGGCGAAGCAGTCGCAGATGGCGACGGACTCGGTACGGCCGTCGGCGAGGGCGTTGGCGTGGGGGTCGGTGTTGGGGTCGGGATCACGGCTGCGACGGCCTTCCGCAGCGTCTTGGCATCGGGGTCCAGGAGATAGACCCCACCGGTCCGAGCGGCCACCTCGCGCCACACGTCTCCCGCGGCGTCAGTCATCGCGACGGTCAGGACAGGGACGCCCCGTCTCCCCAGGTCGTCGGCCAGCGAGAGAAGTTCCGCCACGTATTGGGGGACAGTCACATCGGGCGGCAAGTCGAGGCTTCCGTCTGTCAGGTGAACCAGGCAGGCGAGACCCTCGATCTGGGCAGCGTCATGAAAAGCTGGCAGGGGGTTGGTCCACTTCTTCGAGCCCATTGACGAAATCACCGCTTGAACGACGTCGCTGGTGATGTTCTTCGAGTTCCCGGTATCAGGTGCCGAGTAGACATCACGAGCTTCCTCGTCATAGGCGATCACTACCAAGTCCGTTGCCGGAGCCACGGACTCATAGGTCGCGAGGATCTCTTGCAGCTGAGAGAGGAACCAGCTCTGGGTTCCCGGATAGTCCGCGGTCGAGCCGCTGACGTCGGTAAGAACGGCGCACTTGTCGGCCAGCGCGCCTGTTTCAAAGCTGCTGATCACCCACTCGTGGTCACGCTGCGGCGCCTCTCGGGGGGCTAGATCCGAAGCCGTGACTTCGGCAGGGGAAGGAGTGGCAAGTAGCGTAAGGACTACGCTCAGGGACAGGACGATGGGGGTGATGATTCCAGAGAGCATCTTCCGTCTGAGGCCCACCGGCATCGTCATGCTCGCCGACGAGTGTTCGATCCGCCTGGCTCCCCTACGTTTCACAGCTATCACCCCCATGAAGGTCCGTGGCCCCAGGCAAGGCGCCACTGACACCCTGCAGGGCAGAGACGACGAGAGGGTGGGCACGGTTCAGGCGGATCGCTGGCAATGTCTGACCAGTGCGCGGATGGGGATGCGGGTAGCGCTCGACCGCCCCCTGCTCGATGAGCAGGTTCAGGTTCGCCATGACCTCGGGCGGCAGGCCGTTCCCATTATTCCCAATGTTGGCGCTGACGTAGCTGAACGTAAGGTAGTCGCTGTTGGTCTCCAGGCACTCGAGCTCCTGAACAAGGCGGCCCAGACCGGCTGATCCTGCGTTGGCGCCCTTGGAGGGCTCGCCGGGCCCTTCAGGCGCCTCGAGCATCGGGGCGGGTTCTATCCCCAGGCTGCTCTGTCGCAGAACATGCCCCAGGCTGCTGTCTGCCGCGGGGCACATGAGGAGAGCTCCTTTACCATGCTGGCGCAGGGTGTGACAGGTCGGAATGATGTCAGCGTCGGAAGTCACGAGTATGTAGCTGCAGATGGAGGGCCTTCGGCTGACAAGGTCGCGCACCTCCTTCTCCAGAAGCCGGTCGTCTGTCCGCTTTCGCCTTGTAGTCCCGTCTTCGTTGCGGCCGCCGTTGGGCCAGCTAGGGCAGTGCACCATCTCGACCCCTAGGACGTAAAGCTCGATGGCCAGCTGGTCGAGATGACGCTGGCGAAAGTCCCCGTAGGCGCGGACCTCCGCGACATGGCCCAGTTCGCTGGCCCGGGCCAGCAGCTGGCGGAAATCAACACCGTCCGCGTTGGCGACGTCGATGAACACGGCCACCTTGGGCTTCCTCCTCGTCGCCTTGAGGCGTCCTGACCCTGCTGACGTGAGGCCTTGACTTGTTGTGCTCGCACCTGGTGTTGACGCAGTTCCCTCCATGGTCCGATTCCTCCCATCCATGGCTCAGTTCGCCGCCCGTGGGGAATAGGCGCTAAGCAGGTCGCCGCCCAGGCGTTCGAGGGCGACGCGCCGCCGATAGAGCTCCTCGCGGGCGGTCGCGGTGATGCTGTTGAAGACATCCCAGGCACAGAGGTCTGTATGCTTCGGGCCTTCGATTGAAGCGCCCGGGATTCGCATCCCAGATTGTCGTCGTCGCACTTGAGCAACGATCTGCCTGCGTTGCTCCGGCTGAACCCCAAGGGCCCGGTCGGCCAGACGTTCCCCGCCGCGTCCGTGGCGGTAGATGTAACGTGCCTGGCGGTAAAGGCTATAGAACAGCTGGTCAGTCACCGGCTCGACAGCGACGCGCTCGTAGGTTCGTCGAAGAGAGTCGAAGTTCACCTGGAAGGTGCGAAGGCCGCCTTCGAAGGCCTCGAGACGCCTGTCGAAGTTGACCCGCCAATCGGTGCTGAACCTCAGCAGACCGAGAGTTGTCGGAGCCGTGGCACCATTGGTGCATATCAGACGGAGGGTGTAGCCACGGGCCTGAGGCATCGGTCCGCCGGTCTCGCTGCTGGTGATGGCAACGCCGATGCGCGTGTGATCACCGACCGTCGGTTCGAGCACGAGCTTGGAGTTCAGCACTTCGACGGACAGGCCTGAATCAGCGATCGTGATCTGCGGCGGCTGGTCAGCTTGGCTCCAGATATTCTTGATCACCTGCAGTACCTGACCCCCAGTCACCGGCTGATAGACCGGCCGACGTGCTTTGGCCCGGCTACGTGTCCACTTGAGGGGATCGACGATCCCTACCACCACGTCTTCCCGATGGATAGGGATGACGATCTGTTGATGCAGCCCTTTGAGGCGGTCGACGACAGTGGCGGCCAGATCCGTGGGGATGGCCTTGGCAAAGTTGACGGGCACCCCGACGGCCTTGCACAGGTCGTCGAAGCCCCCTCAGTGAGACGATAGCGGTCGCCGTTGAGCTTGAGCGTGAGGTCAGGCTCCAGAAAGATTTGCGCAACGGGGATCTCCGACCGGCAGTAGTGGAATAGGCTCTCGTATGCCTCCCGCGCTTCGTCCAGGCTTTTGGTCGTGAGAGAATGCTCTGGGGCAAAAAACTCCGGAGCCTCTATCTTCGCGGGACCGTGTAGGGTGGATTCGCTAACGCAGAGGGATGAGGCGGGAACCATGACACTGCACCTCCTGTCGTGTCCGAAACGGCTGCTGGCATGCTGGATCACCATCCACCTTCCATATTCCAGATTAGCCCTTAAGCCGGTGATGCCTAGTTCGCGGACGTTAGCAAAAAGCGTTCAAAAACGGCAACTAGACTGTCGAAGGGTCAGCAGGTACTTTGTTGATGGAGGGACACCGCAATCGGAGGGTGATCGAGGTGAATGACGAGGAGTGGCATCGAACAAGGCGCGCCCTGGAGGAACGGCTAAAGCTGCCGCCCCGCATATGGAAAGTAGTGCAGCTGCTCATTTCCGGTATCACGGACAACCCCGAACTGAGTAAGAGGTTATCGGTGACCCCGGGCTCACTAAGTCAGTATCTGGGACAACTCTATGAGGCCCTGGAGGTTCATTCAAAGACGGATGCCTTGTGGAAGCTGACACGATTGGCAGCCGAACAAGGCATCGCACTCGGGACGGATCGCCAACCCCTGGTATCACCTCCCGCCGAGCTGGGCGAAGCCGCCTTCCTCGAAATTGATGCCTATCTCGACTCTCCCGGTCAGCGTTACTGGCCCAAGCGCAGAGACCTGGAGGAGGATAGGCTCTACTGGCCCCAGGACTACATCGGGGAAATCGAAGAGAAACTCCTCGAGAAGCCGCGCTGCCTGTTGACCGGCGTCTCCGGGTCAGGGAAGACGGTACTGGCGGTAGCCTTCGGCCTGTCCTGGCAAATGAAGCACCCCGAGGCGGCTGTGCTCTACCTAGAGGCTCCGCCCGGCAGCGATGAGACGATGGGCCGGGCTTGGCACCGAGAGGTCTGCCAGTACGACGATCGCAACGCTCTGTTTCTCGTTGACAACTGCCACCTTGCGCCTGCTGCGGTCAACGCCTTCTGTCACCAGTTGGAACGATGGCAGGCTGAAGGGACCCTGGTACTAATGATTTCCGCCAGGGAGGTAGGGGGCTCACCGTGGGAGGATGAACCCAAAGACTACTTTGAGGTCTTCAAGCATACGGAGTCAGTGGTAACAGTACGGCCTGAGCACATCTACATGGGCGTGCTTCGGGCCTACAGCGACTCATGCTGTCGTACTGCACCAGGGCGCTTCGTACCAGTCGAGGAGGACTTCGAGGACCCGGTTCGAGCTTCGCTGCTGGAAGCTCTCTGCGCACATAACCTAGGGGCAGCACGAAGTGTTTTGGAGGCGTGGGAAGACCGTGGCGGTCGGTTGAGTGATGTCACCGACGAGGCGGTTCTGGAGTACCTGTCCCGACGGTATCTGACGAGACGGAAGGCGCCAGCGTTAGTGCCCTTATGTGCCCTCGGACAGCTTGAAATCCCCGCGCACGAAGCATTCGTGCGGGGACTTCCACACGAAAGTGTCGCCGCCCTTGAAAGAGAAAACCTGCTACAGCCGTTGTATTCAGGCTCGCACGGGCAACGTTATCGAACCGTTTTCCATGCTCAGGTGGCGGGCCAAATATTCCGAGCGGCGGTAAGGCGGCAAGTGGGAAGGGAATCTGGCACACGGATAGCCGGCGAAACGTACCTGAACCTGCGGTCGTACCTATTGTCCCAGCCAGACAACTTTCTGGAGGTGTACAGACGGTTACACGAACAGGGCGCCAGGCGATTGCAGCATCGTCTCCTGCTCGATTCTCAAGTCCGGAGTGCCACCGTCCAACAGCTCGCAGGCCGCCCCTTGGATCACATAGCATGGTACATAGACACGATGTATACGGTCTGTCGTGAGCGGGGCACGCGTTCTAGCTGGGAGCAAGAAGTCGTCAAGGCGCTTGATCTGGGAGAACTGGCGAGCAGCCTACGGCAAGCATCGGCATACAGCTTGAACTGGGTGTTTCGCCTGTACAGAGCCGCTGCCCGAGAACGCGCGAAGTTCTTGCTCGAAGCTCTTTCTCCCGACCTGCTAGCCGAGAAGATCCGGCATCAGGATCCTCGCACCGCAGAGCGGTGGTTTCGATGGATGAAGCAGGTGGGCTGTAGCGCCGCGTTTTGCGCGGACGTGGCCAACGGGCTGGACATGTCCCTGTTGCATGCCCGAACGCAGAAGACATCGCTACAGAGCCTCTACTGGCTTCTTCGGCAGTTGAAGGCCGTAGCGCCAGAAGCGAAAGAACGGCTGCTCAGACAGCTGACTCCCGCGGGAGTCGCTGAGCTACTCGGAGACAGGGAGGCGCGTGTCCAAGATCTGCAACACTTCTACGGGGTATGTAGCCCTCGTTTTGCGAATGAATTCGCCTCGCAACTCTCTCTTCAGGAGGTCGTTGCCATCTTTGCCCGATCGTCGCTCAGAGAAATTGGGGCCTTTGTCGAGCATCGATATCACAGATATCGAGAGCCGTACTCGGTCTTTGCTCGTCACCACCTGTCACGACGGCTCGCAGTGGAGGGGATTGACGAAATAGGGAAGTTCCTGACCCGTCTCCAGCGAGTGCCGAACGAAGGAAACCGACTAGGAGCTGACGTATTGGAACTACTGTTGGCAACGGACCTGACGGTTCGTGTGGCAGAGCAAGACGTGGCAGCCTTCGCACTACTTCTGGTCAATGCTGGAGGACTGGACCCGCGCTACGTGGAACGATTGCTAACTGCGGTGGCTCCGAGCAAGGCGCTGGAGGAGGCGTTGACCCATAGCGGGATCCGCGGGATCGGACTTCTGCTAGATAGCTTGTCGGAGACGGCGCCGACCTACCTCCCGAGAATCGGTCAGTCTCTGACGACGGCCGATTTGAGAGCTCGCATGGCGGAAGCGGAGGCAGTTGACCTAGGACACTTCCTGTGGAACGTATACGCGCATCTAGGGCCGGAACTGGCCCGAACCTATTGCCGGACTGCAGACGCGGTCTATGGCCCCGATCAACTCGCCAAGTCAGATCTTGATGGACTGGGGCTCTTTCTCTGGAATCTCGTCACCATTAGTGACCTCGATGGCTTTCGGACTTTGAGTCAGCCCGGGCTCCACCAGCGACTGATGGAGGATTTCGAGTTCCAGCCAGGGCCTTGCTGCAGGCTTCTGGGCATCATCGCGGTCGGTCTTCCGAGAGTGGCCGGAGACCTCGAACTAGGATCGCTTGATTTCGAGGGGGGACAGGAGAAGTTGGCGAACTGGCTGGTAGAACTGGTTGAGCGCCACCATCCCTACATATTCGCCCTAACCGTGAAAGGTTTGCAGACCTTGCGCCCGGGCGTCGGTGAGAGGATGGCAAGACAAGTCTTGGTTCGAGCCTCTCTGGTCGATGAAGCCATGGCGCTGCTCTCGGGAGCGCGTGATGTCGCAGGACCGCCGCGCTCGACCAACGTGTTGGATGAATGCATCGCGCTTCTTCAGCAGTCAGCGGATCCGTAAGGCTTCTTGTCACTCGTTGTCGGCCACCCGGGAACGCGTCGCGGCAGATCTGGAATCTGGATTCTCTTATCTGAACTGGCTCCAGTCGGCGATGAAACGCCCTCGGGACAGGCCGCACCACAGCGAGCATAATCCAGATTATACCCAGTGGGTTAGGCACGGATTGGGAAGGGACAGCACGGGGCAAGCCCATAGGGCGTCCTGGGCCACACTATGGGGCTATTCGGGGGCTGTTGGGACCGCTTACGCCTGCAGCCAATAGCAGAGTACCCCGGTCATGCCAGGTTGCTCTTCAACTCCAGGGCGCGGAGGTCCACCTTGGCGTACTTGACGGAGACGATGTCGTCCTCCGGCACAGGAACAGCGCGGCCCAGAAGACCGGCGATGTGCTCCTCCAGATGGGCCTTGAAGTCCTTGTAAGCAGCGTTACGCCCGCGACCACGGCCAACAACATCCGGCAGTCTGGGACTGAACGCTATGTGGCCGGACGGACCTCTGACGATAAGGACTGTGTATCTCTTGGTCGTGTTCACGGGCAGATAACGCAGGGCCAGCCGCAATAGCACGGTCCTCGGCCGCACTACCACGGCCTCGGCTGAGTGCCGTCCTGGCGAATAGTCACCAGGACCATACCCTCCTGTCGAAGGAGATGGTACGGACCGACCCCACACCTTAATTATAAGTTATCGGTCAAATGTTCTACTAGCCGCTTCGTGAGAGGAAAGCCTCGGCTTGGCATGCTCCGTATGTGGCGATTCACTGGGTTCACGAGCAGGCGCGAGAGCAAAGCTTCGAGTGCCTACTAGCAGCTGCTTTCACAGACTGAACAAGTTGCGGGCGATCCACGGCCCTGGACGTCTGCCCTCTGTGTTGGGCGGAATGAAGCCACGCCTCAGATCAGGCCAGCGTGCAGATCACCTGAATCGAAAAGCGGCCACCTGAATGCGCTTCAGGTGCGCTGCTCTTGCTTCGCCGTTGGGCAAATGTGCGAATAGCCGGCGCCTACACCTCGTCCAGCAGCGCTTCCGCCATTTCGACGTGCTTGGGCATGCCAATGCGGCGATACATGGCGATGGCGTCGGTGAGCAGACCGCCAGTCACACCGCGGCCGCCGGGGCCGTCGCGGTCGATGAGCACACAGGATACCAGCACCCCACCTCCAGTCGCTAGATGACCACTGACGGCTGGTGAGCCTGACGTAAGGGCGTCTATTAGTGCTGCTCCCCCACTTCCAGTCGGCTGCCGGCCGACACCTTGATGACCGTCTTTGCGCCGGGATGAGTGCGCTCACCGGGGGAGAGAACTGCGCCGAGCGCCTGCATGGCGAGATCTACCGTGATCTTGGAACGGAGGAGGCGGGAAAAGGCCACGCTTCGGTTGAGAGATCCCTCGAGCTGGCGAATATCGCCGCGACCCCGCTGCGCTAGGAAATGGAGCACGTCAGGGCTTACGTCTACGTGCTGGTCAGCCGCCTTGGCCCGGAGGATCGCTAGGCGGGTCTCCATGGCAGGCGGCTGAATGTCGGCTATCAGTCTCCGCTCGAATCGGGAGACCAGGGCGCACTCCGGGGGGAAGAGAACCCCGGGTGAGTGGCCACCACCGATGACGATTTGGCTACCCGCCGAGTGCAGGTCACTGAAGGTGTAGAAGAATTCCTCCTGGGTGCGGTCCTTGCCGGCCAGAAACTGGATGTCGTCGATGAGGAGGACGTCGACGCGCCGATACCTAGCGCGGAGCTCATGTGTGCTCACGTTCTGGATGGCGGCTACGAACTCCTTGGTGAAACGCTCCGCGGTGACGTACAGGACACGGTAGTGGTTCGCCGAGGCGCAATGGCCAATGGCGTGCAGCAGGTGTGTCTTCCCGAGACCGGTTCCACCGCGAATAGAAAGGGGATTGTACAGGGAGCCGGGCTTCCCAGCCACGGCCTGAGCGGCCGCGTGGGCCAGACGGTTCTCATCCCCCACGATGAAGCGATCGAAGGTGTACCTGTCATTGAGCTGAGCCTTGGCCGTGATGGGCGCCGCTACTGACGGTGGCACCGCCTTGGGCCAGACTGGGGGCTGACCTGAGACGGGTGCGTCGCGGTGCGACATTAGGACACCTCCAGAGACACCTCGACGGGGCGCCTCACCAGACTGGTCAGGATCTTGCCGATGAGCGGACGCAGCGTCGTGCAGAGTCACTCAGTGGCGGAATGTCCGTCGCTCTGCCCACCAAGCCGCCATTGTCAAGAACGAGGCTAACGGTCACCTTTGGCCA
>Ga0114922_10002235_pt1 | contig 18221 bp, 12 predicted proteins | sample AartaG_FD_100975 | JGI IMG/M metagenome (GOLD analysis project Ga0114922, IMG submission 100975) | Deep subsurface microbial communities from Aarhus Bay to uncover new lineages of life (NeLLi) - Aarhus_00045 metaG | ecosystem: Environmental > Aquatic > Marine > Oceanic > Sediment | place...
GGGGAGGTGGTTTGCCCTTATATGCCCTGATGCCTGAAGTAGCCAGAGCTTTAACCAATGTCTCCTTTGACACCGCAGCCACTCTTTTCCTTTACCAGGCTGGAATTTTCAAACAAGTAAGCGACGTTATTGGGAGTGACAAAATCCTTTTTGGCACTGATTATCCTCTCATTTCGCAAGGCCGAATAATTGCACAAATTCAATCCCTCGAACTTACCAAAGAGGATAAATCAAAAATCTTAGGGGGCAATGCCCAAAAATTGCTGTCCAAAGTTAAAGGGAGTGAATTTGCACCACAACTCTGAGCAAATCCGTTCTTTTATCGCTATCGAGTTGCCTCAAAATGTTAAAAATGAGCTGGCACAACTGGAAGACGAATTGGAAAGGCCTGACCACCGCTTTGTTAAATGGGTAAATCCTCGTGCTATCCACTTAACTCTAAAATTTCTGGGTAATGTTCCCCTTAAGCAAATACCTGAAATATCCAACGCTATAGAGCGAGCCAGTAAGGGAATCCCTCCCCTCCACCTGCAAATTGCATCTCTAGGAGTTTTCCCCAATGCAAATCGACCTCGTGTTCTCTGGGTCGGCATCAAGGGAGAAACAGATAGCCTGCAAGGTTTGCAACGAAAAATTGACTCTGCCCTTGTTTCCCTTGGATTTACTGAAGAGAAGCGGCCTTTCACGCCACATTTAACCCTGGCTCGTGTTAGAGAAGGAGCATCGATTATAGACAGAAAAGGTTTTGGCGAATTAGTGATGTCTATCAATTTCGAAAGTAAACATCCCATTAGTGTAGAAGCCATCAATCTTATAAAAAGCCAGCTAACGCCCGAGGGAGCTATTTACACTTGCTTGCTTACGGTGAAACTGCAAGCTTAGAAAAACTAGTTAAAATTTTAGCAATAAATAAGAATCGATGTTAGCAGAAGGGAACACGCAAAATAAGAGAAGGCATCTGCTACTACTTCTAGATGGCACTGCTTTAATGCATCGCTCATTTTACGCTTTGCCCCCATTGACAGTGTCTAAAACTGGGGAGCCAATAAATGCTGTTTACGGCTTTGCCAACACATTGCTCAAATTGCTTGTCGATTTTAATCCAATTTACTGGGCTGTCGCGTTCGACCGCCCTGTTCCAACATTCAGACACGAGAAATTTAAGGAATATAAAGCACAACGACGCAAAACACCAGAGGAACTAAAAACCCAGATAAACCGCGTTCGCCAACTGGTAAATACTTTCCACATCCCTATCTTTGAAATGGACGGGTTTGAAGCTGACGACGTTTTAGGTACTCTAAGCAAACAATCTAATGAACAGAATATCGAAACTATTATAGTTACAGGCGACAACGATATATTGCAACTCATAGCGGCAGGGGTAAAAACATTGATGCCACGACGGACATTTAAAGACACAGTCCTTTATGACGAACAGGCAGTTAAGCAAAAATACGGCATAAAGCCATCACAAGTTATCGACCTCAAGGCACTAGCTGGCGATACTTCAGATAACATTCCTGGCGTTCCAGGCATAGGTGAAAAAACAGCCGCTAAATTAATCCAACAATATAGCAGTATTGAAGAAATTTATGCTCATATTGAACAACTATCACCCGGTAAAGTACAAACAACACTACGCCAATATGAATCCCGTGTCTTCCAAAATAAGGAATTAGTCACCATAGTCAGAGATGTTCCTGTAAACTTGAACCTGCAAAATTGCAAGGTAAGCGCATATGACCGGAGTGAGGTAGTAAGCCTCTTCAGGGAACTTGAGTTTATTAAACTACTACCCAGACTACCACGTGAAAGTTACCAATTAACAAATAGCGGTTCCCAGAAAGACTCCTTTCAAATAATAAACACCGAAGCTGCTTTAAACAAGATTTTAAACCAAATAGAGACAACAAATGAAATAGTCGTCAGCTTCGAAACCACCCTCACTCCCTCGCTCTTCGCCCAAGAGAAGAAACTCAAAAATACAAAGCTGGCAACAGCATTGCTGGGAATAGCAATATCTCCAACTCCAGAAAAGGCATTCTACATACCATTAGGGCACCACGGTTTAGGGCAACCTGAACAACTATCACCCTGCACAGTCATATCCGAGTTAAAGCCAATCCTAGAAAGCAGTAAAGTGAAGAAAATTGCCTATAATGGCAAACATGTTATGGGCGTATTAGCTAACTACGAAGTTGAGCTGGAAAACCTGATTTTTGATATTATGATCGCTGCTCACCTATTGGGAGAAAACAATCTAAGCCTCAAAGTAATTGCCTTCAATAAACTGGGCATTGAAATACCACTCCTCAGCGATTTGATTGGCACAGGGAAAAAGCAAATTCCTTTAGCCACAGTGGAAATGAAAAAATTTGCCGACTATGTTTGCGCAAATCTTGCCACCATATGGAATTTAAAGAGAGAATTCGAGAATCAACTACACCAACAAGGGTTATACCACCTTTTCTGCTCAGAAGAATTGCCCTTAATTCCAGTTCTTTTAGCCATGGAGCGAAACGGCATTAGCCTGAATATCAAACTGCTCAGTGAGCTATCTTTCAAATTAGGCAAGAAAATGCTGCAAATTGAAACGCAAATTTATGATAGTATCGGTTATAAATTTAACATCAATTCCTCCCAACAATTAGCTAATGTGCTGTTTGGGCAACTCAAATTACCTCTTTCACGTAAAACGAAGAGCGGTTACTCGACCCAGGCTTCGGTGCTTCAAGGCTTGAAAGGATTCCACCCCATAGTTGAACTTGTATTGCAATATCGCCAATTTGGTAAACTCAAATCGACATATGTTGACGCTCTACCAACGCTTGTCAACCACGAAACAGGAAGAATACATACCAATTTTAATCAAACAGGCACCTCCACTGGACGCCTATCCTCCAGTGAGCCAAATTTGCAAAATATTCCTGTAAGAGGAACACTGGGGAATACGATAAGGCAGGCTATTATCGCTCCACATGGCTCATACTTCCTGAGCGCCGATTATTCCCAAATTGACCTTAGAGCGCTAGCACACCTCTCCCAAGATATTACCCTTATCACTGCCTTTGCCCACAACGAAGATGTTCATGCCACCACTGCTGGGAAAATTTTCGACACCCCCCCTGACAAAATAACTCCTGAAATGCGCCGTGTTGCCAAAACGGTTAACTTCGGCGTCATTTATGGCATGAGTAATTATGGATTAGAGCAAGCCACTGAATTCAACCGTGAAGAAGCCGCAGAGTTCATTGCTTTATACTTTGAAAAATACCCCGATGTAAAAAAATATATTGAGAAAACCAAAGAGCAGGCCAAGAAGTTAGGTTACGTACAAACAATAACAGAAAGAAGAAGATACATACCAGAAATCAACTCCACAAATCGGCAGATAAGAGAAGCAGCTAAGAGGATGGCAATAAACGCCCCTGTACAAGGAACTTCTGCCGATATTATTAAAATAGCCATGATCAATGTACATAACGAAATGAAAAAACGCAATCTAAGAAGCAAAATGCTCCTTCAAATTCACGATGAATTGCTCTTTGAGGTGCCTCAGAATGAAATAGAGGAGATAAAATCTCTGGTTACTGAGATAATGCCTAAAGCTATCAAGCTTTGCGTGCCCTTAAAGATAGACATCAAACTGGGGAAAAACTGGGGTGAGATGGCATAGCTCAACAAATACGCAACCATCAACTCCAAATTTTAGATATAGGAATTTTGGATTTGCTTACGATCTCCCCTGAAGATATGCATCAATATCAACCGCAGCTCGTTTGCCAGCTCCCATTGCACTAATAACTGTAGCTGCCCCAGTAGCCATGTCACCACCACACCAGACTCCTTCCTTGCTTGTTCTGCCTGTAGCATCATCAGTCTTAATAGTGCCCCATCTAGTAAGTTCAAGTCCTTTAGTTGTTGAAGGGATAATCGGATTGGGTTTAGTGCCCAAAGCAACAATTGCCGTGTCTATCTCCATAACGAATTCGGTGTTCGGTTTTGGTATTGGTCGGCGCCGACCACTTTCATCAGGTTCGCCAAGCTCCATCTCATATAATTCTACTGCCTTGACCCTACCTTGCTCATCCCCAATAAATCTCTTAGGGTTAGTTAAAAGCTTAAAAAAGATCCCCTCCTCTTCAGCATTCTCTCTTTCCTCAGCTCTGGCTGGCATTTCCACTCTGGAACGTCGATAGATAATGTATACTTTTCCGGCTCCAAGTCTTAAGGCGCACCTAGAGGCATCCATAGCTACATTTCCTCCACCAAAAACTACCACTTCTCCCCCTGCTTTTATCGGCGTATCATATTCAGGGAAGGCATAAGCCTTCATTAAATTCGTTCGAGTAAGAAATTCATTAGCGGAATAAATACCACTCAAATTCTCTCCAGGAATATTCAGAAACATTGGTGCTCCAGCTCCCGGAGCTAAGAAAATAGCATCAAATCCATTTCCCAAAAGATCATCTACTGTAGCTATTTTGCCTATCACTTGATCAAGTTTGATCTCCTCACTCAGAGACCTGACATAATTGACTTCGGCCTGAACGATGCTTTTAGGCAGTCTAAATTCGGGTATACCATACATCAGAACCCCACCTGCGACGTGTAGAGCTTCAAAGATAGTAACCCCATATCCCAGCTTAGCCAGTTCAGCAGCACAAGTTAAACCCGCTGGTCCAGAACCAACCACTGTTACCTTCTTCCCATTAAATTTTGCATAACTTTTTTGCTGTCCAATGATTTCGGGGTGATGTCTTTCCCAATCAGCCACATACCGCTCTAAGCGGCCTATTGCAATAGGAGCACCTTTTTTGGCTAAAATGCAGGTCATTTCACATTGAGTTTCTTGGGGACAAACTCGCCCACAAATGCCGGGGAGGCTGTTCCTATCTTTAAGCACCCTCACTGCTTCAGGCATATTACCTTCACTTATCGCTCTTATAAATCCAGGAATATCTATGTCGACGGGGCAGCCATCTATACATGCAGGTTTCTTACACTGAATGCAGCGGCTTGCCTCTCTCAGAGCTTGCTCTTCCGTATATCCCAGGGCTACTTCGCTGAAATTCCTCTTTCTTACCAAAGGTTCTTGCTTTGGCATTGACACACGATTTAAATCTAATTTCTTCTTCTCACTCATTTATTATCGCTCCTGCCATCTTCTTTTTCCAGAGCTCTAGCGATTCCTTTTCTTCATCTAAATAGGTACGCTGGCGCTTCACCAGCAAATCCCAATCAACTTCATGTCCATCAAAATCTGGCCCATCAACACAGGCAAATTTAGTTTCACCACCTACTAATACACGACAACAGCCACACATCCCGGTGCCATCAACCATTATAGGATTAAGGCTAACGATGGTTTTCACGCCAAAAGGCTTGGTAGTCAAGGAGCAAAATTTCATCATTACGGTAGGTCCAATCGCAATTACCCTTTCAATTCTTGTTTCTTGCAAAAATTCCTTTAATGGCTCAGTGACAAGTCCTTTACGCTTATACGAACCATCATCGGTGGTCACAATAAGCTCGTCGCTTACACTGCCTAACCGCTCTTGCCAGAAAACAAGATTCTTCGTGCGGAACCCCATAATTGATATAACCCTGTTCCCAGCTTTTCTCATCGCCCGAGCAATGGGCATTATGGTGGCAATGGCAAATCCCCCAGCAACACAGACGACAGTGCCAAATTGTTCAATCTCTGTAGGGCGGCCTAGCGGGCCAACAAAATCCACAACGCTATCACCTATACTGAGCGAAGCCAATTTTCTGGTAGATGTACCTACTTCCATGAAAACAATGGTCACATTTCCCTCTTCTCTATCCCAATCAGCGATGGTCAACGGAATACGTTCTCCCTTTTCATCAACTCTAACAATGATGAACTGGCCCGCTTGAGCTTTCCTGGCTACCCCAGGTGCTTCAATTTTGAGCAGATGAATTTCTGAAGTTAGATCCTCTCTGTCTAAGATCCTGTACATATACCCCCCTTAGTAATTTGTAATAAAATCAGCCAATTATACCACTGAATATTGGATCTTGTAAGGCTTATGTTGTTAAACTAGTTAGGAAGTGCCTGAACTACCCGAGATAGAGACAATCAAAAATGAACTTTCGCCATGGTTGCGTGGACAAAATTTCACTCAGGTTATAATTTTTGATCCTAAAATAATATTCAATGCTCCTGTTAAGGAATTCTGCCACCAACTAATCATGCAGAAGGTAGAAAAAATTGACCGTCGAGGAAAATACCTCCTCTTCAATTTAACCAGCAAACAAGTGCTAATCATGCACTTAAGGATGACCGGCGCCCTGCTCTTAAATCCCAACAGAATTGACTCATATGCCAGGGCAGCTTTCAACTTCTCCAATGGAATTCAAGTCGTTTTTAGCGATCGGCGCAGACTGGGAATACTATATCTCGTACAAAATGCTAACACAGTGGTGGGCAAACTAGGCCCTGAGCCATTGGGTGAGAATTTCACTCCCATCACTCTAGCAAAGATATTAAAGAAACATCACATTCCTGTAAAGGCAGCTCTTATCGATCAAAATCTCATTGCAGGAATCGGCAACATGTATGCTGATGAAATTCTCTTTGCTGCTCGAATTAACCCTTTGCGAAAAGCAGACGTTTTATCATCCCAAGAAATACAAACCTTACACCACTGTATCCACGAAACTCTGTGGCCAGCCATCGCTGACAAAGGCGCCAGCGTCGATACCTACACTCGCCCATCAGGGCAGTTCGGCACAGCCCAATTCAACTTCAAGGTCGCTCACAGATATGGCGAAACCTGCGCTATCTGTAACACACCCCTTCAACGAGTTTCAGTGCGAGGCCGAGGCAGTCACTTCTGCCCTCATTGCCAGCCTTCGGCGTAACACTCAAAATTCAATCAACCCAAGTAGGTATTCACCAGGGCCGTTTTTCAATTGCTAGTTGCTCTCGAGAATCTTTCAATCTAGAAGAAATAAGCTTAGCCAGGTTCTCCATCACAACTACACCAAACCGAGCATTAGTTCGACACAGGTTACTCATTTCACCACCATCAATAACAATAACCACAGTCTTTCCCACGCATACTGCTCCAGCCGTAAAAAGATGTGGTTTCACCAAGGCAGACCAACCAAAAGCTCCGCCCGCAGAAACAGGCTTCACAAGCAGTGGTTTAGTTTGCGCTTCTCTTATCTCGATAGATATTCTTCCTTCTTTTACCACATACAGATTTTTGGCTTTGTCGCCTTCATGGAAAATAACTGCTCCTGCATCATAACTTTCTTCGCGGCAAATCTTATCGACCAATCTGAGATCATCATCGCTAAGCCCTTCGAAGTATTCAGCCTTCCTCAATATATCTACATAACTCATATCAACCTCCTTTGCCACTTGCTATGCTCACTATACTCCCCAACCACCATATTATCAACAACTAATGCTGTAGTATAATTTCCATTCAATGGACGAGCAGCACAACATACTATACGAGATGAAATGACGCTTTCTCGCCACAACTTTAAAGACTACACGGGCGCCTCAACTATTACTGACGTTCCCTTACCTGGTTCAGAGTTTATTTCCAGGTTGCCACCCAATAATCGCACTCTCTCTTGCATGCCAACCAAACCAAGCTTACCGTCCCGGGATGGATCGTCTATCTTTCCAAGGGCCTGAAATCCGATGCCATTATCTCTTACGCTGGCAGTGATTTTGTTTTCGGCGAATTCAATCAACACTTCAGCGTTTGAGGCATGAGAATGTCTTCCAACATTTCTCAATGCTTCCTGAATAATACGAAAGAGAAGCAATTCAACTTCTGGCACGAACCTTCGCTCAGAGCCATGTACGTGCAAGCTAATCTTTATCCCATACGTAGTTCTGAATTCTCGACTGACCCAGTGCAATGCAGCAAGCAAACCCACATCGTCGAGAATAGCGGGGCGCAGGTCACGACTAAGGGATCGCACCCCTTGCACTATATCTTTAACCTGTTCATGCATAGCCCATAGCTCTCTAGCCTCCTCCAAAGGCAGATTCTCCTGACTATCCAAGAAATTTTCCAACCTATGGAGCAAGGCAATAAGGTTTTGAGCCGTGCTATCATGGAGTTCACGAGAAATACGCAGGCGCTCATCCTCCTGAGCTTTTGTGATCTGCCGGACATAAGAGCGCAGGCTTTCCTGCATTTTTGCCTCTTCGGTTACATCTCGAGCAATGTTTTGAAAGGCTCTGGATTGACCATCGCCGTAGCTTAGATTGGTGGTTAGCCTCAATATGGCCTGAGTACCATCCTTTCGGATGAGGCGTTGTCTATAAGGTTGCTGAACGGGTTCGTCGTGAAGCAAGGAACGGCGCGCCTCATTTGCTATTTCCAAGTCCTCTGGCGAAAGAAAATCTTTCATCTTCATCTTGAGCAATTCCTCTTTATTAAATCCCGTGAGTATTTCGCTTGCTCTGTTAGCAGATATAATATTACCCTCCATGTCATCAATCCAGATGGCGTCGTGGGCATTCTCGAATAACTCGCGGTAGTGCTTTTCAGACTGACGCAGTTGATTCGTTATCATTGACTGCTCTTGGTAGAGGTGAATGTTATCAATGGCAGTGCCAATTTCATTACCCATAACTGTAAGCAAAGCTATGTCCCTGGCAGTAAATTGTCTATATTGATGCATACCTATACATAGTGTGCCCACAACTCGAGCTCTGGATTTCATGGGCACGATGAGTTGCGAATGAAGCCCTTCTTTCCTCACCGCTTCTCTGCTCAATCTGGGATCCTGGGATGCATCTTCTACTACTAGCGGCTCCCCTGTTTCCGCAACACGTCCATTAAAACCTTCCCCCAGTTTCATCTTCTCCACGCCACCAGCGAATTCTAAAGATACTCCTTCACAGGATATGAGCCTCAAGGCATTTGCCTCTTCCCCAAGGCTAAATATGAGGACGATGTCCACTCCCATTACGCCCATGATCATATTGGTAGCAGAGCTTAAGAGTGATTCCAATTCTGGAGATTGTGCGAGTAAGCTAGATAATCCGCTCAGGGCAGCTAAGTCTTTCTCATATTTCATTGTGCTTCGAATTTGAGTGCGGAGCTTGCCTTGAGATACAGCCATTATTCCTCTAACCTGTTCTCGTTGCTCTATGGCCTGCACCCGCTCGCTTCGCGCCTTGAACCAGAGATTTGTTGTGACTCCTGCCAAGATTACAATGGTCGTCTCAAACAAAGCATCAACGGGATTCACGGAAATGAAAACAGCTCGAGGTAACATAAGAAGCAAAACAGCGAAGCTTGCAACTAATCCAGTTATGGCGCCGAAGGTATAGCCAGCATAGACTACAAGAGCAAGGTAAAACACTCGATCTGCTGTGTGGCGACTCAAACCAAAGAGCGAATTACCCGATAACAGAGTGGGTATGCCCACCTGCTCAAAATAGTGATTAGCCGTACAAAACGCAAGAAGAGTTAATATAATCCAGAAATGATAACTTCGTATGCCTATCTTGGCTTTCAAGAGCATTTTCGATGGTATATCACTCAAGTCACTTACCAGAGGAAATATCTTCTAATGTGAACCAGTCATGTCTCAGCCCTTCCATAGCTGCCTCTATACGAGACCCAACGCTCAATTTGTTGAAGATGCTTGTCAAATGGCTTTCGATAGTATGCACGCTAAGGAAAAGCTCGCTGGCAATCTCCTTGTTGCTCATTCCCGTAGCAGCCATTTTCAATACTTCAATCTCCCGGTCAGTTAATGCTTCCAGTTCCTTCTCATGTCCCTCATCCACACTCTTCTTTCTAAAACGCTCTACCAGCTTCCGCGCCACTGCAGGATGGAGCACTGTTTCCCCTCTATGCACAGTACGAATGGCGTCGACGAGATCGTGCAGGCTCATGTCCTTCAATAAATAGCCAGCAGCGCCTGCCTCCAAAATAGGGAAAATATACTCCTCATAATCATAAGCGCTAAGTACCAACATGATTGTGCGGGGATTCAGTTGTTTTATCTGCTTCGCAGCTTCGATTCCACTAAGCTTAGGCATAGAAATATCCAAGATGACAATCTCAGGGTTGAGCTCTCCTGTTAACCGTACAGCTTCTTCACCATCACTAGCTTCGCCCACCACCTTAATATCCCGTTCACGATCCAGAAACTGGCGGATGCCCTGGCGTGCTACCTTGTGATTCTCAGCAAGCAAAACAGTAATCTTCCCCATGCGCATACTCCCCATCGTGAGCTATGTCCCCAACATCATTCTCCATATCCTGTATTCTAACCTATTTGACTATTTGCTTCAACGCACAATAAGAATACCCAGTAATATTTACTTTGCACCAATGAAAACCCTGTATATGGAATAGTCAAGTCACCCGACATCAAGGTTCATTATTTCAGGGTTTTCCAGGAATCAACAAAGGTCAAATGCATGGATGCGGGCCGGCATGAGAAATGATTGAATTAAAGCACAAAGAATAAGGAGGGAAAGAAATGGGTTTAAGAGCATACCTTATGGTTAATGTAGCTGATGACGTAGAGCAGCAGGAATTTGTTGAGATGTTAAGGAAATTAGAAGAGACACCAGGGGTGGATTTTGTTGACCCGGTTATTGGATCCCACGACATAGTAATGATGGTAGATGCACCGGTAACAGTGGAGGCTATAGCCAACAGAATACAGGCTACGGAGGGCATTAAGAATATGGAGATATTGAGAATTGTTTCCATGTTTGAACGCCACCGGGCTTCAAAAAAGGAACTTCTTAAATCTCTGGCTCACAGTGGAGTGTAATTGTTAGGCCTGATCAATCCATTCCACTGTACTCAACCCGCAGTAAAAGGAGAAATATGAGTGACGGAATTAACTTGATTACCAAAGCTAGAGAAAAGCCGAATTTGGTGGTGATTGATGCCATATCCCATAAACACAATATCCAGCCAGGCGCTACAATTCCTATTCTCCAGGAAATTCAAGATTCATATGGATATATTCCCCCCTTCGCTATCCAAAAAATAGCCGATAACATTAACATCCCCGCCAGCGAACTCCTTGGCATAATCACCTTCTATAAGCAATTCAAACTCCATCCGCTCGGCAAGAACGTAATTAAGGTTTGCCATGGGACTGCCTGCCACTTGAGCGGGGCAGAAAAGATATCGCAGTCACTAGCCCAAGAAATAGGTGTCCAAGAAGGTGCAACCAGCAATGACGGACTGTTTACCGTGGAACGAGTAGCCTGCCTTGGCTGTTGCAACCTAGCTCCTTGTGCGATGGTTAATGGCGAAGTTCATGGGCGCCTTACTCCTGAGGATACCCGTAAGATAGTGAATCAACTTCGGGAAGTAGAGAGAGAAGAACAGAAGCTGCCACTACCTAAAACGAACCCTGTGATGAGGATTCAGTGACAAATTTGGCAACGATTATTTCTCTCAAAGAAACATAACAAAAGGCATAGGCGATGAGGAAGAATTCTCATCGCCTATGGTATTACTGGGTGTGAATCCTTGCCTATATGAACTTCAAAACGGGGTTCATAGGCTCAAGAAACAAAACAACTGCGTTGATATATGCTACAATTAGGCGCTGGATAAAATGCCCCAGTCTGAGCACGGGCATATGTTATGCAATGATGCCATATCTGATAGATTCAACCAGACACCAGACAATTGAAGAATATGCTTCCACAAAGAGATAAAGACAACAGGAAATGGGTTATCAGGGTCGGGCTTGCTTCCTGCGGTATTGCTGCTGGTGGACTGCGCATATATGATACCCTAAAAACCAAGCTTCAAGAGAAGGATTTGGGCATAGAAGTGAAGCGAACCGGCTGTATGGGCATGTGTTACAATGAGGTATTGGTTGAGGTCTCTTCACCAGAGCACGGGCGGGTGTTTTACGGCAAAGTCACACCTAATAAGCTCGATCGTATAATCGAAGAACACATTATCGGCGGCCACCCCGTTACCGAATGGATTGTTCTTGCTGATTGGATGAAGACGGACGGCTCTGATTTCCTAGCCAAGCAAGTAAGAATCGTTCTTCGTAACTGTGGCACCGTCGACCCCGAATCCATCAATGATTATATAGTAGCGGGTGGGTATGAAGCGTTAAAGAAGACATTGTACAACATGTCACCACAAGAGGTGATTGATGAAGTCACCAGATCTGGATTACGGGGAAGGGGCGGGGCAGGTTTTCCCACAGGCATTAAGTGGAACTTCGCAAAAAAAGCCTCAGGCAATCCTAAATACCTAATATGTAATGCTGATGAAGGAGACCCTGGCGCTTTCATGGACAGGAGCGTGCTGGAAAGCGACCCTCACAGCGTTATTGAAGGGATATTAATAGCCGCTTACGCTATTGGCGCCTCGGAGGCTTACATTTATGTCCGAGCAGAGTATCCATTGGCAGTCCACCGATTGAAGATAGCTATCGCCCAAGCTCAAGAAGAAGGATTTATAGGTGAGGATATCCTGGGGTGCAAATTCAGCCTTGATACAAAGATCAGGCTAGGGGCCGGAGCTTTTGTCTGCGGTGAGGAGACAGCTCTCATCATGTCCATCGAGGGGCACAGGGGAATGCCCAGACCTCGCCCTCCTTTCCCAGCACAATCTGGCTTATGGGGTAAGCCTACCAATATCAATAATGTTGAAACTTTGGCCAACGTGCCTTGGATTATACTCAATGGAGCAGATGCCTATAGTGCCTATGGGACTGAGAAAAGTAAGGGTACCAAACTCTTCTCTCTAGCAGGCAAGGTCGCTCATAGCGGGCTAGTGGAGGTTCCTATGGGTATAAGCCTCAAGGAAATTGTCTTCGACATTGGCGGGGGAACCTCTTCAGATCTGAAATTCAAGGCAATTCAGATTGGGGGGCCATCCGGTGGATGCATCCCGGCAAGACTTGCTGACACCCCTGTAGATTATGAATCTATAACCAATACAGGCGCTATCATGGGCTCAGGGGGTATGCTGGTAATGGACGAGAGTGCCTGCATGGTGGATGTTGCCAAGTTCTTCATGAATTTCATCCAAGATGAGTCCTGTGGCAAGTGCACTTTCTGCCGTATAGGAACTCTGCGCATGTTAGAAATTCTACAACGAATTACTGAAGGCCAGGGAAAAGAAGAAGATATACAACTATTGAAGGATCTAGCAGAGAAAGTAAAGAAAGCTTCTCTATGCGGGTTAGGGCAAACTGCACCTAACCCAGTGCTTACCACCATCAGGTATTTCCGCGATGAGTATGAAGCTCATATCTATGAGAAGACATGCCCGGCAAAGAAATGCAGGAAGCTGATAAGCTATGAAATCATCCCCGAAAAATGTCCTGGCTGTGGGCTTTGCGCTAAATATTGCCCGGTAGAAGCCATATCTGGAGAGAGAAAAAAACCTTATTTCATCGATTCTGAAAAATGTATCCGCTGCGGCTTATGCATCAGCGAATGTCGGCTTGATGCTATAGTCGTCAAGTGAGAGGATAAGAAGATGCCCACGACATCACTAATAATAGACGGGGAAAAAGTTGAGGCAGCTAAGGGAAGTACTATTCTCGAAGCCGCCTCCCAGGCTGGCATCAAGATTCCCACGCTGTGTCACGACCCTCGCTTGAAACCACATGCTGCCTGCCGTATCTGCTTAGTGGAGGTAGAGGGCGCAAAAGGCCCCTTGGCAGCATGCTCCACGCCTGTGCAGAAAAACATGGTGGTAAGAACGAAAACCGACAACATTACTGAGCTTCGTCGGACAGCTCTGGATTTACTTCTCTCAGACCACTATGGTGACTGTGTGGCTCCATGTAAACTGGCCTGCCCCGCTGGAATCGACATTCAGGGCTACATTGGGTTCATTGCCAATGGGCAATATGCAGAGGCACTGAAACTGATTAAAGAGACTAACCCCTTACCCTTGGTTGTTGGTCGAGTATGCCCACGGTTTTGCGAGGCAAAATGCCGCAGAAGCCTTGTAGATGAGCCAATAGCCATAAATGCCCTTAAGAGATTTGCAGCTGATTTTGATCTGGGTAACGGAGGCCCCCATACCCCCGAGCCCAAACCTGCCACAGGGCACAGTGTAGCAATTGTGGGTGGAGGGCCGGCCGGTTTGTCAGCAGCCTATTACCTCGCTCTAGAGGGACACGAGATAACCATTTTCGAGGCAAATCCCCAGCTTGGGGGAATGCTCAGATATGGAATCCCAGAATATCGCCTTCCCAAAATAACCTTGGACAAGGAGATATCTGCCATCGCCCATCTTTGTCATCAAATCCGCTACAATGTATCGCTGGGGCGAGATTTCACCGTCGACGATCTTAAAGCCAAGGGCTATGAAGCTATTTTGCTTGGCATCGGCGCCTGGGTCAACCAGAAAATGAGAATTACAGGGGAGGATTTGCCCGGCGTTCTCTCAGGGATAGGATTTCTGCAAGACGTAGCTGCGCACAAAGAAATAACCCTGGGACAGAAGATAGCGGTTATCGGTGGCGGCAACACAGCAGTTGATGCAGCACGAACTGCTCTCAGACTGGGTGCCGCAGAGGTAACTATTGTCTACAGGCGCTCGAGAAAAGAGATGCCGGCAAACGAAGAGGAAATAGAACAAGCCGAGCAGGAAGGAGTAAAAATTCACTTCCTAGCGGCGCCGCTAAAATTAACTGCCCAAAATGGCACTATCTCCTCAATGGAATGCATCAAGATGGCATTAGGAGAACCAGATAGCTCAGGCAGACGAAAGCCGAAGCCAATAGAAAATTCGGAATTCACCATTAACGTGAACACAGTAATTGCTGCCATCGGCCAAACTATTGATACCTCTGGATTCCCTAAAGATGGTGAGCTGGAGCTTAACCATAGAGGGTATGTGATAACCGATGAGGAAACGATGCAAACTTCTCTTGCGGGAGTTTTCTCCGCAGGCGATTGTGTCTCAGGCCCAGCCACTGCGATTCAGGCAGTAGCTGCGGGACGGAGAGCAGCTCTTTCCATAAACCAGTACGTCAGTAGACAACCAGTAACATATATCGAAAAGCCATTCAATTGCACTAAAGGAGAATTGGATGAGATCGATATCAGCGACTATAAAGATGTAGTGCATATCCCAAGAACAAAAATGCCTGCTCTGAGCCCCAAAACACGAAAGAGTAATTTCGACGAAATCGAGCTCGGGTTCACTAAGGAAATGGCAGGAAAGGAGGCTGAGCGCTGCTTGGCCTGCGGCTGTCAAGATGTATTTGAATGTGAGTTACGAAAATTGGCTACTGAGTACGGCATAAGAGGATATAGATATGCTGGCCACAAACACCACATTTCTATGAGTAAGGATGACCACCCTTACATTGTTAGAGAACCGAACAAATGTATTTTGTGTGGCCGCTGCGTAAAAATCTGTAGCGAAGTTCAGGGCATTAACGCCTTAGGCTTTATCGAACGCGGTTTCGACACCACCATAAAGCCTTCCCTAGACCTGCCTCTCTGGCTAACAGACTGCACATCCTGTAGCCAGTGTATTTCCACTTGTCCTACAGGCGCCCTGACAGCCAGAGTTTGCCTGCCTAAACAGGGGCCATGGGAAACCAAAGCCGTGCCTAGCATCTGCCCCCACTGTGGTATTGGCTGCAATATAGAATTGAATGTAGTTGGTGAAAAATTAGTGAACGTCGCCTCCCCTATTGGGAGTGTAGTAAATAACGGTAATCTCTGTAGAAAGGGAGCTTTTGGCCATTGCGACAGCCACGATTCAAAGCGACTCACAATCCCTCTCATCAAAGAAAGCGGCCATTTAGCCCAAGCAACATGGGATAAGGCAATATCCATGGCAAGTGAGGGACTGAGGCAGATTAAGCACCAGAGCGGCGGAGAAAAGCTGGCGGTCCTTATATCTCCTCAATTGACGAATGAAGAAATTTATATAGCCCAAAAGTTTGCTCGGGTCGTTTTGGGAACCAATAACATAAATAGCCTAACTCCATCCATGCCGACGGAAGGTTTGGCCCAGAGCTTTGGCATAAATGCCTCCACTTGCTCTTATAGCGACATCTTAGCTAGTGACCTCACGCTTGTTTTTGGCTGTGACATCACCGAGGATTATCCTATAGTTGGCTTGAAAATCAGGGAAGCAGTAGGAAAAGGCAGCAAGTTAATCACTATCAACCCCAGAGCAACGAGAATAGATCCCCTGGCGCAAATCACTTTAGCAGTCAACCCAAGAATGGCTGTGCCACTGCTTAAAACGATGTTGAACTACATCATATCTTACGACTTGGGAGATCATGATTTTGTCCACTCCCGGATCAGTGGCTTTAAGGATTTTGCACAGCAGATAAAACCATACCGCATTGAAGACATTATCGATGAACTATGGATCAGGTCTTCAAAAGTCATTGAGATAGTGCACCTTTATCTTCGAGCCAAGAAACCTGTGATCATAATCGATGCCGAAAAGATTACATCCTCAGAACTTGCCCTGATAAATGACTTAGCCTTGATTACAGGCAATGTAGGAATAGGCACCGCGGGGATTATAGTCCTACGTTCTGCAGGCAATGCGCAGGGGCTTATCGATATGGGAGGGAATGGCCAATATCTCCCTGGGCAACAGGCAATGGCAGATACACCTACGAGGCAAAAATTTGAGACAGCCTACCAAAGGGCCCTACCCAGTGAGAAAGGAAGAGATGCTATTGGTATTATTAAAGGGCTGGGAAAAGGAGATATCAAGGGGATTCTCGTTATTGGCACTGATGCTATAGCTAAGACAGGGAAAGCTGTCTTTGATAAGTCAGTCTTCTCCGTGCTTATAGATACCGTATTTCCCCAAAACCCTCCTTACGCTGATGTGGTTTTTCCTGGGTCCATATCCGCCGAAACTGAAGGCACCTTTACAAACTGTGAGCGGCGTATTCAACGTATTCACCGTGCCATTCCATCTCCATCCGGTAAAGACAACTGGCAAATCATCTCAGCCATGGCAGCTGCTCTAGATTACCCAATGAACTATGCTTCAGCTTCAAACATCTATGCTGAAATAGCCAGCCTGGCCCCTATTTATGCAACCACATATGGCAAACAATGGCCCTTCTTGGACAACGGCAAATTCAGATTCAAAGATGGCCTAGCCCGGCTTCATCTCGTTGAATCCAGTGACCTCTAGGCAGGGCTAAAATCATTCACAACATATTAAGACCTGCCTTTATATCCGCGAGGTTTAACGACCCTGCCCAGCAATGCCCCAGTCCACCAATGTGTCATGATCGCTGAATTTTCAGATTCTCTTTCTACCGCCCCAAGCCTTAGGTGAAGAAAAGAAGAAAGAGGCCAAAGATTCCTCACCTTTCACGGCACCCAGCAATGTTTATTTCTTCTCCCACCTTGACATCTCTATAGGCATTCGGGAAGGCATTACGAAATGCTGCTATACTGGCATCACAGCTATCGTGAGCAGAAAGTCCTACAACCCCAAGATTCAGCTTCTTTAAATAACCAATGGATTCCTTTACATTCTCCTTTGTAATTGGTTTCCATGGAAGCCTACATGTACCTGCATATTTCTGTATCTTAATTCCCATCATCTTCTCCCGTGAATCCGTGACCGGGTAATGAAGACCTCCAATAACACCATAAATCGGCCCTTTAAACAAGGCCTCAGCACGCTTTATAATTTTGGACAAAGTCTGATGGCCACATCCCATAACAACGACAATACCCTTCCCCTCGACATTAACCGCTAACGCCTGTTCCAGTATCCAGCCCAGGAAAAAATCCTGATTCGGTATCGCTCCGATAGTTGCAACTCCCTCTGCAATAACAGTTGGAGCTTCTGTGCAAAGAGGGTTAAGCCCCGGATAAGTCATCGGTATGGGGGTATAAACTGCCTTTCCTTCCAAATTAACCTGATGGGTTGTCAAAGAAAATGACTTACCTTTCTCCCACCTCGTTCCCCCTACATGGTCACAATGCTTATGCGAAATTACAATAGTATCGAAATCATCCACGCTAACTCCCAACTGCTTCATATTATGCAATAAAGGCGATGGGTCACTTTGTTCAACGTTATACCCTACATCGAACAGAATCGAGTTAGTATCAGTTTTGATGAGATAGGAAACACCGGCTTCGCCTTTCAACCCTTCACTACTTGTATACCAGTCAATGAGAGGTAATATAGCAAGAGATTTCGTCGTTCCCAAGCCTGTTATCTCTCCAACTCCAGATTCAC
>Ga0114922_10002236_pt1 | contig 18215 bp, 27 predicted proteins | sample AartaG_FD_100975 | JGI IMG/M metagenome (GOLD analysis project Ga0114922, IMG submission 100975) | Deep subsurface microbial communities from Aarhus Bay to uncover new lineages of life (NeLLi) - Aarhus_00045 metaG | ecosystem: Environmental > Aquatic > Marine > Oceanic > Sediment | place...
GGGTTTGATAACGATGCTGTTTTTCGTTGGCTTTAGTTACCTCGGCGCCTACTTAGGTATCAGAATGTCAAAAGAGATTTTAAGGCAACTACTCGGAGTTGGAATGGTCTTAATGGGACTGAAACTGCTATTGGGTTAAACAAGCGGTTAGAAACAATGCGATTGAATGCTGGCCCAAACATTTTATATGAGATAAAAGTGAAGACGAAGAGATTTCAAGTGAATTTTCAACCTATGGGACGGAGAGTTTTTGTGCTGTCTGGAACGAGAATAATAGAAGCGGCCAATGTTGAAGGACATCGGATTTAAGATTTAGGTTTTCAATAAGGTAAGTAAGCTTATGCAGATTTTTTTAGATTGTATTCCATGTTTTATTCGTCAGGCACTTGATTCAGCAAGATTAGTGACCGATGACGAGCAAATTCATGAACAAGTTGTGCGAGAAGTTCTTCGCCTGGCTGCTGATTTGGATATGAGTCAGAGCCCGCCGGCAATAGGCCAGCAGATACACCGACTGATTCGAAAATTGATTGGTAACAATGACCCATATCACGAACTAAAGCAGCGATTTAACCGCCTGGCTATGAGAATGTGTATTGAATTAGCAGAACGTGTCAGGACATCTGAAGACCCATTGGAAACAGCCGTTCGGCTGGCTATTGCGGGAAACATCATTGATTTGGGTGTTAAAACGTCAATAAAGGAATCTAATGTTGAAAAAGTAATTAGAGATTGTCTGACAGCAGATTTTGACAGTCAACAGTTAGAAGATTTTAGAAACGCGGTTAGCCGAGCGAAAAGAATTTTGTATCTGGCTGATAATGCCGGAGAGCTTGTCTTTGACCGTCTGTTGATTGAACAATTGCCTTATGAAAAAATTGCTGTGGTCGTCAAGGGCTCACCTATTATAAACGATGCCACAATGGAAGATGCGGAGTTTGCCGGCTTAACTCGAATTGTGGAAGTGATTGACAACGGCTCTGATGCACCGGGTACAATTCTGGAAAGCTGTTCGCAAAGATTCCGCGAGCGTTTTGAAGACGCCGATTTGATTATAGCCAAGGGACAGGGCAACTACGAAACTCTAAGCGATGCGGACAAGAATATATTCTTCATACTAAAGGCCAAGTGTCCGGTTATTGCAATGGACTTAGGCTGCGAAGTAGGCCAGATGATTTTGAAAAAGAGCGAAGCGTTTAATGATATTACTGATTTAGTTAAGGAGGCAGAATAGATGCCAGGTTTTGATGGTACAGGGCCGTTAGGTCAAGGTCCTATGACAGGACGAGGCCAGGGGTTTTGTGTTTTGACAAGTTCCAAAGAAAACCCTGACCAAATTCAAGGTTTTGTGGGATTACAGGGTGTGCCCGTTGGACAAGTAAATGGAAATTATGAAAATTCTGGAAAGGAGGTGATTAATATGCCATTTGGAGATGGAACAGGTCCAGCTGGTATGGGTCCGATGACTGGCAGAGCCGCTGGCTTTTGTGCGGGGTATCCAGTGCCGGGGTATATGAACCCTATTGCGGGTGGAGTCGGTTTCTACGGTACTGGTGTGCCGGCAGTCGGGCCATATGGTGCCGGCTATGGAATGCCTTATGGCGGTCGGGTCAATCTGTGGCTTCGCAGAGGCTTTGGCTTTGGCCGAGGCTTCGGTCGGGGCTGGGGCCGAGGTCGGGGCTGGAGCCGAGGTCGGGGCTGGGGCCGAGGCCGCGGTGGCGGCAGATTTGGTTATTGGTAACAGATTCAAATTAGCAATTAACTCCTGAGGAGTTAATTGCAGAAAGGATGGATATTATGCCAAGAGGTGATGGTACAGGGCCTACTGGTCAAGGGCCCGGCACAGGACGTGGTATGGGGCAAGGCCAGGGCCAGGGTAGAGGCAGGATGGGCGGGCCGTTTGCAGCAGGGCCGGGCGGAAGTTGTGTCTGTCCGAACTGTGGAGCAACGGTCGCTCATGCTGCAGGACAGCCTTGTAATGCAAAGAGCTGTCCTAAGTGTGGTACGAAAATGACAAGAGGTTAACAATTTTTTTGAAAGGAGAATTACTATGCCATTTGGAGATGGAACAGGTCCTGGAGGTATGGGACCAATGACAGGTAGAGCCGCGGGTTTCTGTGCCGGCTATCCGGTGCCGGGTTATGCCAATCCTGTTGGCGGACGTGGTATGGGTATGGGCTGGGGCCGAGGTTTCCGAGGCGGCGGTTTTGGTCGAGGTCGAGGTTTTGGTTGGGGCAGAGCCGGATATGGCTTGCCTGCTTATGGCGGCGCTGTGAACCCATACGCTTATGGCGGCGCTGTGAACCCATATGCTTATGGTGGTGCGCCGTTTACCCCAACAGTTGCGCCTCAGCAAGAGCTGGATAGTCTGAAAGGTCAGGCAGAGTATCTTGAGGATAGCCTTGACGGAATCAAAAAGCGTATAGAAGAGCTTGAGAGCCAGAAAAGCAGCAAAGAGTAAGAAATAGTCAGACAGAAACTGAAATTCTTACAGCTTTTGAGTTAAAAAGAGATAATGTCTGCTTATATGATAGTAGATGTTATACTGCTGCGGTTTGACGTTTTTGCAGAGGTAAACCTTATGTGCCTGTCTCCGTAAAAACAGTTGAGATGCAGATTCCAAAGTTTGTTTGGAATTGCGGTGTCTGTGGGGTATTACTATAGCTGTTAATGGTTTGAAAGGATTTTAAAGGAGGTACAACGATGCCAATATTTGAGTACAAGTGTATTAAATGTGGGCACAAAACGGAATTTTTGGAAAAAAGCAGCAGCCAAAGCAAGCACGTCTGCGAAAAATGTGGAAGTTCGGATATGCAGAAACTATTTTCAGGTTTTTCCGTTGGGCAAAGCAATCAGGGAAGCGATTCCTGCCCAACCGGAACGTGTGGACTCTGATAGAAAGGATTGTTTATGAAAATTGCAGTAACGTCAACAGGTCCTACGCTTGATGACAATGTAGAGGCCCGGTTTGGTCGGTGCCCCTATTTTTTGGTCATTGACACCGACACAATGCAATTCGAGGCGATAGAAAATCCCAATATTGCTCTCGGCGGTGGTGCGGGAATTCAGTCCGCTCAGTTAATGTCGGAAAAAGGCGTAACGACCGTATTGACCGGCAACTGTGGCCCTAACGCATTTAATGTCTTCGGTCAGGCAGGAATACAAGTTATCGTTGGTGTCAGCGGACCTGTCCGCAATGCCGTTGAGCAATTCAAAACAGGTGCATTTTCTTCTGCTTCAGGGCCCACTGTAGCCAGCCACTTTGGTGTGAACGCAACACCGGCAGGCCAGACGCCCACAGGACAACCGATGACTGGCCCAGTCGGTCAAGGTGGCGGAATGGGTTTTGGCATGGGCGGCGGCAGAGGCATGGGCCGAGGTATGGGTCGCGGCGGTGGAATGGGACGCGGTATGGGCCGAGGTATGGGTCGTGGCGGTGGAATGGGTCGTAGTATGGGTATGGCAGCCCCGATGGGTGTGCCGACTGGTGTCCCTCCGGTTAGTCCGGCAGCAGGTTTTCCACAAGATGCAGGAGGACAGATCCCTGAACAGGAATTGGCAGCTCTAAAGCAGCAGGCAGAACTGCTTGAACAACAAAAACAACAGATAAACAGTAGGATAAGCGAGCTGGAAACAGGCCAGAAGTTAGTCGCTGTTGTTTTGCCTGAGAAATGCGCTGGTTGTGGTATTTGCGAAGATGTCTGCCCTGAAAATGCCATCAAGGTAAATGGACAGGCCATTGTGCAGGGCGAGCTTTGCACGGGCTGTCGGCTGTGTGTTGCCGAGTGCCCTAATAACGCCATTATACTTACCCGGAAGAAAAACCATTGAGATTGATTAGTTTGGCAGGCTCGTATGGTCTTCGAAGCAGCCACTTGGAGATGATTTTCAAGCTCAGGGATGCTGTTTGGCTGCCCTTTACAAAAACGAGGAGGTGGCAAGGGTACTTAGGCCAATATCAAGACTTGTGCAAAAGGATAACAGGGCAATAAGAGCTCTTTAATTTTTTGAGGGTGCGGTCAGTATTTTCACAGGGCCGGGAAACACAAAAATGAATCGAACCGTATTGAAATCAAAGATACATAGAGCGACGGTAACGGCACTGGATTTGGATTACGAAGGAAGTATTACTATCGATGAGGAGCTTCTTGAAAAAGCAGATATATTGCCGGGTGAGCAGGTTCACGTACTGAATATTAACAACGGCGAGCGTTTCGTGACTTATGCTATTGCAGCCCCGCGAGGTTCCGGCACCGTGTTATTAAATGGCCCGGCAGCAAGATTAGGCACGGTTGGCGATAAAGTCATAATTATATCCTATTGTCAGGTTCCTGCTGAAAAGGCGAAAGATATTCACGCAAAAATAGTATACGCTGACGATGCAAACAGACCAAAGGAATAGGTAAGTGGAAAAAAGTATGTCCCCACAATGCGCGCAATGCGAGAGTAAAAAATGCCATGATGGCAAGGATTGCTTTTCGCAGGCCGGCAATCATAAACAATTGTATCAAGACAGCCAAATATCTAAGCTGCACAGGGCCGCTTCAACAATTGAGGGACGGTATTATTGTAAAGAGACGCGGTTGGGTGAGGTAATTTTGTTTGCAAAGGAATTAGGTTGTCAGAAAGTAGGTCTGGCCTTTTGCATCGGCTTAAGCGAAGAAGCAAAGGTCGTCGAGGAAATTCTCTCGAAGTATTTTGAAGTGGTATCTGTGTGCTGTAAGGTTTGTGGAATTGATAAGAAGGATTTTGGTCTGCTTCAGATTTTGCCGGAGAATTATGAGGTTATGTGCAACCCGGTCGGCCAGGCACAGTTGCTAAATGATGCAGGAGCAGAGCTTAATGTTCTATGCGGGCTTTGTGTCGGCCATGATGCGATTTTTTCAAAGGTCTCAGAAGCTCCCGTTACGACGCTCATTGCAAAGGACCGTATGTTGGCTCACAATCCTGCGGCAGCTATTTACTGTCGGTATATTCGACGGGGCTTCAGCAAAACTCCCGAAGGGAGATTCTATAGCAAAGGTGAATGATGCAATAAGCATCTAATGAGAAAATTTGGTTTAGAAAGACGAGGTTAGACGGGCAAGCAAAATCCATGGTCAGATCTTCTCTTGTAGTTCCCTTTCTGATTCTGTGACACCTATACCTTTTTATCATCTTGTTGTTGCTGCTTATAATACAAACATGAATATTGTTGTATATAAAGATTCTAATATCTTGAAAAATGTCCATAAAAGAGCATAGATTAGAGAAGCAGTTTACTCCTTGGTGAGATGGAAATGCAGAACTTAGTCAAGGATTTTTTAAAACAAAAGCGTTTCGCCGTAGTAGGTTCATTCAGGCATGAGCAAAAGTACGCCTACCAGATTTTAAAGAGTTTGAAGAATAGCGGATATGAGGTTTATCCAGTCAACCCTCGCCTCAAAGAAGTTGAGGGTTTAATTTGTTACCCAAGCGTTAAGGATATTCCCATAGTCTGTGACGTTGCTGACATAGTTACTCCGCCAGTAGTAACTGTGAAAATCGTGAGAGAATGCAAGGAGAAAGGGATTACCAGAGTATGGCTTCAGCCCGGGGCTGAAAATGAATGGGCTATAGAATTCTGCAGGCAGAATAATATTAAAGTTGTTTTTAATCTCTGCGTCATGCTGGAAAGAATATGAAACTTTGAATGAGTTTCTTTTTGTGGTTGGTTCGTAACACTGAGGTATAATGGAGCAGGTATTTAGTGCAGCAGAAATTGAGATTGGATTTCATCCCGATGGTTACAGGATAGATAAAACCGCTTCGCCAATGAACAGGTATACAAAGTGGGACATTTTGCCGGGGAATCGCTGGTGCAATCCGAAAGCGGTCTGTTTTGATTCTTTACCTCAACAAGGCTGGTTTGCAAAAGACAGGTTCGATTGGGATAAATCCAATAATATTACAGAGGACCATGCTTGATATGAAAATAGCAATTGCCAGCGGCAAAGGCGGAACAGGTAAGACAACGATAGCGACAAATCTGGCATGTTCGATTGCTAATACAGACAGAATTGTCCAATATCTTGACTGCGATGTCGAAGAGCCAAATGGCCATATTTTCCTAAAGCCAGATATAGAGGAAACAGAGGATGTAACCGTTGGTGTGCCGGAAGTTGATACCAAATTATGCAACGGCTGCGGCAAATGCGGCCAGCTTTGTCAGTACAGTGCTATAATTTGCCTGAAAGATAAGGCTCTTGTCTTTGAACAGTTATGTCATTCCTGCGGTGGATGTATGGCCATCTGTCCGCAAGCCGCTATTAAGGAGAAACAACGCAGGATAGGAACAGCTGAATTCGGCAGAGCGGACGGAATCTATTTTGGCGCAGGCAAGCTCGATATTGGTACCATCCAAAGCCCTGCCTTGATAAAACATGTCAAACGAAAGGCGATAGACGATGGTACGGTAGTTATCGACGTCCCACCAGGCACCTCATGTCCTGTGATCGAAGCGGTTAAGGGAGCAGATTTTGTTCTGCTGGTCACCGAACCTACGCCGTTTGGTTTAAATGACCTGGAACTCGCGGTGGAGATGGTAAGAGAGCTTAAGCAGCGATTTGCTGTTGTAATAAACCGTTGCGACATAGGTGATGACCGAGTTGCACGCTATTGTCAGCAACAAAATATAGAAATTCTCCTTGAGATACCGAACGACCGACTGGTGGCAGAAGCTTACTCACAGGGGATTAAAATAATTGATGCATTACCCGGCTACGAAGAAAAGTTCTTACAGCTATACCAGAAAATCAATGCGAGGGTCGCGGTCAAATGAAAGATGATTTTGAATTCTTGGAGAGAATAACCCGTGACTTAGAGGCCCGCAAGGCAGCTTGTAAGGTCCTCGGAGTTTCCGAAGACGCTGACAAGAAAGATTTGAAAAAAGCGTACAGAAAAGCCTCAATGAAATGCCACCCTGATCATAATCAAGACGATGCCGATGCGACTAAAAAATTTGTGCTTGTCAAATGTGCATACGAGCTGTTAGCTGAAGACAAACCCTGCCCGCAATTGCTGGAGGAAATCAACACCTGGGAAGGTGTTCCAGAGGATGACAAATACAAACTTGATAACCCGTGGGGACATTTTCTGTGGTGGCGTGAGAAATTTTTCGGTTCTGAGAAGAAAAAAAGGTCAAATGGCAAACGCTCTTCTTGTGTTTAATAGAAACCCTTACGACGGTACGGATATAACCTGGAACGGTCTTCGGTTAGCAGAACAGCTGCTTAATACCGGTTTGCAAGTGAATATATTTTTAATGAACGATTCGGTCGATTTGGCTCGTGATGTAACTGAGCAGCCGGAAGGCTATTTTGATTTAGGGAAGATGCTGAAGGAACTGGTCGGCAAAAATGTCCCTGTTAAAGTATGCGGCACCTGCAAGGTACGCTGCGGTATCCACAAAGGAGAGCCTTATTTTGATGGGGCCCAGGAAGCCAAGATGACCGAATTAGCTCAATGGGTCAAAGAAGCTGATAAGATTATTTCGTTTTAGGCCTTGCTAATGAGTCCTGCGAAGTTGACTGACAACTTTTATGATGAGATTAAGCCACGTTTGCATGAGCGCATCGGCCAAGAGTTGCGTTTAGCTTATCGTGTGCTCGATTTGGGCTGTGGCGCGTGTGAGCTTGCGCAGTACTTGTCCGAGACCTATGGTCAAAAAGTTACAGGAGTGGATATTTCTTCCAGTAGTTTTCCAAATAGCCGAAATATCACCAAGAATACCAAGCGTATTCGCTGTATCCGTAAAGATGCGGCTCGGCTTAATTTTATTCGAAACGAAACGATAGACGCGGTGATAGTATCTTGGGCTTTGCATGAGATGAAAAATTCTCAGGCGGTTTTGCAAGAGGCCCATCGCGTTTTGCGACCAGGCGGCAAAGTACTTGTCGTTGAATTCCCGCGTAACTCATTGGCCCAAAAGTTATGGAATGAAAACTACTATACCAACAAGGAATTAGCAGATTCTCTCCGTAAGGCTGGATTTGAAGATATCCGCGCTAAACAAATTGAACGTAAACAAATCCTTTGGGTGACCGGTTTTCGCAGTAAGAATTGGTTTGAATAATAAAAGACCATAATGGTAGAGTTTGAACTTTGTTCAAATAGAAAAGGAGGCAAAAAATATGCCGTGGGTAAATGAGGATTTGTGTGTGGGTTGCGGCGTATGTGTTGATGACTGTCCGGTCGGAGCGATTACATTGAAAGAGGACCAAAAAGCAATTATCAACGAGGACGAATGTATTCGATGTGGTCGATGTCACGATATTTGCTCACAGGAAGCTGTTCGGCACGATAGTGAAAGGATTCCGCAGGAAGTTGAGGCAAACGTAGAAAAAACCAAAAGTCTTTTGAAACATTTTGAAACTCCCCAGGAGCAGCAGGCATTTCTCGAACGTATGGTTCGGTATTTTAAGAAACAACAAAAGGTGGCTGGTCTTACCATAGATGAATTAACTGCTATGAAGACCGATCTCGGCAACTATTGAAAAGTAATATCGCCGCAAGCTGGGATCTATGGCCGGTTAACCCCGTTGTTAATGAAAGGTGAATTTATGAAGGAATTGGTAGTAATAAGTGGTAAGGGCGGAACCGGTAAAACAAGTATCGTGGCAGCCTTTGCGGCCCTTGCGAAAAATGCAGTGTTAGCCGACTGCGACGTCGATGCAGCGGACCTACACCTGGTTTTAGAGCCAAAGATAAAGCAGAAATCTGATTTTTCCGGCGGCAAAAAAGCCTCTATAATTGCTGAAAAATGTATTGGCTGCGGGAAATGCCAGGATATGTGTAGATTCGATGCGATACATTTAAATGGAGAAGGAAACGATGTGCTTGAGAAAACATTTACCATTGATCCGGTTTCGTGTGAAGGCTGCAAGGTATGTGTGGAATTCTGCCCAGTTGATGCGATTGAATTTAACGACAGTATAAACGGACAGTGGTTTATATCGGATACGCGGTTTGGCCCTATGGTCCACGCCAAGCTGGGAGTTGCTGAAGAAAACAGCGGTAAATTGGTAACTGTTATTCGCAAAGAGGCAAAGAAAATAGCACAAGAGCAAAAAAAGGATTTGCTGATTGTCGATGGTTCGCCGGGAATAGGCTGTCCTGTAATTGCGTCAATTACAGGGGCAGATATGGTGCTGGTAGTTACAGAACCGACCCTTTCCGGCAAGCATGATTTAGACAGGGTCTGCAAGCTTGCGGCAAACTTTGGCATTAAGACTCTGGTTTGTGTCAACAAGGCAGATATAAACCCGCAGATAACAGGTCAAATAAGCGAAGAGGCCTGTCAGCGAGGATTAAAGGTTATAGGAAAAATCCCTTATGACGAGGCTTTTACCAAGGCCCAGATTATCAAGGTAAGCGTAATTGAATATACCGGAGGTGCCGTAACAGAACAGATAAAAGCATTATGGAGACAGGTTACTTATGCCCTCGGCTGAACGGAAGCTGCAAATAAACGAATCGAAGGTATCCAGATTTGATTTTGATATGGTTGCCGATTCCTATGATAGCTGGTACGCCGGCAGGCGAGGTGCAATGTATGACTGCTTAGAAAAGAAGCTAATCGCCAACTTCCTGCCAGCGGGTGCTGAGGGGAAAAAGCTTTTAGAGATAGGTTGCGGAACAGGCCATTGGAGCAGGTTTTTCAGCAAATACGGTTTTGAGGTTACAGGTCTCGATATCTCTGAGCGTATGATAAATGCAGCACTGCAAAAGGGTATTCCAAACGTTTCATTTCGTATAGCTGATGGGCATTTATTGCCGTTTGCCGATGATAGTTTCGACCTGACGGCAGCGATTACAACGTTTGAGTTTGTCCGTGATACCGATGCCGTATTACGAGAGATGATACGATGCACTCGCAAACCCGGCAGGATATTACTTGGTGTGCTGAATAGGCTGTCTAAACTTAATCGGCAAAGGCAGAGGCAGGACAACCCTGAAAACCTATATGCTGCTGCTCGGCTGTTTTCGCCCGTTGAATTGAAGGAATTTTTGGAGCCGTATGGCCGGGCGGAAATAACCGTTGGAGGTTTTGTCCCTGCGCAAAGTTGGCTGATACCTTTTGCTGCTTGGTTTGATCGTATCGCCCGAATGTTTGGGAGTCAAAAAGGAGCTTTCATAGCAGCGCTGCTTAAATTATGAAAGTACAGGCAGAAATAAGTTTATATCCATTGCGCCAGAATGAATTGACCAAGCCGATTCGGCAATTTATTGAGATGTTGGAGAATAATAAGCTAAAGGTCGAGCTCGGGCCAATGAGTACCCTCGTTACAGGAGACAGCAAGGTGGTTTTTGAAAGCCTGCAACAGGCTTTCGAGCAGATAGCTGAAAAGTATGAGGTGGTACTGGCCGTAAAGATTTCCAATGCGTGCCCCGAAGTTAAGAAAGATAAATAGGTTTTTCAAAGAATAGGAAAGGAACTATGGCAAAAGAAAGCAGCACTTTTCAGATTGATGAAAACAAGCGAAAACAAATGCAGGCCGAACAAGAACAAATTCGGCAAAGGGTAAAACGGATAAAGCACCAGATACTTGTACTCAGCGGCAAGGGAGGCGTGGGCAAAAGCACCGTGGCGGTAAATCTGGCAGTCTCGCTGTCTCTTTCCGGTAAAAGTGTTGGGCTTCTCGATATTGATATACACGGCCCGAGCATTCCGAAGATATTAAATCTTGAGGGCAAAGCTATCCAGGCGGAAGGAGATACTGTTTTGCCTGTTGAAATGATGGAAAATCTCAAAGTTATGTCCATAGGCTTTCTGCTGCGCGGAAGTAACGATGCTGTGATATGGAGAGGGCCAATGAAATATCATATGATAAAACAATTCCTCAAGGATGTGCAATGGGGCAACCTGGACTTTCTGGTTGTTGACTCTCCGCCTGGAACGGGTGATGAGCCACTTTCTGTGGTTCAGCTTTTGGAAAACGCCGATGGTGCAATTATAGTTACCACCCCTCAGGAAGTGGCCCTTTCTGACGTTCGCAAATGCATCACCTTTTGCCGCAATCTCAAACTACCTGTTCTCGGTGTATTGGAAAATATGAGCGGTTTTGTCTGTCCAAAGTGTGGCGAAAAAATTGATATATTTAAATCCGGCGGGGGCGAACAGATGGCCAAGCAAATGGGTGTACCTTTCCTGGGCCGAATCCCTATAGACCCGCAAATCGTCCAAGCCTGTGATTCCGGTAAACCATTTGTATATCACTACAACCAAAGTCAAACGGCAAAGGCTTTCGAAAAAATATTAAATCCCATTTTTGAGCTTGACAACGATGCTCAGAAATCAATCGAAACACAATCTTTACAGACAGGAGATAAGAAAATGCGCATAGCGATTCCATTAGCACAAGGCAAATTAAGCCTTCACTTTGGTCATTGTGATCAATTTGCAATTTTTGATATCGATGACAACATTAAGAAGGTTATAGACAGAAAAGATGCAAGTCCTCCTGCCCATGCTCCTGGAGTGCTGCCGAAATGGTTACATGAAAATAATGTTAGTGTTATTATTGCCAGCGGTATGGGCCAGCGAGCACAGCAGCTGTTTACCCAGAATGACATTAAAGTAATTGTTGGTGCATCGTATGGTTCACCCGAAGAACTTGTATCGGCTTATCTGGACAACAAACTTGAGACAGGGGACAATATTTGTGACCACTAAGACTGCCGAGACAAAGAAAAATAAATTGACCAATACACGTAAACGCCTACACCCAAATTGTGTAGTATGCAGCCGGTCAAATACACGAGGTTTACAATTAGATTTCAGCTTATGTGAAAACGGCGGTGTTGCTGCAAATTTTGAGTTTGACGAAACTCTCGAAGGTTATCCTGGCGTGCCTCATGGTGGGGTTATATCCTCTGTTTTTGATGGTGCTATGGGCAATTGCCTGTTTGCACAGGGCTGTACACCAGTAACCGCAGAGTTAAATATACGGTTTCGGCACCCCATTGCCATGCTCAAGGCCGCAACGGTCAGTGCACGAATTGTCAGGTCTTCAAATTCCCTTTATGTATTAGAAGCTGAGATCATTCAAAATGAGCAAATCAAAGCTACTGCCGAAGGTAAATTTGTTGATCATCCGAATTTAATGAATGAAAAAGATACTGTTTATGAAAGGGAGTAGACATATATGAGTAACGATCCATTAACGCCGTATGGTAACAAACCAATGGTTACACCTATTGTTAACGCGGTCAATTATGAATACAGCTCTTTTGAGGTTCTGCGGCAGATCACAGACGGTGAGATAGATGGCTACACTTATCATAGAGATGACAACCCCACGGTCCGAGCAGTAGAGAAGAAAATAGCTGCCTTGGAAGAAGCTGAAGATTGCATTATTTGCACTTCAGGGATGGCTGCCTGCACGATGGTGTATTTAACGTATCTTAGTGCAAGCGATCACTTGATAATATTTCATGATGTGTATGGCGCTCATTATAAGGTCTCGCTTATCTTGGAACGGTTGGGTATCGATATAACGTGGGTTGATGCTCGCGAGGCACATAAGGTCGCAGGATATATCAGACCAAATACAAAAATGATATTTTGTGAAAGCCCCAGCAATCCCTTATGTAAAGTTTTGGATATAGCTGCATTGAGCAAGGAAGCTGATAAGGTAAACGCTCTTTTAGTAGTAGATAACACTTTTGCTACTCCATACCACCAGAAACCGCTTTTGCTTGGTGCTGATATAGTAATACATAGCGCAACAAAGGGGTTGGGAGGACATAATGACCTTATGGCAGGCGCTATAGCCGGCTCGAAAAAGCATTATGACGATCTATGGTTCACCCGCCAGGCTATTGGGACAACGTTAGACGCTTATTCAGGATCGCTGCTGGAACGAGGGCTTAAAACCTTCGAGCTTCGAGCGGAAAAGATGGCAGTGAATGCTATGGCTATAGCAAAGTATTTATCAGGGCATCCAAAAGTTTCTCGGGTTTACTACCCGGGCTTGAAGGAGGACCCCGGACATTCAATTGCCGCTAAGCAAATGAATAATGGATTCGGCGGAGTTTTAGCATTTGACGTCGGCAGAAACCAGGAAGATGCTAAAAAGTTTATAAGCGAGCTCCAAGTTATATATCATGCTGTCAGTTTGGGGGCAACTGAATCACTGATTTGTATACCATACCTCACAACACTGCTTTATATGCCGCCGGAACGTCGGACCGTTTTCGGAGTACGGCCTAATACGATTCGTTTCTCCGCTGGAATTGAGAAAAACGAGATACTGCTTGAGGATTTGGAACTGGCATTGAACAAATTAGAAATCAAACCTGAGCCGAAGAGCAAAATTGATGTTGCGCAAAAGAGTCCAAAGTAGGGAGGAAGTGACTGTGCCAACGTACGAATATAAATGCCGGGATTGTGGCCACACATTTGAAAAATTCCAAGGCATTAAGGACGAACCCTTGGAAAAATGCCCAAAGTGCAAAGGTAAAGTCCAACGCTTGATTGGCCGTGGAGCGGGGATAATTTTCAAAGGTTCAGGTTTTTATGCGACTGATTACGCAAAGAGTAATTCTCCGGCTTGTGATCGAGACAGACCTTGCTGCGGCCGAGACGCACCCTGCGATAAAAAGCCCTGCGAATCGTAAGTAACACTTCACAATCTATCAAGTATCTATGTAGCGGAAGTTGAATATGAGCATTTCGACAAATTATATAAAAATCAGACAGGAAATTCCGAAAGAAGTGACAATAGTTCTCTCAGTCAAAACAAGAACAATCGAGCAAATAGAGGAAGCTATAGATGCAGGAGTTACAGATATAGGTCAAAATTATGTTCAGGAAGCCGGGCAAATGTACAGTGCTTTGAAGAAAAAAGCGGCTAAAGTCAGATGGCACATGATAGGTCACCTCCAAACCAACAAAATAAACAAGGCCTTAAGAGTGTTTGATGTTATTCAAACTGTAGATTCGCTGGAAAAAGCAGCAGCTACCGACAAAAGAGTTGAAAGAGCAGGAAAGGAAATCGTTCCGGTTTACATAGAGATAAATATAGGCAGCGAATTTTCTAAAGCCGGTATAAAGCCGGCGGAACATGAACCCTTTGACGAATATATGGAAAAACTGGCCGGAGATATATCAGCCCTTGGTCATTTAAGCTTGGAGGGTTTGATGACTATGGGGCCTCGCTTTGGGAATCCTGAAGATGTCAGACCGTATTTTAGAAGGACAAGAAGGATATTTGAAAGAATCAAAGCCCTCGATTTGCCGAACGTGGATATGAAGCATCTGTCTATGGGTATGACAAACTCATATAGGATTGCCATAGAGGAAGGTTCAAATATGATTAGAATAGGAACGGCTATATTTGGAGAAAGAAAATACAGGTAGAAAAAATGACAGAACAGCTATCTTTTAAAGATTATGTCATAGTCTCTTGTGGAACGCTTGCCCCGGAGTTGAACTATCTGAGAAAGCAGGGTTTTTTAGATGCCAAGAAAATTGTTTATACAACGCCTGGCCGGCACGAGGCTCTTAAAGAACTTGAAAGCCAATTGATACAAAAAATAAACACCGCTAAGCAACACTCTAAAAGAATCATAATAGTTTATGGCGGCAAATTCTGCTATGTCAACATCGATAATCCCTACAGAACAATAGATAAAATAATCCAGGAGCAGGGAACTGGAATTTCAATTTCCAGAATAAATGCAACACACTGCATGGATATGTTGGCCAGCGAAAGACAAAGAGATGAAATCAGCGAGGGTAAAAAAATTTGGTGGCTTACACCGGGATGGATAATCTATCGCAGCCATGTTTTTCAGGACTGGGATAAAGGCAAAGCCAATGAGAATTTTCCTCAGCATACCGGAGGAGCTATTTTATTAGACGGCATAGACTTCTGGGATAAATATTGCCAGGAGCATCCCGAGCAGATCCTTGAATTCTCTGACTGGATGGGAATAGAAATTCGACCCCATAGAACTACCTTGGATAGATTGAAAAACCTCCTTTCAGATTGTGTCATTTCAGATTTGGAAAAAGAGATCGCCGAACTGAAAAGCAAACTGCCCGCTCACTCAGCGAAGCCGTCAATGATCCAACAGTTAGAAGAACTCGAGGAAAAGCTGGAAAAGGTGAAGAAAGCAAAGCAGTCGGCCTGATAATCGACGCGATTTTCAAAAAGTGAAAAATGACAGAAGACATGGAAACATGGGAAAAGGAAAATGGAGTTAAATTTTTAAGAAAAGTTGGACTGCAACATAGACAAATAGTCCTTGATTTTGGCTGTCGAGTGGGCCGCTATAGCATACCGGCGGCAGTTGTCGTAGGGAATGAAGGCACGATTTATGCAGTAGATAAAGAACAACAAGCTCTAAATGAACTGCAGCAAAAAGCCGAGGCTAATAATTTAAGAAATGTAAGGGTAGCGAAAGTTTCGGGCCAAGTAGAATTGGATTTTGAGAGTGGGTCGATCGATGTAATTTTATTCTATGATATTCTCCATTATCTTGAAAAAAACGACAGGGAAAAGCTCTACCAGGAAGCTTTCCGTGTTCTAAAACTGGATGGTTTGCTTTCCGTTTATCCCAAGCATACTCTGGAAGACGACCCCATACAGGAATTCAGAAGGTTAAGTCTAATTGACGTTAAACACGAAATCGAAGGTTCGAACTTTGTCTTTGAAAAGAAGCATTGCGGTCTTATAAGCCATGATGACGGTCTTAATCGGGGCTGTGTTTTAAATTTTCGAAAGCACGAGTGGATGGAGAAACATAAAAGAAATTGGAATTTCAAGGAAGATTTGGAATGAAAATAACAATTGTGTATGACAATGAGGCAAATGCTGGCTTAGAATCAGGATGGGGGTTTTCCTGCTTGATAGATACAGAAGAAAAAATCTTATTTGATACAGGCGATAGCGGCGAGAAATTGATTTACAACCTCAGACAATTAAGTATTCAACCCAAAAGCATCGCTGCCGTTGTTATCTCACACAACCATTGGGATCATACCGGCGGGTTAAAAGAATTTTTAAAACTAAACAATAATGCTAAAGTTCTCCATCCGAAATCCTTTTCAAAGTCGACAGAAATATCCCCAGGAGTTCATTCAACCGGTGCTCTCGGAAGACTTATCAAAGAGCAGTCTCTGGTAGTAAATACCGAGAAGGGAAATTTGGTTATAACCGGCTGTGCTCACCCAGGTCTTGAAAACATAATTGAAAGGTCGAGAGAACTTGGAGAAATTTACGGCGTGCTCGGGGGCTTCCACGGTTTTTCAAAATTGGAAAAACTGCGGCCAATAAAGCTAATCGCACCCTGTCATTGTACACAACACATACAACAAATCCGGCAAAGCTATCCTGTTGAGTTTAAAGAAGTAAGAGCAGGCAGTATCATCGAGATTTAGACCAAAAGCGAGATAATATGTATTGGTTATTTTTGTCGTTAGCAAGCGGTATTTTAGTAGCTACGAAAAATGTCATCACCAGGAAGCTGGTTTTTCTAACTGACAGGTGGGTAATCCTTTATTCAAAGTATTTTTTCGTCAGTTTGTTTGCCCTGCTGCTAATCTTGTTTACCGGCGTCCCGGAAATCAAGCCTGCCTTTTATTATTCTATTATCATTGCTTCTGTCATAGATGTTATAGCCAGTTGGTGCTTTCTCAATGCAATTGCTTCGACCCAGCTTGCTAAAACATTTCCATTAGTTGCCTTTACTCCTATTTTTCTGATTGGGACATCCTTTTTTATATTAGGCGAGGTACCATCGGTTCTCGGCCTATTTGGTATACTGCTGATAGTCTGCGGAGCTTATTTGCTAAGGGCAGAAAGTATAAAGGTTGGTATTTTAGGGCCGGTCAAGCTTTTATTGAAAGAAAACAGCTCACGATATATGCTTATGGCAGCATTTTTGTTTAGCTTCCTGGCTGTATTTTTCAAAAAAGCAATTTTGAATTCATCACCGTTTTTCGCCTTTGGCGTAACACAGTTATTGAGCACACTGTTTTTAACAGTGCTTTTTCTCAAGAAAAAAACTCTCGGGGTATTGTTCAAGAAAACGACAGATAATTTCAAGCTGCTTTTTGTCGCAAGCATAGTTGGTTTTCTTGCTGGGCTGGCCTTGTTTGCGGCTTTTCAGCTTGGTCTAGCCTCTTATGTAGTAAGCGTAAAAAGGACCAGCATTTTGTTCACTATCATTCTGGGATATGTCTTCTTCAAAGAAGACAATCTTATAAGGAGCCTGATTATTGGCAGCATTATGGTATTGGGGATTTTTCTAATATCTTTGGGATAATTTGCACTATGACAGCAAGAATTACAAAAGAGAAAAAACAAGAATATATATTTGGGCCGGTTCCTTCGAGAAGGTTGGGCCGTTCGCTTGGAGTCGATTTAGTGCCATTTAAGACGTGCACGTATGATTGCATATACTGCCAACTTGGAAGGACAACCAACAAGACAGTTCAGAGAAAACAATGGGTACCAATTGATGCCGTCATTAACCAGCTCAAAGCCAAACTCGACTTTAATCCTGATTATATAACTTTATCTGGCTCAGGTGAGCCGACGCTCTTCTCGCAGCTTGAGGAGCTCATTTCCAGAATTAAGAGTATTACCCATATCCCAGTAGCGGTGCTTACAAATGGTTCGTTGCTATGGTTGCCGGAGGTAAGGGATTCCTTAAAACCTGCAGATTTGGTTATTCCATCGCTTGATGCGGGATGCAATCAGATGTTTCAATACGTCAATAGACCCCATTCTGATATATCTTTCAGTAGGATGTTAGAAGGATTAGTTAAATTCCGCGATGAATATACCGGCAAATATTGGCTGGAAGTCTTTCTTTTGGCTGGCGTGACCACCGTAGAAACGGAAATTAACAGGTTGATTAACTGTATAAACGCTATTTGTCCCGATAAGGTACAGGTAAATACTGTTACGCGTCCGCCTGCCGAGGATTTTGTTGAGCGGGTTCCAGAGGAACGGTTAAAAGCCATAACGAGTCGATTGTATAGGAATGCAGAAGTTATTGCCGACTACGACAGCATTCATAGACAACAGGATTTTTCCGCTCGACGTGAAGATGTCTTGACACTTTTACAGCGTCGGCCTTGTTCTGTTGAGGATATTGCAGCAGGTCTTGGTCTTCATCGAAATGAAGTTGTTAAGTATGTAGAAGAATTATCCTCGGAAGGTAAAATCGAAGCAAAACCACAA
>Ga0114922_10002237_pt1 | contig 18215 bp, 14 predicted proteins | sample AartaG_FD_100975 | JGI IMG/M metagenome (GOLD analysis project Ga0114922, IMG submission 100975) | Deep subsurface microbial communities from Aarhus Bay to uncover new lineages of life (NeLLi) - Aarhus_00045 metaG | ecosystem: Environmental > Aquatic > Marine > Oceanic > Sediment | place...
ATTATTCTTTCGCTTTCTTTTTCTCTTGGAAAAGACAGTTATGTTTTAGCCGCTCAGCCTGGTGGCACTTTGACAGGCACAGTGATTGCATTAGATGTTACGGAGACAAAAGCCATTACTGCGATTACTGTAACTGACACAGTTCCTGAGATTACTGCAATTAACGAGATTTGTATCAGGATTAATGCCGCGACTAATGCTGCTTGGGATCAAACTGATACTACGGCTACAATTGGCAATACTGGAGTAGCCGTGGTTGATCCTACTGTATCTTATCCAGATAACAAAACCTTGTTACTAAATGTAACAAACGGCTTTGGCGCGGGTGACACAGTAGTTGTCTCTGATTTAAGTTACATGGGTTACACAGCACCTACCGCTGGCGCAGTTTTGACGTGGGCAATTGATAATGCAGATTGTAGTCTTGCTACTTATAAGGATGGTAATGTCAACACCGCTATTACTGTTAACGTTGCTCCCGTGTCAGGTTGGGGAACGACGGTCTCCGGTGATACCACAGTCCCTATTTCAACGATAACTATTCCAACCGCTGGGACAACTATTACTGCTGGCCAGCCCTATACAATTAAAGGAACAGCCGTAGATGATATGTCTTTGGTTAAAAAGATTGAGATAAGTTTAGATGGCGGGAACAACTGGCAAACAGCTGAAATAAAAAGTCTTCTGGCGAATGTGTCTTCTTGGGAATACGTCTGGCAGGATCCAACAGCGGGAAGCTATACTATTAAAAGTCGGGCAACCGATGGAATCGGGAACAGGGAGGTAAAAGGAGATGAAGTAACAGTAACAGTAGTTGCTCCAACTCCAGAACCTTCAACCCCAGAACTTCCGACACTGGAAAAGCCAGTTGCCGAAATGACTGCTCAAGAACTGGAAGCGAAAATTACTGAAGTTCGACAAACTATTCTTGATCTTTTGAAGCAGTTGGTTCAGGTTCTTCAGCAACAGATTCAGCAACTTCAGTAACAGACTCAGTTTAATTTACATTCTTTTTGACTTTCACGCCAAATGAGGATTCCGCCCCGCCCAGGGCGGGGTGATTGGTGAATTCGTATATCCTATGATATAGGGACTTGACAAACCTGTTTTAATTTGCTAATATCAAAATAGTGAGTGTGACCCTAAGAGCAATCTTGGGAATCCAAACTTAGTCGACAATAGGCCTCCCTCGAGCGAGGCCTGTTGTTTTTTTGAGATTTTTGCTAAAATATACTTGCCGGGAGGTAGCACTCACTAAAGACTTTGCTTTGGAGTAAACTCTCCCGGCATTGTTTTTTTTCTTCAAAAAATTAAAATAAAGATAATGACCTTAAAAGAAAAATTACCAAATATTCAAAAAAATATTCCTTTAGCAAAATATACTACTTTAAAGGTTGGCGGTCCCGCTAAATATTTTTTTGTTGCAAAAAATAAAGAAGACTTAGTTAAAGGAGTTAAAGCAGCTAAAAGATTTAAGCTCTCTCTTTTTATTTTGGGTGGCGGAAGTAATATTTTGATAGGCAATAAAGGCTTTAAAGGACTTGTTATTAAAAATGAAGCGAGAAATTTTGAGATTAAAAATAATAGGATTATTGCAGAATCGGGGGTGATTTTGAACAAAATTATTGAAACAGTAATAAAGGCAGGGCTTATGGGATTAGAAAAAGGCAGTGGTATTCCCGGAACTTTAGGAGGAGCTGTCTATGGGAATGCTGGTTGGTCAAAAGAAGCATGGGCGATTGGAGATGTGGTGGAAAATGTAGAGCTTCTATGGCCGGACGGAAAAACAGAAAAGGTAGGGAAAAAATGGCTTTCTTTTGGGTATAGAGATTCCCGTCTTGAAAAAATAAAAAGTAAAAAGCCTGTAATTTTAGAAGTAGTTTTAAAATTGCGAAGCAATTTCTGCGTAGCGGGTAAGTTAAAAAAAGGCAATCGTAGGGATTTAGAAAAGAGAAGACGAGAAATTTTAAGAATCAGAAGCGAAAAAATTCCTCCAGGATTTTCTGCAGGTTCAATTTTTAAAAATCCTCCTGGAGAATCAGCCGGTTATTTAATTGAAAAATGCGGATTAAAAGGAAAAAGAATTGGAGATGCTGAAATTTCTAAAAAACATGCAAATTTCATCATTAATTCGGGAGGAGCTAAAGCAGATGATGTGATAAAGTTAATGAAATTGGCTAAACAAAAAGTAAAAAATAAATTCGGAGTACTCTTAAAAGAGGAAATCAAAGTTATTAACTCTTGACATGATTTTTTAAAGTGAAAAAATGGAATAAGAACCTGGCGCTTCGCGCCAGAACCTTGTTTTCTCTTTTTGTTCGAAAATAAGAACCTGCCTTTGGCAGAACCTTGTTTTCTCGCCTTGCTCGAAAATAAGAACCTGCCTTTGGCAGAACCTTGTTTTCTCGCCTTGCTCGAAAATAATAAACTATTTTTTAAAATTTTCTAGCGATAGTGGTCGACTATTTGCTTAAAGATAAATTTATCTTAAAATAGGCAAATGGCTAAAAAAAGAAAGAAAAAAAAGAAAAAATAATTTTCTTTGACAATCCCGCAGAGTTGAATCTGCGGGATTGTTTTTTTAGAAAAATTTGTTATTGTTATAATTAGAGTGTAACGAAAAATATATTGTGTAACGAAAAATATATTTTATATAATTGAACTACGATGAAAATTGTTATTAAAACAACGAATTTGAAATTAGACTCAGAACTTAAAAATTATATCCAAGAAAAAATTGGTGGTCTGGAAAAATTCGCTAAAGTTTTTCAGGAAGAAAATTATTTCGAGCGAAGCGAGAAACAAGGTTCTCAAAGAGGTTCTTATTTTGAGCGAAGCTCGGTGCGGGGCAAGGCACGGGTTGAGGTTTGGGTGGAAGTTGGTAAAACAACCTTACATCACCAAAAAGGAGATATTTTTCGAGCCGAAGCTCAAATGCATTTACCTGAAAAAAGCTTGAGGGCAGAAGCGGAAAGAGAGGATTTAAAATTAGCTATTACCGAAGTCAAAGATGAACTCCAACGAGAATTAAAACAATACAAAGGAAAGACAGAAGCCATTACTAAAAGAAGATCAAGGTTTTTTAAAAAATTACTTCGCTTATCTCTTTCAGCAAGATTCAAAAAAAGAAAAGGAGGAAGAACAAGAGAAGAGGGAATATAATAAAAGAGTCAATATGTCAATTATAAATAAGATTTTTGGCGGTGCTAATGAAAAATATCTAAAGCGACTCCAGCCTGTGATTGAGGAAATAAATTCTCTCGAACCAAAATTCGAGAAATTTTCTAATGAGAAATTGAAGGAAAAAACAGCAGAATTTAAAGAAAAATTAAAAAAAGGAGAAAATTTAGATAGTTTATCGCCCGAGGCTTTCGCTTTGGTAAGAGAATCAGCAAAAAGGACGCTCAAACAGCGGCATTTTGATGTTCAGCTTATTGGCGGCATAGTACTGCATCAAGGTAAGATTGCTGAAATGAAAACCGGCGAAGGAAAAACCTTAGCTGCCACTCTTGCTTTGTATTTAAATGCCCTTGAAGGGAAAGGTGCCCATTTGATAACTGTTAACGACTATTTGGCTAGAAGAGATACAGTTTGGATGGGGCAAATTTATCATTTACTGGGCCTGAGCGCGGGCTGTTTAAACCATGATCAGGCCTTTTTATATGACCCAGATTACAAAAAACCAGAGGAAGAAAAAGACAAGGTTAGAGACGAATTAGGGGGATTTAGAGTGGTAGAAGATTTTTTGAGGCCTGTTTCAAGGAAAGAGGCTTATTCGGCGGATATAACCTATGGCACAAATAATGAGTTTGGCTTCGATTATTTAAGGGATAATATGGTTTATGATTTAGAAAATCAGGCTCAGCGCAGTCCTCACTACGCGATTATTGACGAAGTAGATTCAATTTTAGTTGATGAAGCCAGAACTCCTTTGATTATTTCGGCCCCCACTGAAGAACCAACAGAAAGGTATTATCAATTTGCTAAAATAGCTGCTTCTCTAAGAGAAAACGAAGATTATACTATTGACGAGAAAATGGGAGTTGCGACCTTTACTGAAACTGGCCAGAATAAAGCTGTCCAATTTTTAGGGTCAGACCCCTGGGCTGAAAATGATATTGCCACCACTCATCAGTTAGAAGCTGCCCTAAAAGCCAAAACTTTATTTGAAAAGGACAAAAAATATGTAGTTAAAGAGGGAAAAATAATTATTGTTGATGATTTTACCGGCCGTTTAATGCCAGGCCGGAGATGGTCAGGCGGGATTCATCAGGCAGTTGAAGCAAAAGAAGGGGTAGAAGTTCAGCGGGAATCAAAAACTTTTGCCACCGTTACTTTCCAAAATTATTTTAGAATGTATGAAAAGTTGGCTGGCATGACCGGAACTGCGACCACTTCAGCTGAAGAGTTTGATAAAGTTTATGGTTTAGAAGTAATAATTATGCCAACCAATAAGCCCTTAATAAGAAAGAGTATGCCCGATAGAGTTTACAAAACCTTAAACGGAAAATTTACAGCTTTAGCCCATGAAATCAAAGAAAGACATATGAAGGGACAGCCAGTTTTGGTGGGAACAGTTTCTATTGAGAAAAATGAATTATTGGGGAAGTTGCTTGAAAAAGAGGGCATTCCTCACCAGATTTTGAATGCCAAACAGCACGAAAAAGAAGGTCAAATAATTGCTCAAGCAGGAAAATTAGGAGCTGTTACCATTGCTACGAATATGGCTGGCCGAGGGGTTGATATAATTTTAGGAGGAAATCCGCCAGAAAAAGAAAAGGCCCAAAAGGTTATTGAATTAGGCGGATTGCATGTCATCGGGACCGAGCGCCACGAAGCAAGAAGAATTGATAATCAGCTTCGAGGAAGGTCAGGAAGACAAGGAGATCCTGGCTCTTCTCAATTCTTCGTCTCATTAGAAGATGATTTAATAAGAGTTTTCGGGGGAGACAGAATAAAATCTTTAATGGAAATGATGAAAATTCCCGAGGACCAGCCAATTGAAGCTAATATGGTTTCCAAAGCAATTGAGTCTGCTCAATCAAAAGTTGAGGGATTTAATTTTGATTTAAGAAAGCATGTTTTAGAGTATGACGATGTGATGAACAAGCACCGGGAGGTGTTTTATAAAAAAAGAAAAGAAATGTTAGAAAAAGCGAAAAACTTAAAACTTAAATCTGAAATCTTAAATCTGATACAAAAAGCAGGTTTTACAGAAAAAGATTATGAAAAAAAAGAAAAAGAAGTAGGCGAGGAGAATATGAGACAGATTGAAAAATTTGTTTGTTTAAAAGTATTAAATGATTTTTGGATAGAACACTTGGAAAACATGGAACATTTGAGAGATTCAGTTCGTTTAAGAGCTTATGGTCAGCGAGATCCATTAGTAGAATACAAAAGCGAAGGTCATAAAATGTTTCGGAGATTGCTGAGGGATATTGATTTAACTATTGCCAATGCTATTTTTCAAGCAGAATTAAAACCTGTTGGCCAAAGACAGCAATTTAGACAGGAAGGTCCGGCTGCCCCGCCGCGGCGCGGCGGGAAGCAAAAGGTTGGTCGAAACGATCCCTGTCCCTGCGGTTCCGGCAAAAAGTACAAAAAATGCTGTTGGCCTAAATTCGGTTAATTATGAAAATTGCGATTATTTCAGATACTCATGATAATTTAGCGAATTTCAAAAAAATTATAGATTGGCTGAATCGAGAAAAGATTCAGCTTATTTTACATTGTGGGGATGTTTGTACTAAAGCCACTTTGGAAGAAATAAAGAGAAGCTTTCTAAGGGATATAAAAATTGTTTTAGGGAATGCTGATATAGATTTAGATGTTCCTGAAATAGAAGAAATTGAAATAGATAGTAAAAGAGTTGCCTTTACTCACTATTACAAGATTGCTAGAAAATTAGCTGAAAGTGGCAAGTATGATTTAGTTTTTCACGGCCATACTCATAAACCATTCCTTGAGAAAATAGGGGACTGTCGAGTCGTCAATCCTGGCACTGCTGGTGGTCTTTTTTATAAAGCCACTTTTGCTGTTTATGATACTGAAACTGATAAGTTAGAACTCAAAATTTTAGAATCGCTAAATATTGATAAAATTGATTAAATATTCTATAACTAAATATCAAGGTTAGATCTTTAACAATTCTGCTTGGAGAAAGGAGGCTGACGATGAGCATAGGAGATAGAATTGGTTCTGGTTTTGTGGGTCTTGGTTTTTCTTGTATAGTTTTTCCATTCCTATTGGTTATCGCTTCTCCATTCCTATTTTTTGTCGGGATTTTCTTTTTTCCCTTTGAGAATGCTTCTGATTTATTACACACAGTGGGGTACTCCTGGATGGCATCTATGGGAATCGGTTTTGTAATAGGTGTGATAAAATCATTTAGCGAGGTTTCTACTCCAAGGGAGAAAGAAATGAACGAAGAGGCAAAATTCTGGAAAATTCTACTACTCGGCCTTCTACCTGTTAGTTTCTTTTTGGTCCTTTCTCTTTCTACAGGAAACATAAGAAGCTTTAGTGCTGCTTTCTTTGGTTCTGATTCTCCAGTACCCCGCGGTTTGTTAGATTATATAGTTGGATTTTGCCTGTATTATTTCGGTCTATTAATTACTTGTCTTGTTCCTCTAGGAATTATAAATGTTTTTTCCGCTTTTCTTCCTGGCTCACGTTGGTGCTCACATTGGTGGCCACGTAGTGGTGTATTGTTTTTTTCAACAATATTCATTGTAGTTATCTGTTTGCCTTTGAATATATTTGATAGACTCTGTGCTACTCCTGAAATGAGTCCTTCATATTATACCTACGATGAAATAGTTGCAAGGCATGCTAGTAAGGATCTGGGCCTCCAAGTTCCCTCAAAAGCAATTGAGGAAATGAACCCCGAAGAGCTTGAAGCATTAGAGACTAGTATCAAATGGGAATCAAATTTGGGCTTTGCTGATGAACTTTTTCTATGGATGGAATATGTAGTTTTGGCAACAGTTGTTTTCTTTTTGACATGTATAGCAGCAGTGATGAAGCTTGCGGGTATTATGCTTGTAGCCTTTTTCTTGCTTGTAACACTTCCGTTGTTTCCTCTGATAGGTATTAAAGCGATGAATATTCCGTTTGGTTTTTTTGGACTTGAAAGTATCCACATCACAGCTACGTACGTTTGGATCTTTTTTCTTATTTGTTGGGGGATTAGTACTCTGGGGAAATTATTGTTAGATGTGTTAGAATCAGATGTATTGGGTAAGGCTATAATATATATCACTCTTCCTTTCACTGTTTTAAGCTACATCTTGGGCGGGCTATTTTTTGCCTATTTACTTGTAGGAATAGTAACTGCTTGGATTTTTGCGGGTATGATACTAGGAATGTTGGTGGGTATGCCATTCATACAAAAAATAGATGGCGTTCCTTATTTTGTTACAATTCCAATGGGAGGAGGATTACTGACTTTGGGAATAGTAAGTACATTTTGGCTTTGAAAATGAGGAGATAAATAAAATCTCCTCTTTTATTTATTATCAAATTTATTTATTATCAAAAATATGGACGTGCGATGTCCGATAGCGTCCGATAATTGGACGTGCGACGGTCTGTTTGTACTCTGTTAAGGTATTTCTTTTTACTTTGCGTTAATTTCTTGAACTCGTATCAACTTTTCTTTTCAATTAACCTAAAATATGGTATAGTAACTTTATAATAAAATGTCAAAAAGAAAAGTTTACATAATTTTGATTTTAATTTTTGTTTTAGCTTTTTGTGCTGGGAATTTAATTTATCCCCAGTTTTTAAAATTGCCTTATTTTCCAGACATTCCTTTTAAACTCGGCTTAGATTTACAAGGGGGAACTCATCTTGTTTATGAAGCAGATTTGTCAAACATTGAGAGAGAAAATTATACTACGGCAATGCAGGGCTTGCGAGATATTATTGAAAGAAGAGTTAATCTTTTTGGAGTTCAGGAGCCCATAGTTCAAACCCAGGAAGCAGCCGGCCATTATCGGCTCGTGATTGAATTAGCTGGAATAAAAGACCCAGCTGAAGCAATAAGAATGATCGGCCAGACCCCATTTTTGGAGTTTAAAAAACAAAGACCTGAAGAAGAAACCCAAAAAATTTTAGACAAGCAAAAAGAACTGGAAGGGAAGACCCAAGAAGAAGCCCAGCTGATTGAAAATTGGCAGATAGCTCTCCAGGACCCTTATTTTGAATCAACAGATCTTACTGGAGAATATTTAGATGCAAAAAAGACTGATTTGAGTTTTGACCAAAATACCCAAAAACCTTTGATTTTACTCCGATTTAATGATGAGGGTTCAAAAATTTTTGAACAATTAACTGAAAATAATATTGGAAAAGTATTAGCAATTTATATTGACGGAGTTATGCTTTCAGCTCCAGTCGTTCAAGAGAAAATTTCTGGTGGCAAAGCTCAAATTACAGGAAATTTTTCAGTTCCAGAAGCCAAAGAATTAGTTCGGAATCTTAAAGCTGGTGCCTTACCTGTTCCTGTCAGCTTAATTTCTCAGCAATCAGTAGGACCCACTTTGGGAGCAATTTCTTTAGAACAAAGCCTGGTAGCAGGAATGTTGGGGTTTTTAGCTATAATTTTATTTATGATAATTTTTTATAGATTGCCTGGTATTTTGGCCTCTTTGGCTTTAGTTATTTATGTTGCTTTGATTTTAAGCTTGTTTAAGTTAATACCGGTTACCTTAACTTTAGCTGGGATTGGCGGATTTATTCTTTCAATTGGGATGGCAGTTGATGCTAATGTTTTAATTTTTTCCAGATTCAGGGAAGAACTAAAAAAGGAAAAAAGTTTTGCTATTGCCTCAGAAGAAGGGTTTAGAAGGAGCTGGCCTTCGATTCGGGATGGAAACTTAACTACTTTGCTTGTAGCCATAATACTTTTTGCTTTCGGAACAAGCTTTATTAAGGGATTTGCTTTCACATTAAGCATTGGTATTTTGGTAAGTATGTTTTCTGCAATCTTTATTACAAGATCTTTAATGAGGGTTTTTTCTGGGACGAGGATAGAAAGATTAAAATGGTTATGGGGATCCGTTCGGCAATAAAGTTTTGAGTACCGGTTGGCGGGAAGTAACGCTCGGCGGAAATAGAGAAAAGCTTCAGGCAGTTTGCCTCGGGTAACACGCAGTCAGCTTCAGTGAAAAGACAAAGTTATTCTCAGCTGCTGCTGTTTCTCGCCGAGCCAACATAACTTAGAAGAAAAACTAATTTTTTCTAGGGCTCGGCTGCGAAGCGTTACCCTCAGCAAACTGCCTTCAGATTTTAAAATTTACGTTACATATTTTAGGTTTCACGTTTCAAGTTTCATGATTCAATACACAAAATATCGAAAAATTTATTTTCTTATTTCTGGCGTCTTAATTTTAACAAGCATTATAGCTCTTGTTGTTTTTGGACTGAAGACTGGCATTGATTTTACTGGTGGTAGTATTTTGGAAATTGAATACAAAGAAGAAAGACCTTCTAACTCAGAGATAAGAGAAAAACTGGCCGAACTTGATTTAGGTTCATTTTATCTCCAGCCGACCAGGGAGCAAGGAGTTATTCTAAGAATGAAAGATATCCCGGAAGACATTCATGAGGAGATTCTTTTAAAAATTGGAAAGAATGAAGGTAAAATAGAAGAGAGAAGATTTGAGTCTATTGGGCCTGCCATAGGTGAAGAATTAAAGGGAAAAACAAAAATTGTGATAGGGCTTGCTTTATTGTCAATTGTAATCTATATTGCTTTGGCTTTTCGGAGAATTCAGAGGCCCTTGAGATCTTGGCAATACGGCATAGCTAGTATTGTTTCCCTTTTCCACGATGTCTTAATTATCTTGGGGGTTTTCGCTGTTTTGGGAAAATTTTACGGCGTTGAGATTTCTATTCCTGTTATTACTGCTCTTCTCGCTGTTTTAGGCTATTCAATCAATAATACTGTCGTGGTTTTTGACAGAATAAGAGAGAATCTTTTTAGGAGAGGCGGATCTTTTGAAGAGGTTGTTGATGAAAGCTTGAATCAAACTTTAACTCGTCAAATAAATACTTCTTTAACTACTTTATTCGTTGTTGGTGCTATATTCTTTTTTGGTGGAGCGACCTTAAAATATTTTGCTCTAGTTTTAATTTTAGGAATTATTGCCGGCACCTATTCTTCTTTTTTCCTGTCCAGCCCCTTATTGGTTGCCTGGCTTAAGTGGAGACAGAAGAGCTAGAGGGATGCTCGGTAATTAAGTTTTAAGTACCGACCCTTAAAATCCCAGCGAGATTTTAGGGTCTGCTTTCTCGCCCCGCCATCCGCCGAAGGCGGAACCGTGCTGGCGGGGCTCCGAAGGCTACTTAAAACCTAATTACCTCGCTTAGAAAAAGATCAGGACAATTATTTCTATATTCACCCCTTTATTAGTAAGCTGGCTTAAGTGGAGACAGAAGAGCTAGAGAAGGGCATTCGGTAACGAAATCTCAAAGTACCGGCTGTTCCCGTCCCAGCGTGACGGGACAGCCTGTGTTCTCGGTCTGTCGTTCCTCGCTTCGCTCGGAAACCATGCCGACAGACCTCCGAAGAATACTTTGAGATTTGTTACCTCATTAAGAGAGAATTCAGAGTCTTTCCAAGGCTCGGCTGCTTCAGCCCCTACCTTCAGGACAATTATTTCTATATTCACCCCTTTATTAGTAAGCTGGCTTAAGTGGAGACAAAAAAGATAATTTGGGTTGACATGGGTTGACATTAGTATTTAAAAATGTTTAAATAAAGTAATCATTTATAAACTGTTATTAACTTATTTATATAAAATATATGAAGAACACTAATTTTAATTATCAAAAAATTTGTGAGAATCTATTAAAAGATCTGCCTCAAAGAACAAGTGATGTGATTGAGAAGCGTTTTGGTTTGAAAACAGGAAAAGAAGAAACACTAGAAGCTATTGGCCAGGGCTATGGAATTACTAGGGAAAGAGTTCGTCAGATTGGCGAAGAAGGATTCTCAAAAATTTGTCCTAAAATAAAAGAATACAAAAAAGTTTCCCAGTATTTTAACAATACTCTTAAATCTTTTGGAGATTTGAAGAAAGAGGAAACTTTGCTTAGTTTCTTGGGAAGGGAAAACTCGCAAAGACAAGTTTCGTTATTATTAACATTAGATAAGGATTTTGTCAGAGTACCAGAAGATAAAGATTTCTATTCTTTTTGGACAAGGAAAAGAGAATTCGTAGCTTTAGCTAAAAAAGTTGTTGATTCAACTTTAAATAAATTCCAAGTCGAGAAAAAACCCTTTTTACTCAAGAAACTTTATGAACTCCAAAAAGCAAATATTGAGAAAATTTTAGGAAAAAAAATAACTAAAAATACTTTCAGTTCTTATGTTGAGATTTCAAAGAAAATTCAAAAAAATCCAGATAACGAATTTGGTTTAAAGAATTGGCTAGAGATTAATCCTCGAGGCATAAAGGATAAGGCCTATTTGGTTTTAAGAAAAGAAGGTAAACCTTTGCATTTTGCTCAGATTACCGGCTATATAGAGAAATTACCATTTTCCTTTGCGAGGAAACCACATTTAGCTACCGTGCATAATGAGTTAATCAAAGATTCAAGATTTGTTTTAGTGGGTAGGGGTCTTTATGCTTTGAGAGAATGGGGGTATGAGCCGGGCTTGGTAAAAGATGTAATTTTTAAAGTTTTAAAAGAAGCCAAAGGATCTCTTTCAAAAGGGCAAATATTGGAAAAAGTTTCAAAACAGCGCCTTGTAAAAGAAAATACAATTTTATTAAATTTACAGGATAGAAATAAATTTTTGAGAGACTCGGAAGGAAGATATAAAATAAAAGAGGCCTAAAATTCCTTAAAAATTAAAAATATATCTTTTTTTAATATATCCTTAAAAACGTAAAATGAGTTCAGAATTTTTCGAGTTGCCGCCAGAAATTTTGAAGTTAGCAAAATTTCTGGCTCCATTTGTGTTACCAGTTTGGCAGGTTATTAAACATTGGTGGTGGCTGCCGCTTCCTTTTATTTTGTGGCGGCTTTTTTCTTTTCTTTGGCTTTGGTGGCGAACCGACCTTTTTCTTAAAAAACAAAAATTTATTTTACTTGAAATCAGGATACCTAAAGAGGTTTTAAAACCAATCAGAGCCATGGAAACTGTTTTGGATGGGCTTCATCAGACAATTTATAAACCGCCGGATTGGTGGGAAAAATGGATTGAGGGCCAAATACAACTTTCTTATGCTTTTGAAATTGTTTCCTTAGGAGGAGAAGCCCACTTTTTTATTAGAATCCCCAGTTCTCTTCAAGATTCGATTGAGGCAGCTGTCTATGGACAATATCCAGAAGCTGAAATTTCTTTAGCTGAAAATTATGCAAAAAAAGTTCCTCAGGATATTCCAAATAAAGAATGGGATCTTTGGGCAGCTGATTACAGACTTCTAAAACCCGACCCCTATCCTATTAAAACCTACCGGAAATTTGAAACAGAGCGTGAACCTTTAGAAGAGAAAAGAATTGATCCTTTAGCTGGACTCTTGGAGGCGATGGCTAAAGTAAAACCCGGAGAACAGCTTTGGGTTCAGATAATTGCGGAGCCGGTTACTAATGAAAAAAGTCGTTGGATAAAAGAGGGAGAGAAGATAAGAGATGAGCTTGCGAGACGCATAACAAAATCTTCTTCGACCACACCCATGGTTTTGGAAGCGGCTGACATATTGATCACAGGAGAACCACCTAAAGGTCCAGAGGAGAAGAAAGAAGAATTATTGCCGCCGGAAATGAAACTTACTCCCGGGGAAAGAGAAATAATCATGGGAGTTGAAGAAAAAATTTCAAAACCAGGTTTTAAAACCAATATTAGATTTATTTATCTTGGCAAACGAAATGTCTTTTTTAGAGCAAATCTTCGGCTTGTTTTTGCTTTTTTTGCTTATTTTAAGACTGAAAGTCTTAATGGTCTTGTTCCTTGGGGGAAAACTATGACTAAAATTCACAAGTCCTGGTTTTTGCCTTTAAATCTTATACGTAAGCGAAGAATGTATATAAGACAAAGAAAAATATTTAGAAATTATACAAAAAGATTATCCCCTTTGTTCCCTTTGGCGGGCGGGACTTTTATCTTAAATACTGAAGAGTTAGCTACTTTGTTTCATCCTCCTGGAAGAGGAGTAGCGCCAGCTCCTTTAATTCCTCGACTCGAGACTAAGAAGGGGGAAGCGCCTCCCGGATTACCAACCGAGTAAATCAGAGAACAGAGAACAGAGAACAAAAGGACTTTTAAAAACAGATACTGTTCATTATTCATTGTTTACTGTTCATTGTTTATGAATGAAATAAATTTTTTTGCTGAAACAACTTTCCGTAATATTAGAAAGAAGTTTGGTATTAAAATCGATGATAGACGTCGGCATATTTATGTTGTTGGTAAAACCGGGATGGGCAAAACCGCAATGATCCAAAATATGGCAATTCAGGATATTAAGGAGGGAAAGGGAATAGGTTTTATTGATCCTCATGGAGAGGCAGCCGAAGCCTTATTGGATTATGTTCCTTCAGAAAGAGTGAACGATGTTGTTTATTTCAATCCAGCTGATTTGGATTATCCCATTGCCTTCAATGTGATGGAAAAGGTTGACCTCGAACATCGGCATTTAGTGGCTGGTGGCCTGATGGGGGTATTTAAAAAAATCTGGCCAGACGTTTGGTCTGCTCGTATGGAATATATTTTAAACAACACTATTTTGGCTCTTCTTGAATATCCAGGATCGACCCTCCTTGGAATTAATCGAATGCTTTCAGATCCTGAATTTCGAAAGAAAATTGTGGAAAAAGTTACGGATCCTGTTATCAGAGCTTTTTGGGTTACTGAATTTGCTCGTTATTCGCAGACTTATGAGGTAGAAGCGACTGCTGCAATTCAGAATAAAGTTGGTCAATTTATTTCAGCCCCCTTAATTAGAAATAGTATCGGTCAGATCAGATCTGCGATTGATATGAGGGAAGTAATGGATGGAGAAAAAATTTTGATTGCTAATATATCTAAAGGGAGAATAGGAGAAGATAACTCTCGGCTTTTAGGAGCTTTGTTAATTACAAAAATACAATTAGCTGCTATGTCCAGAGTAGATATTCCTGAAGAAAAGCGGAGAGATTTTCATTTGTATGTTGATGAGTTTCAAAACTTTGCCACCAAATCTTTTGTTAATATACTTTCGGAAGCCAGAAAATATAGGTTATCCTTAATCCTGGCTAATCAATATATTGCTCAATTGGAAGAAATGACTTCGCTTGGAAAAAGCTCCGAGATTAAAAATGCTGTTTTTGGCAATGTTGGAACTATGATTTCTTTTCGAGTAGGGGCAGAAGATGCTGAATTTTTAGAGAAAGAATTCATTCCTGAATTTATGGCTGAGGATTTGGTTAATTTAGCAAAATATAATGTTTATTTGAAACTAATGATTGATGGGGTAGCAGGTCGGCCTTTTTCAGCCCAAACCTTGGAACCTTTCCCTCAACCTTTGGAATCAAATAAAGAGAAAATTATAAAAGTTTCCCGAGAAAGATATGGAACTCATCGGAGAGAAGTAGAAGAAAAAATCAGCAAGTGGGCAGGATTCTTAGAGATACCGGCTACCTTTGTCCCAAAGGCTCAACCCGTTCTTTATGATGCCAAATGTATCTCATGCGGCAAGGCGACAAAAGTGGTTTTTCCTCCAGATGGAGTAAGACCAGTCTATTGTAAGTCCTGTTTAAAAAAAGTAAGAACCATGCCTCGCCCCGCTTTTAGCGGAACGAGGCAGAACCTTGATTCCTCGCTTCGCTCGGAAATAAAAAAGAAGGGCGAAACTCCTGGTACAGAACAGCCATCTCTTCCAGAAAAAGAAAGTGTACCCCCTGTTTCCTTAAAAGGAGCACTTGAAAGTAAGACCGTTTCCTTTAGCGGGAAGCCAAGAAAAGATTTAGAATGGATTGAAAAGAAAAAGAAAAGAAAAAGTGTTAATCTAGAAGAATTAAAAAAGACCCTGGAAGAATCATTGGAGAAATTAAAGAAAAAAACTTAAAAACTAAAAAAACTTAAAAACTAAACTATAATGAGAACTCTCCGAGAATTTAATGTTAAGAATAAAAGAGTGCTCGTGCGTTGCGATTTTAATGTTCCCTTAGATAAAAAGGGAGAGATTCAAGATGATTTTAAAATTTTACAAACTATTCCTACGATTAAATATTTAATTGATAACGAAGCTAAGATAATTTTGTTATCTCATTTAGGAAGGCCAAAAGGAGAAGTAATTGAAGAGTTAAGGTTAAACTTAGTTGCCGAAAGATTGTCTAAAATATTGGTAAGGCCTATAAAAAAATTAGATGACTGTATAGGAAAAGAAATAGAAAAAGAAATTGAAAAGATGCAACCAAAAGAAGTAATATTGTTAGAGAATATTCAGTTCAATCCTGGAGAAAGAATGAATGATCCTGGTTTTACCAAAAGTTTGGCTAGTTACGCAGATATTTTTATATTAGAAGCTTTCGGACAATCCCATAGAGACTATGCTTCTATTTCAGGTTTACCGAAATACCTCCCTTCTGGGGCCGGTTTTTCGCTTGAAAAAGAAGTTAAGATTCTTTCTAAGGTTTTAGGAAAACCCTGGCGACCTCTAGTGATAATTATTGGCGGAGTTAAAATCGAGACTAAAATCAAAATGATAAAACAGTTCCTAGAGAAAGCCGATCATTTGCTTATTGGTGGGAAAATCGCTAATGCCATTTTGATAGCAAAAGGAATTTGTGTCATAGGACCTTGGCCGGAAAAAAAGATAGTAGAAGAAATTGAAAAATTAAGTTTAACTTCTACCAAACTTCATCTTCCAATAGATGCCATAGTATCTCCTGATAAAACCGGGAAAGTTTATACAAGAATGTCAGGACCAGGAAAAGTAAGAAATGATGAATTGCTTTTAGATATTGGGCCTGAAACAATCAATGTTTTTTCTCAAGTAATTAAAAAAGCCAAGATGATTGTGTGGTCAGGTCCTTTAGGATTTTTTGAGAATCCTCTTTTTGAAAAAGGAACAAAAGAGATTGCTCAAATTATTACTAGGAATCATAAGGCATATAAAATTGTGGGAGGCGGGGATACTCTTTTTGCTGTATCAAAATTTGGATTTACTGAAAAATTTGACCATGTTTCTACTGGCGGAGGAGCAATGCTGAGCTTTCTGAGCGGAGAAGAACTTCCCGGCTTGAAAGCCTTAGAGAGACAATTTTAATGAAGATTGAAATAAAAAATTTAAAAAAAGTAGCTAATCGGATAAAAAAGGCAATAAAATCTAAAGAGAAGATAATTGTTTATGGTGACGCTGATTTAGACGGAGTAAGTTCTGTAATTATTTTAAAGGAAAGTATAAAAAATTTAGGGGGAGAATCCTCTGTAGTATATTTTCCTGAGCGCGAAAAAGAAGGATATGGGATTACAGAGAAGGCGCTGAATTATCTTAAAAAATATGCTCCGGCTTTGCTTATATCTTTAGATTGTGGCATATGTAATTTTAGAGAAGTAAAGATAGCCAAAAAAATGGGCTTTGAAGTAATAATTATTGATCACCATGAGGTATTAGATAAACTACCCGAAGCTTCTATTATAGTTGACCCGAAACAAAAAGGCGATAAATATCCCTTTAAACAATTTGCTAATGCCGGTCTTGCTTTTAAACTTTCGGAGCTTCTCTTCGAAAAGAAAATACCTGAAAGTTTGCGGAAGAGTTTTCTAGAATTAGCAGGCTTGGCCACTATCGCTGACATGATGCCGAGAGTTGGGGAAAATGAGATAATAATTGCAGATGGTCTAAACTTTCTAGAATCAAGCTGGCGGCCAGGAATTCAGGCCCTATTGGAACTAGAGCATTTTAAATCATTTGGCTTAATCCAAAAAGTTTACAAGATTAATTCTCTTTTAAATATTCAAGATGTTAAAAATAAAGTACCCGCAGCTTTTCGCCTTTTAACTTCCTCTTCAAAAAATGAAGCACAAAAATTAGCCGAAGAATTATTTAAAAAGGGGATTCAGAGAAAAGAAAGAATAAAAGAAATAATAGAAGAAATTGAGATGAAAATTTCAGGAAAAGAGACAGACCCTATTGTTTTTGAAGGAAGTGTTGGTTGGGGATTGGCTTTATTAGGAGTAGCGGCTTCGATTTTGTGCCGAAAATATAGGAAACCCGTGTTTTTATATAAAAAAGGAGGAATTGAGAGCCAAGGAGGAATTAGGGCGCCATCAGAATTTAACCTCGTTGAAGCAATGAAAGGTTTTTCAAAAAAACTTATAACTTACGGAGGCCATCCCCAGGCAGCAGGCTTCAAAATCAAAAACGAGAATTTAGAAGAATTTAAAGAGCATTTATTTGAATATTTTATCAACGCAGAAAATCGTTCGGGAAGTAATTTTTAGGATACGCTCACTCGCCCAGCGCGCTCGTTCGCTCCTGTCTTCGGCTCGCTCTCTCGCTTCGCTCGAACCATGCCCGCTCGCCTGCGGATGCTCCTAAAAATTACTTCCCTCACTTCATGAAGAAAATCATTATCTACACAGATGGGGGTTCAAGAGGAAACCCCGGGTCTGCCGCAATCGGGGTTGTTTTTTGTAACGAAAAAAATCAGAATATAAAAGAATATTCTGAGTATCTAGGAGAGAATCTTACCAATAATGAAGCCGAATATAAAGCTGTAATTTTTGCTTTAAAGAAATTTAAAGCTTTATTTTCAAAACAATTAGCAAAAAAATCGGAAATCGAGATAAGATCTGACTCTGAATTGTTAGTAAAACAATTAAATTCGCAGTATAAAATTTTAGATTCTAAAATTCAGTCCTTGTTTTTGGAAGTTTGGAATTTAAGGTTTGATTTTAAAAAGGTAAAATTTAAGCTGATTAAGCGGGAGAGGAACAAAGAAGCTGATAAATTGGTTAATCAAGCTTTTGAAGGCCAAGCTAGCGCCCAAAGGCTTTTTTAAGGATGCAGAGGACATTCCTTTGTCAATTTTATTTCAAAAAGTCAAAAATATAATGTATAATAAAATAATCTCTAATTCTCTAATATAATATCAAAAGGCTTGTGTCTATAATTAAAGCAAAAAATATCCAATCAATATCAATCTGGAAAATATTGCTCTTGAGTGGTGTTATTATTTCTTTTATTTCTACTTCTCTTTTTTTTAAAGCCGAACCA
>Ga0114922_10002238_pt1 | contig 18201 bp, 12 predicted proteins | sample AartaG_FD_100975 | JGI IMG/M metagenome (GOLD analysis project Ga0114922, IMG submission 100975) | Deep subsurface microbial communities from Aarhus Bay to uncover new lineages of life (NeLLi) - Aarhus_00045 metaG | ecosystem: Environmental > Aquatic > Marine > Oceanic > Sediment | place...
AGTCGAATCCCATCTCATCGAGGCGCTGGACGACGCGCAGCTTGTCCTCGGCCGAGAAAACGATACCCTCGCCCTGGGCGCCGTCCCGCAGGGTGCAGTCGTAAATCGACACGTGTGTCATGGCGCACCCACTCCGTTCCCTGGCATCGGCGGCGCACGGCACCACCGAGTACCCCGTCGATTCTAGCCGCTCCATGGGCCGAGTTCAAGTTTGCTTAGGGCACAAGCCTTTGCGCCGCAGACGCACAGACGCATGGCGCGGGGATTCCTGTCCGCCGATCTGTCAGAGTTAGCCGCAATACCAGTAACTTAAGGGGCGTGGCCCGCGTCGTAGAACGCGGTTCGTAATCGTGATCTTACTCCTAATCGCAATCGCTGTTCCGTAAGGTCCGGTGGCGGAAAGGATTACGATTATGATTGCGATTACGACAAAAACAGCGTGGTGCCTTATGTTATCTCTGGCGCAGGCTCACAGGGCTTAAGTTACTGGTATTGGAGCTAGCCGGCCTTGATGCGGCTGACGTTGATGCTGAGTTTCTTGACGCGGTGCCAGAGGCTGCGCTCGGATATGCCCAGGAGCCTGGCGGCCTTGGACTGGACGCCGCCGGCGCTGTGCAAGGTCTCCACGATGATCTGTTTCTCCACGTCGTCGAGCGTGTGGTCGAGGGATTCGATCTGGTCGGGCAGGGTGTACTTGGGCTTCTGGGCGATTGACTGAATGGCGATGGGGAGGTGCTTGGGCGTGATGATGTCTTCGTCGGCCATCACCACGGCGCGGTGGATGCAGTTTTCGAGCTCCCGGACGTTGCCGGGCCAGTGGTACATCATCAGGAAGTCCAAGGTTTCCTTGGAGACGCCGGTGACGGTGCGGGTCATCTGCTCGTTGGCCTGCCGCAGGAAGTGGTCGACGAGCAGCGGGATGTCTTCCTTCCGGTCCCGCAACGGCGGCACCACGATGGAGAAGACGTTGAGCCGGAAATACAGGTCCTCCCGGAACTGGTTCTCCCGAACGGCGTTGGCGAGGTCCTTGTTCGTGGCGGCGATGACGCGGACGTCGATGCCGATGGTCTCGGTGCCGCCGACCAGCTCGAATTCCTTTTCCTGGAGGACGCGGAGGATTTTGGCCTGGGTGGTGAGGCTCATGTCGCCGATCTCGTCGAGAAAGATGGTGCCGGTGTTGGCGAGTTCGAATTTGCCGCTCTTCCGCTGCACGGCGCCGGTGAACGAGCCCTTTTCGTGGCCGAACAACTCGCTCTCCAGCAGCCCCTCGGGGATCGCGACGCAGTTGAGCTTGACGAAGGGCTTGTCTTTCCGGGCGGAATGGTAATGGATGGCCTGCGCGATGAGCTCTTTGCCGGTGCCGCTCTCGCCGTAAATGAGGACGGTCACGTCGGTCTGGACGACCTTCTGGATCAGTTCGTAGACCTGCTGCATGGCACCGCTGTTGCCGATGATGTTCTCGAAGGCGAACTGCCGCCGGAGCTTCTGCTCGAGCTTTCGGATCTCCCGCTGGAACTGGCGTTTCTCGAGCGCCCGGCTGATCACGATGCTCATCTCGTCGATCTTGAACGGCTTGGTGAAGAAGTCGTAGGCGCCGGCGCGCATCGCCTCGAGCGCGTGTGGCTTGCGGCCGAACGCGGTCATGACGATGATCACGGCCCCGGGGTCGTGCTCCCTGAGCAGGGGAATGGCCTCGATGCCGCTCATGCCGGGAAGTTTGACGTCGAGAATGATGAGGTCGAACGCCTCTTTCTTGACGGTCTCCACGGCGGACTCCGCGTCACCGACCGCCGCCGCCTCGTAGCCGCGTTTGGTGACGGCTTCCGTCAGGAAGAAGCGCATGTTTTCGTCATCATCAACGATCAGCACCTTCTCGGTCATATGCGGCGTCCCTCACATTCTCCTCGACCGGGACCTCCGCCCCGGCCGGCTCGATGGGCAGTATTATGCTGAACGTGGTCCCGGAGTCCGGTTCGCTTTCCACTTCGATCTGCCCCGAGTGGGCCGTGATGATCTGGTGGGCGATGGGCAGCCCGAGACCGGTGCCTTTGGGTTTGGTGGTGAAGAAAGGCGTGAACAGCTTGTCGCGGTCTTCCGGGCTCACGTGCGGGCCGCTGTTCGCGACGGCAACCAAAACCTGTTCCGGGGTGCCGGGCTTCGGCGCCGTCTGCCTCCTCACCGAGACAGCCACGGTGCCGTTGTCCGGCGTGGCCTGAAACGCATTGCGGACGATGTTGACAATGGCGCGGGCCAGCGTCTCGCGGTCGGCGCGAACGCAGATCGGCTCCGGCGTGTAGTCCTCGTGAAGTGCGACCGGACGGCCCCGGTGTTCAAACGTACAGAACTGGACGCTCTCGCGGACCAGGTCCCGCACGTCGTGCGGCTCCACGTGCGTCATCGGTGGGTGGGAGAAGTCAAGCAGGTCCTCGACCAGCGTGTTGAGTTGGTCCATCGTGCGGAGGATGGTGCTGGTGTACCGTCGCTTCGGATCGTCCTCACGGAAGTCCTCTTGGATGAGTTCCACCAGCCCTTGGAGCGAGCCGAGCGGATTGCGGATCTCGTGTGCCATGCCGGCGGCCAGGCGGCCCAGGGAGGCAAGCTGGTCGGTGCGCTTGATCTGCTCGCGGAGCTGCTTGAGCTCCGCCAAGTCCTTGAACGTGAGCACGATGCCGCGGTGTCGGCCGCCTTCGCCCCGCAGCAGCGAGATGGTCACCCCCAGTGCGACCGTGCTCCCGTCCGACGTGGCGGCATTGACCTCGACCGAGGAGCGGGTCCGGTGCGCGGTGAGCGCCGAGATGATCATGTCGCGAAGTACGCGGTTCTCCGGGATGTTCGGGAACACGGCGCCGAAGTGCTGCCCGACGACGGCCTTGGCTTCGTAGCCTAACGCCTTCTCGGCCACTGCGCTGAAGCTGGTGACGGTTCCCGCCGAGCTGATCGTCATCACGCTGGCTTCCACGCTGTCGATGATGTGGCCGAGGAGCTTCTGGTCATCGCCCGGCTCCGTCTCCGCCTCGGCTGGCGGCGCGGCCTGCCCGGGTGATGCCGAGGAGCCCCTCTTGATGATGCAGCCGACCGCGATCGCTGCCACCACGCCGGCGAAGATGATGGCGCCCACGGTGATATTCACGGCCTCAGCAAGTGTGGGCGGACGAGGGAGGGCCCAACGTATGGCCCAGAACGCCGCGAGGCCGGCGAGGATCGCGGCCGCCCCGACAAGCAGCATGGATACCCAGCGCCTGCTCACTACGGAAGTCTTGTGCTCAGCTTCCGCCACAGTCACTCCGAAGCTCTCAGGTGGTGTAGGGTTTTCCGCGCGTGGTCCGCTCTCACTCGGTCATGGCGTAGAGGAGTATGTTGGTGAGCAGTTTCTCGGCACTGTTCAACTCCAGACCACGGCACGCAGCACACGGGAAACCCTCGAAGGCACAGCCGAAATCGTACTTGCTGTACAGCAACACCGCCCGGCCGTTCACCACAACTGCTTCGAGGAAGGGCTTCCTGTCCTCGGGCTTTGGCAACTCCTTTCTTAGTATCGGGCGGTATTCCACGGTGTTTATGGAGTACTTGATTCGGAATACCTTGTGGTCCAGCGGCAGTCTTTCCAGGCCGTGCTTGGGGAAAATCTGCTTGACCAGGTCCCGGAATGCCCGGTCGAACCGGGCACGTCCACAGCAGGCGTCGGCCAGCACGAACCCGCCCCGGGCCACGTATTCGCGGAGGGCCTCGATCTGTTTCGGGGTGTATTTGAACTCCTTGTGGCCGGTCATATAGACAAGCGGATACTTGTAGAGTTCGGGATCGGTGGGATCGACGTCCTTCCTCTTCAGGTTCACCCTGGCGCCGGTGGCTTTGGCGTACAGATGAAGCATGCCCTTGGTCGCGGTCGGATCGGGGTCCCAGTCGCCGTCGTGTTTGAGCTGCGCGAACACCAACGCGCCGCGTGCCACACGCCCGTCGTCCTTGATCTCGCGCCTCGCGATCGGGTCCGCCACCTTGTCGAGCTTGTCCTTGAGCGGCTTGTAGCCCATGGCATACGCGGCCACGTTGACGCCGAGGCGGAGAGCGTTCGTTTCGTCCACCGCGAGGGCGGGGTCGTGGATGTTCCCGTCCCACGCGCACGACAGGTCCTTCTTCGAGTAGAAGACCGCCGTCCGGCAGCCGGTGGTGATGCCCTCCCACACCAGGTTGCGCCGGTCGGTGATCTTGTGCGGGGCCATATACACCCGGTGTTCTTCGGGCAGCTTGGTCAGCGGGGCGGTGGGGAAGATCCTGGCCATCTCCGCGCGGAACGATCGGTCGAGGGTCGCGTTCGAGCAACAGGCGTCGGCGACGATGGTGCCACCGCGCTCGCAGAACTCGCGGACCCGTTTTCGCTGCTGTTCGGTGAGCGTGAACAGGCCGTGACCGGTGATGTAGAGGATCGGCGCCTCGAGCCAGCTCTCCACCGTGTCGTCAAGCTCGACCACCTGCCACGTGCACTTCAATTCGAGGTCCTGTGAGACCTTCTTGGCCAGATTCTCGGCGTCGTAGTAGTCGGTGTTCCACTTGTCGCCGTAGCGGAGCTTCTGAATTAGAACGTTCGAGCTGGCCTTGCCCAGGAACAGCAGGTTGAAGATGGTATCGAGGTCCCCCATGTGCGCGCCGCCGAACCGGCGCCCGCCTCTGCCCCAGTTTCCGGCGGGCTGTTGAGTGCCGACCAGGTGGTTGGCGCCCTCGGCATACCAGTCGTGCTTGCCGATGTTTTTCCTGGCCGAGAACGCACACACCCGCTCGAGCGCATACAGGTAGTAGCCGACGTAGCTCTGCCCGCGCCCCGGGTTCTCCTTGACGGTGAAGTGCTGGGCCAGCCAGTTGAGTCCGGCCGCAATACGCTTGTTTTGTTCGTATTGCCCGCACGTCTTGGACCGCTGGTGGAGCTTCATCCCGCAGATGTACAGGCTGCCCAGGCCCGCCGCCGTCATGCTGCCATACGTCGCGCCGCTGCGGACGCGGCCGACGACCTTGGGCGGGTTCGTATACGACCAGCCGCCATCCTTGGCCTGGGTGTCCACCAAGTACTTCTCGGCGGCTCGCCACGTCCCCGCCGGGATAGTGATGCCGACGTCGTGGGCGGCGCGCAGGCCCAGCAGGCCGAACTGCGTGCAGGAATGGTCCGACATCTGGCTGCTCCGAACGCCCCACTGCCGGCGGACGTTGCGAAGCTGCGGGTTGGCCTTGACGCGCTTTTCCCACGCCTGGCGCGCCTTCTTCATCCGCTCGCTGTATGCGGCGGCGGACTGGTACCGCCACCCCCCGTCCTTGTTCTGCGCCCCGATAAGCCAGTCGGCACACTTCTGGATGGTCGCACGGTACTTCTTCCCGTCCACCGCCGCCAGCGCCGTGGCGATGCAGCCGACGTGGTACGTGTTGGCCATCCAGTTCTTTGGATCGGCACACATGTTGGCGGCGCGGACGATGTCGGGGTCGGTCACCGGGACCCCGCAGTGCAGCATCGCCAGTACGGCGAGCGCGTTCATCCCGACCCCGTATCGGGCTTTCTGGTTGAACAGCCCCGTGCCGCGCAGGTACTTCACCCCCTTGCCGATTGCCGCCTTGACCTCTTCCGGTGTGACCTGCGCCTCGGCGCGGTCTAACGGCAGGATGGCCCCTCCCAGCAGCGCCAGCACGAGCAAGCTGATAGTTGCCTCTCGCATTGTTTCGCCCTGGAACGGCGGTTCAGGCGGTATCTGCCTCTGGATAAAGTCTAACACCAGCGTTGGCGCGTGTCAAACGTCGCAGCCGCCTGTTCGCACCCGCTCTGTTGGGGCCGGCCTTCGCGGGCCACAGCTCGCCTCGGCGGGCCGGCGCGAAAAACGGTGACTGGCACCAGCGGAGCGAGCAGAGCGAGCGGAAACGTGCCGTTCCGCTGGAACGGCTGGAGTTTGCGCTGCAAACTCCCACGGCAGCTTGGCTGCCGGCCTGTCACCGCTTTTCGTGAAGTGTCACGTTTTTGTTTGCAGCTATCGAGCCCCGCAGTTAGAATGTGCCAGTCAATCCCCGCAGTACTTCTTGCAGGAGCACAAAATGCCTCGGACAAGCTTCGCAGGAGCGCACACCGCGCTGGTGACGCCGTTCCGTCCCAACGGCTCGGTTGACTGGGCCGGCTTCGAAAAGAACATCGCCTTCCAGATCGACCAAGGCATCACAGGCCTGCTGCCCACGGGCACGACCGGCGAATCGCCGACGCTGAGCTGGGAGGAGCACGACAGCGTGATCGACGCAGTCATCAAGGCCGGCGCGCGCCGGTGCCTGGTAATCGCTGGGACCGGGAGCAACTCGACGAGTGAAGCGATGCGCGGAAGCCTGCACGCCGCCGAGTCCGGCGCCGATGCGCTGCTCCTGGTCGACTGCTACTACAACGGCCCCTCCACGCTCGAGCTCCGGCTCGAATACCACGGGGCTATCGCCGCCGCCTGCCCCGACTGCACCGTCATCCCATACGTCATCCCCGGCCGCAGCGGCACGGCGCTTTCGCCCGAGGACCTGGCGATCCTCGCCCGCGAGCACCCAAACGTCTCAGCGGTGAAGGAGGCCACCGGGGACGTCGAGCGCATGGCCGTCACCCGCGGACTGGTCGGCGACGACTTCGACATCCTCTCCGGCGACGATGGAATCACGCTTCAGATCATGCTCGATCCGCGCGTCCGCGCCCAGGGCGTGGTCTCCGTGGTCAGCAACGTCGCCCCCGCCGCCGTTGCCGGAATGGTCAAGGCGGCGTTGGACGGCGACGCCGACCGGGCGCAGGAGATCGGCCTGGCGCTCGGGCCGCTGTTCGAGATTGTCACGGTCGTCGCGGAAGACGAACGCCAGATGCCGGACGGGTCCACGCGGATGGTCATGGACAAGTTCCGCAATCCGCTCGCCATCAAGACCCTGATGAACGGCCTGGGGGTGCCTGCCGGCCCCCGGCGTCCGCCGCTGGGCAGGATGACGCAAAACGGCTTGCGGATCGTGCGGGATGCGGCGCGCACGACATGGGAGAACTCCTCATGGGTCCTCGAGCCTATCGCCGACGCGTATGGGGTCGACGTCGCCCGGCGCATCGAGGACGACGAGTGCTGGCAGGGCCTGGCGTACGATTGACGTGCTTCCCGCAAGTTCTGTGTCCTCCATGCCCGGGGTGGAAGTCCCATATCTGCCAGCCGCGCCTCGCGCCACCATTGCACCGCGCGTCATTCGGTGAAGCTCTGCTTGACGCGGGCGCACGGCGCGGGTACACTGGCCGCGTTCGACGAGGACGTGCGATGACCCATCCCGACAAGCTGCCCGACGGCGCCGGCCGGTTTGGGCCGTACGGCGGAATGTTCGTGCCGGAAACGCTGATACCGGCGCTCCAGGAGCTCGAGCGCGAGTTCCTCGCCGCGAAGAAAGACCCGGAGTTCCAAAAGGAGCTGGCCTACTATCTGGCGGAATACGCCGGGCGGCCGACACCGCTGTACTTCGTCAGCCGCCTGTCGGACGAGGTCGGATCTAAGGTGTACCTCAAGCGCGAGGACCTGCTCCATACCGGCGCGCACAAGATCAACAACACGCTCGGCCAGGGGCTGCTTGCCAGGCGGATGGGGAAGAAGCGCATTATCGCCGAGACCGGCGCGGGCCAGCACGGCGTCGCGACGGCCACCGCCGCGGCGGTGTTCGGCATGGAATGCGTGGTCTACATGGGAACCGAGGACATGGAGCGGCAGGCGCTGAACGTCTTCCGCATGCGCCAGCTTGGCTCCGAGGTCCGCGAAGTGAAAACCGGCTCCCGCACGCTGAAAGACGCGATCACCGAGGCGATCCGCGACTGGGTCACCAACGTTCGCACCACCAACTACATCCTTGGCTCCGTGCTGGGGCCGCATCCCTACCCGATGATGGTACGGGATTTCCAGTCGGTCATCGGCCGCGAGACCCGCGCCCAGATCATGGAGAAGGAAGGGCGGTTGCCCGACCTGCTGGTCGCCTGCGTCGGCGGCGGCAGCAACTCGATCGGTTTGTTCCACGAGTTTTTGGGCGACGAGTCCGTGAAGATGCTCGGCGTCGAGGCGGGCGGAGTCGGCCGCGAACTCGGCCAGCACGCCGCACGGTTCATCGGCGGCAGCCTGGGCATCCTGCACGGCACGCGCACGTTTCTGCTCCAGTATGACGACGGCCAGATCGCCCCGACCCACTCCATCTCGGCGGGGCTGGACTACGCGGCGATTGGGCCGGAGCTCAGCCTGTATCACGATTGGAAACGAATCGAGTTCACCCACGTCAGCGACGATGAGGCGCTCGACGCGTTCCAGCGCCTCAGTCGGCTCGAAGGCATGATCCCGGCGCTGGAGAGCGCCCACGCCATCGCGCAGGTGCTCAAGATGAAAGGCAATCTGCCAGAGCTGGTCGTCATCAACCTGTCCGGCCGCGGCGACAAAGACGTCCAGGCCGTCGCAAAACATCTCGGCCAGGAGCTGCACTGAGGGGAATGCCAAATGACAAAGCCCAACTGACAAACGGGCTTGCTGCGTGACACCGAGGAACGCTCCAACTCCGTTTCGGAGGGGGTGAAGATGGGAATCGAGCGAATCGAAATCGAAGGCTTCCGCTCGCTCAAGCACGTCGAGTGGGAGCCGTCCAACCTCAACGTCCTCATCGGCCCAAACGGGTCGGGGAAGTCGAATGTCTTGCGAGCGCTCGAGCTGCTGTCTTTCGCCGCAAGAGGAAGACTGGGGGAGGCAATAGACGGATCGCGCGGCATTTACGCACTGGCATGGAATCATACGTGCGAAACGCTCGACTGGAAACTGCGGCTCGCGTGCGATGAGCAACAGCAAGCGCACATCCCTTTGGATACGGAAGACCTTGAGCACATAAGCTACCAATTGATGCTTGAGGCAACGCCCGAGCATCGCGACTTCTTTGTGTCTCAGGAGGGACTCCGCTGCTCTCGTGGGAGCGAAACGCGCGAACTCCTCAAACGCGACGCTAACAAGGCGATGGTTTTTGACGATTTCGGAACAGGGATCAGCTTCGATAGGATCCGGCCTCAACAGGCCCTGCTTCCTTCGACAGGCTCCATCGCCAGTGAGCCACACTATCGAGCTGAGGCGGCGATTGCCGGATGGGTGTGTTACCAAGATATGCGAGTTGACCGCGACGCCAGCCTGAGAGGATCAGCGCAAGCGCGGCGCATGGACGTCGTCCAGAGCGACGGCCAGAACCTGGTCTCAGTGTTGCACACGCACTATGCGAAGAACCTGGGCTTCAGGAGCGCGATTGACGACGCGATGAGAGCGGCGTTTGGCGATGATTACGCGGAGCTTTCATTTCCTCCTGCCGAAGATACCCGCGTGCAGTTGCGCTTGCGCTGGCAATCACTAAGCGAACCGCAGTCGGCGGCGGACCTTTCTGACGGGATCCTCAGGTTCCTGCTCCTGCTCGCCATCCTGTCACAGCCCAACCCGCCGCCGTTGGTCGCCATTGACGAGCCGGAGACGGGACTTCATCCCCGGATGCAGCACATCATCGCGGAGTACGCGGTCGAGGCGTCAAGAAAGACCCAAGTGATTCTGACCACGCACTCGCCGGAGTTCCTTGACGCGTTCCGCGACACGATCCCGAAGGTCACCGTGGCGTTCTGGGAAGACGGGCAAACGGTCCTGAAGAGCCCGCCGGAGGATGTTCTGAAACACTGGCTCAAGCAGTACACACTCGGCAGTCTGATGTCCAGCGGCGAACTGGAGGGCGAAGCCGAATGAGGTTCCTGCTGTTCGTCGAAGGTCACACCGAGAAGCAGGGCGTCGCCGCCTTCGTGAAACGGTGGCTCGACGCACAGAGGCTTCAACACGTGGGCGTTACGCCGGTCAACTTCAAGGGGAGTGGACGGTTCGTCGAAGATGCGCCCGCGAAGGCGGAAGCGCGGCTCACCGAACGCCGCGCCAACGAGGTCATCGCTATCATTGGATTACTTGACCTGTACGGTTTGCCCGACGGTTATGAGCAGGGAATAACTGCGGACGAGAGATACGAGTTCGCCAAGCAGAAGATTGAACAGCGGGTCGCGCAGCCTCGATACCGCCAGTTCTTCGCCGTCCACGAGACGGAGGCGTGGCTGCTGAGCGATCCTGGTGTTTTCCCGCGCCAGGTCCAGCCGGTAATCAACCGGCTCAGTGCTCGGCCGGAGAGGGTCAATTTCGACGAGCCGCCCGCAACGCGATTGCGCGCCGAGTATCGCCGGACTCTCAACAGGGAATACAAGAAGCCGGTGGACGGGCCGAATCTGCTCAGGAAGCTCGACCCGGATACTGCGGCGCAGAAGTGCCCGTACCTGAAACAGATGTTGGATGAAATGCTGGAACTCGCTCGTGAGGCAGGTCTGTAGGAAGCGAACGTGAACCGCATCGAGAAGACATACGCGGATCTCAAGGCCGCAGGCCGGGCGGCGTTCAACGTGTACCTGTGCGCGGGGGATCCAGACCTCGAGACGACCCGCGAGTTGATCCCCGCGCTTGAAGGGGCCGGCGTCGACATGATCGAGCTGGGGATGCCGTTCAGCGATCCGATCGCCGACGGCCCGGTCATTCAGGCGGCGGGGCAGCGCTCGCTCGAGCGCGGCACAACCCTGCCCAAGGTGCTCGATCTGGTCGCGGAGGCGCGGGCGCAGTCGGAAATCCCCATCGCGCTGATGACGTATTACAACATCCTCTACAAGTTCGGCGTCGAGCGCTTCGTGAACGAGGCGAGCAGCGCGGGAATAGACGGCGTGATCGTCCCGGACCTGATCGCCGAGGAGGCCGACGAACTCATCGCGCTGGCTCGACAGGCGGGGCTGGCGACGATCTTCTTCGTGGCTCCCACCAGCACCGACGAGCGCATCGAGATGGCCGACCGCGCGTCCACCGGGTTTATCTACTGCGTGTCCGTGACGGGCATCACGGGCGCCAGGGATGAGCTGCCGGACGACCTGCGGGCGTACCTGCTCCACGTGCGTTCAAAGACCAGCACACCGATTGTCGTGGGGTTCGGGGTGTCGAAGCGGGAACAGGTCCGTGCGCTGTCCGAGGTCGCCGACGGCATCATCGTGGGCAGCGCGGTCGTGCGCGAGATCGAGTCTGCCTCGCAATTGCCCCGTGGCGAGTTGGTCAGGAAGGTCGCGGCGTTCGCCGGGAACCTGGCGCAGGGAGTTCACTAGGCTCTGTCTGACAAATCGGCAGACAGGAATGTCCGCCCCACCGTGTCGTGCATGTCGGTCGGTGGGGCAGGCATTCTTGCCTGCCAATCGCGCTTGGGCAGGTGAGAGTAACATTTGTCAGACAAAGCCTCTAGAGCATCGTTGAGCTGATGGCTATCGTTTGCAGACGTTGCGGCCGCCAGTATGACGTGACGCTCTTCCAGTTCGGCCGGTCGATCACGTGCGAGTGCGGTGAGAGACTTCCCCGCCAGGCGGAGACCCGTGTGGGCATGGAACAGGCCGAAGCCGAGTCGGCCGGTGTCGGATACCTGACGCCGGTCACGGATGAAGACCTGCTGCTCTACGTCATCCGGCATGGACGGACGGTGTGGAACAAGAGCGGGCGGCTCCAGGGCCAGCTCGACATCGAGTTGAGCGATGAGGGCCGGGCCGAGGCGGCCCGAGTCGCCGGCGCGCTGGCCGGTGTCACGTTCGAGGCGGCGTATTCCAGCGACCTGAAGCGGTGCGTGGAGACGGCCGAGATCATTCTCCGCCGACGCGACGTGCCGCTCTTCAAGACCCCGGCCCTTCGCGAGGAGGACTACGGGGAGTGGGCAGGTAAGAACTATGCGGAGATCGCGCGGCGGTGGCCGGAGCAGTGTGCGGCGCGCGAACGCGACCGGGTGAATTCGCGCCCCGAAGGCGGCGAGTCGCTCGGCGAGGTGCAGGCGCGGGTGACGGCGAAGCTGGACGAGATCGCAGCGAAGTACAGCCGCGGGAACGTGCTGGTGGTCACGCACGGCGGCCCGGTGTTCGTCTTCTTCTCGAAAGTGATGGCGCCGGAAGGCAAGCTCAAGGGCAACCTTAGCGTCAAGAACTGCACCATCAACGTCGTCGCTCACACCCGCTTCGGCTGGAAGCTGCAAGGCCTCAACAGTTTTTCCCCGTGAGCGCCGTCGAAGCCTCCACATGATCGCACGCCGCGTATTGATTCGCGGCCTAACCCACGCTATGATAATGCACCTGGCCTGTCACGGGGGTCGCTTACCGGCCGGCGTGACGGGAAGGCAAGCGCGAGAAGAGGCGGAGCCGTTAAGGCCAGGAGAAGCCAGCTATCGACGTGCAGGTCAGGGACACGTACTACGTTGGAATCGACATCGGCTCGGTCAGCGCGAAGCTGGCCGTGCTTGATGACGCGAACCGGGTGGTCGAGAACCACTACGTCCGGACGAGGGGCCAGCCGGTCGAGACCGCGCGGGACCTGATCGCCGACATGTTCTCCCGCGTGCCACGTGAGAAGATCGCCGGCCTTGCCCTGACCGGCAACGGCGGAAAACTGCTGGGCCGCATCCTGGGCATCGACACGGTCAACGAAATCGTCGCCCAGAGCACCGGCACGGCGGCGTTCCACCCGGACGTCCGGACCATCATCGAGATGGGCGGCGAGGACTCGAAGCTGATCAAGCTCGAGTACGACGAGGGCGCGTCGGAGCCCCGCATCGCCGACTTCGCGATGAACACGGTGTGCGCCGCCGGCACCGGCTCGTTTCTCGATCAGCAGGCGGCGCGGCTGGGGCTCAGCATCGAGCGCGAGTTCGGCGAACTGGCACTCAAGTCCAAGACCCCGCCGCGCATCGCCGGCCGGTGCAGCGTGTTTGCCAAGACCGACATGATTCACCTGCAGCAGGACGCGACGCCCGACTACGACATCGTCGCCGGGCTGTGTCACGCGCTCGCCCGCAACTTCCACAGCAACATCTGCCGCGGCAAGAAGTTCGAGAGTCCCATCGCGTTCCAGGGCGGCGTTGCTGCGAACGCAGGCATGGTCACGGCCTTCGAGACGGTCCTGCAACTCGAGCCGGGCGAGCTGCTCATCCCCGAATACTTCGCTTCGATGGGAGCAATCGGCGCTGTGCTGGCCGCCCGCAAGGCCGGGACGCTGGCGCCGATGCCCGACATCGCCGTGGTTGACGAGCACCTGGCGAACTACCAGCCCGAAGCCGAGCGGCTGGAGCCGCTGGAGGACAAGGGTTACCATTGCGAGATCGAGCCGGCGCCGATCGAGGGAGACGGGCCGGTGGATGCGTACCTCGGGGTCGACGTCGGATCGATCAGCACGAACCTCGTTCTGATCGACCGCCGCAAACGCGTGATCGCGCGCGAATACCTGATGACCGCCGGCCGCCCCATCGACGCCATCCAACGCGGTCTGGTCGCCATCGGCCGCGAGTTCGAAGATAAGGTCATCATTCGCGGCGCCGGCACCACCGGATCCGGCCGGTACCTGACCGGCGACTTCGTCGGCGCGGACATTATCAAGAATGAGATTACCACGCATGCTCGAGCCGCCGCGTTCGTCTGCCCGGACGTGGACACGATCTTCGAGATCGGCGGGCAGGACTCCAAGTACGTCTCCCTCGACCACGGCGCGGTGGTCGACTTCACGATGAACAAGGTGTGCGCCGCGGGGACCGGCTCGTTCCTCGAGGAGCAGGCGGAGCGCCTGGGCGTGAAGATCGACCGCGAGTTCGGCGACGCCGCACTGGCTGCGAAGTCTCCCTGTTTCCTCGGCGACCGCTGCACCGTGTTCGTCGAATCCAGCCTGAACCACTACCTGCAAATCGGCGTCGCGAAGGATGACATCATCGCCGGGCTGTGTTACTCGATCGTCTACAACTACCTGAACAAGGTGGTCGAGAACCGCAAGGTGGGCGAGGTGATCCTCTTCCAGGGCGGCACGGCGTACAACCGCGGCGTGTGCGCCGCCTTCGAGAAGGTCACCGGAAAGAAAACCATCGTGCCGCCCCATCACGACGTGATGGGTGCGATCGGCGCCGCCCTGATCGCGATGGAGGAGACCAAGGGGCCCTCGCGCTTCAAGGGGTTCGACCTGAGCGACCGCGAATACGCCGTCGAGTCGTTCGAGTGTCACGACTGCCCCAACCACTGCGAGATCAAGCGGGTGACCGTCGAGGGCGAGCGGCCGCTGCACTACGGGAGCCGATGCGGCAAGTTTGACGAGGAGAAGAAACGGGGCAAGAAAGTCAAATTGCCGCGGCTCTTCCAGGAGCGCAAGCAGCTTCTCCTCAAGGCATACCCCAAGGACACGCCTGACGATCCCAACGGCAAGACGGTTGGGATTCCGCAGGCGGCGCACTACTTCGAACTGTTCCCCCTGTGGAAGGCGTTCTTCACCGAGCTGGGATTCCACGTGGTCACGTCGCGCGACACCAACCAGCAGATCATCCGTAACGGCGTCGGCCACGTCGCCGCCGAGACCTGCTTCCCCATCAAGGTCGCGCACGGACACGTGCTCGACCTGATCGAGCGCGGCGTAGACTACCTGTTCCTCCCGTGTCTGGTGGACATGGAGAAATCCGAGCCGGGCTTCATCAACTACTACGCTTGTCCGTACATCCAATCGGTCCCGTACTTCATCCGCGCGGCGATCGACCTGACCCAGACCGACGCCGAGGTGCTCGAGCCGGTCATCCACATGAGCCGCGGCCGCAAGTACGTGGCCCGGTTGCTGTCGAAGCTGGCGAAGCAGCTCGGCGCATCTCCTCGCGCCGGTGTGCGCGCCGCCGAGACCGCGTTCAAGGCCCTCGACGACTTCTTCGAGAAGCTGCAGGCGCGCGGCCGCCAGGTCATCGAGTCGCTGGGCCCCAACGACGTGGCCGTCGCTATCGTCAGCCGCCCGTACAACGGCTGCGACACCGGAATGAACCTGAACCTGCCCGAGAAACTGCGCGAGATGGGGGCCGTCCCCCTGCCGACCGATTGCCTGCCGCTCGATGGCATGCAGGTCTCCAGAGATTTCCCGCACATGTACTGGAAGTACGGCCAGGGGATCCTGGCGGCCGCGCGCTACATCCGGTCGCAGCACAACATCCACGCACTCTACCTCACCAACTTCGGATGCGGGCCCGACTCGTTCATCAGCAAGTTCTTCGAGCGCGAAATGAACGGCAAGCCGTACCTCACCATCGAGATCGACGAGCACAGCGCCGACGGCGGCGTGCTTACCCGCTGCGAGGCGTTCCTCGACAGCCTTCGCAACGTGAAGCACACACAGGCGCCCCCCGCGTCGGCGATCACCGGCCCCGAATATGTCCCCGTCCGCGAAAAACAGCGCACCCTCTACGTCCCTCACATGGACGATCACGGCCGGATGCTCGCCGCGACCGTGCGGCGCCACGGCATCCCGTCGCGGGTCATGCCGATGGCCAACGAGGAGAGCCTCACCCTCGGCCGCAAGTTTACCACGGGGCGCGAGTGTTACCCGTGCATCATCACCACCGGCGACATCATCAAGCAGACCATGGCCCCGGACTTCGACCCCGCGGCCAGCGCCTTCCTGATGCCCAAAGCGATGGGGCCGTGCCGGTTCGGCCAGTACAACAAGTTCCACCGCATGGTCCTGAATGACATCGGCCTCGAGGACGTGCCGATATTCGCGCTGGATCAGCAGGACGGGTTCAACCAATCGCTCGCCCAGCTCGGGGCGGCCTTCCGCCTCGTTGCCTGGCGCGGTCTCGTGCTGGTAGACCTGCTCCAGAAGGTCGTCCGGGGCACCCGGCCTTACGAGGTCCATCCCGGCGAGACGAATGCCCTGTACGAGCGTTGCCTGAAACGAGCCGAGGAAGTGTTGGAGAGCGGGGCCGACGTGGTGCCGCTGGCCGCGGAGTTCCAGGCGGCGTTGGACGGCATCGAGGTCAACGGCGGCATGCCCAAGCCGAAGATTGGCCTGGTGGGCGAGATCTACGTCCGCTGTAACGAGTTCGCCAACAACTTCATCGTGCGGAAGCTCGAAGCGCTCGGCGCGGAGGTCTCGCTCCCGCCGCTCGAGGAATGGATTGACTACATCGACTGGGAGCGCCGGAACGACTTCCGTCGCACCCACCAGTTCAAGGCCCTGATGGTCGAGCACGCCAAGGAATGGGTCAAGGAGCGCGACGTGCGGAGGCTGTCCCGCCCGTTCAAGGGTGCCATACGTGATTTCTGGCGCGAGGAGCCCACCCCCAGGATCTTGCAGCGCGCCAGCCGGTACCTCGCCCCGGAAGTCCGCGGCGAGGCGGTGCTGAGCATGGGCCGCGCCGTGGAGTACGTCGAGCACGGCTTCGCCGGCGTGGTCAACATCACGCCGTTCAACTGCATCCCGGGCACCATTGTCAACGCGCTGCTACGGCCGTTCGTTGCCGATCACGGCAACATCCCGTGCCTGAAGATGGAATACGACGGACACGAAGAGGCGGGTGAGGCCCTGCGCCTCGAGGCGTTCATGCACCAGGCCCGGCAGGCGGCGGTGGCCCGGGCGGAAACGCGCGGAGAAGAACATGAAAGGCAAAGCCTGGAAGTTCGGTGATGACGTCAACACCGACGAGATCATCCCGGCGCGATACCTGAACACAATCGATCCCGACGAGTTGGCGGCGCACTGCATGGAGAACGCCGACCCGGAGTTCGCCAAAAAGGTGCAGCCGGGCGACATCATCGTCGGCGGGGCGAACTTCGGGTGCGGATCCTCCCGCGAGCACGCCCCCATCGCCATCAAGGGAGCCGGCGTGTCGTGCGTCATCGCCCGCACGTTTGCCCGCATCTTCTTCCGCAACTGCATCAACACCGGCCTCCCCATACTCGCCTGTCCGGAGGCGGCGGACGAGATCCGCGCCGGCGACGAAATCGAAATCGACCTCGCCGGGGGCCGCATCAAGGACCTCACCCAGGGCCGCGACTACACCACCGAGCCGTTCCCCAAAGAGATGCAGGACATCATCGCCGCCGGCGGCCTGATGAACTTCGTCAAGCAGTCCATCACATAGCCACCGCCCCGCATAGCCCAAGATTGGGCACAGCGGGCGGCCGAAATCAGAAGCGAGGCCGCAACCTGCGGTGACAGCGGCCGTTACGCGGCGAGCGGGTGCCAGGCACCCGTTCCTGGTCAGCTCCGTGCCCAGGCTCATCCGGTCGCGCCGGGAGCCGCCGGCGCTCGGGGCGACCACCCCGCGCTCGGCCACAGGGCCGTCTCCCATGGTCGAGCCGTGAGCAGAATTAGGCTGTCAAAGAGCAAAGGGCGCTCTTGAGCCGTCGGGGGCCGACGCGGGCCCGGCACTTGCGCACAAGTGAGCGCCCGCCATCCCGCGACGCGCGGCAGGGGCGCCGAAGATCACAACGGGACATCTGGTTCGGGAAATTATGATCCGCCAGATCATCTTCGTCGTAGACCGTGATGTTGCTCCAGCCCATTTTCGCGAGCGTGACCACTGTGGCAGAACCGATGGCTCCGGCTCCGATGACGGTGATAGGAAATCGGAGCTTGTCAGGCGGACACAGGTCGAGCTGACGCCAGAATCTGTTCGCTTCCATTTCCGTGGCTCCCGCGTGAAAGGTGGTATAATGAACATTGGTGGGGAGCTGACCGCCGGCTCTCTAGTCGTCGGTACACGGCCCCATCCCCGGAAGTTCTGGCCACTCCCCCTGGGGCTGCCACGGTGGCTCGCTGCGTCGCTCGCCACCGCACCGCCCCAAGGAATACACCTCAAGACCGTTCTGGCTGCAACCTGATTGCGACCACTACTATGACTTGGCCACTAGCTCGCCTTGGACAAAAACCGAGTTCTCCGCCTTTATTTCAGATTCACAGCATGTGTAAGTCCTGCTCGCCCAAACGCTAATGACGGAGCCCCGGGCCGGGCCGAATTTGCTACACCGTTTGTAGCATAGCTACGCCCATTGTACCGCATTTATGATTAGGGGCCCCACGCATCGTGCGCGGGCGTCGACCGTCCATGTGGTCCGGGCAGGCTGCCCGCCGGGTATGGTGCCCATCCCCGAACCGGGCGGGTTGGCGCTTCTGGGCGGCGGGCTGATCGGTATCGTCTTCGGCGTGCGGAGGCGGAGGGCATAGGACACGAAAGCGGCCCGGCCGGTAGGGATGTCCGCGTGGCCGGCGGGGAAAAGATCCCCGTCGCGCCCTATGGGTCTTATGGGTTTCCGTGCGTGGCGCGCGCAATAGCCGTGTCACAGCG
>Ga0114922_10002239_pt1 | contig 18200 bp, 13 predicted proteins | sample AartaG_FD_100975 | JGI IMG/M metagenome (GOLD analysis project Ga0114922, IMG submission 100975) | Deep subsurface microbial communities from Aarhus Bay to uncover new lineages of life (NeLLi) - Aarhus_00045 metaG | ecosystem: Environmental > Aquatic > Marine > Oceanic > Sediment | place...
CCGTCCTTGTAGTCGAAGTCCAGAATAATCTGGCCAATAGCATCTTGAAGCCTGATTCGCTCTCCGGCATTATTTAATCTGCCTGAATATTGACCGGCTATATTAAGGGCTGTGCCGTATCTGTTTTCGAAGGCTTCTCTGTCCTGAACGACTACGACATATTCGTTGGGTGCAAGCTCCATATTCGGGAAGGTAAAATCAATCCCGTTTGTGAATTTAACCAGATTCAGATTAATAGTTTCATTTCCGATGTTTTGAAGCTCAACGTATTCGGTATTCGAGTCGTTAGGATTATACATTATCTCTATGATGCGAAGATTGTTAGTTAGAGGGCCGATTGCGAAAGTTGATTCGGTCAGGGCGCTCCATGAGCGGCCATTCAATATCCGTGCTTTTACCTGGGTACTGTGTGTCAACGTGATTGGCCCGTTATACAGGAGCACACCGGTTGTGATGTCACTAACATTATTGTCGTCCGGGGAAGGGCTGCTTTTTCCGGCAGCCAGTTCGGCGGAGATGAGGAACTCGGAGCTGGTGTTGGAGAAATTCAGGCCCTGGATAGCTAAAAGATTGTTACCCGGCTGCAGCTCGCTGAGGAAAGCGGAGATGTCGATGTACTCGAAGTTGAGGGCTTCGGTATTGGGCCGGTCCTGGTTGGCGCCGGAGCTTGCAGTCGGAATACCGAAGAAATTGCGTCTGGCAACCTCGACGCTGTTGAGGTATGCGATAAAACCGTCGTCATAACGAATCCTCAGCATCATTGAGTCATAGCCGCTCTGGCGGGCATCCAGGGTAAACGGGATGCGGATGTAACAGGTGGTATTTTTTTCATACATCTGTTCTTCGAGGTCAAGCGTGATCAGGTGTGCGTAAGTTGAATTTCTGTCATAGCCGACACCGCCCGGACCTCCAGCAGAGGCCTGCCATCTGGAGTCGTTAAAAACTCCGGGGTCTTTCCAAATGTCACTGATTGAGCGTGATGAAACGAGGACTCGCTTATCGTCATTCTCATAAACAAGGGTAGCGGTGTTGGTATTCTGCTGGGGCAGTCCCTGGAATCGCGGGTCAGAGCCGTCGAGAGTATAATAAAGGGTATTAAATCTGCCCGGAGTTGTGATTGTCAGTGTGTCGGAGGGTGAAATATAGCCACCGTGCTGGTCAAGGTTGTTTATTTTGAATGTTGGGCCGGCAATAGTAAACAGACCTTCCTTAATGCAGGCGGCCAAAAAGATATCAAGCCGATTCGGTACCCAGGTATCGATAACGTACGTATTCATATTGGGGATAACTCCCGACATCTGATCTTGAAGTTCAAGGAAGCGGCTGTTAATGTTATCTGCCGTTAGTGCACCGTTGTTGTAGAAATGTTTGTTTATTCGGTCGGCAAAGATTTGTCTGAAGTTATTGTTGACCTTGAGGGCGCGATACAAATAGCCGTTGGCGTTGCCCTGGGAGTTGAGACTGTCAAAAAAAACGGTATTGAGCCTGTCGGAATACATTCCGCCCTCGATGTCCCAGATGAAAAATCTCCACTTTCCCTCTTCCGAGCGTTCACTTGCAGCAGACCAGTTGTTTTGCGGCCAGTCCCAGTTACCCGACCATAGCTGGAGGATGAGATAATCGGCGAACGCCGGGATATCGAGACGCTTGCTGACATACTGATAATGTATATCATTGGCAAGGTTGTTGTTGCGGGCGTAATTAATCAGCTCGTTAAATGCCACGGCATCGCCGTCACGGATTCCGTTCATTGTCATGACGTCCCAGTCTTTGTCGCTGTTGTACCATTGCCGGCAGAATTCGTCTTTGATATGTTCACAGGGATTGAAAAACCCTTTGTACTCGCCGTTGATGAAAAGGTTTGCCATGGTACCGACGCTGGCAACATTGCCCATGTCCTTGTGCAGACGTCTTTGCAGCTCGTCCTTAATGAAGGGATTATTCCTGTCGTTATGGCCTCCGCGAAGCACAATACTTTTGAAGCGCTGCACCTCAAAAGGAAACAGCGGATAATCCAGCCGGCTTTCGCCGTATCTGCTGCGGAAGTAAAGCCTGAGACTGAATTTGCTGTTTCCGCCCCATTGGCCGTCGCTGCGGGTATAGCGCGGTCGCATATAATTGCTTCCGTGTACGCGCAGGCCGCAGTCAACCTGTAGGTCTGAGCCGGCCTGGGGAATACGGCCTCGGCTTTCCGGCTTAAGCCACTCGAAGGAGACGGGACGTTCGTATGCTATTCCGCGGTGCATCGGGTTGTTGTGGCTGTCCGGTCCGCTGGCGGACCATTGTCCGTTGTTGACATAGCTGCCGCCTACTATGGCCATAACGCCATCCGGTTCGTAAAAAGTCGTCCTGTCGTCGCCAACGAGGGAAATCACCGGCAGCGACCTGTGAGCTTCGCTGGCGTTCATCATATATGTATGAGTCTTAATATCCGAAGCCCTGTATCCCGGCTTGATTGCCCTGGCTCGCAGACAAGTGGTTTTGTTGATGGTAATGGGCACGCTGTATATCATACCCCCCGGAGACCGGCTGCGACCGCTCGTATCGAAGTTATACGGCTCGCTGCCGTCGAGGGTGTAATATATTACGGTGCCTCTGGTTTCGGTGGCGATTGTAACAGGGAAAGGTGCGGTATAAAAACCCCGTTTGTGGCTGAACTTCGGTGCGTCCACCTCGCCTGAATATACACCGCTGTTTTCCGCTGCCGGTGTTGGAGATGAAAGAAATTGTAAGTTTTCATCGGCGTCGGGGTACCGGCCGAATGAGATATCGCCGGCCTGCTCGGGGAAAAAAACGCTGTCAATAAGAGTGCTGCCGTCGGAGCCGAAAAGGGCAACTTCCTCGCCGTCGGCGCTGAGTTTGAAATTGGCGTGCAGGCCGACATCGGAGGTGTCCCCGTCGGCCCATATTACGATATAGCCGCCGGCGCCGATTGTTGTTTCACCCCGGGAGTCACTGTGAATACGCCACTTGGCCGGTTCGGCCAGGTCGTCTGTCAGATACATACCTTCGAGATTGACAGCATAGTTGCCGCAGTTATAGATTTCGATCCAGTCGTCATATCCGCCCTGCGGGTCCGCGAAAGTTTTGCTGTTGGAGGCCATAAATTCGTTAATCACCAGAGGATTGCCTGCCTGGTGCCAGTTTTCTGTAAGCAGTACAAAATCGGACATATTTACGCCGTTGACGCCGTCGAAATCTGCGAAATTCGGCTCTGAAGAAGGATCCGATGGCTCAAGCCACTTCTCGGCGAATAGCTGAATATCGAGCATATCGACATAACAGTCGCCATTGAGGTCTCCGGATGGACAGACAGCCGATGCCAAACCGGTAAGATATAAGGTTAATATCAGGGAGATTAACTGGATTTTATTAGATTTGTACACTTAATAAAACCTGCCTCACAAATTATTTGTGCTATCACCTGTATATCATACTAAAAACAGATAAGCATTTCCAGCTAATTATTATTCGGTGGTTTCGGGCTGTGTGTTCTGAATCGGGACGGATTATTTTTATGACAGCGGCTTTAAGGCTTATCAGTGCTTAAATTATATGCGAGGCTTGCTCTATCTCCGCAGGCCTCGCAATAGCTTGTGTGGCAGTTTTGATGTTTACTCATGATTATTATTCTAAAGTGTACTTCTATTTCCCCAGTTCTGCTATTTCTTCTCTGCTAAGTGCCTCATCGTACGCTATATCACCGGCTACTCTGCCCAAGATCTGTGCATCACAAGGCTAAGGTAAATCAGGCTCATTAGGCTCATCTTCTTTTATAGTCAAATGCTCGGCAAGCAGGACAAGGTCCTTAACATCTACTATTCCGTCACCGAAGGGCATCGGGGCAATATCATATAATGGCTCGTCTGTATGCCAGTAGTCCAGCATCATACATACGTCCACACTGTCAACAATTCCGTCACCATTAAAGTCAACAACCGGCAGAATTGAAACCTGCCATATGTCCCCGTATAACCCACCAAATCCACCGGGCATAGCAGGGCAAAAGTAGAGGATCGAGCCATTCGCTGAGATGTGCGGGAAAAGGTCATTAGCTGAACTATTCACGACTGGCCCGAGATTGACAGGCGGACTCCAGTCGTGTTCTTTAGTTACACGACTTGTCATCCAGATGTCAAATTCACCTTGCCCGCCGGTCCGGTTGGACATAAAGTAGAGCGACAGGTCGTCGGCCGAAATACTTGGGCAGGAGTCTATTAACGGACTGTTTATAGATGGTCCGAGATTCTTCGGAGTGCCCCAATCGTCTTCTGTTGTTGCCCGCGTAGCCACCCACAAATTATACCACCTAGGTGCGCCCGGAGCATTGCGACTACCGCTGGACGCAAAGTAGAGCGACAGGCCGTCGGCTGAGATGTTGGGGCAATTGTCGCCACCTTCCCAATTGACTGTTTGGCCGACGTTCACCGGAGCGCTCTAAGTAGAATCTTTCGTTTCCCGAGTCACCATCCATATGTCCGTAGAATCGAAACCGCCGGGCAAATACGGGCCATAGTCGTAGTCCGAAAAGTAGAGCGTCAGCCCATCAGTCGAAATGCTCGGTGCCATACAATCAGATTGCGAGTTGACATTTGGCCCGAGATTCATGGGTGCACTCCAATCGTCGTCTATCGTTGGCCGTGTAGACATCCAAAGGTCATAGCCACCATATCCACCAGGTCTATCAGAGCAAAAGTATAGTTCTAATCTATCATATGAAAGGCACACGCCTAACACTTCATCAGACCCATTGATAGTGGGCCCAAGATTAGTGGGCTCACCGAAGACGAAGTCCGCCTTGGCCACATAGGCGTTAGTCAGGACTACGCAAGCCAATGCCGCAAGGAGCAGCATTGCCCCAGTCCACTGTTTTCGTGAGGTCTTTTTGAATTTGGCAATCATTTTAATTCTCCTTTTCAATTGAGTTTTGGTTTCGAGGATTCCCGCCATGGCCGGCAAGCGCTGCGAGCGGGAAAAACGTTCCAAAAGACTGACTATGGTTTGGCCGTAATCTTTTGACTCGCTGCTGTGCGTCTGGGCCAGCACGAGGGCGTCGCAGGCCAGCTCCCGGTCGGTTCTTATTCGATAGAAAGCCAGCCAGAGTATTGGGTTGAACCAGTGCAGGACCTGCAGCAGACTGGAGAGGTACCCGATGTAAATATCGTGTCTTTTCAGATGTGCCAGCTCGTGAAGGAATACATGGCGCAGCTCTTTTGGGCTGAGGGCTTCTATAATTCCCGCCGGCAGTAATAGTCGCGGCCGGACAAAGCCGAAAAGGGCAGGGCTCTTGACTTTATCCGTTGTTACGACACCGAGGATGGTACGGATACCCATTTCGCTCTTGCAGTCTTCCAATAAATCGAGAATCCTATGATCGGTTAGGGGGCGTTCCCGTGTAACGAGCCGCCAGAGATGAAAGTTGCCCGCGCATACATAGACGGCCAGAGTTAAAACTCCTAACAGCCAGAGCAGTGGGGAGATATTAACAAATTTAGTAAAGAAGGTTTTGAAGTTTTTCTGGGGTGTTGCATCTTGAGCTTCTTCTGATTCGGCATATAAGTAAAAGTCCATACCAAAATCATTCTGAGGTTCAGAGAAGGTCTCTATTATCCGTCCCTGCTGAAGGGATTTCGGGAGCAGGTTGAAGATACTCATTTTACTTTCGGGCAGATAGGGCACTGTTAGGCGTATTAATAAGAGCACCCAGAGCAGATAGTGCCAGCGAATACCCAATTTACCCCGCAGGATAATCTGGACAAGAACAATTAAAATAATCAGCACGCTGCCCTGTATGCTTGCCCACAAGAGCCAGTCAAAGAGCGGCCGCAATTGCATAGTCAGAGTTCCCATCTTTATTCCTCCACCTTTTGATCAAGAATCCTCTTTAGTTCTGAAATATCCTCAACCGAAAGGTCGGCATCTTCCAGAAATGAGACAAGCATAGGCTTATTTATCCCGCCATAAACTCGGCGGACAAATGAGCGCCTTTCCATGCGCACGCATTCGTTTTTGCTGACGGAAGGATGATACTTGTATAATCTGCCTTCCTTCTCGAATTTGACGGCTCCTTTTTTCGTCAGCCGGGTAATCAGTGTTTTAATCGTCTTGGGCTTCCACTTGGTATTTCCGGCCAGTTCCTTCACAATTTCGTTGGCTGTGAGGGGGCTTTTTTTCCACAATACCTGCATGACCAGCCATTCCGATTCGGATATTTTGGGCAGTTTTTTCATAATTAATTCTCCTTAGATTACATTTGTAATCCAATGTCAATAAATAAATAAAAAAATTTATGATTTTTTTTGCTTTCCTGTTATTTTCACCGTTTTTTGCCGAAAAAAAGCGATTTTCAGATGATTTTTAAGGGTATGGAGCGGTGTATGTTAATCAATATTTTCAATGTCACATCATTATGATTAAGCTCTTCATCGGTGGCCGATAGATTGTCTTACATATGAAGAAGGATTGATCCTGCTCGACTTCATGAAGAATTACAACAATCAATGGATTATCCAGCGTCTCTGACCATCAAACACTGCGCAGGTCCGAAGGAATACTTGCAGCCCTCTGCAGAAAGTAGTATGATTATATGTGACGTAGTGCCCAAAGAATCTAGCACTATACACACACCTGACACAAAAAGGAGAATAGAGATGTTCAAGAAGCGGGCCTTTACACTTATAGAGCTCCTTGTCGTTATCGCAGTGATAGCCGTCCTAATGGCCATTCTGATGCCCGCCCTTAAAGCCGCCAAGGAATTGGCGCGTGGTTCGAATTGCATGGCCAACCAGCGGTCCTTGGTGCTTGCCTATACGATGTACGCCGGCGACAACGATAGTCGGCTCGTCCGGGGCCATGTAGATACGGCTAATCTGGATAGCCCTATGTGGGTCTTACCCCCTATAGACCAAAGCGGCGCGTACATTAGCGACACCCCGCTGCTCCAGGATCGCATTCGTGGTATCAGGCGGGGAGCTCTGTATTCATACATAAGAGACCACGAAATGTTCCACTGCCCGGGCGACAACCGGTATCAAACGGGTGCTGATGAGCGCCAGAGGATGTATCGCAGTTACGTCATCCCGGATATCCTGTCAGCCGCCAGGAAAGGGTTTCATTCCTGGACGGAGGCCCGTTACAAGTACTTTCCCAGGAGGCTGGAAGAGATCACGCACGCCGGTCTTAAGTATGTCTTTGTCGAAAGCGAATTCCAGAATCCCAACTTCAACTACGACCATGGTGGCTGGAGTTTCGCTCCCTGGATAGACACTCGATGGATAGATGAGTTGGCTACTTTCCACAGCAAGTCGGCCACTTTTGGCTTTGCCGACGGCCACGCGGAGAAACATAAGTGGGTCCATAGTGAAACGTGGAGGATCTTCAACGAAGATATACCCATTGACACGCTCCTGCCGCCCGCGGGTATAAACGAGGATTGGCGGTGGTGCTGGGAGCACTTCCCGTATCTGCACGAATCGGAGAAGCCGCGCTGATTCGGCCGCCGCTCTGTTTTCGTGAATTGTAAAATGGCGGAATTATTCGGTAAATTCGTGTCACCTTGATGTATCCACAGATGTAAAAATCTCAGGCTCGATACAGGCGCCAAACCTCGAATACTTGTCGAAAAAATTTTTTAAAAATTTTTTGCAAAAAACGGATTTCATAGGGAAAAGAAATATTAATCGGAATTCTCAACGGCTCATCATAAAGATTATGCTGATAGCCATCATAGCAAAATAAAAGAGCACTAATCCGCCTGAGACAATAGTAGTGATAATTGCGAGCAGCTTGCGACGATCGAGAATGATTCCTATTATTCCCACTATCAGGAAGGCAAGGACCGAAAAGATAACCAGCAGCCCTGCAAGGGCTGCGAGGGGATTACCTCAGCCGGGTCGCAGCACAATCATCGCACATATCGTGCCGGCGGCGATACCCAGCAGGATTGCAGAAATTTTTCCAAATCGCATCTCTCTTACTTTTTCTTAACGAATAAAATAAAATTTTAATGTTGTAGTTTATTTTATCGCCGATTACTTACCGGCGAAAATCACGATAAAGATGAAAGAACGTGAATCCGCCGGCAATGATCGTTCCAATAATAGCCGGCAACTTTTGCTTGTCGTAAATAATCCCGATTATGCAGATTATCAAAGAGGCGGGAAATGAAAATATTACAAACAACCCTGCAAGGGTTGTAAGTGGATTGCCTCAGCCGGGTTCGAATATTATCATCACCCCGATAATCAGAGCTGCTGTGACAAGTAATGTTATTGCTATCTTTGCAAAACGCATTTCAAGCTCTCCCTTGAGAACGCAAATAAGTTTTTATACGTGAGGCTTATCAGCCGTCTTTGAATCAGTCAGCCGTGGGATTTTTTAAATAGCGTGTATAACCTGCTCGCCGGATTAGACCGATACGGTCGAAATAGTCCAGAAGCGGAATAGCGAATTTTCTGGTGGTATCGAGAAGATATTTGAACTTTACACTTTCCAGCTTGCCTTCTTTTTTGATGAACGAGATTAAAAGCCCACGTGCCTTCTCAACCGCCTCGCTGTGGAAAAGCAAATCATTCTCCACACGGACAAGGTGTTCCTGCTCGATTAGTATCTGGAGGATTTTCTGCACCTTTTCGGGGGCCGCTTTGCTCTGTTCGGTGACTTCTTCGAATTTAGGCGGATTAAAAGGCCGGTCTCTAAAAAGTGATTCGACGCTTTGGAGCAGATTCTGTTCGTCTTCGCTGAAGGTTTCCCGATGTTCAGGCAGGGCGAGGCGGTGCTTTCTTTCCACGATTTTCCCTTCCGAGAGCAGCAGCTTCAGGAGATTGTCGAATACGTTTTTTCTCAATTTGGATTCGTCATAAAATTGCTCGACGCTCAGTCCCGGGCTTTCCGGACTGTCGCTGTGAAAGTCACCGGCAATTTTAAGCAGTTGATGCTGAACAGCATCGGAAGTGTCGGAATGGATATATAGTTTGGAGCTTAAGTCAAATATCTTTTTCTGCCGGACAAGCTCGGCAAGAATTTTTTTCAGCGGCTCAAGGCGCATCTTGGTGCGAATCGATAGCTCGGCTTCGGTTGCAGCGAAGCCCTCGGTGGTTTTGATACAGTATTCGACAAAATCCTTCTCTATATGTACGGCCCGGGCACGCTCTTCGGCGTCCTGAATTACCCGCGGATTGTTTCGTTTAAGCCTGTCCGCAAGCGCCTCGACGATCATTCCCCCGCCTATTGTCTTCACAGGCGAGAGCGTTCGTAATATGAAACGGTCGCGCGGACCCGCAACGAGGGGCTTGTTTAATCTGACTTGAATAAGGCATTCTTCGCCTGCCGAAACGCTTTTGTCCTTAAGTAGATATACCGTGGCAACGATTTCAGAAGTACCGGTATGGAGTTTTATCTTTGTACCGTTTTTAAGGGGGGTTTTAATATGGGAGAGGATTTTTAGTTTATATAAATACCACTGCCGGGGCTCGAAATATTCTCCGATTGTAACCACATTGCCGCGTTCGATAGTGCTGTATTCCCACCGAGGGACATTGAGTGCCGCGCACTGACCGACAAGGGCAATTTCGCTGTTTCGTTTATAGACCTGTATGGCTTTTATCCGGCCCTTTACGCTTTCCGGAAAGAGTGTCACCTGGTCGCCAATTTTGGCTGAGCCTGCAACCGGGATGCCGGTAACGACGGTGCCGTAGCCCTTGACGGAAAACGTCCGCTCGACCGGCAGCCGGAATACGCCATCCGTCCTCTTGGGTTCGATTTTAGAAACAAGCTCCTTAAGTGCCTCGTAAAAGGCATCGAAGCCCTGGCCTGTTATGCCGGATACCGGGAGAATCGGGGCATCTTCCAGAAATGTACCGATAAGAAAATCCTTGATCTCGGCGGTGACATTCTTTATGCGCTGTTGGTCAACACAATCGGCTTTCGTAAGAGCCACGATACCGTCTTTGACGCCGAGCAGCGTGAGTATATCGAGATGTTCACGCGTCTGGGGCATCACGCCGTCGTCGGCGGCGATAACAAAGATGACCCCGTCGATACCGCTTGCTCCGGCTACCATCGTTTTTATAAAGTTCTCATGCCCGGGCACGTCAACTATGCCGACTTCCAGATCAGATACGGAGCACGGTGCGAATCCGAGTTCGATGGACATGCCGCGTTCCTTTTCCGCCTTGAGGTGGTCCGTGTCACATCCTGTCAGGCATTTTATAAGTGCTGTTTTGCCGTGGTCTATATGGCCGGCCGTGCCGAGTGTTATGTTCTTTTGGGATGTGCTCATCATTCTTATTGTTTATCGCCGAGAATATCCAGCAGCGCTTCAATCACTATCTTATCATCCCCGCTAAGAAGAGTACGAGGGTCGATAAGGACCTGGTCGTTTTGAATGCGGGTAAAAACCGGCGTGCTGTATTGGCGAAGTTTATGGGCAAGTGAGTCTGCACTGATTTTTTCCGGGCCTAAGGCTATTAATGTCGTCGCAAGGTTTTGCGTCGGCAAAGAGCCGCTGCCCATCTGAGAAAATCCGTCTATGGTTGTGACTGCACAATCGGATATGCTTTTGCCCAGATGGGAGGCCATGTGTTTGGCATCTTTGGCGATTTCAGTGCCATCGCGTCTTAGCATCTGAAAAGTTGGGATCTGGCTGAGTGCAATTGATTCATCGAGGAACAGTTTAAGGGTAGCTTCCAGCGTAGCGAGGGTAAGCTTTCCGACGCGAACAATTCTGGCAAACTGATTTTTCCGTATGGCCTCTATCCATTTGGTCTTGCCGAGGATGATACCTCCCTGAGAGGCGCTTATCAGCTTGTCGGCGCTTGAAGTGACAATATCGGCTCCTTTAGCGATTGATTCGATCAGAGTTGGCTCAGGTTCGAAGCCAAATTGCGAAAAATCGATAAGCGCCCCGGCACCCACGTCGTCTATCATGGTAAGATTGTGTGAGTGGGCTATCTCCACAAGCTCATCGAGCGGAACTTCCGATGAGAAACCCTGAATTTTATAATTGCTCGGGTGAACTCGCAGGATCGCTGCTGTATTTTCGGTAATCGCATCAACGTAATCGTGCGGGTGAGTTTTGTTGGTGGCGCCTACCTCGACGAGTTTTGCACCGCTGAAAGTCATGACTTCCGGCAGGCGAAACGAGCCGCCGATTTCGACAAGCTGGCCACGGGAAACGATGACCTCTTTGTCTTTGGCGACGGTATTCAGGATGATGGAAGTTGCGGCGGCGTTGTTATTGACGACGGTGGCCGCCTCGGCGCCGGTCAACTGCTGCAGAAGCTGTTCGATGCGGGCATCGCGCTTCGAGCGCCTGCCGGTTTCGGGATCCGTTTGAAGAAGTGAATAACCCGATAATTCATCCTGAATCTGCCGCAGCGCCTGAGCGGGCAGGACCGCACGCCCAAGACCTGTATGAAGAATGATACCCGTTGCATTAATGACTCTTCGATAGTATGGACTCGTAACTGTTTTTATGAGGCGTTTGGTGGCGGTTATGATTTTCTGATGAATTGTGCTTTCGTTCGGTTCGGATTCTGTCTGGGCGATAAGGAGTTCCCGAGCTTCGTCCACCGCCCGGCGGATTGAATCGGCCACTACCTTCCTGCCGGCCTCTGCGATAGAGCTTTCCAGCTCAGGATTTTTTAAGAGGACATCAACTGAGGGCAGCTTTCGTAACAATTGTTCATTGTGCTTTTCCATAAATTACCTTGATTTAAGCAAAATGGGGGCTGTTAAGAAAAATAATAATATTTATTGTACATTATCCTTAAGGGAATTACAAGCAGTTTGCCAAAGGAGTTTCTTGGAGTTTTTCTGGATTTTTTGAGGAGGAACTTTGGATTAAGTAATTCGATAAATTTAGCAATTTTTTTCAAAAAAAGCAGAAAAAAACGTAACAAAATCATCATACAGACGTCTAAATTTATAAAAGCAAGCAAGAGGGAATAAAGTCTATACAGTGTTTTTGCTGAAAAAAAAGTTGTGAATCCAGGGCAGTTTTATGTAATAATGCAATACCTTTGTGAATCCTTGTAAGCGGGGTGGATTTATGAAAAAGGTAATTTTAGTCATATCACTGGCAGCGGTGGTAATATTGGTATCGACTTGTGCCAGGCGGCAGGAAGGTCGGTGCAGAATGAAATACCAGGCTGTCGATACATCGGAATCTACAATATACTATGCCTGTCAGGATCAAATCACGCTCTCAGAAAAGCCGGCTCAACTAAAAGACCTGCCTGAGAAAATATCCAATCGAGTAAATTATTTTCTTGCAAAAGTAGCTGGCAGAGAAATTCCACTAATAATAGACCGTGGAAGGAAATCCAAGCTTTATCTGGATACAGATGCTGACGGCTGTTTATCTGATGAAAAAGGATTCACCTCTAAGGCTGTCAAAAGACGTTTTTTTTGGCCCTGTGGATCACCACAGATTTGGGCCGATATCAGTGAAGTTCGGACAAGCTGATGGGAAATTTGCTCAGCAGATTTATGTTTTTACTCGTGACAGTTCTGTATCATCTTGCCAAATCATTCTAAAGGCCCGCCGTTTCAGATTAAGCCCGAAGCTCGCTATACCGGTTCGAGAGTGTTGATAGATTTTAATATTATCGGTAAGGCCGGAGAGCATTACCGCAATGTCGTAATGCGCAATAATAAGAGAGTCTCTGCACCGAAAGTGAAAATTATCGATGAGGCCGGCAGCGTTCTTGCCTCTGGTAAATTCGAGTATGGCTGAGGCGGCACATGCCGGTACTCGTGGCGAGTGCCAAAGGATTTCAAGGGCAAGTACCAGGTGCAGGTGGATGTCAATCTGGGGCCTTTTGAAACAATCCAGGATAAAACCTGGCGCTTGATAGAGTAAAAAAATCGAGCCACGATTGCCGGCGGGCAAAGAGAAAAATTCTCTTTCCCGCCTTTTTTATTGGATTAAAAAAGTTAGCACGAAAGGAGGTAAAAAATGGCAGAAACATGAATGTAGAAAATGCTGAAGGAAAGATAGCGGGGGAAGCACTAATCTAAAAGGAGAATTAATGATGAAGAAGTTACAAGTAACTAAAACCGCGTTGGCTGCTTTGCTTGTGTTTGTGGTGTATTTGTCTGGTACGGTAAGTGCGGGGCCTCCCTTGCCTACGCATAATGTCGAGGGCAACAGCGGCGTCTTTATTACCGGTACTGCTTATCTCGTAAATCCGCCCGAAGATGGCGAGGTATTTGGGAAACCCAGCTTTTCGAGCACCTTTACAGCGATAGGAGAAAAGGATCTCGAATCTTTCGTGGTAACTGAGAATATATTGGGTAGGATTGAGCTTGGATACGCATTCGAACGTATTGGATTGGGGGACTGGCCGGCGGATGTTAAGACCGCTACCGGAATACATGTTGACAACCATGCGTTTATGCATAATTTCAACACGCGGTACATGGTAATCGAAGAAGGTGGTTTTGACTGTGCCTGGATGCCGGCCGTAACCTTAGGTGCTCATTTTAAGTGGAATGAAAGTGTGAATGATATTGACAAACAAACAAGTGGGCTTTGTAACGGCCTTGGTGCCGATCATAATTCCGGGACCGAGTTTACCGCTGTCGCTACCAAGACAATCACCAACTGGCTGCCGCGTCCGCTTATAGTATCGGCAGGACTGCGTAATGGTGACGGAATACATACAGGATTGCTTGGTTTTGCTGGCGAGCGGCGAACGACCTTCGAGGGCAGCGTTATCTACTTCCTTACGGATAAGCTGTTGTTGGCAAGTGAATTTCGTCAAAAGTCAGACCTTATTGAACAGTGCACCATGGGGGGCAGGCACCTGATTAAAGCGTAAAACGACTGGTGGGACATTTGCCTGGCCTATGTAGTCGATGACCATCTGACTATTGCTGGAGGTTATGCCAATGTTGGTAATGTGCTGAATCACCGTGATGGTTTATGGGGAATCCAAATAAAATACGAATTTTAGGGGAGAACTAATATGAAAACTATGGATAACATCGGTCTAAGTCAGGTTCAGGCAGTTTACAGCGGACCTGAAGGACAGCTTTGGGAGCTGATTATGGGAGAGCAGATTCATATCGGCGGTTTTGCTTCTTCCATGGACCTTGCCGAGAAAGCGAATATTGGCCCCGGAATGAAAGGTGTTGACCTTTGCTGCTGTAACGGCGCCGGGATGCGCTTTCTCGTTCGTTTTCGAGATGTGGCCCGGATGCAGGGTGTTGACGCTACGGAAAAAGTAGTCCAGCAGGGACGCCTTCGCTGCGAGCAGGAGGGACTGTCCGACAAAATCAAATTCACCCTTGCGGATGTCTGTGACAGCAGGCTCGCGGATGCAAGCGCGGATTTTATCTGGGGAGAAGATGCATGGTGTTATGTTGTCGATAAGAAAAAGCTGATTGCAGAAGCGGCCCGTATAGTAAAGCCGGGGGCAATCATCGCCTTTACCGACTGGATTGAAGGAAAGACAGGCCTAAGTGATTCAGAAGCGGAACGTTTTTTGACTTTTATGAAGTTTCCGAACGTGCAAAATCTTGAAGGTTACGGTAATTTACTTACGGCCAATGACTGCGAGGTTATCACTGCCGAAGATACTGGCAGGTTCGCCCCATTCGTTGATTTGTACCTGAATATGCTTAATATGCAGGTGACATACGATGCCCTGAAAATCATCGGCTTCAACAATGAGTTGATGCAGTCGATGGTTGCGGAAATGGTTTCTATGCAGGAGCTGGCCCATGCGGACAAAATTGCTCAGGGCTTGTTTGTTGCCCGAAAGAAGTAAAATGAGTTTAAGATTTGAGGATAAAAATGGCAAAATGCTGCGGTGACAATAAATCACAAATCAATGCGAGCGACCCGTGTAATCCCCCACAGGTGCAATGCGATTCCGGAGGCTCAGCGAACAAAGGATTAGAGAGCGGGCCTTTAGAATGGTTTGGCAAGATGATACAGAACTGTTACGAGTATGCCATGCAGGCCAAAGCCAGTGGCAAACATATAGTCGGTATTATGTGTGAATATACGCCGAGGGAGTTGATTATGGCTGCCGATGCAGTGCCGGTATGTCTGTGCGGCGGCTCGGCGGAGATGATAGGCCCGGCCGAAGAAGACCTTCCCGCAAATCTTTGTCCGCTGATTAAATCTACATACGGCTATCATCTTCAAAAGGCGAATCCCTTCCTCGAAATGGCTGATTTGATTGTGGCCGAGACGACCTGCGACGGAAAAAAGAAAATGTATGAGCTGATGAATCAAACCCGGCATATGTATGTGCTGGAATTACCTCAGAAACCCGAAGATAGCGATGCAATGACGCACTGGATAAATGAGCTGCGCAAGCTAAGGGCCAAACTTCAGGAGCATTTTGACGTAGAAGTGACGGATGAAAAAATTAAAAAGGCAATAGTTGTTATGAATCGCGAACGGCGCTTGCGGCGTGAGCTGGCGGAATTGATGAAATCAAAATCACCTCCATTGACGGGCAGGCAGTTGCTGGAGTTTAAGAGCGACATCTCCGGCATCAGCGCCGACTTCGAGCAGTATGATAAGGCGATAAAGTTTTATAAATCTCAAAAAACCGATTGCTCGAAGGACTCAAAGGTCAGGGTGCTGATGACAGGGGTGCCGATAGTTCATGGTGCCGAGCGGGTTCTTGATATTATCGAATCTCACGGCGGTATTGTAGTATGTATGGACAACTGCACGGGACTTAAACCTATTCTTGAGGACGTTGACGAAACTATTCAGGACCCGATAATCGCTTTGGCTGAAAAGTATTTTCATTTGCCGTGTTCGGTAATGACGAAAAACGACCGGCGGATGGACGTGCTGCGTAAATTGTTTGCCGAATACCGGCCGCAGTGCATTATAGAGCTTATCTGGCAGGCCTGTCTGACGTATGATGTCGAATCATACCTTGTGAAAAAGCTAACCGAGCAAGAGCTGGGTATCTCGTATCTTCGGATTGAGACGGATTATTCGCCGTCAGATTCGGCACGTATTGCTTTGAGAGTCGAAGCGTTATTCGAAACAGTCCGCGAAAGAGCAGGCGAATCCAAATAAGGAAGCTGATGAAGAAGATTATCTACACCTGTCCATATGTTCCGGCCGAATGGATTGCGGCGCATGGCCTGCAACCGAGCAGAATAATACCCGATGCGGCAGGCGCTGCCGGCCTACTCAATCGTGCAGAGGGTATTTGTCCCTTCGTTCAGGGCTTTATCAATGAGGTAATGACATATAATCACGCCGCCGGCGTCGTCATAACAACAGTATGCGACCAGATGCGCCGTGCTTACGATATTCTTGTCCGCAGGTGTGATGTTCCGTTATTTCTTATGAATGTTCCGAACACATGGCAGAATGTTGGTGTGCAAAAGCTGTATATCGATGAGCTCAAACGGCTCGGCAGGTTTCTAATCGGCTTGGGCGGTAAGTCGCCATCGGACAATGCTCTGGCAAAGATAATGCTCGATTATGACACCGCCCGTACATCTATTCTTGGCGCGGGGGGGTATTTACCGGCCAGGCAATACGCTGAAACAATTGCGGCGTTTGGCCGGGACGGGCCCGGCGAAACGCTCAACAATATCACAGCACCCGAACAGCAAATCGAAGGTGTGCCTTTGGCAATTGTTGGCGGGCCGTTAATGAGGCGGGACTTCGATATTTTTGACATAGTTGAGCGGGCCGGCGGCCACATAGTCCTGGATGCTACCGAAACAGGCCAACGCGGCATGTACGCACCGTTTGACCGTAGGGGCCTTCGTGACAAGCCTTTGCTGGAGCTGGCAAGTGCATATTTTTGCGGTATCCAGGATGCCTCACGAAGACCGAACAGCGGGCTTTATAAATGGCTTAAATGCAGGCTTGCCGAAAGGGAAATACGTGGAATTATTTTCCATCGTTATCTGTGGTGCGATATGTGGCACGCCGAGCTTCAGCGTCTGAAAGAATGGACCGGCTTACCCGTTCTTGATATTGACACGGCCGGTAATAACGAATCAATAAACCAACGGACGAGCAACCGTGTCCGTGCATTTTTGGAGACGCTGCAGTGAGTGACACGCCGAAAAGAATAACGCTTGACCAGTGGGACCTGCAATACGAGCGGTTGCTCGAAGCCGGGACATATCAGCCCCCCTATGGCGGGCCTCTCAGCCGCCATCTCGATGACGGAGACAGGCGGCTTGCGAAGCTTCGGTATGATAATTCTGCCGCGGCCCTTAGGTTGTGGAACTTTTTGCTGACCGAAGAAGGCCGCCTGCGTGATGCCCGGGCAGCCGGAAAAAAGCTCATCGGCACGATGAAAGATTTGGGCACTGTTCCGGTGATAGCGTATTCGTTTGATAATTTAGTGGCTTTTTATCCTGATGGTGCCTGGTGGATTCCTTGTGTGATGGAACTAAGTGCAGGCCTGTTAAGCATCGCCGATTCGCTCGGTATAGATGAATCGTTTTGTCCGGTACGTGCGATGCTGGGGGCTTTTGTTACAGGTACGCATTTCCCTCTTCCCGACCGGCTAATATGCAGTGTCGGTGCCACATGCGATGATTTTTCCGCTATAGCCCAGTGCCTTAACGGACTCGGGCATCCGATTTTCTTCTGGGAAATTCCTCATCGTCGTAAACCCGACCCGCACGAAGAGCCGGTAAGTCTGCCCGGCGGATTCTCTGCCCCGAAGTGCCAGGTCGAGTTCGTCAAATCGGAGCTTCACCGGGTCAAAACCATCCTCGAAGAAACATCAGGCGAAAAATTAGATGAGGACAAACTTTCAGCCGGCATTAAAGAGACAAATCAGGTCCGCAGGTATCTGGCTGAGCTTCGGCGCCTTGCATTTACCGCTGAGCTGTGTCCCGTTCCGGCCCTCGAAATGCTCATCGCAGAGATGCTGGCAATACACTTTTGTTCGGACCGTCAGGAGACCATCGAAGTGCTCAAAGAGCTGCTTGAAGAAGTGAAAGCCCGCGTCAAGGCGGGTGTTGGTGTCCTCGATGCCGATGCGGCTAAAATCTTCTGGGTTAATCCCGTGGCGGATTTACAGGTTATGAATCTCCTCGAAGACTGCGGCGGCAGAATATGCGGTACCGAATATCTTTTCACCCACGCGCTCGATGTGGTCCCTGAGGATATTCCCGCTCTCGAAGCTCTGGCGCAGATGGCGTTGGCCGACCCTATGGTCGGCTCATCGACCGACAGGGCGCAGCGC
>Ga0114922_10002240_pt1 | contig 18194 bp, 17 predicted proteins | sample AartaG_FD_100975 | JGI IMG/M metagenome (GOLD analysis project Ga0114922, IMG submission 100975) | Deep subsurface microbial communities from Aarhus Bay to uncover new lineages of life (NeLLi) - Aarhus_00045 metaG | ecosystem: Environmental > Aquatic > Marine > Oceanic > Sediment | place...
AGGGTTTCCTGGAATTCTTCTTCTGTCTCTCCGGGGAAGCCTACAATAATATCTGTACTGAGGCTTATGTCAGGCATAAGATCCCGGATGAATGTTATTTTTTTGAGGTATTCTTCCCTTGTGTATCCTCTGTTCATTCTCTTAAGCACAGATGAGGAACCAGATTGAATAGGGAGGTGGAGTTGATGGCACACTTTTTCCGATTCCTTCATTATGCTTGCGGTGTCCTTGCTGAAATTCTTTGGGTGAGAGGTGATGAACCGAATCCATTCAATTCCGTTAAAACAGTTGATTTCCTTTAACAGGGATGAAAAACCTTCTCCTGTCTTGGGATCTTTATAAGAATTAACATTTTGGCCTAAAAGAAATATTTCTTTGTATCCTCGAGATGCAAGATCTTGAACCTCACGGAAAATATTGTTTTTAAGCCTGAATTTTTCTCTTCCTCGAGTAAAAGGGACGATACAGTACGAACAGAAATTGTTGCAGCCTTCCATTATGGTTACATAAGCGCTGATGTTGCTTTTACGAAGGGCAAGCTTATGGAGACTTTCGTCCAATTCCTGACTCCAGTCTGTTGAGATGAATTTTTCTCTGAAATTGCTGTGAATGATGTGAGTGAGCTGGTGATAATTATCAGGACCCAGTACAAAGTCGATAAAAGGCTTTTTATCCAGAAGCTTGCTCTGATGGAGCTGTGCAACACACCCCACGACACCTAGATAGACTTTTTTGCCCTTTTTTAATGAAGCCAGGTTCCCTAGATAAGAGGAAAGTTTTTCTTCGGCTTTTTCCCTTACAGCACATGTGTTGACAATTATAAGATCGCTCTTTTCAGGAGAATCTGATTTTTTTGCCCCTGCTGCAGTTAAGATTCCTGCTATACGTTCTGAATCATTCTCATTCATCTGACATCCAAAAGTATGGATATAGAATTTCAGTTCTTTATTGTTTTTTAGAATTTCTTTCATTCTGTATCTTCTGCCTCAGCATTTAAAAGTAATACAATATAATCTCTGAGGAAAAAAAGGCTGTTTAAGACTGACGGTATATTCCCATTTGCAGATTACGGATTGTTCGTCAACCCAAGATTATGGTTGAGCATTTCTCTTGCACTTTTAAGAGTGGATTCTGTGATTCTACTTCCAGCCAGCAGTCTTGCGATTTCTGTTACTCTTTCTTCAAAGGATAGTTTTTTTACTGTGGTAAAAGTTCGTTCTTTGTCTACTTTTTTGTTTATTCTGTAATGATGGGCTGCAAAGGAGGCGATCTGGGGGAGGTGAGTTATGCAGATTATCTGATTCTGCTCTGATAATTTTTTAAGCTTTTGAGCTACAAATTCTGCTGTCTTTCCCCCTATGCCTGAGTCAATCTCGTCGAAAATCATGGTTTTTAGTCTTTCTGTTTCTTTTCCAGTGGTTTTTAAAGCTAACATCATACGGGAGAGTTCACCACCGGAGGCGATTTTTCTTAATGGCCTCAACTCTTCACCTGGATTTGGACTTATAATGAATTCCACCTCTTCTGTCCCGCTCTCCTTCACTTTATCCATCGTTTCAAGGTTGGGCACTGAGGTCTCGATCTTTATTTTAAACCGTCCTTTTATCATGCCAAGAAGGGCTATTTCTTTTTCAACCTGCTTTTCAAGTTTGTGTGCGCTTCTTATTCTTAAAGAAGAAAGCTCTTTTGTGTTTGTTTTGTATTCGCTGAATTTTTTTTCAATCTCTGTTTCCAGCTTTTGAAGTTTTTCTTGGCTGCTGCTGAGAGTTTTGTATTCCTGTTTAGCCTTTTCAAAATAAGAGAGGATATCCTTGATGCTGTCCCCATATTTTCTTTTTAACTTTTCTATCTGGCTTAAACGTTCCTCTAGTTCCTCTAATTTTTCTGGAGCTGAGCTCTGTTTTTCTTTAAATTTGATTAAAAAATCGGAAAATTCTCCGATAGTTATGGAAAACTGGTTAATAACATCATTTGTTTCTTTAAATGTTTTATCAAAGTCAACAAGGTCGCTTACAATATCCTGGAGCTGGATTAAAAGAGCAGAGATTGAGTTTTCTTGACTGTAAGAGGTGTTTAATGCTTTTTCTACAAGAGAATTGATCTTCTCAGAATTTTTTAGGATATTCCTGTTTTGGTGAAGCTCTTCCTCTTCTCCCTCTTTGATATTTGCTTTTTCTATTTCTTTTATCTGGAAGTCGAGAAAATCGAGGCGCTGTTCTCTTTCTCTTTCTTTTGTCTCGAGTTCTTTTTTTTCTCTGATAAGCTTTTTAAGTTCTTGAGCTGTGTGGGCAACCTTCTTTTTTAGTGAAAAAGCATTGGCATAATCATCAAGATAATTTAATTGGTACTCAAGTTGAAGAAGGAAAACATGGTCATTCTGGCCGTAAATATCAACCAGTTCTCCACTTGATTCTTTGAGTTTTTTAACCGGGACAAGAGTTCCATTTAAGTACCCTTTTCCTGTTCCCTTTTCAGGAATCTTTCTTTGAACGAACAGTTCGTTTTCTGCGCCAGGTAGGGAATTTTTTAAATCTATCCTGTCTTTGAGGAGTTGGAAGATGGTCTCGACCGAGATTTCTTTTTTGCCCGTTCTGATCATATCCGGAGAGCCTTTCTCTCCCATGACCAGTCGTATTCCGTCAATAATGATGGATTTTCCCGCTCCCGTTTCTCCGGTCAGGATAGAGAATCCATCTTCAAGGTCAAGTTCGATATCTTCTATGGTGGCAAGGTTTTTTATGTGGAGGGATTTAATCATCTAATAAGAGCTTTTTTAATATAGTTATTTTTTTAGTTGTGATTATAATAGGAACAAGCGCCTTTTCCATATTAATTCGGCCATATCCGATGAATTCGTCCTCACCTAAATAATTTGTAGAGTTAATATCATCCGCTGAATAGCGGATGATATACATAATATCGTCAACACTGAGGTTTGGTTTTAAGCCTTTTATAAGAGCAGCTAAGCCTGAAACGTGAGGCGCTGCCATGGATGTCCCATCACCATAGGCATAGGGGAGTGAATCCGGGCCCCAATACCAGGTTGGGACAAGGCTGATGATCTGATCTCCTGGGGCTGCGATATCCACTTCAGGGCCATAATTGGACCAACTCAACCTCAAATCGTCGTAGTCTGTTGCTGCCACGGCAAGGCAATAATCTTCGTAAGCAGCAGGATAAAGAACAGATCCCCCATCGTTTCCAGTCGCACAAACAACTACAATATTATTATCATAGGCATACTTTACGGCATCTCGAAGAGATAATGAAAACACATCTCCTCCTACACTGAGGTTGATCACGTCGGCTCCGTTATCCGCTGCCCACCTAATTCCGTCGATGATATCGGCGTAATCACCCCAGCCTGTGTCATCAATAACTTTTACGGGTAAAATCTTGCCGTTCCAGGCTACTCCGGCAATGCCTTCTTCGTTGTTTGTCTCAGCTGCCGCGATTCCAGCCACATGGGTTCCATGGAAAAGGTCGTCGGTTGCATCAAAATCATCATTGACAAAATCGCGGCCGCTTGATTGGATTTTGTCATTTATATCAGGGTGGTCCATGTCGACACCGGAGTCCACAATAGCAATAATAATGTCTTCGTCTCCTTTTGTTTCTTCCATGCTTCTCTGGCTTTGATGTCTGCCCTTGATTGCCCTTGCTGGGGGCTTCCTACAGGCCCAAATTCTTGACCTGAATTGTAAAGAGCATATTGCTCACTAAATAAGATATCATTTGGTGTTACAGTAATATGAGCCCTGTAGTTTGGCTCTGCATATTCCACATCAGGATTACGGCTCAACACATACAGCATCTCTTCCACAGTTGTGCCCTCCGGGATTTGAAGTTGATAGATATTCAACCTCGGGATTCTTTTAAGTTTTTTTGACCGGTAGGCAGCAAGAGTGACCTCTACCATAGGGTCTGAAAGTGTAGGCTTGAATTTGACCAGAACTTGATCCTGAACATATTGTTCTCCTTTTTGGCGAAAAGGCCTGCCCTCATTAATAGATCTGATTTGTGGTCGGGAACGATCAGGTCTTTGTTTTCTTGCTCTATCAGGTCTGGAGCGGTCAGAGAATACAGAACGGATTTCTCTGATTTTTTGTGCTTGACGATCTGTTATAAGACTTTCTAATTCTTGCTCAGAAAGAGAAGATTTAGGTTTAACCGGGTTTTGTGTCGGGGTAATATGTTCCAGCTTCGAACTTAGAGTTTTATTTTTGTTTATAGGTTTGGTTTTTTGCTGGGAAATTGGGGGATTTGGCTTTTTTGCTTTCTCAAATCTGAAATGTTTTAAATTTGTCGGAAAGAGTAAGAAAGGAAAAATAACAAAAGCAAATATTATTTTTTCTTTGTTCATAATTTCCTCCGTAAAGGATCAAAAAGAATACATGGCTTTAATCATGAATCCTAAATCAACTCCATCTTTATAAGGCATAAAGTTGCCTTCGGCTTTAAAACTCAGGGCCTCAGTGACAACAAAGTTAAATCCAAGAGAAGTTGAAAATGAGCTCTCTCCAGAGATTTTTTTATCTTCACTTCCTGTTAAGTCCTGAATTGTCTGGTCCATCTTGAACTTTCCCCAGAGTTTGTTGAAGCCCAAATAAAGATAAGGATATATAGGAGCAAATCCTTTATAAGTAAAAACAGGGCCTATTGAAAACCTCATCCAATTTGACTTTCCCTCTGTTGTCCCTTCCACGGACAGACCTGGAATTTCCCATTCCTCTTTGCTTCCGAGATAAACGAAGAATTGGGCCTGTCCATCTATCACGAGGTCTTCGTTGGAAACAAAACTTTTCCTGATTTCACTTCCCAGGAGATATCCTCCAATTTTTCCGACTCCCAGTTCTATGGAAATTGGGAGTTCTCTGAACTCCAGTTCGTCGTAGTTCGTGAATGAATATCCGAATATGAGAGCCAGAGATAACCCGTTCGGGATTTCAAATTCAGTGTTAAATGTGAAAAAATAAGATTTGAGTTTGGAGGTGTACTCGTCTTCGTCCCAGCTTATGGTTCGGGAAAAATATTCATAGCTAATCCCCGGTTTTATAGATATGTTCTGAAAGAGTCCTTCTTCTTCCTGGAGCTGGGCTGAGGATAGGCCGGTTATAGTTAAGGTCATCAAAATTATTAAAAAAGGAAGATAGATTTTTTTCATTTAAATCTCCTGTGCTTTAATGATAAACAAACTTTTATTTTAAATGAACTACTTTTTCTTTTTTGGTATTTGCTTTTCTATTTCTTTGAGTCTTTTTTGAGCCTTTTTTGCAAATTTGCTTTCTGGGAAATCAGATATCAATTTTGTGAAGTATGGGATACTCTGATCAGTCATTCTAGCTTTTAAATAACTATTACCCATATAATAATAAACTCTATCCATTTCTGAAAAATTTGGATAATTGGCCACTATCTCAAGAAGTCTTTTTACAGCTGCCCTATAAGCTTTCACTCTGTAATAATGGACTCCAATATGGAGAGAATGAGCTGCTAATCTATCTTCACAATCTGCTATTTTCTCCTGTGCAGATTTTGCTTCATTGCTTAGCGGATAATTTGTAACAACTTTTTTAAATTCTTCCAGAGCCCGCTGTGTTTTTGACTGATCTCTTCCCGGTTTGTGGATTTTTTTATAAAAAGTCATGGAAATTTGATGCTGGGCATAGGGAGCAGAAGGACTGATAGGAAAAAGAGAGATGAATTCTCTGTATTCAGAAGCAGCAATAATCATATTTCCTTCGTCTGCTTTTTGGAAATATGAGTCAGCAATAGCAAGTTTAGCCTGTTGTGCGTAGATGCTTCGAGGATATGTATCGATAACCTGTCTGAAATAGAGCCGGGCTCTCTCAGGATCTTTCTTGACATATTTCTCTCCTTCCCTAAAAAGACTTTCATCTGAAGTAGCAGCCTCTGGCGAAATCTCTGGTTTTTTTCCTCTGCACCCGGAATCCACCAAAAAACATAGGACCGATAATATTAGAACAAGCGTTAATTTTTTTTTCGTATTATTCATTTTTTTTATAAACTTGATGCCTCACATCAAGAAAAATAGAGTTTTTGGATCCATTTCCACTCTTCATTGAGTCCATCCTGGAGTTGGACTTGAGGTGTATAGTCGAGGTCTTTTTGGGCTTTTTTTATGTTGGCATAAGTATGAGGCACGTCTCCTTTTTGTTTTTCTTCTTTATAGATTTTTATTTTTTTCTGGCATATCTTTTCTAAAATAGGAAAAATTTCTTCAATTTTTTTTCGATTTCCCCCTCCAATGTTGTATATTTCACCGGCTTTTCCTTTATTAATAGACGCAAAATTGGCATTTATGATGTCATCGATATAAGTAAAGTCTCTGGTTTGCTTTCCATCTCCATACACAGAAATCTGTTTGCCTTCTGCAATATTCTTGAAAAACTTATGAAAGGCCATGTCCGGGCGCTGTCCAGGACCATAAACCGTGAAAAATCTAAGGGAGGTTGAAGGAACTCCGTAATTTTTAAAGTATAAAAGACAGAGATGTTCTGCTGCTAGTTTAGTTACCCCATAAGGCGAGAAAGGGTAGAGAGGACTATTCTCGGACATTGGAAGTTCTGTGCAGGCCCCATAGACTGAGGAAGACGAAGCATAAATAAACTTTTTTAATTGACATTCTTTAGCCGCTTCCAACAACTTTTGAGTTGCTTCTATGTTATTTCTTGTGTAAACAGAAAAGTTCTCTCCCCAGCTTTTTCTGACTCCTGCCTGGGCGGCATGGTGAAAAACGTAATCTGTATTTTTTAATAATTTTTTTAAGTCCAGATCATTCAAGTCTCCGGAAATGAATTCGAATTTTTTCTCATTTATCAGAGGTTGAACGTTTTTTTCTTTTATCCACTTTGCATAAAAATCAGTAAATGAATCGGTCCCTATAACAGAAAATCCTTCTTTAAGGAGCCTGCGACATAGGTGCGAAGCAATAAATCCCGCAGCGCCCGTCACAAAACAAATCATGATTTCTCGAATTTTTTTACTATTTCTTTCATTTTTTGAATAGTTTCTCTGGGATTTTTCTCTCCAAAAACAGAGGAGCCAGCAACTAAAATTTCTGTGCCATCCATAATGAGTTCTTCCATATTCTCAAGTTTTACTCCTCCATCGATTTCTATTGGAATTTGAAGCTTTTGACCTTGTATCCAATTCTTTAGCTGAGATATTTTAGAGTGACAGGATTCTATAAATTCTTGTCCTCCCCAGCCAGGATTGACTGTCATAAGAAGGATAAAATCCAATTCTTTTAGAATATCATGCATCAGGTGAATAGGTGTGGCGGGATTTAAAGCAACTCCCGCTTTCTTGTTGAACTCTTTAATGAGAGTGATGTCTTTGTGAAGATGAGTTGAAGCTTCAAGATGGATGGAGATCATATCTGCCCCGGCTTCATGAAAGAGAGGAATGAAAAACCTTGGGTTTTCGACCATGAGATGAACATCCAAGGGCAATGATGTTATTTTCTTCAGTGCAGCTACAAGCTGAGGTCCAAAAGTAAGGTTTGGGACAAAATGTCCATCCATAATATCTATATGGAGCAAGTCAGCTCCTGCTTCCTCAGCTATCTTGGCAGCATCTTCAATTTTTGCAAAATTGGCCGAAAGAATTGAAGGGGCAATTTGTATCATTATTTACTAACCTCCAGGTTGATTGGATAATTTTTTTGAATGAGGTAGCCATGAAAGGGTTGTTGCTTGATGATGATTCCGGAATCCAGCCCGGGGTAGGAAGTATAACGTACGTTCTCTACTCTGAAATCCAATTCTTTTAGTTTAGCAATTATAGTGACTGCATTCTTGCCGATAAGATCAGGCATGAGATACTTATCTTCTTCCTCTCCCTGGCTGACAAGAAGACTTACAGGGAAATTCCTCCCGACTTCTTCAAGAGCTTGAGGATTTTGAGCAAAAATTTTTCCAGCTGAATAATCGGAAGTATGTACTTGAGACACTTTACCCTTGCGTATTCCTGCATCTTTAAGAGTCTGGTTTATAAGCTGGAAACTTTTCCCTGTAAGTCCAGGGATAATGACCTTATCTTTTCCAGAGCTCAGGATAACTTTGACCTCTTTGTTAAATTTTACTTTTGAACCTGAGGGAGGGTCCTGGAAAATAATTCTTCCCTTTTCCCAGTGGGTGTCGTACTGTTCTCCTTTGTTAGCGATCGTAAGACTTTTTTTTGCGAGCGTAATTTTTGCCTCTGCCATAGTTTTCCCTGCAAGATCGGGGATAGTAACCATTTCACCTTTAAGGATTATCCGAAAAGATATGATTGTGCTCAAAAAGAATATTATAAAAAAAATGACCGTATAAAGTGTAGAATTGAAGAATTTTTTTGCTTTCATTAGCAAATTCATAAATTACGCGGTCATTTTTATTAATACCATAGATTTATAACCAAGTAAACGGGAAAAAAGTTTCCGGAAAAAAGGAAACAATAATAGAAACGTCCCCATTTTAGATGGATTTTAGATGGAAAAGGGAGAGCAAAACTAGACTTGGTTTTAAAAGGATTTGCTGAGAGAGTAGATTTTTTTTATAATGGGGCATCAAAGATAAGGAGATAAAGTCATGGGTGAATATTCGGATTTTCGAAGTGATACAGTCACTCGGCCTACAGAAAACATGAGAAAAGCAATGGCCGAAGCCGTTGTAGGAGATGATGTCCTTGGAGATGATCCTACTGTCCAGGACCTGGAGTCTTTAGCAGCAGAAAAAATGGGCAAAGAGGCTGCGTTATTTGTCCCATCTGGAACCATGGCAAATTCTATTGCCATAAAAGTCTGGTCAAAAGAATTGGATGAAGTCATTGTAGAGGAGCGGGCTCATCTCTACAATATGGAATCCACTCACATGGCTTTTATTGCAAGAGTGCTGCCCCGGCCCCTTTCTTCTGATCGAGGAGCTATGGACCCGGGAGAAGTGGAGAAAAATATCAGAAAACCTTCTGTCCATATTCCTCGCACATCACTAATTTGTGTTGAGAACACTCATAACAACTGGGGCGGAGCTGTTGTACCAATGGAGAATTTAGAAGCTATCAGGAAGATTGCAAATAATCATGATATAAAAATTCACTTTGATGGAGCTCGTATCTTCAACGCAAGTGCTGCTTCTGGTATTCCTGTTAAGGAATATGCAGCTATTGGAGACTCAATAATGTTCTGCCTTTCCAAAGGGCTCTCCGCTCCTGTAGGCTCTCTTTTAACAGGGCCGAAGGAGTTTATCGATTTTGCTCGGCGTGTGAGAAAAGCGCTTGGAGGAGGTATGAGACAAGTTGGGATTCTGGCTGCTCCGGGTATAATTGCCTTAACTGAAATGGTGGACAGGTTAAACGAAGACCATAAAAGAGCAAAAAAGCTGGCTTTAGACATTGCCGAGTTGCCAGGGATCTCTTTAAACCCGGACCACGTTCAAACGAACATCATTATATTCGGTTTTAACCATCCTAAAATATCAATTCCTGAATTTTTGACAAAATTAAAAGACCGCAAGATCTTAGCATTGGCTACTTCAGAGGGAAGGATTCGTTTTGTAACTCACAAGGATATAAACGATAAGGATATAGAGAAAGCTGTTTCAGCATTCCGTGAGATACTCGGTTGAAAAAACTTAATACATTGAACATAGATAACAAAAAGAAGTCAGAGAGTATTCTGGGATAACCTCGCTCCCTTCAGATTTTTCACACCATTCCTTTCTCGCTCTTTTTGGCATCTGCGTAACTCGCTACGCTCAAACATACTCGATGTCCAGCTTCGCCGGATTCCCTCAAAGAGCGATTCAGGAAGGCTAAATCTTCAATGATCGCTTCATTCATCCCAGAATACTTATTTCTAATCTATTAAGACATGTTTTGCTCTTACAAAATAGAAGAGAACTATTTGAATATATACGGAGAAGGAAAATTAAGTATTTGATTCTGTAGCTGGAGGCAGTTTTTTCTTCTCGCCGAATAAGGCTTGTTCTACCAGTTCCGCAAGATCCCAGATTTTTAAGTCCACCTCCATGTTTTTATCCTTGATAGCATCATCGAACATAGTGACACAGAAAGGGCATGCAGTAGTTATCCATTCAGGGTTTGTGGCCAATGCATCTTCCAGACGCTGAATGTTGATTCTTTTCCCGATCTTCTCGTCCATCCACATCCAGCCTCCCCCTGCACCACAACACAAAGAGTCGATTCTGGAGCGTCTCATCTCTCTTAGATCCAGAGAGGGGATAGACTGGAGGATTTCTCTTGGAGGCTCGTATATGCCGTTGTAGCGTCCGAGGTAACATGGGTCATGATATGTGGTTCTTTTGGCCAAGCTGTGTTCAAGTTTTAAACGTCCGTTTTGGATGTTTTCCTGTAGAAATTCTGCATGGTGAACTACTTTGCAGTTGAAGCCAAGTTGAGGATATTCATTTTGGATAGTGTTATAGCAGTGAGGGCAAGTGGTTAAAATCTTTTTTATGTTGTAACGCTTGAACGTTTTTATATTAGCCTGTGCAAGAATCTGATATAAATATTCGTTGCCCACCCGTCTTGCCGGATCACCACAGCAACCTTCTTCTATGCCTAAAATAGCGAACTTGATTCCAAGATGGTTTAGGATTCTGACCATAGCTGATGCGACTTTTTTGTTACGGTCATCGTAAGAGCGAATACAGCCTACAAAGAACAGGTACTCAATATCCTCCCCCGAAGTCTCAGATATAATGGGAACATCCAGTTCCTTTATCCAATCAGCCCGGGAATCACGTCCCATACCCCATGGATTTGAGTTTGTTTCCAATCCTTTGAAGACAGCTGTCAAATCCTCAGGAAATTTGCTCTCCATGAGCACTTGATAGCGTCTCATATCAACGATTTTATCCACATGTTCGATAAAAACAGGACAGTGTTCCATACAGGAACGGCAAGTAGTACATGCCCAAAGGGCTTCTTCCTCTATTGAATTTCCTGCAAGCGGCGGAGCTTCCTCAACTTCAGCTCCCTTAGACTTGGCCTCAAGGATCTGAGGAGCTCTTATCTGAAGGTGGTCTTTTAAGTCAATGATGATCTTTTTTGGAGAGAGAGGCTTTTCGGTTAGATAGGCAGGACAGAATTCCTGACACCTTCCACAGCGAGTGCAGGCATCAAGATCCATGAGATGTTTCCATGTAAACTCCTCAATTTTCGCTATGCCAAAGCTTTCTGCTTCCTCGTCTTCCAAATCCATAAAAGAGAGCATGCCCTTTGGGTCAAGGGACCGAAAAATCATATTCATCGGAGAACTGATAATGTGAAAAAGTTTGGAGAATGGGATATAGGCGATAGTACACAGGACGAGAAAAAAGTGTATCCGGAATACAATCATTGCCAGGAGGCTTTTAGTGCCAGCGTTCCATCCTGATGTATTTATTATTGCAGCCAGGGCGTTTCCCACTGGTGCCCATGTTTGTGTGTCCTTGCCAATCACGGACAGTCTTAAACTTTCGAGAAAAATCCCTGTCAAGAAAATTAGCAGAATAAGAACGAGAACTTTAAAATCCTCGGGCTTGTTATCAAGCCTGGATGGACGAGTTACATAACGGCGATATAGGATAAGGAGTAAGGAAACAATCGCAAACACTGCGATTATATCAAGAGCGAGCGATAGAAGCCGGGCTACCAGAACAGGTAATGTAAACATGAACTGAGTTATCAAAATAACTCCAAGTGGTATAAGAAAGCCAATGAATATACAGAGATGCAGAGAACCAGGATATAAATCTTGTAGAATCTTGCGGTGGGCGAAACCCTCTACCAGGAATGATTTTATCCTCGCTCCCATTTTATCAAATCGTTTGTCTTCTTTTCCTATGCGCCACAGCCTAAAGTGTTTAATTGTTCCCCATGAGAAGATATAAATAGCGAGGAAGATAAGGAATATATCGAATACTTTAATCATTTTATTAAATTATGTTGTTCGTGTTTATATTTTAAACTCTATTCATTTTTAATCTTGGCCGAGACTGAACTTTGTTTCCGGACAGGCAGGTCCTGAGGGTTGACTGTCCAAGACTTACCAGGTGCCAGCATCACATCATGACAATTAAGGCATTTCTGATTCTTTGGTGGGCCTTCGAATTCCCTCAAATGGCAGTTGAGGCATTCCCAGACCGTAGGACGATTTGTGCCGCCTGTTTTATACTCATGTGCTGCTGTGCGATGGCAGTCCACACAATTCAGGCCCTCACCGTAGTGAATGCGGTGATTGAAGTTAATAACCTTTTTTATAAGCTTATAACCTAAATTGAGCACTTCAGGGTGGCAATCCAGACACCTCTGGGAGGTCAGCTCGTCATCTGCAAGATATTCAGGAGGGACAAGCTGATCGCGGGCATGTCTAAATATGTTCCACTCCTTGGGAATTACTTTAATTTCTCTTGAGTGGCACTCATAACATTTTGTTTGTTCTGCTGGATGTCCGTTTGACTTTCTCCACATTTCTCTATGTTCGGGATGGCATTGCCTGCATACAAGTTCGTTTGTTCCCGAATAGCGCACAAGGTAGGAAGTGATGCCAGCTGCGCCGACAAAGACGAAGAGTAATATAAGGATAAGGACTATTTTGAATTGTTTTTTATATTTTGGGAAAGACATTTTTGATTTATCTCACATCAACACTGAGTATATATATCTCTGGCGTCTCTTTACCTTGGGGAGGGCCAATAAGTAAAGCTTTGTCTCCGGCTAAGCTAATGATTTTTGGCTCCCAGAAAGCCGGGTGACGAGGATAATCCATGGGCACCAAGCCCGCGATATAACCAGGAGTTTGCTCATCAAATGCTACCTTTTCCACGCCATTTATTAAGTCAAGGATCATTCCTTTGTAAATATTCTTAAAGAGGATGTATCGGCCATTTCCTGACATGTCAGAAAGCTCGACTCTAGGTGCTATCCTGGATTCGAGAAGTTTTAGCCCTGATCCGTCGATATTCACTTCATAGGTTCCCATGCCATTTTTTTCTTTTCCGTTATAGGAAAAAACGATCTTTTTGCCATCGTGACTTATGTCCGCCAGGCTGAACCATCGGTCGTGAAAATCCGTAATTCTCGTAATCTCTTTTCCGTTCCAATTTGTTATATAAAGGTCATAATCATTTTTGTCTTCAGAGGACTGTGCACCGAACAGCAGCCATTGTCCGTTTCCACTCATACAAAACGCCCATCCTCCTCCGTTAAGCGGTCGACGCAGTATTGAAGGCCATGTCCATTCACTCCCATTAAAATCCGGGGCCAGAATATTTCTATGTTTTTTGCTTAAGGTGTCTAAAAGGACTATTCCACTCGGACTGCCATATCTCCTTGGTCCTAAGTGTCCTTTAACTACACATGCGATACGGGTTCCATCACTGCTTATTGTGTAATTGGATACTCGCTCCCAGTCACTGCTTGTAAAATCCAGTGATTTTAGGTTTTTTCCTTTTAATGCATCAAAAGGGAAATTTATAATTCGGAAATCGGTCCCGTCCGTATTCACCACTGCTAAATAATGGTCTAGAATAAAAGCGGGCTTGCTCAAGCTCAAGGAAAATACTGCAACTCTGCCGTTTCCGCTTAAGACAGGGGGTTTTGTTCCGACAATTAGGGGTATATCTTTATATGGAGTTGGTGCTGTGTTTTCTCCATCACGGAACAGGTCTTTTTCCTTTCCATTTTCAACATTCATCAATCTAACAGCATTTGTTGTTTCTTTTCCGTTCTTGATTTCCACTATATAGAGCATCCATCGGCCATCATCACTAAGACATGGATAACGAACCAAATCATTCCCTGAATACGTAAGTCTTCTTATATTAAGTTGGTTCTCTAGAGCTTCGGTCTGGATGGGTGATACAGCCATCCAAAGAATGGAAATAACAAAGGCAGCCTGTATGTATTTTTTTTTAAAAACCTTCATCTTTGTTCTCCAAGTATAAATTGATTATATTTTCTCTATACGTACTACTGTATCCTTTAAACACTGACCTCCACCGATAGGGGCAGTCTTTCTTTCGATGATCTCGTTGGGATTCACACCATTTCCTTTTTTATCCCACCAGAGGAGATTGGTATCCCGGTCATAGCTCTTAAAACGCTTAGCCTTTGCTATATTTCCAACTGCCGTATGACCAAAACCTTCAGCAAGGGCTACAGAGTTGGGGTGAATCCGGTTGGTTACTAGTGCACGGACTGTTAACCTTCCCACAGGAGAAGAAATCCGTACCCTGTTCCCGTTCTTGATGCCTAACCTGTTTGCTGCATCCTTGTTGATCCAAAGGCGGTTTTCATGAAGTATCTCCTTTGTCCATTTGCTGTTGGCAGTTCCTCTGGCGCTCAGGTTGGATTTGAATGTGGTAAGGATGAACTCATCTCCTTTCTTTTTTTCATGTTTGGCTATAGATTGATACTCTGGCAGAGGAGAGTGATTATTTTGCTTTAATTTGTTGGAGTATATCTCCACTTTTTGGGCGTGAACAGGAGGGATTATACTGGTGCTGGATTGGTTATATTTTTTTAAAGAAGTGTCGACCCAGAAGCCATCACTCTTTAAGTTGTTAAAATCTTTTTGTTTTTTAAGATTAGGTATTGAAGAAAAAACTTTAGAAACATAATCTTTTGTATCCTTGAATGGGAGAGCTTTTGATATTTTTCCGCCAATTCTCCGGGATAGTTCCAAACAGAAATTCCCGACCTCTTTGGCCTCACCCCTTGGTTGGAAGCTGGATTCAAGGAGCTTGCCCACTTCGAAATCGGGTAGCCTCAAAACTTTTGCAGCACTCAATAGGGATACAACAGGCTGTCTGAGATTTAAGATGGGAACCATGTCCAGAGAAGGTGCGCTGCATAAACCCCATCCTTCCAGATAAGTGGCAGCAGGAAGGACTATATCAGCCAGCATAGCAGTTTCAGTGAGATGGGTGTCCATTACGACTAGGAAGGACACTTTTTTTTCATCTTTAAGGAAAGTTTTTGTTGATTCACAGTTAGGGGTAGAAAAGGCGGGATTAGATAGATAAGCGAAATAGGTGTTAATTCTTGTACTCAATTGCTGTAGCTCTTTAAAGTTTTTACGTCGTTTTGGTTGGAGTTGGTATAAAGGATTTGTTGTTTGCTGGTTTTTGCCCGGAAAACGGGGAAAGAAAAGGCCACCTTCTTTTTCAAGGTTTCCGGCAAGCCAGTTCAAGAGAGCTATACTTCTTACATTCTGGTACCCGTTTTTGTGTTCGCTTATTCCTCCTCCAATTATAGCTACAGAGGGCTTTAATGTGGCAAATTCCACAGCGAGATGTTCGATGTCTGCTGCCTTGATACTGCTCTCTTTTTCTGCAGCCTTGAGAGTGAATCGCGAAAGATGATCTTTTAACTTTGTCAGGGAGAAGTTGGTTTTTTGGTCTATGAAATTTTTATCAGCCAGCCCTTTCTCTACAATTACATTAGCCATAGCCAGGGCTACGATGCTATCGGTTCCGGCTTTGATGGGATACCAGGCATCACTCTTGGCTGCTGTCTCAGACATACGGACATCAAATGTGAAAAGCTTTGCGCCTTTTTCTACCTGAGCAAGGATTAACCGCTTAGTTATGCCTATGAACTGGTCGTGGTTTGCAAAAGGATTTGCGCCAAAATTTAAGATAGTGCGGCTTTGCCCGACATCTTCAATAAGGGAAGGAGAGCCTGTCATCGATGTGAAGGCTGTGTTGCGATTGAGGTTCTTTAAGGAGGGTCTGTCGATGATATGTCTTAGTCCAACTATAGCAGTAAACCTGTCAAGGAGAGGGTCTTCATGACCAAAATCAACAACAAATTCATTTATCCTGTTTCTCTGCAACATTTCATTAATACGCTTGCTAAGCGTGGAATATACTTCATCCCAGGTAATTATTTTCCATTGCCCGTCTCCTCTTGATCCCAGTCTCTTCATGGGATGTAGTAATCTTTCAGGATCATTGACCAGGTTTATACCTGCAAGACCCTTGGCACATATACTTCCCTGGTTATTTGGATGGTTTGGATTTCCGAGGATCTGGACGAGCCGTTCTCCATCGAGATAAGCAATGATACCGCAGCCAGCCGGGCACTGTTCACACGTTGTGGGGACAGCACGGAGAGGTTTGAGCGATGTCCGGGAGACTGCGGTTATCTTTTTATAATCGGTGCCACTCTGGATTGTGCTAAAACCTGCTGCTGTACTTGTTGCCCAGACTAATCCTGTTTTTATAAAACCTCGTCTGGAAATTTTTCTTTTTATCATTCCTTAAAATCCTTTTATAACAGGGGCAGGAATTCTCCACCAACTACAACGATATATCTCATGAAAAAAATTCCAATGACTACAAGAATTGAGGCTATTACTACTGTGGTTAATCTCCTGAACTTGGGTACAACCAGGAGAATAAACGGCAATATCTTGCCGAGCAGATTTTCAACGAGGAGGAATAAAATGCTGAATTTGCCACCCAGGATCAGATACGCGGCTGCTTGAGCATCGGAGTGTGATATAGCCAGGACAAGAAGGTCGCTGCCTACGAGAAAAAGGTCGAATACAATCGTCCAGGCAAGCAGCTTGCCGAGATTCAAAATCAGCTCATGATCGATCTTTTTTTCTTTAGAGAAAAAACGGTCCTTAATAATACACACAAGGATCATGAGCGCAATACCTGAAACAATGGCTGAAGCAAGAAAGAGAATTGGCATAATGGCTGTATTCCAAAGAGCCCTTGCCTTGCCGAAAGCAAGGATGAATCCTGTATAACCGTGGACTGAAACAGCTAGTGGAATTCCAATAAGCCCGAAAATCCTGGTAAGCTTCATGTTTCCTTTAAACATGAAATAGCCATAGATAATACAATTTATTGGATAGAGGACCAGTAAAAATGAGCCCCAGGTGATAGGAGAAGCCATGTTGAGATAAACAAAAAGGTGCCATGCCCGATAAGGTATTCCTATATGAATAAGAAGAAAAAAGGGAGCTACAACCAAAAGGACCGTAGCAAGTACAATACCCACTTTGCCAAGGGATTTGTACTGGTTCATGCCAAAGCCGTATGCCAAAGTAGATAGAATAAATGATCCCGCACTCAAGCCGGTCAGATAGAAATAAATCGCGATGTTAAGACCGAATGCGTCCTGATGAAAAATATTATATAAGACTTGAGTGTCCATAAAGCTCCTTTACAGCTTAACCATTCTACTGACGGCTAAACCTCCTTGTTTACTGCGGTATGTAAAAGCAGGTGGCAAAATAACCACCTTAAAATTTCTTCTTTCATTTTACCTCTTCTATTTTTTTAGCCTCTACGGTTTTTATATCCAGACCGATATAGAATGTATGAGGTTCGGTTCCCATTTCAGGTTTGATAACCTGGACCGCATTTTTGGCTAAAGCTTTTGCTATATCACTTTCAGGGTCGTTCAAATCACCGAACATAATGGCTCCAGCAGGGCAGGCTAGGACACATGCGGGCTTGAGACCTGCATCCACTCTATGAAAACACCAGGAACATTTCTCTGCGATTTTTTTTACGGGATTGATGTACCTCACCCCGTAAGGGCAAGCAGCCATACAGTACCGACAGCCAATGCATCTGTGTGGGTCAATGTAGACTATTCCGTCCGGGCGCTTGATGCTGGCATTGACCGGGCACACTGTAACGCAGATGGGATTTTCACAATTGTTGCACACAATAGGGAGAAAATATTCCTTTGAATTGGGGTATTTCCCTTTCTCCACCCGTTTCACCCAGCTTCTCCAGACGCCGAGTGGCACATCGTTTTCACTCTTACAAACAACAGCACAAGTGTTGCACCCAACGCACTTCCTCAGGTCGATCAACATGGCATATCTTATTGCTTTATTACTCATTATTTTGCTGGTTTGATTCTTCGGGACCTTGAAGCTGGGCAGCCTGTTTCTTCTCCTCTACTTCCTTATCCTCAGTTCTCATTCTGGCATGCCAGGTCTTAATACTGTTTATGATTCCTTTTCGCGATTTATATCCGATAGAGACAAAGGCTCCAATTAGAAAAAAAATAACAAGTCCACTTCCCACATAGTTGAGCCAGGCCGATCTAATTGAATCAATATGTGTTGACCCCATTAAAAAACTGGCTTTTGAACGATAGTCATGACAGCGAGAACAGAAATCTTTAACGTCACTTCTTGTGCTGTGAGCAGAGTC
>Ga0114922_10002241_pt1 | contig 18190 bp, 14 predicted proteins | sample AartaG_FD_100975 | JGI IMG/M metagenome (GOLD analysis project Ga0114922, IMG submission 100975) | Deep subsurface microbial communities from Aarhus Bay to uncover new lineages of life (NeLLi) - Aarhus_00045 metaG | ecosystem: Environmental > Aquatic > Marine > Oceanic > Sediment | place...
GGGTGCCCCATCCCGCGGCCTCAAGAGCGGGGTGGGTTACCTTCATATCGTCAACCAAATTTACAATTCATATTCATTCAGTGGTTGGTGTATGTCCCCATGCACCAACAAAGACGTATGCCGCCCACAATTAATATCTTATTTCGAATAAACCAGTAGGTTGGGGGCTCGTCCCCCAACATCATTGTGGCCGGATAAATCCATTGGACACTGCGTGCCGGCCGCCTACAGTTTTAATGTTTCATTCTGGAATTGACGATAACCTGCTTTCGTAATTCAGTATTTTGAAGTTGTCGGTTGTTGTATATAGAAATATTCCGGGTTTTAAGCTCATCTTATTGCTATAAAATATCTTATTATCGTTAAAAATTTTTTCAAATGGTTCATTTTTTGCTTGTAATTTTCGTTTTTTGTCGTATAATAAATATAACGGCTTCAGCGGGTAAATGAATATTCAAGACCCGCTTATTAACAGCCGATAGAATTATTGAAGGAGAAACATAAACTGTTACAATATTTAATGTTATGCCAGAACTAAAACTCGTACCACAGCTTGGTTTAAAGCAGACGCTGACAGTCAGGCCAGACCTTATTCAGTCACTGAAGTTGTTGATGGAGCCTGTGTTAAACCTTGAACAGATACTTCGTCAACGCTTATCTGACAATCCTTTACTTGAGGAGGAGGTTGACCAGACAGAATCGGCTGAGGAGACCGTTGCTGCTGTTGCCGATGAGCCGGATAGAAATAATGAAAAGAATCTCGACCGAATCGATTGGCAGGAGTTCCTGGGTGAGGATCATGAATACAATTTTACCGGTAATTACCGTGATTTTTCACGAAATACTGATAACGAATTCACTGAAACGGTTTCGGTCGCCGAAAAGTCAATTTTTGACCATTTAATAGAACAACTTGGCTTTACCAGACTTTCAGATGAACAAAAAGAGATTGGCAGCTATATAATAGGTAATATTGATGAATCCGGTTTTCTACGGGTTTCGGTTGAGGATATGGCGGAGGAATTACAGATTGAGCCAGAGAAAATCGAAGAAGTGCTTGCTGTTATTAAAAACTTTGATCCCACCGGTGTCGGCTCGTTTAATCTTCGGGAATGCCTGTTAGCCCAGCTTGCCGAACAGGGATTAGAGGGGTCATTAGCCTGGATTATTGTTGATCAGCATATAGATGGGCTCGAGAAAAAAAGCCAGATGCAACTGGCAAAAATCCTGAGCACGTCTCCTGAGAGAGTCCAGTCGGCAATGGAAGTTATTAAAACCCTGTCCCCAACTCCTGCAACCGGGGTTTTCATAAAGCCTGCAGTTCATATTGTGCCGGATTTGATTGTGGAAAAAATCGGTGATGAATATGTAGTTTTTCACAATGATAAAAACTTACCGCATCTTAGAATAAACCAGTCATATAAAAGCCTGATAAAACGGGGCAATAACTCGTCCGATACTACAAAAAAATATATCCGGGAGAAACTTGAACAGGCCCGGTGGCTGATAAATGCGATAAATCAGCGCCGCAATACAATGATAAACGTCATGAATGCGGTTATTGACGAACAGCTTGATTTCTTTGAACATGGCGAATCCCATCTCAAGCCATTAACCATGGAACATATCGCCGATAAAGTGGGAATGAATGTGGCCACTATTTCACGTGTTTCTAATGGCAAATATGTACAAACGCCTCTGGGCATGTTTGAAATTAAATACTTTTTCAATACCGGGGTTTCCACAGATAATGGCGAGGACTTGCCCAAGCGGGTGGTAAAAACCAAGATAAGCGAAATCATCAAAAATGAAAACCCCGCCACACCTTATTCAGACCAGGAAATCGCCCGGCTCTTAGACAGCCGGGGAATTAAACTGGCTCGGCGGACAGTTACCAAATACCGTGAAGAGCTTAGCATCAAAGCCGCCAGGTACCGTAAACAGGTTGCACGAACTTAATGAACTTATCCCGAGGGATAAATTTAGCTTGATAATCTCAGCCATAAAATCTATATTTAAGCGTTGAGTATGATTAATATTAAATTATTTGTACCGATCAGGTTTATCTCTGAAAAAAATGCAATTATAATCAGCATGGTTAAATTAACCAATATTTATTAATACGCCATGAAACGTAATTTACGTTATCTAACAAATACTATTTATCAACAGATGATTTTTGATTATTGGTTTTAATCGGTAACCTTTTCGGTTACTGATAGTATATTATATCAGGTCGGTTTGGTTTTGCAGAATGAGAAGGTTGAAAAGACAATCTAACCCGAGCACATAAAATGATTAGATCTTTAACCGGATACATAATACTCGAACTTTCATAAAGGAGGGATAGAATTCCAAATTTTATTTTGTATTATTTGTTACTCCAAAAAAATACCCTTTGCGAAAGGAGTAAGTGATGCAGGTAAAGGTTACGGCGCGGCATTTTGATCTAACTGATAATTTAAACAGTTATGCGGTCGATGAAATTAAAAGACTGGAAAAATATTACGACCATATAATCGACGCTCAATTGACAATGACAATAGAGAAGAATCGCCAGATAGCGGAGCTTATGCTAAAAGTTTATGGCTCTACCCTGACCAGCAAGGCGAAAACATATGATATGTATCTTTCTATTGAGCAGGTTATTTCCAAGATGGAGACCCAGATAAAAAAGTACAAAGCCAAGCTTAAGGATAAAAAGGGCGCCCGCAAAGAACCGCCCAAAACACGTCCAATTCCGGAAACAGCGGAAAACGAAGAGAACGAATTTTAACCATGCCAGAATTAACTGTAGAACATCTTTATGCAAATAAAAGAGACTTTTTAGAGCTGAATATCCTAAATGGCGGAGCCTGTTTAAAAAAGAAAATTCCCAGCAATCAGGTGTTCCGGCCGGGATTAGCTCTGGCCGGCTTCACCGAGAGGTTTCCCTATTCCCGTACCCTGATTATGGGTCAAACAGAGATATCCTTTTTAAAGAGTCTTTCCCAATCCGAGCTCGAGGTCTGCTTAAAGCAGTTTTTTTCCTTCGATATTCCCCTGATAATAATCACCAAGTTTTTAGCGCCCCCCGACCAGTTTCTTGTTGAGGCGGCGGCTCATGATGTGCCGGTATTGCAGACCAGTTTAAACACTACAGAAATTCTGATCAGGTTATCCGCCTACCTTGATAACATCTTCGCCCCTCGCACTTCCATTCATGGCACTCTGGTTGACGTTTACGGTGTCGGGCTTCTTTATACCGGCAAATCGGGGATTGGCAAATCGGAGTGCACGCTCGATCTGGTCGAACGCGGTCATCGGCTGGTGGCAGATGATGTGGTCAATGTTATAAAGAAGGCCCCGGATGTCATTGTCGGGCAGGCTGACGAACGTATCGGTCATCATATGGAAATAAGAGGCGTCGGTATAGTCAATGTTGAAAAGCTGTTCGGCGTTCGCTCGGTCAGGATACAGAAAAGGATCGAGGTGGAGGTTAATCTCGAACTGTGGGATGAAAGTAAGGAGTATGACCGTTTAGGCATCGAGGACAGGTATACAACCCTTCTGGGGGTGGAGATACCGGTCGTTACCATTCCTGTTTCCCCAGGCAAGAATATAACTGTCATCTCCGAGGTAATCAGCATGAACCACATGTTGAAAGTCACCGGCGAAAACGCCGCCGAGAAGTTTGTCCAGAGACTCTCCGAGGAACTTGCCCGACGTAAACTTACCACCGAATACCTCGAATCGGATCTGGAATAATAGATAATGAACCAGAAGAAACTTAAAATACGCCAGGATAATCCGCCGGTCATGATATGAGTAAAGAAGAAATTCAGAAGGAAATGGATAGAATACTTGAGGAACAAAGACAAAAAGCATTGAAGGAAGCGCAAGAGCTAAAACGTTAAGTTTTGCAACAAATTGATTTACAAAATAAAAATTTGGAGATAACGATTTAAGTAAAAATTTTAGACAAAGCAACTGGCTGATTTCTCAGCCAATTTCTAAAAGACATTTTTTAGATGAAAGTATTTTAAATATGAAACTCATAATTAATCAAGAGGTACTTATTGGACATATTCATTTTTTAAATGGGTGACTAATACTATTTTTAGTCATATCATTATTATTGGAGCTTATCGTCAGGATGCCATGTAATTTCCATCCTGACGTATAAAACATTCGGGCGACCAACCATATCTTATACTATATACAATCGCTTCAGCGTTTTATTCCGTAGAAATGTTATTCAATGCATTTGAAAGGGAGTTATTCTTGATGGGCTTAGTATATAAATATGTTAACTGCAATATTTAGCCGAATAACAAAGACTTGTTAGTATATGATAAGATAAAATTTTTACAAAAAAGTGTTGTGTATTTGCAACAATATGCTATATTAACCGTATGAAAGCTAGAAAGATTTACAACAGGATTTCAATTTTGAGAGAGGAAAAAGGCATTTCCCGAAAGGAGCTGGCTGAAAAAATCGGGGTTAACTTTCAAACTGTGGGATATTTGGAAAGAGGTGAATACAACCCGAGTCTGGATCTGGCATTTAGAATAAGCGAGTATTTTGATATGCCGATTGACTTTATTTTTTCGACTGAACCATTAAAACCGTTAAGTCAGGAAATATTTGATCTTATAAAAAAGAGAGGAGAATAAAATGAAACCGGGGATATCAAAGTCGAGCAGAAGGATTATGGTTATAATCAATTATGGGTGTATTTTACTGTTCCTTGCTTTTTTTTACATAGGCAAGCATGACAGCTGGAGCGCTCCGATTGTCATTGCCGCAATTGTTGTATTAGCAGCGGCATTTGTAAGTTTCATATATCTTCATATTAGAACTCATTTATGGAAGCTGGTTCACGCCAAAGCCGACAAACTCGATGAGAGGCAAATTCAAATCACGCATGAATCTTTAAGATATTCCTACAGCATATTCACTGTAATCAGTCTGTTAGTTTTATTATGCATAGCATTGATAGCGGGCAGATACGACTCAAACCTAATATTAATCTTTGCCGGCCTGTTATATTTAGCTCATACGCTTCCCTCCTCTGTTTTAGCCTGGACGGAAAAGAAAGTTTAGTGGGATTGTTGATTAACAAAAGCCCATAGTTCGGTTGGTTCTCTTCTGCAGCAGACAGCAACAAAACAAGATATGACAAAAATAAAAGCAGGGCAGGCTTCACAGAAACCTGCCCTTTTTGAATAAAACTTAAATCAATTACATTTCTCTAAAACAATTCTACTTTAATAAAGACATCCTTTTTGTGTCAGTGAATTCACCGGCTTGAATTCTATAGAAATAAACACCAGATGAATAACTTGAAGCATCCCAGATAGCTTCTTTGAATCCTGCTTGTTGGTAGCCATTAACAAGGGTTGTAACTTTCTGGCCGGAAAGATTTAGTACTTCCAGAATAACGTAGGAATCTTCTGGCAAAGCATATTTAATTTTGGTTTGAGCATTAAAAGGATTAGGATATGCGGATGACAATTCAAATCTATCGGGAAGCGCAATATCCATAGTATGTGATTTTGTAATCGGTTTTTCAGGTCGTTCCGGCACAACTACTACAATTGTCACAAATGGCGGCATATCGGATTCATCTCCATAGCTATTTACTGAAACAACAGTATAGTCAGCATCATCTGACCAAAAGGCAATAGGACCAAGATGAGGTGTAGAATATTCAGTGTCTAAATATTGGTGTGTTCCTTCACTATGAGGAACTGTACCTATATGCACCCAGTCATCTTCTATACCATGTACCATACGATAAACTTTATATGCAGAAACATTTATAGTATTGCTTGGCGGTATCCACTCAATAAGCGGGTGATGATCATCAGATGCTGATACGGAAAGCTGTCGTGGCCGGTCTGGCGTCTCATTAGCTATAACAGTGTAACCAAAATCAACTTCAGAATAATGGCAGGGATAGAATCCTAAATATTCCCAATCAAGGTACCATACCTCATATACAAAGGTGGCAAAAGTTGCAGTATATGGATTGCTGTTATCAGCCACATAACATCTACGAACGCCGCCATTTGGATCATCACCTGACCAACCAAGAGTCAGGCAGTCAATTCCCCATATAGTCGGAGTTTCATTAAATTGGTAGTCGATTTGTTCACAATCAGTAAATAATACGTTCTCTCGAACTTCATATCGTCTGACCCTATATGGACCATTACCAAGCACTCGTGATCCCAAAAAGCCCCATAATTGAATATCAGATACACTGTAAAGATAAGGTCCATATGTATCGGTTTCGCAGGTGTAAATAGTGTTTGGTCTGTTTATATAGTCCAGTGCCGCCCTGGCGTTTAAACTCCCGTAACCTGAGAGATCATCATAACCTGGATCATACATGTCAATAGCTGTATTAATTAATACGTTCCTAAAATTACTGCCAAAAGCCGGAAGCTGGTTGAAAAAATCTAACAAACCCACCATGCCGCTAACATGCGGCGTGGCCATTGATGTTCCCCAATAATAACAATAACCCTGTGAAAGTGTAGTTGAGTAAATATCCTCTTCGTTAGGGCCCTGCATGTTTCCGCCCGGGGCCATTATATCGAGACCATTACCGTAACTTGAAAAATCACTTTTTGCGCCATGGTAATTAAAAGCGCCAACCGCAAGAACCCAGTCCTCATAATATGAAGCAGGGTACCTTGGGACATCGTTACCATAATTACCACGTGCGGCAACAACCATTACGCCTAGATCATGTGCAATTGCTAAAGCCATATGTATTAAGTTATTAAATTCATAACCGCTCCAACTATTGTTTAATACATCTGCGCCGCCGTTTGTAACCGCGTCAATTACAGCATTGTAAATGTCAACCTCGTCAAAACCAGTAATATTTTTTGAATAGATTTGGGAGTTCCATGTAACACCCGCAACCCCTACTTCATTGTTTCCGCGTGCAGCCGCTATACCAGCAACATGTGTGCCATGATCCTCATCATCTATATAGTGATCACCACTGATTCTTCCTTGAAATTCTATATGATTTTGATCAACTCCTGTATCGATAATTCCAATAACAGCATATCCATTGCCCTGCGTTAAATCCCAGGCTTCAGGCGCATTGATATCCATGTCAGTATCTTCTTTATGCATCCCCCATTGACGATAGAAATCATCGTCATCTGGAATAAAATGAAATTCTCCTTCACCGTTTTTCTCAGAAAAGAAAACCTCATCGAAAGATTCCAATTCAATATTCAGATTATCTCTTTGTCCTGAATCAGTCAAGGTGATTTTGTATATTCTATCTAATGCCGGTTGTTTCGCAAAAACTCCCGGAAATTTTGGAGATTCCAATAAGCTATCCGCTGGATTATAATCAGGAAAAGCTACAGTAATTAACTCGGCAGTGTGATTAAGAAGTATTGTTTTGATTTCTTTCTTACTAAAAAATACATCGTTAACCGGAGCAGATAAAAAGCCTTCCGGCATTATTACAACATCCTTATCGAACATTGTAATAACTTCATTGTCGAAATCCCCCGCATATGCATTGTAGAAACAGATACAAATTGCAATTGTTGTTAAGAGAATTTTAGACTTCATTATGATCTCCTTTTTGATTTTATGGCATTTATAAATGTCTGTTACTTTTTTAAAAACCTGTTTTTTACCTCCAATCCTTAATTACAATTAATAAGTAAGTTGTCTTAATCCTGTGCCGTCCCAGTTGATTATCCATAATCTGTCATACTTGTCCTCTCTTTTTGAGAAAACAATTTTATCGCCATTTGGTGAAAAAGCCGGATAGCCGGCCATGCTTAATAATTTGGTTGTCTCTGAATATCCGTTTTCCAGAATCCATATGTTTTGATAAAATTTGCCGCTTTCTTGTGCATGAAAGGTAATTCTGCCTGTATTTCTGTGCATTCTTGGTCTGGTTGTAGATCTTACTACGTTATTTGCCGGAGCCAAAATCTCTCTTTTGAAATTACCGGTTGTATCAGACATGCAAATTGAGCCACTAGTAAGCACAGTATCAAAATTAATATACAATAATGAGTCATTATAAACTAAGCATGGCTTATGTCCATAGCTAATAATTTTTCTGCAGTTACTGCCATCATTATCTATAAAGTATATTCCTCTTTCATCACCCCAATGACTTGCAAAAGCGATCATACTGCCGTTAGGCGACCATACCGGATCGAAATATTGTCCGGCTGGAGTCAATGTGTCAACATCTCCATCCGGATATGATATAGTCATTAATATATACTCTACGTTTGTAATCACGTTTGTAATCACGTTTGCAATCAGCTTGGTTCCATCAGGCGACCAGTCAAGACCTATGGCAAGTTGATGTCTGAACAACAGCTTTTTTTCTGTGCCATCCGGTTTGATTACATATATGCCGGAGGAATCAGGATCATCAGAACCCGTCTCCTGAACGTGAATATAGGCTATAAGGTCATGTACTCCTGACCAGACAGAATGGTAATCAGACCAGATTTTTTCAGGTACCGGCGGTATGCCGATATCAGTAGGGTTGTCGCCGCAGGAATAAACAAATAAAGAAACAGTAAAAATGACTATAAATATTTCTATAAAAATATTTTTTATTTGAAAACTCACATAAACCTCCCGAATTTTAAATTTTCATCAACTCAATAGCAATATTATATTTCTATGTTCGTATTGCCAAGCAAAAAATCGGGATTTGCTGCAATGTTTCCTATCAATTTGGCTTTTTAATCATATCACATATACCATGATTAAACTATGATAAAACCCTTATTCTATGAATTTGTTTTAGAAATATAAGCTTATATTTTTCTCACCCCAGCCTGCTCCGCTTGGCTAAGTAGCCAAACAGCGCCCGGTCGAACGGCACCGAGGTATCCAGCAGATGATAATCGATAAGCGAATCACGGCAGGCACGCGAGAAATACTCAACAAACTGGTTTAACCGCTCGATATACTCCTGACGTATCTGGTGAGGGTTGGTCAATAACATCTGCCCGCTTTCCATGTCCCGGAAACGGGCTTCGGCTTTGTAGCTGAAATCACGTTCGAACGGATCTAATACCTGGAAGACTATCACCTCATGTTTGCGGTGACGGAAATGTTTCAAACCGGCAAGCATCTTTTCGGGATCGTCAAAGAGATCGGAGATGACTATAATCAATCCCCGCCGTTTTGTTCGGTCGGCCAGTTCGTGGAACGATGAGGCGGCATCGGTTTTTTCGGCCGGTTCGATATTACTGAGCTCTTTTAGTATGTTGTTAATATGAGACCTCGCCCCCCGGGGCGGAATATACGAGCGTATCTTCTGGTCGTATACCAGCAGTCCGGGTGCATCCTGTTGACGAAGCATCAGATATGACAGCGCCGCCGCCAAGTATGAACCGTACTCCAGTTTGCTGATGCTGTTCGATTTGTAGCCCATTGAGGCTGAAGCATCAAGAAGGATGTAGCCGCGAAGGTTGGTTTCCTCCTCGAACTGCTTGATATAAAATCGATCCGATTTGCCATAAACCTTCCAATCGATATGCTTGACATCGTCCCCGGGCATATACTGACGGTGTTCGGCAAACTCAACCGAAAAACCGTGATATGGAGATTTATGCAAACCGACAATGAAACCCTCAACGACTAACCGCGCTTTCAGTTCCATTCCCGCCAGCTTGCTGACAGTTGCCGGATCGAGGTATTTGCGGTAATCCTCAGCCATATGGCATTATATATAAAAAACTGTAAAAAGGTTACAAGAAAATCAGTTTTATCATGCCTTTTTTCTACAATTATTAAATGACCATCCTATTATTTCAAGTTTCCAGATTATTTACCGAAAAATATGACCTAATGAAATTGTTTCAAATGAAACCATTGTTTCATGTTGAAATAGTGACCACAGGTCAAAATAAATACAGAATAATGTCTTAAACGGCCTGAAAACGGAGACCTCCTGCATACGTATCCTGTTGATATAATGTCCGTTGCAGAAAGTCTGGCGATCAGGTTCGCTATTTGCACCTGATACCCGATAGCGGAAAAAGGAGGATAATCGATGCCTGAGAAAATATCTGATCAAGGTTATAATGGCAGGGTTTTTGCCAATAGAATTTCACTGTTATTTATAAGCAGTTGTGTCATAATTTTGCTCTCAGTTAACTCTTTTGCAGGTCTGATAACTTCAGAACCCACCTGCTCCACTATTACTTTTTCATGGACGGCCCCTGGTGATGACGCCGATGTGGGCACCGCCAGTCAATATGATATCAGGTACTCGACCTCGATGATCACTGAAGCCAACTGGAGTTCTGCAATTCAGGTTGCAGATGAACCATCACCACAGCCGGCCGGCAGCCAGGAATCGTTCACAGTGACCGGATTAGAGCCCTCTACCTTGTATTACCTTGCAATCAAAGCGGCCGATGAGGTGCCTAACTGGTCGAATATGTCGAATGTCATTAGCTTCTCCACGCTTGATATCATTCCGCCGGCGCCAATTAACGATATTCTGGCAAGTACCGGTATAGATCCTGGCGAGCTGAACCTGCTCTGGACCGCTCCGGGCGATGACAGTCTTACCGGAATGGCCAGCGCCTATATTATTAAGGCATCAACCGAATTGATAACCGAATCAAACTGGGATTCTGCCGCAACGATATCCGACCCGCCAACACCCCTTGAGTCAGGAGAAGAACAGACCATGATTGTCACCGGTCTGGTACCGGCTCAGCTTTATTATGTGGCTATTAAAACAGTGGATGATTTTTCAAACATTTCCGGCTTATCCAATGTCGATTCAGCGTCGGCTATGTTTCAATTCGGTTCCGATATCGACGATCAACATGCTGCACTACCGACCGAGTTTGGTCTTGCCCAGAACTATCCCAACCCATTTAATCCGTCAACTAAAATCGATTTCAGCCTGCCGGAGGAATCGAATGTCAGGCTGGATATATACAACACCCTGGGTCAGAAAGTTGTAACGCTTATTGATGACCGGTTGCCCGCAGGTTATTATTCAAAACTCTGGCATGGCAAGAACTCTTACAATAATTTTACTGCAACCGGCATATACTTCTACCGTATTCAGGCCGGTGATTTTATCAAAACAAGGAAAATGTCGCTACTGAAATAAGCTGAAATCTTGTATAAATTAAACCTACATTTTACCCTTAGCATGCCTGCTGTTGGCTAATCTTTTGGCGCCGGCGAATAACAGCTATCGTTGAAAAGGCTAACAGCAGCAATGCCAGGATAATCATACCCCACTCGGAGAGCGTGGGTATTTCAGTAGAAAGCGCTCCCAGGGAACCATCGCGGTTGATATTCTGCAGATACATATCGCCATTTTCGCTGACTCGCAGGTCTCTCCAGACAGTGATTACCTGTCCTGCTCCGTTAACATCCGCCCTGAGATACAACTTTTTACTCACCGTAGTAGTCATCACTACCGGTGAGGTATCCCATACAGGAGTCCCATTACCATCGACCCGGATTGCTTTCACCAGGGAATTGATAGAATCATCTATGGGGTTTTCGAAATAGGTAACAATTGCACCATCAACCTGCAACAGTGCGGTAACCCAACTATTCTCCTTACCGCTCAATGGCACGAGCACAACTCCGTTATTACTCCACTGGCGCTCTCCGTTCATATTCAGTTTCTGCCCCTGAACACCGAAAACACTTTGGCTCAGATTAGAGGCTTTGTAGAATACCATGACAGCCTCGGAAGAGGGCAGATAAACAAGCGACGGGTTCATTTGCATTTCACCGACAGCAGTGGAGGCCAGCACGCCGTTTGGTGTCCAGCAAACGGTGCCATCAGATTGAATGTGCTGGACATAGACATGATGGTAAGTGTTGCGAGCATCGTACCAGTACGAAAATACGCCACCAGCATCATCGGCGGCAATATCCGGCCTCATCTGCGGAAGAAAACCACCGGCAGTCGAAACAGCTATGCCACTCGCACCCCATAAAGCATCACCGTTACTATCGAACTTGTGCATATAAAGATCCTTGGGATCCCAGAAGTCCGGACCAGTCGCCACAAGCACCTGGAGGATCACTCCGTCATTATCCGAACGAGCAATCCGGGGTACAGACAGACCGTGGGTTGATGTCAGAGTAATAGTTGAGGGATCGCTCCAGAAGTCATCTCCTGCTGAGGTCAGCTTACGCAGATGAACAATTTGGTCTAGCCCGATGGTTTCTTCCATCCAGGCAATCACAATATTGCCGTTCGAGGTGATTGTAACCCGGGGATCCGGTTCGAATCCATCGTTATTCGAGATAGTTAGCCCATCACTGCCCCAAGCAAAATTACCTTCCGGACTGATGCGGTAAGCATAGATATCCCAGTCGGGCCCGTTGCGGATGTCGTTAAAAACAATGATCGCATGGTCATCACCATCGACTGTCATATCGTAATCAGTAAACCAGGCTTCCTGGGGGTGATTGCTGATAAGCAGTCCATTATACTGCCATTGAATCTCTCCATCTCCATTGAGTCTCTGCAAGTACAGGTCGTAGTTTCCCGAGGTGTTATCATACCAGCAAACATAGCAGCCACCGTCCGATGTTGCTGCCATCCTTGGCAGTGTTTGTTCACCCGCCCGGTCGCATATCACCATATTGACGCCGGCATCACCCGGCCATTGTGCCCCGACTTCAGCAACTAAGAATGCTACCAATAAGACCGCAAATCCTCTGGTTATTGACTGCAACTTCGTCATGTAATGCCTCCTTTAGGTAAAGCTGACACTGAAGCTTATATTTAATTACTATTAATATAAATATTATCCTCAGCTTGTCAATGTTTTTCTTGTAAAGGAGCTTCCCTATCTATGAAAGGGGGATATCAACTGTTTTTTTATCAATTAATTGTGTTATTGCCGTGTCGACAGGTCCCCGCAGGCTGTGCCAAAAGCAGCATTGGTGTTTTGGGAACTATGATTCACCGTAGGTCCTTGATGGCCAAAACATATATTTTTTTAATTTGATAATGTATTTCGGCTTACAAGCTGCGGGAATCGCAGTTCCCGCAGCACCAAATAGGAAAAAGGAGTTTTGGCACAGCCTGCCCGTACCTGACGCCAACTTCGGTCGAGTGCGGCCATACAGCTTGTAGAGAGACTCGACCGCACCATTTAATCGGAAATCGCATTAATTGTTAATTAGATTATCCATTCAACATTGACTCTGGCGTTTTTGCCAATCGTCCGAACGCCTCCCTCGACCATTATAAGCCCGTTGATTCCGCATATAGATGATAGCCTGCCGGACATCTGACGCACTGCCGGAACAGCCGCTATGCCGTTTGCGGTTTCCTCCAGCCGGGCGCCGACGAAGTAAAAGCGATCGTCCTCCACGGTTATATCATCTGTTAAAATCGCCGATGCGCTTCGCGGTTTAGATTCAACGCCTGTCAAACGGGATATAATTCGCCTGACATATAAATGATAACTGACCACAACGCTGACCGGGTTGCCCGGCAAACCTACAAACCAGCGACCGTCAAAAGCGGCTACAAAAATCGGTTTGCCCGGCTTTACCGCCGCCTTATGAAACAACACATTACCGCCAAGTTTCCTGACCGCTTCCGGAATAAGATCAAAGTCTCCCATGGAAACGCCGCCGGTAGATATAACCAGGTCATGGTCTTCAAGACATTCCCTGATTGTCTCACGGAGAACGTCAAGATCGTCGGGTGACAATCGTCTCTGTCCAGAAAACCGACAGCGATCATAGGCCAGCATGGCATGCAAAACCGTATCGTTCGAGCCGTAAATCTGCCCGGGCTTTAATTTTTTCCCGGGCTCTACAATTTCAGAACCGGTAGACAACAGCGCAATGGTTGGTTTAGGAACTACTTTTACATCCGTTAAACCGATTGACGCCAATACTCCAACATCGATGGGCTTGAGGATAGTATCCTTTGAAAAAATCAGTTGTCCTTTGACAATGTCATCGCCCAGCGAGCGGACAAAATCTCCTCTGGTCGGCCGGTTTTTTATTATGACCTGGTTGGATTCAACTGTCACATTCTCGATTGGTATAACAGTATCGGCGCCCTCTATAAGAGGCGCGCCCGTCATGATTTTGATTGCATGCATGTCCTTAAGCGCCGCCTGCGATAAATTACCGGCAGTAATGACCTCCTGAATCGGCAGACGCCATGGACCATCGCCTTCTAAATCGGAAAACCTGAGCGCTATACCGTCCATCGAAGATGATGAAAAATTAGGCACATTTATCGGCGCTATGATATCCTCGCTTACATGGCAGCCGACAGCCTGCAATAACGGAACCGACGCCGGCGGCAGTCTTTTTACCGCCTCATCAATTCTCTTCTGAGCTTCTATTAATGCTATCATATCATCCTAAAATCCGTATCATGGGTCGGGGGTTCCTCCGCTTAGCAATTCCAATGCATGCTCCAGCGCGGGTTCAACAATCTGCAGGTTTTCCAGGGCACCCTTAGGGCTTCCGGGCAAATTAATAATAAGACTTTTGCCCGCACAACCTGCTACGGCTCTCGAGAGCATGGCATTAGGAGTAATTTCAAGCGATGCCCTTCTCATCGCCTCTTCCATCCCCGGGATACGTCGCTCGATAATTTCCAAAGTTGCCTCAGGCGTAATATCTGTGGGGGATACTCCGGTACCTCCGGAAATTAATATTAAACTTATTTTATCAGACCAGACCCATTTTTTAAGAATTGAGATAATCGATTGTCTATCGTCCGGAACAATTTCTATAGAAACTATCGGGTAACCCAATTCTTTCAAACGTTTTTGCAAACCCGGTCCTGTCATATCCGGACGTTTTCCAGAGGCTGATCGGTCGCTGGCAACTAAGATGGCGGCTTTGAACCCGGCTTTATTTAATCTTTCCATATTCATTACGGCTTTATTAGCAGAAACTTCATGACCCTGAAATCCCATACCCTATGCCGTTTAACATTACATTAATAAGAAATCCCGATAAAATTAGCAAGGATTTATCCGATTGTTTTCGGCATAAACTCCTGAAAAACTCCTCTAAGGCCGCCTTTTATTTGGGGAGTGTCCGAATACAAGGCAACCCCTTTTTTCTAAGTCTTTTCAAAGATGGCTCTTGCCTTTATAACCAAAACTTCAACAGAAAATTTAACATGCTTTAAGACTATTATATTATCGAAATAGATGGCGTGTTAGTTGTATTAAAATTTATGCCAAGGACTAATGGGTGTTTCATAGAAATGCCTTATATTTTATAATCCAGGCGAATTTATTTTGTTAACTTTGTTCAGTATATATTCATTTAAAGATACGGCGGGTAATAATTGTCAACTTGTTCTTATATTGAAAAGAATTCTATAATATCAACCTTTCTTATGTTACAGAATAGTCAACATTATCATACAGAAATTTAAGTTTGATTAATTCCAGTCTTAGTATTCACCGATAAATTTATTATAAAACAATAATTTTCTTCATGTTAGCGGGTGGATTATTTGGAAGCATTCAGGGATGATATAATAAAGCAAGCGATTGATGAACAATTAATCAAAGATTTATCAGGGATCGGGAAACTCTCACTATTTGTTCATCTGGGATTGGCGGCGATTGTATTTTTTCTGCTGAAAAATATCGTAGCATATGATATAATAATTTTCTGGTTATTGCCTGTAATAATTATAAGCGTCGCTCACATGGCTATTCAATATCCGGAAATATCGCATTATTTTTCCATAGAAAAACGCTTTGTTATTATTTTATTATTAATATTATTTCAAGCGCTGATCTGGAGCAATGGGATCGTTTTTATATCATACTCGATACCCGGTCAATTCCAGGTGTTTCTAATCTTTGCCGCGGGCGGATTAACTGCCGGCGCAGTAGCCGTTCTTTATCCCTCATTATTAATCTATTGTATATACGCAATTTCAATGATGATGCCGATTGTCATTAACCAGGTTATGAAAGGAAGCGCTTTTTCCTCGATGACAGCGGCGGCTATTATGTTTTTCCTGGCGATTATGATTTTTTCGGCGGCTAATTCCAACAGGAAATACAAAGAGTATAATATCACCCGTCTTACTCTCGACAAACAAAGAGCCTTTATTCAGAAAATCTATAATGCGGCTCATGATATATCTTTTATAACCTGTGAAACCAAAGGCAATGAATATCGGATTATTTCTTTCAGCCGGGGAGCAGAAGCATTTTTTGAGTATAAAAGCGATAAAGCTATTGGTAAATCCCTTAAAGAAATTCAGTCGCACGAATCATATGAAAAGTGGGCAAAGCTAATAGCCGAAGTTTGCGGGAACGCCATTCCTATTAAAGGCGAAATGGGAGTAGTTAAGAATAGCGGGGAAATAAATAGTGTAATATTTTCTATCTATCCGCTTTTTAACGAAAATGATGAAATTCATGATGTCCTGATAGTATCTACAGACATTACGGAACGTAAACATTCCGAGGAAATACTTCGGCAGTCCGAGCAGAAATACCGCTCCCTGGTCGAGTCGATGCATGACGGCGTTAGCATTTTTGATCTTGATGAAAATATTATTTATACTAATAAAGCCGTCTGCAAGATATTCGGTTATTCTCGTGAGGAATTGATTAGGATGAATTTCAAAGATATGGTTGTTAATGAAGAAATAGACAAAATGCTTATTGAAACTCAAAAAAGAATAGAAGGCAAACATGGTGTTTATGAATTGACCATAAGAAGAAAAGACGGCCAGTTGCGTCATATTCTAATATCTGCAACGCCGCTTTATGATAAACATAGAAGAGTTGAAGGGTCAATTGGAATATTTACCGATATCACCGATCAAAAGAAAGCAGAAAATGAAAGACGCGAATTAAGAGAAAAACTCACCCGTGCTCAAAGAATGGAGTCTCTGGGAGTCTTAGCCGGCGGAGTCGCCCATGATTTGAATAATATACTCGGTCCGCTGGTAGCCTATCCCGAGTTAATCAGAATGGAATATCCGGAGGACAACCTGATTAAGCGCCATGTAGCCAAAATTGAGAATTCTGCTAAACGGGCGGCTGATGTTGTCCAGGACCTCTTAACAATGGCCCGAAGGGGTCGTTATGAAATGACGCCGATCGCTCTTAACCAGGTCGTCGATTCTTACCTGCAGTCGCCGGATTTTTTCAATCTAAAATCAAAGCAACCCGATGTTAGTATAAAGGCTGATCTGGACAGGACAATCCCCAGGGTGCACGGTTCAGCCTCTCATCTTTCCAAGGTGATTATGAATCTTATAATAAATGCCATTGAGGCCATGCCTGAAGGCGGTGATCTTACTATAGTGACCCAATCCCGTTATATTGAAAAACTGATGAGCGGCTTTGATAATATCGAAGCCGGTAAATATGTGATTATGACAGTCAGCGATACCGGGTCGGGAATTGCCCCGGAAGATTTAAAACATCTGTTTGAACCTTTTTATTCAAAAAAAGAAATGGGAAAAAGCGGCAGCGGGCTGGGCCTGGCCATAGTCTATGGCGTGATAAAAGATCATAACGGTTATGTCGATGTTAAAAGCGAAGTAGACAAAGGGACCGAATTTGTAATCTACCTGCCGGTCATTGAGGCCGCCATTGATAAAGACGCTAATGCGGTAATGGATATTCGAGGCAGTGAAAAGATTCTGATAGTCGATGACATAGAAGAACAAAGAGCTCTGGCCGCCACGATATTATCAAGCCTGGGTTATAATGTACAAACGGCTCCTGATGGTAAAAAGGCCTTGGAATTGCTAAATGACAATAGGTATGATATTGTTATACTGGACATGATTCTGGATAAGAGTATGGATGGCTTAGACATATATAAGGAGATTATCAAATACAACCCGGGACAAAAAGCTATTATAACCAGCGGTTTTTCAAAAACCGATCGAGTTGTTGAAGCTGAAAAACTTGGGATTGGAAAATTTGTAAAAAAACCCTACACTATGCAGAAAATGGGTAAAGCAATCAGAGAAGTACTGGATTCGAAACCCGTTAAAGTATAATTGATATTACAGCAATATGTTTGCCTATCTAAATCCCCATATCTAGTGCTATGTCAACCACATATTGTTGGATATAACCTCTTTAGTTTAATCCTGGCATTTTCATTAGTAAAGCGCCAATCAACCTTTGCCTCTGTTTCGTTTCGCTGTGTTTGCCAAGCGGCA
>Ga0114922_10002242_pt1 | contig 18180 bp, 15 predicted proteins | sample AartaG_FD_100975 | JGI IMG/M metagenome (GOLD analysis project Ga0114922, IMG submission 100975) | Deep subsurface microbial communities from Aarhus Bay to uncover new lineages of life (NeLLi) - Aarhus_00045 metaG | ecosystem: Environmental > Aquatic > Marine > Oceanic > Sediment | place...
CTCGCCTTTGGCGTTAGTGTAGGTATCGAAGCTGACAATCCCGGTCGTCTGGCGCAAAATTAGTATTGCAGCCAACAGGATAAAAGCTGCAAACCACTTATAATATTTTTGCATCCGGAATCCTTTGTGCCTCCCCGAGGAAGCGCAGTATATCGGCGCAGGAAAGAGGGTGTCAACGAGGATCGTTGCGGCGTTGACGCCCTGTAGTTACAATTAGAGGCGCGGCATGAGAAGCCGCGGATTGACGGAAAAAGCCAGTGACACAGATACTTGCCGCAGTGCTGGCCGCGGCATTCCTGCTCGTCCCCGCACAGCAGGCCGATGAAGCGGTCAACAACATCACGGTCGAGCGCCGGCCACCAAGCGTGTTCATCGACGGCCGCCTGTTCGAGTGGGCGGATTTCACGCCGGTAATCCTCAACTCACCCAAACTGGTGCGTGGCGCCGAGTGGTTGGGTCCCGACGACCTCAGCGCCATGTTCTGGCTGGCCTGGGACGACGACGCGCTCTACTTCGCCGCCGAGATACGCGACGACGATTACCTCGGCTGCCCTGAAGGCAAAGCCGCCTGGGAAGCCGATGCTCTGATGATCTCTCTCCGCTTTCCGGAAATGGAGGGCGAATCCCAAAGCTGCTTCCTTGTCCTGACGGAGACCGGCGGGGAGCCGAAAGGCGAGGGGCTACGCGGTAGCGATGGTCACTTCGCCGTCCAGCCACTGCCTTCTCTCAAGCTGGCGGTTCGCCTGCGCGAGGGCACCGGCCCGACCATCGAAGGCCGCGTTAGCTGGGCGGACTTGCTAGGGCGCGACGCCGCACCGAGAGAAGCGATAAACATCAATTTCGAGGCCCGCGACCTGGATTCCAACGGCAAGCTGAAGGGCATCTCCTGGATACCGAGCTCGGAGCATAGCCCGGGCTCGCCGTCATACGGCCTTGCCCTGCTGATGCAGACTACGGAGATGGAGGGGCTTATTCGGCGCCACGCGCTCGAGGGCCACTTGGAGTTCGTGCAGCTCGTTAACCTTCCGGTGGTCGTCACCGACAGCGCCAATAACTATGTGCTCGACCTCGAGCAGGACGACTTCGAGGTGTTCGAAGACGGCAAGCCGCAGATTATCGAAGGTTTCCGATATGAAACCCGCCCAATCACCGTTGGGCTGCTCGTCGACTGCAGCGGCAGCATGGAAAAAGACATCGACGACGCCAAGCAGGCCGCGATCAGTTTCCTCGAGGCATTGAGGGAGGAGGACCGCTGCTTTGTCATCGCCTTCAGCCACAATATCGAGCTGATCAAGGATCTTGAAGGCGATAATGCCAGCGCGATCGACGCCATCAAGGAAATCAAGTCGTACGGGGGAACTTTCCTCTACTCGGCCGTCCATTTCGCGCTCGGCAAGCTGCGTTACCTCAATGAAAAGAAGGTGCTCGTGTTGCTGACCGACGGCAAGGACGAGAGTTTTGGCCAAGGCCCCTACGGCCAACCGATCACCTTCGAATACATTCTGGAGGAAGCCAAGCGTCAGGAGGCGGTAGTTTACACTGTGGCCTTCAGGGTGCGCGACGCAAAGGCCGTCGGCGAGCTGAGCTCGCTGGTAAACCAGACCAGCGGCCGCATCTTTACTCCGCAAGCGGTTGAAGGGCTGATGCAGGCTTACGACGAGATAGCGAGCGACCTTAAAAGCCAGTATTTGATAAGCTACGTTTCGAACAACAGAAACTACGACGGCCGCTGGCGGAAAATAGAAGTCCGGGTGAAGAGAAAAAGCTACGATGTGCGCACACGGCGCGGTTATTACGCTCCGCGACGCTGAGGTGAAGAGGTGAAGAAGATCTCTCTGTTGATTTTGGTGCTTATTCTGTGCTCCAGATGCGGCGGCGGCATGAGGATCTACCGGGACCAGCCGCTCATCGAGCGGGATCTGAGCGGCTACGCCGATAAAAGGGCGGTAGTGCTGGCTTTTGACGAGCCCGATCCCCAGCCGGGAATCGGAGCTGCGTTCGCTTCCGAGTTGCACGGTCTTCTGTTACAGGGCGGACCGTTCGCCCATGTCTCTCTCGCGCTCGCTTCCTCCCCCTACGGCCTGCAGAGTACACCCCGCGAGGAGCTGGCTTCTGCGGCCGCGAGAGGCGCTGAACTTGGCGCTGACTTGGCCATAACCGGGGCGGTGGAACGCTTCCATTACAGCAGGGGCGCGGACAGCGAGCTGACAGTGGTGGTTTACTTTATCGATACAGTCAGCGGAGAGGTCTTGAGGGCGGATCGCCTGAGCGCCCGGGGAAAGGCTGGCAGTTTCCCTCCGATTTGGGAGCCGGGGCTGTCGTCAGGACCTGAAAAGAATGAAATTATCGCGCAGCTGGCCGCCGAGATCGTGAAGCGGCTGGGGCCGCAGGAAGAAGAGAGCGAAGAGGAAATGTGATAGCGGACGGTCTCCCCGTCCCAGTACAAATTAAAGGCGGCGCGTCAAACCCGGGCGCCACCTCTCCTTTGCCTGAGAACACTACTAATCAGTCCAATAGCAACACTGCACAACAAGCGTTTTCCAAGTTGAAGAATTTGACCGGGGTTACAGAACCCCCGGCGCGGTCATCCGCGCCGGGGTGCCAACTGCTTACTAAGAAATCAGAATGCTCGATGAGGTTGGGTTATCAACCCTCCTCTTCGCCGCCTTCTTCCTCGCCACCTTCCTCCTCAGTTCCTTCTTCCATGGTGCCTTCATCCGTCGGAGTTTCATCAGGTGCGGCTTCCTCAACGGCGCCCTCTTCGGTTGTGCCCTCTTCTTCTGCAGGAGGCTGCTCGCCGCAGGCGACCAGAATCGCAAGCGAAAGAAGACCAGCCAAAATCAATGCGATAAGTTTCTTCATTTGATCCACCTCCTCAATCCTGTTCCGTGAGGCGCTGAAAGCGCCCCGATTTGCTTACTACGTAAGTAGGTGGGTCCTGCCCTTCCACCCCGCAACCAAAAGCCCCGGGTTAGGACAAACCCCGGATCGTTCCGAGTTAATCCCGGTCGATCCTGTGATACAAACCCCCGATCAAAATCCTCCCTGGATTCCTTATGTTTGTTACGCAGTGGGCAACTATAGCACCTGCCTCAGATCATATGCAAGGACTTTTTATGCGTTCCTTACAAGGCCTTGATATTGAATCTGTCAGCTGTTTTACCAGTCAATCCAGCTTTGGCTCGTCCTTCCGGCAACGAAGGCTGGGTTTGAACCTGCGGCTGCTTTAGGACATCCTATTGGGGGGCAGGCGTTTCTAGACTTCCAGCTCTCTGAGGCGGGCCCCTATCAGATCGCGCATTTCGAAGGATCTCTTGTCAACCTGCCCAAAATCCTCGAAGACGTCGCACGCCACTTGCAGGCACTCATGGGCGACGAACAGCCGCTCTCGCTCAGAGAGAGGGAAATCCTCATCGAGATATGCCATCGCCAGGTTACGCCGAGTCCTGGCATGCTCGAGCGGCATCTCCTCCCGAGTGCGGACCTCGAGCGCATGTTTATAACACTCCGCGGCACCGCGCAGGTTCGCGAGTCTGTGGCCCGAAGGCATCTTCCTGTAGGCGTTGCCGAGGTTGTTGAGCGCTTCAGCCCACTCCAGTGGATACTCTTCGCGCGTGAACACAGACAGCGCCGCCTCGTGACAACTGATAGCCTGGACAAGGTTGAAAGCCCAATCGCCGACCGGCAGCTGGCCGTGGGCGCAGCCGAGGTTGCTCGTCGTGATGGCGAAAGCGTATGGATTATTGTCGCGGGTACGGATTTCGAGCGCGGCACTATAGTGCTCGATGCCACGCTTGATGTTGCCAATGCGATCCTCTCCGGGAATCTCGCTCCAGGCGTTGCCCAGGTTGTTCTGCAGCGCTGCCCAGGCCTCTGGTTCGCTCTCCTTGGTACAAACCTCGAGCGCCGCTTCATAATGTTGGATCGCCAGCCAGAGGGTCATCCGGCGGTCGCCCTCGATAGACAGCTCCCAGGCGCGCGCGATATCGTTGTGAATCTCGGCCCAAATCATCGGCTGTGCCGTTCGGGAGAAAACCTGGTGGGCATCGTGGAAGCAATGGAACGCCACCTCGAGATTCACCCTGAATCCGGTTGAGTGAATTCTTAGTAACTCCTCACCCAGATCCCTTTTCAGTCTCGCCCAAGTAGCAGGATCGCGGTCCCGCGGGAAATCGTGCAGCTGCGCGAAAATAGTCTGAAGCTGCTTCTCCCGCCCCAGGCGCTCGTCCCCAAGCAGAAGGTCTTCGAGAGCCGGTTCGGTGCCTTGCACCGAAGTTCTGGAATTGTCGGCCTTATCACCCATGGGCATTACGCTCCCGGGCACCCCACCGTTTTCTTTCACAATGTATTTATTTTATCTTTGCGTATTATAACAAAACCGGGTGACATTATATATTGATAATTTGTCCAAACACAGAATTAACCGTTAGCAATGACAACAAAACAATTGGGCGTATCCCCACATCGGGGCCTAGCGGGCTGGTGACATCGCCGCCGTGGTCTGCTAGATTTGTCCGTAAACTTATTGATAAAGCTAATGCGATGAGAAGAGGAATAACTGCCTTAATCGTAACATTGCTGCTAATCGCTGCCCCCGCGGCTCTTTCGCAGGAGGATCCCGGGCGCGCGCTAAGACTGCATCGGCGCTCCATCGGAGGCGTCGACGCAATTCTGGGCCTGCGGACCGCGAGGCTGACCTACGACCTTAGCGTGAACGGCAAGCCGGCGGGTACGCAGGTGAACACCTATGGGGCGGACGGAGCCTTCCGCTACGTGATAACGGGAGAGAGCTGGAGTTCGGCATCGTTCGACGGGCAGACGGCCTACCTGGTCAACGGCTCGACGCGGCGGGTGCGCTCCTACCACGGCCCCGACGGCGGCCCGATGGACTTGTATCACTTCAACCGCCTGCGCGCGCTGGCTTTGCTTTTCCCGCTGATGGAGGCCGAAGACAAGCTTGGTGCCAGCCTGGGCATGATGCGGCGCGAGCGGGAGTCCGATCCGATGGTCGTTGTGGCTACATACCCCGACGGCCTCGAGCGCTCGTTCGTCCTCGCGCCCGACGGCACGCTCCGCAGCGACTCGTTCAAGCTCCAGACCGACGAGATAGCACTGACCTTCAAGAGCGATTACAGCGACTACCGCAGCACCCGCGGCGCGATGTTACCGGGGCGGATACTGCGTTCGGTTATCGGCACGATCGAGTCGGGCGGAATTGCCCGGCCCGTCGACAGAACTGAGGTGCTTGCTTTAAGGGACGCGGAGAGGAATATCGATGTCGACATCGACTTCATAATCCCTGGCAGGCCGCAGAGCTTGATCGCGGGGATGGTCCAGCAGGTTAGGGGAAGCACCGCTTTTCGCTTCGCAGGCAGCGTTCCCGTGGGAGATGATCCCGAGTCGATCCGCGCGGCTGACCTCAACGGTGACGGTCACATCGATCTTGTCACCGGCGACGACGGCGGCGTCAGCTTCCTGCCCGGAGACGGCGAGGGCGGCTTCCCCTCGAGGTTGCTTCTGCCCGGGGGTGGGGGCAGCAATGAATACGTCCTGCCGGTGGACATAGACGGCGACGGGATTTTGGATTTAGCGGTTGCTTCGACCTCGGAACCGGCGGAGAGGCTGTTCATCAGTAAGGGGCTCGGTAGGGGACGCTTCGAGCAAGCGAATGCTTTCGAGGTCGGCGACTTCCCCGAAGTCATCGAAGCGGCGGATTTCGACGGCGATGGCAATGTCGATCTGGCGCTCGCCCACAACCGTAGCGGTGACGCGTGGGTGCTGTTCGGTGACGGCGGGGAATCGTTCGGCGAAGCGTTGATCCTGAACCTAGGCGGCCGTGGCGAAAATCTGGTGGCCGCGGACCTGAACGGCGACAGGGCCCTCGACCTGCTGGTCGTCGACCAGAAGAAGCTGAAGGTGTTCATTAACTCCGGCGACAGAGGCTTCGAAAGCGGCGTGGAGTATGATGCCGGGCCGTTCCCGTTCTGCGTTGCTACGGCTGACTTCGACGGCGACGGCGACATCGATGTCCTCGTCGGCAATGGCGGCATCTTCTCCGACTTCGGCGATAACGATCTCGCCTTTCTGAAAGGCAACGGTGACGGCAAATTGGACGGGGCCGATTTCATTTCTGCGGGCGGCAGCATCGCCAGCATCGCGGCAGCCGACTTTGACGGGGATGGGGATACGGACGTTGCCGCAGCTTCTTTCGGCACGCACGAGTGCGTGGTACTGCTCAACGACGGCGGAGCGCTCAAGCCTGCCGGCGCGCTGCCTTGCGGCTGGTCGCCGGTAGCTGTCACGTCCGCGGATTTCAACGGTGATGGAGTGCCCGATCTGGCGGTGGCCAACGAGTTCAGCGACAACGTCACCATCTGGCTCGGGATAAAGTGACAGGCGCACGCAGACCGAACTGTTTTCTCCCTGGGCATACTGTTTATGCGTGCTATACTTCCGCTTCATCGAGCGAAAAGACCTGAAACAGATGCCCACTGACGAGCAGCAACGCGAACATTACGACCGGATGATGGCGAACCGCCGCCCGACTCAGGGTTTATTCAACTGCGGTTACGACACCCGCTTCGATCCCTTCCTTCTCGACAAGCGGCCCGACCTGGTGCCGGAGTTCGAGTCGATCCTTAGCTACGCCTTCCCGGAGCCCGCCGGGCAGGTGCTGGATATCGGCTGCGGCAGCGGCATCTATTTCCCGCTTCTAGCTCCGAGGGTTGAGCGGCTCGTTGGGATCGACATCAGCCCCGAGATGATCAAGGGCGCGGACCAGCTAGCTGAGGCAAAGGGATTGGGCAATATCGAGACGCAGGTGGCGAGCGTCATGAGTCTGCCGTTCGAAGACGGCGGCTTCGACGCGGTGCTTGGCTTTGATGTGCTGCACCACGTCCCCGACCCAGACGTGGCGATGGCCGAAATCGCTCGTGTACTCAGGCCAGAGGGGCGCTTCATCTCGATCGAGCCTAACGCGCTCAATCCTATGGTCTTCATCGCACACCTGATCCCGAAGGAGGAGCGCGGAGCACTGCGGCGCAATTATCCCTGGAAGATGTGGCGCCTGATAAAAAAACACCTCGGCAGGCCGAGCAGCCGCTACGTCTGGCATGTGACGAGTTCCGGAAACAAGCTGTTGGTCGCCGCTCTGCGCTTTTGCGAACTGACTATGGGCTTCTGGCCGCTGCGCTACCTCGGCGTCCGCATGGTCTGGACGGCGGTAAAGGAATGAGGCGGGCGCGGTGCGGGTAACGCTCATCTATCCCCCCCTGATCCACCAGCAGGGCGATCCCTTCGGCGGCATCCCGGCGATGCCCACGGGCTTGGCTTACCTGGCGGCCTGGCTGAGGAAGACGGGTCACGAGGTGACGCTCATCGATGCCTTCGGCGAGGCGCCGCGGCGGGCGATGCCATTCAAGGAGAAATATGTCGCGCGCGGCCTGCCCTTCGACGAAATCGTCGAACACATCCCCGCAGACGTAGAGCTGGTCGGCATCGGCTGCCACAGCGGCGCGCAGCACAGCGCAACGCTGGTTATAATCGAGAAGATTAAGCAACAGCTCGATGTGCCGGTAGCGATCGGCGGCCATCACCCCACCGTCGTCAGCAAACCGTTCCTCGATGCGGGCGCGGATTTTGTCGTCAAGGGCGAGGGGGAAATCGCCGCCGAGCGATTGTGTGAGGCGCTTGCGGGAAAGATTGACCTCGAAAAGGTGCCCGGTCTGATCCTTCCCGGCGGGCGGGAGACGGAATCAGAGGAGATCGAGAGCCTCGACGAGATTCCCTTCCCGGCCGTCGATCTGCTACCGTTGGAAAATTACTGGAACCTGGGGCTGAGCCACGGGCCGGTGCGCGGCAGGCACATCTTCATGATCTCTTCCCGCGGCTGCCCATATTCATGCCGCTTCTGCACCACGCCCGGCATCTGCGGCCGCCGCTGGCGGGCTCGCACTGCAGCAAATGTGGTCGACGAGATGGAGGAGTGGCTGCGGCGTTACGGCGTGCGCGATTTCCACTTCCAGGACGAGAACTTCGCCGTCAATAAAAAGCGGGTGATAGAGATCTGCGACGAGATCGAGCGCCGCGAGCTGGACGTTTCTATCAGCCTGCCGAGCGGGATCAAGGCGGAGACGATAGACGAGGAGACCGTGCGAGCGCTCAAGCGCGCCGGCTGCCGCTACATCTGCCTCGCGCCGGAGAGCGGCAGCGAGCGGGTACTGAAGCTGATGGACAAGCCGCTCGACTTCGACCACACGGAAAAACTGATTCGCCTCTGCCGCAAGCTGAAGATCCGCACCGGGCTCTTCTTCATCCTCGGCTTTCCGGGCGAGACGGAGGAGGACAGGAGGGAGACGTCGCGGCTCGTCGGCAGGCTGACGCGGCTGGGCGCCGACGAGTTCAGTATTTTCATTTTCACACCGCTGCCGGGCGCGGAAGCCTGGAACGACGCCGCCGAACTGCACGGCTACTGGAAGGACTATGAAGAGCTTTGCTGGAGCCCGCGCTGGCGCCCCGACTACAAGATTCTCAACCGTCGGCGGCGCCGCCTCTACTTGCGCTATGCCTTGACCAAGGCTATCTTTCATCCGCTGAGCGTCTTGCGAAATCTGATAAACACAATAACCGGCCGCTTCGAGACCAAGGGCGAAATGACCGTGCGGCGGATGTTCAAGACCTCGGGAGGGAAAAAGTGAGTGGCAAAGGCAGCGCGGTAGTCGTGGGAGCGGGGATTTCGGGGCTGACGGCGGCGCGGCAGCTATCGCGCGAGGGCTGGGACGTCACCGTAGTTGAGCTGGAGAAGACCGTCGGCGGCCTGGCGCGCTCGTTCCACTACAACGGCCACACCTTCGACATCGGCCCGCACCGCTTCCACACCGACGACCCTGTTGTGCTGGAGTTCATCAACGAGACGCTCGGCGACGACAAGATAATCATCGACCGCAGCAGCGGCGTGTGGTTCTTCAACCGTTATCACGACTGGCCGCTGGCGCGAAAGAGTATCTTCCACATGCCGTTCGGAGTGATGGTCGGCGCCGCTCTCGACCTCTTCCTCAAAGGCCGGGCGAAAGACGAGAGCTTCGAGCAGTACATCCTCAGCCTCTACGGCAAGACCCTCTACCGCATCTTCTTCAAACCCTACACCGAGAAATTCCTGCGCTACCCCTGCGACCAGTTGCACAGCGACTGGGCCAGCGCGGGTATCAACCGCGCGGTGATCGATAAGCGCTACCAGGCGACCAGCCTGTTCAAGGTGATCAAGTCGACGCTCTTCCCAAAACCGGTGAAGACGAAGTTCATCTACCCCGCCAGCGGTGGAGTGGATGTTTTCTGCAAGCGGCTCGTGGGAAAAATCGAGAAGGACGGCGGCAGCGTCCACACGGGCGCACGCGTGAGCGGGCTTGCCACCGCCGGGCATAAAATCACCGGGCTGACGATCAGTCTCGAAGACGGCGGCGCCCTCAACATGCGCCCCGACCTGGTGTTCTGGACCGCACCGCCGAGCGCGGTCTCGAAGCTTCTCGAATTGCCCGACTGGGGGCTGGAGTTTCTCAGCGTAATCGCCTTCAACTACGAGATCGAGGGTCCGCCGCAGGTGCCTTACCAATGGACCTACTACGGCGCCGAGGAGTTGATCTTCAACCGGGCATCGCTGCCCGCCAACTTTGCGCCCCACACTGCCCCGCCGGGCTTCAGTGGCATCTGCATCGAGCTTGCCTGCATGGAGGGCGACGGCATCTGGAACGAGCCGGAGCACCTGCGTTCGCTGGTGGAGCGCGACATGGTGCGCACGCGCCTGGTGCGGCGCTACAACGAAATCGTCGACCTGCACATCGAGCGTATCCGCAACACCTACCCGATCTACACCATCGAATACCGCGAAAAGTTAAACTCGGCGATAACCGCCCTCAACCGCTACGAGAATCTGCTGATGCTCGGCCGCACCGGCACTTTCTGGTATAACAACATGGATCACTCGATACGCCAGGCGCTCGACCTGGCGGCAACAGTCAATGGCGATGGCGATCTCGCCACGTGGCGCGAGCAGATATTGCGCAACCGCGATCTCTGAGCCGGCTCGGCAGGAGCCTCACCCCAAACGCCGTAAGGTCCCGTGTTCTGCTATCATGGCGGCATATCAAAACCAGGGAGGGCCGTATGTCCGTTGACTATAACTACATCGTCATCGGCCTGATTGCGGTGCTGATCTGCATCGCGGCCGCCGATCACGCCGTAATCGAGTTCAAGGGCCAAATTAATACTGGTGGAGAACGGACATTTTTCCTCGGTACCGCCACAGTGGATCACACCGGTGAGGGCACTTCAATCGAGATCAGCTACCGGCATCGCAACAGCAACGAGACCTGGCTGTTCAAAGCAAACAAGGGCGGCGGAGGTGAAATCACCCATGCCGGTGAGACTTCATCCCTCGAGGCGACCGGAGATTTTTTCAAGCGCATGGAGGTCGCCGACTTGGTGGACGCGCTCAATAAGGCACTCGGATTTTCGGATCCCGGCCTCGTGATGCAGGAAGACACTCTGGTCAACTCGGGCGGCCAGCCCGCTATGTATCACTTCTCGTTTGAGGGCAAACGGGTGCTGACACTGCTGCGCTACACCGACCCGCGCGGCTACAGCGCTCCGCGTGACGCGACGTTGAACGCTGAAGGCGGCGTGAAGATCAATATCAAATTCGGGCGGGTGGAAACCAACGACAAGTAAACGTTTCCTGAACGAGTAAGGTCTAACCATACAGGGCTGATCGAGTTCTACGCTTAGGGGGAAGCCCTCTCTTTAGATGAGGAGGAAGGATATGTGTGTGCCTCATACATTCGGAAGACAAGTCGCGGTCGTATTGACTGCTGCAATCATGCTGTGTCTGGCAACTCAGCAATCACTCGGCGAGATCGATTACCTGGTGCCGAAAGACCCGCCGAAGAGCCATTACATCATCGACGCGAGCTTCGACATAGAAAGCGGCACCCTGGAAGGCTCAGAGAAGATAATCTTCACCAATAATTCGCCGAGGCCGCTGCAGGTGCTGGCACTGAGTTGGTCGATTTCCGAGGACTCCGCTCTGGAGATCACGGCTGCGGGCGCAGCGCCTGTGCTGTTGAACGCAGAGAACGGTGTGCCGACCACTTCGCCGCTGTTCTACCGCCTGCCGCAGCCGGTTGCACCGGGCGACAAAGCCGAGCTGCAGGTGAATTTCCGGTGCGACTGGAAGATTCCGAAGGATGAGACCGAAATTATAACCAGTGGTTGGTGGTTCCCGAGATTGTGGTGGGACGGATTGCCATTCCACGATTATTTTAAGGTGAAGCTCGATGTGCCGGAAGGCTGGACCTTGGCGCTCAGCGGACGGTTGAATCCGGAGACCGGTTACTACGAGAGCGAAAGCGGCAGGACCTGCGGCTTCTACCTCGGCAAGGGAATGAAGACACTCAGCCGCGAAGTTGAGGGCGTGCTGATCACTTCGCTATTCCGGGAAACGGAGGAGAGGGCGGCAACGGTCTGCTTCGAAACCGCCGTAGACGCGGTGAGCTTCTACAAGAATTGGCTTGGATTCTATCCCTTCCGCTTCCTCTGGATCGTCCCCGGCGTGCCCGGCATGGCGATGGGTGGCTACCCCGTGGCCACAGGTATCGTTGTTATCCACGGCCTTAACGTTTTCGAAAAGCGAAATCTGCTGCATTGGCAGTGGATCACCGCGCACGAAATCGGTCATCAGTACTGGGGCGAATGGGTTCTGGATCCTGACGATCCGGCCTGGTTGTGGATCGGCATGGGTATATATACCGACAGGGAGTACGTCCGCGCTCGAGGCCTCAGCCCGGAGCGGCACGAAGGCTTGATGAATGGATTCCGGAAGGGCGTGATGGAGCACAACGACACGACGATGGACATCCCCCCCGCGCAAGCCGACCGGATCGACTACGACTGGAACAACGTTACGGTGCACGGCAAGGGCTTCAGCGTGATCAGCGCGCTCGACGCTGCGCTCGGCAGTGAAACGTTTGTGCAAATCTACCGCCGTTGCCTCAGTGAATACGGCGGCGGGAGGCTCGGCTGGCGCGAGTTCCGGCGAGTCTGCGAGGAGGAGAGCGGCGAGAACCTAAGCTGGTTCTTCGAACAGTGGGTGCGCTCCGGCAAGTTCCTTTCGTGCAAGATCGAATCGCAGGAATGTGTGAAAGAGGGCGACAGGTTCATTACCACAATTATTGTCGAGAACGCGCTTGAGACGATCTCGATGCCTGTTGCCGTGAAAGCGGTGTTTGAGGACGGCTCTGAGCAGGTGAAGCGGACATTACGCGGTTTTGAGCGGAATGTACTGAGCTTCGAGAGCAACTCCATGCTGAAGCAGGCGATCCTCGAGCCGGAGCATAACCTGCCGAACATTGAATCTCCGCCTTCGCGCACCGCAGAAGAGATCGACTCCATCCTTCGCGGGATGGCCTGGACCGGTACCGGGGAGAAGGCTCTGGAAGTGTTCCTGCTGGCGTGTGAGATGGAACTTACGAACGCTCGGTCACTGTACAAGTTGGGCTTGCTGCTGTTCGATGGGGAATATTACACGGAGTCTTTTGAATCTTTCAGTAAGATACCCGAGCTGGAGACTTCCGAATCGCGGATATTCGCCGCCTTCGCCTGGATGGGCCACCTGAAGGACCTCCTTGGTGAGCGTGACAAGGCCTTGGAATTCTACAAGAAGGCGCTCGAGCACGATAAAGGCGATTCGATGCAGCACAGCCAGTACGGGATCACGATAGACCGCGCGTGGCTGGAAGAGCGGCTGAGGACGCCGTTCACCCGGGAAGAGTAAGCCCTGGCCGGCCCGTCAGGGTATGGCGATGTTGAATAGCAAGTCGCCGTAAACCCAAACGATGCCGCATTCCTTCCCTGCCCACGCGGAATAGGGAGGACAGGCGCCGCACGGCGGCTCCGGCCGGCGGAATTCGATCGAATTGGGTTTAATCCCGCCCCGGGCACTCATCTTTGCAAAGGCCAGGCTGCTGCCGGCGTTGCCGAGCAACGCGGTGATGTAGCATTTCTTGCCGTCCTGGTGCATCGTCGGGAAGCTCCAGCTTTCAGTCTTTTTCAGAGAGGAGTTCTTTGGCAGGAACCTCGAGTATTTGCCGCCGGAGATCCTGAGCTGAGTTGTATAGAGGTCGTACCAGTGGCCGGCAGCGGGTGGCGGGGCGCTGGCGATAGCTACGCCGAAGGCTAGAAGATAGAGGTTCTTCTTGGGGAGCGGAATCAGCGATGCACCCTGGAAGAATCCGCCGTAAACGAAATCGTTGTATTTCTTCTGCGAGGTAATCGTGCCGTCCCGGTCGAGGGTCATGATCACGGCTGTTGGTTTATCCTGCTGCGAGGTTTCTTCATCGACCATCGACAAGCCGAAGTAGACGAATCGCCCACTGTCCCAAATCGCGTCGCTTTCAGTGAAGAAGTAGTCATAGATTATCTTGCTTGTGCTCGGTACGCCGTCGGCGCCGACTTTACTGAAACAAAGATACAGAATGCCGCCCTCAGGCGGATCCGCGACATAAAAGACGCCCAGTTCGTTGCCCGTCCATTGCATTCGAGTGTGATTTCCATACCAGTCCAGGCCGGGGATGCCGTCGAGGGTGTGTTCGCTGAGCTTCTTGCCGGCGGTGTCGTAGCGGGCCAGGTAGTATTTCAGGCGCCATTTGCTACCGGTTTTCTTTCCCGCGGTGTGGACGATGGCGAAGGAGTTGCCCATCCATTCGATCTTAGGGTCGGTGCCATACTGCTTCCTGGACAGTCTTTTGGGGCCGTAGAGCGTCTTGCCATCGCGATCAACGACCATGAAGAAGGATCCGGTCTTGTTTTTATCGTGCCAGTAATCGTCGTAGACGATCCCAAAGACCGAACCGTTCCAGGCAATGTCGAGGCTCTGGCCGCGCGGCTCCTTGGTAGCTTTGACCAGTGCTACCGGTTCGTCGAATTTGAACCGCTTCTGGGCAGACAGTGGAACAGCAAAGACCAGAACCAGTGCGACTACGCTGACTGCAAGACGGCCTCTCATCATCAACCCCCCGGTGTAAAGAGCGACTTATTCCTTTTATGTTAAAGATCTTAGTATAAAAAGCGTGATTTGCCCAACCTGCCGATTGTGGAGACACTGCGAGTTCGGGTACGAATTCAATGGGCGGTCTTGCATGCCACCTCGCGAAAAAGGAGAATGGCTGATCGGATCTTAAAGAAGGATAAGCCAGCGATGACCCAACGGCGGCTTTTCTGCAGCAGGAAACGAATCGTTGATGGTGTTTTCACCATCACCGGCAAGGAGGCACACCACGGGGCGATCGTCTGCCGCCTGAGGCCCGGCGATGAGGTGTTCGTGTTCACGGAGCAGGGCAGCGAGTTCCGCTGCGAGGTGGAGGCGTCGCGCAAGGGTCAACTCAAAGCGCGGATTATCGAGAAACTTATGAACGACGTGGAATCTCCTCTGGAGATCACACTGATCCAGGCATTGCCGAAGGCGGCGAAACTGGAGCAGATCATCGTCCGCGCCACCGAGCTCGGATTGACGAGGCTCGTGCTGGTCAAGAGCGAACGCGCGTTTTCAGGGGAGAGGGCGGACCGCTGGCGGAGGATGGCACTGGAGGCGGCGAAGCAGAGCGGGCGCAGGATCATTCCCCGAATTGAGCCGGCCGTGCCTTTCGACAAGCTCGATTTCGACGGCTTCGCCGGCTCGCTCAAGCTGCTTGCTTGCGAAAGACCCTGCGCGGGATCGCTCTCACGCATCGCCGCCAAACACGAGGGAAAAGGATCGGTTGTGATCGCCTCGGGTCCGGAGGGTGGATTCACCGAAACAGAGATGAGCCGCTTGCTGGATGCGGGATTCCAGTGCGTTTCGATGGGACCGCGAGTGCTGAGGACGGAAACCGCCTCATTGGCGGTGTTGGCGGTGGTGCAGTGCCTGCTGGGCGACTGGGAGCCGAAAGACAGCGCAGAGAAGCAGTGCGGTGCGTAAGGGGAGTGCTTCGCAATAAGCACCGCCCGCAGCGCATTTTGTCGGGTTACGCCAAAAGCGGAAAAGCTCGGCATGATTCTACATTCTTCAATTTATTATGATAAAAAGCGCCCGGACAGGAATGCCCAGGCGCCCCGAAGAGCCAATTGATATTCTGAAGACAGCTACCCCAGTCTGCAAACGGCTAATGTCATATCGCGGCTGAACTCCGGCCATGGAATCTGAACGAAGCGGAAGCGGAAACCCGCACCGGCCAGCAAACCACTGATTTCCTGCTCGCTGAGGTAGTACTGATAGCACCTCTGTTTCTTGCCGCCTATTTCCTCCTCGAAGATCGCCCCGTAGCCACCTCCCCTTGAGCTGTTGTCTATAACGATTTCGTTGCCGAAAGAGAGGGCCAGCTCAATGTCGGCGGGTGCGTAATCAATAAAAAACCTCCCGTCGGGCCGCAACACCTGCGCAACTCCATTGACAAAGGATTTCCTTAAATCTTCGGTAAAGAGGCCGCCGATAGTATTGCCGAGGCAGACAACACTGGTGAAATAATCCTCTGAGAAATAGTGAGCGACATCCTGCAACTCGCCCTCCACCAGGTCGGCCAGCGGATCCTGCTCTCGTGCCCGGGCGATCATCTCAGGCACGGCGTCCATGCCGACGACGTCGATTCCGCGGCGCTCGAGATAAGCAAAGGTGCGCCCGATCCCGCAACCGGCGTCCAGCACAGGCCCAACAGAGATCTCGCGATCGAAGATCTCCTTCTCGGCCGGCTGCAGGTCGTAGGCTCCCTGCCAGTAGGTCGCCGCCAGGCAGCAGAAGTTTTTATAGAGTTTGCGCAGTTCGTCTTCGCTGTAGCCCATTCAGCTGGCCTCTCAGGTTAACCTTCGGCCCCAGAACAAATTGTCGAGGCTGATCCGGTTGGCGCCGCGCATCGACAGGAAGAAGATCAGTAGGAGCACGCCCAGGTAGGGCAGGACATTCGACATGAAGCCGAAGAAGGGCGAGGCCACCATGTGGCCGAAGACAAGCATCAGCATGAAGAAGCAGAGGACGACAGCCGCCAACGGCGTGAACAATCCCAGCACCAGCAGGATGCCGCCTATTAGCTCGACAAAGACGTCGAAGTACCCGGCGATCGGCAGGAGGAATCCGGGCAACCAGGTGCCGGAATAGCCTTGTACGAAGTTCTCCTCAACAAAAGCGTCTATGCCGACAATGCCCAGCTTGAGATATGCGCCGAACAGAAAGATCAGGCCCAAAGCCAGACGTGCGAACAACGCTGCCCAGCTCCCGCCGCTCTCGAACTCGCGTTCGCGACCATGGAAGAATACGGCGTCGACGCTGAACATATTGCCCATGCGCTCAAGCAACAGAATCAGCAGCACCAGGAGATAATAGGGTAATACGTGGCTGGTGAGGACGGCGATCGGATCCCTGACTAGAATGCCGATTAAAACCACGATGAATGTGACGCCGAGTGCGATGCCCGCCCAACGGGTCAGGAATCCCGCCAGGATCATCGCCCCGGAGATCAGCAACACCCATGGAATGGCGAATCCGATTGCACGGGCAACCAGCAACAGGGCGGGACTGCCCTCCTCGCCGGCCCAGTGCATCACCCACAACTGCGAATCGGGCGGCCAGTTGTCAAATGTCTCACTCTCGAAAGAGGTGCTCTGCCCCTCCTCGCCGGGCGTCGCCTGGAAGATCATCGAAAAACCGGCAGTGATGAGCACCGCCGCAAGCACCAAGCGTAGAAAAAGAACCACCCAGCTGATTGTGAACTCTTCTCTCATGATTCCCCCCCTTTAGCCTGCGGAAATTCAGTGACTAATTTATTGCACGGAGTAGGTCTCAGCGCAAGCATCTTGTTCAACGAATCAACGGACTCCGCGATCGGCGTCGCGGCTGATATACTGGCCGACAGGTAGGTGGCGCAATGAAAGTGCAGTATAAAAACGCTCAGCACACATTGAGGCTGCTCGAGGTGCGCAACCTGGCAGTCCGATTTGCGCCCCCGCGTTTCACCCCTGGAGGCGGAAAGAAGCCGCTGCGGGCCGTCGAGGGGATCAGTTTCTCGATAGATCCCGGCGAGGCGGTGGGAATGGTGGGCGAATCGGGTTGCGGCAAGAGCACGACGGCGCGCGTTCTGGTTGGGCTGCAGCGTCCTACATCGGGCGAAGTTTATTTGCGAGGCGAGCAGGTCGATTTCGACAGGCCGCAACAGCTGAGGCGCGCGGTGCAGATGGTTTTCCAGGATCCGACCTCGTCGCTCAACCCAAGGATGAGAATCGGCTCGCAGATTACCGAGCCCCTGCGAGGGCACCTTGGGATTAAATCGCGCGGCGAATTAAAAGAGGCAGCCGAAGAACTGCTCACCAAGGTAGGATTGACGCACGATGACGCCCGCCGCTACCCGCACCAGTTTTCGGGAGGACAGCGGCAGAGGATTGCGCTTGCCCGGGCGCTGGCAATCGGGCCGAGCCTGCTTGTAGCCGACGAGCCTGTAGCCAGCCTCGACGTGGCTGCGCAGGCGGAGATCGCCGAACTCCTGGTCTCGCTCCACAGGGAGAACAATTTGGCCCTGCTGCTGATCTCGCACGACCTGGCGGGAGTCAGCGCGCTGACAGAGCGAGTGATTGTTGTTTACCTGGGAAGGGTGATGGAGGAAGGGCCCTCGAGGCTGGTGCTCAGGCGGCCGGAGCACCCGTACACGCGTGCCCTGCTCGACGCTGCACCGAAGCTGCACAGGAACAAAAGTGAAAAACGTATCGTGCTGCAAGGCGAGCCTCCAAGCCCGTTCGAGCCGCCTTCGGGGTGCGTTTTCAGGACCAGGTGCCCGTTTGCTTTTGATCGCTGCGCCGCGGAAGTGCCAGAACTATTCGACTGTGGGGACGGAAGGCGCGCCGCTTGTCTGCTCTGCAGAAAATGAATCTCTATGGTAATCACAAACTTGCGCGGTTTTGGTAATCCACCAGCTTTTTGAACTCCTATTTATACACCGACGTAATATAATATTGCGTGTGGTAATCAATAACTTCCCGCCAGCAGAGAGGACTTGGCATGACAAATGACGAGAAACCCGTTTTTGCGTCTTCGCGGAGAGACTTTTTCAAGCTCGCGGCTGCGGTCTCTGCAAGCTTCGCCCTCGACAAATCACGCTTGAACCTGATGTTGCC